>ERZ1035044.166-NODE-166-length-16900-cov-9.487919_pt1 | contig 16900 bp, 15 predicted proteins | sample MGYA00520588_ERZ1035044 | MGnify/ENA primary metagenome ERZ1035044 (study PRJEB33766, sample SAMN09781698) | gut metagenome | biome: gut microbiome | host: Homo sapiens | place: Madagascar | study: EMG produced TPA metagenomics assembly of the PRJNA485056 data set...
CTTGTCCCGGCAGTTGTGAAAAAAGCGGTCCCGGCAGTTGGTCTTTCCTGCGTCCCGACGTAGGAAATATTACGTCCCGACGCAGGAATTGCTACGTGGCGACGTAGGAAAAGGTGGATGATGGGGTAGATGATCGAAGAAAAAGGTGAAAAAGTGAAAGTGAAAAGGTGAATATCACTGACGTATCTATCGTAGGGCAAAAAAGTGTTAGTGTCAACCATCGTATAGACTATATAAAAAAGAATAAAATATCAATTATATAAGGTACGCATGTATATAATAATGTACGCGCGTAAGTACTACTTCTTTTATTTTCACTATATTTCTTCTTTTATCCCTTTGAAATACATAGTTCTTTTAAGGTGTTGTTTTTTTGTTCTCATTGAAAATTCACTTTTTCACTTTCACTTTTTCACTTTTTTTCAAATATATTTTGTTGTTTATGATTTTTTGTGTACCTTTGTAGGGTGAAAGAGCATATTACTCTTTTATAACAATTTTAAAATAAAAACTAATATGAATAATCCTAGATTTACGATATATAGGTTGAAGATTGAACCCTTTATGTCTGGAGCCCCTATTTCTGAAGACGTCGCAGAAAAGGTGGCTGAATATATCTTAGCTCATCTTATGGATATTAAGTTTGTTGATGGTAATGGAGAACCCATAATCACCTATGGATCTGAAGTTTTTGATACTCTGGGTTATGTTACTATCGAAAAGAAGAAAAAAATGACCATAGATATGAAGGAATGTCGAAAGCAGGAAGAGTTGCCAACCTATCCCGATTTTGCGCTTGTGTTGGATGCCAGAAAACCTCAGAAAGAAGGTATTCTCATTGGTATTCAAAACCAGTCAAAGTGTTTTGCTAATCTTGATACCGTTAGAAAAAGACTTGAGAAGTACTGGAGTCAGACCATTTGGGATGAATTCAATTGTAATGTAGAGTTGCGTCAGATAACATCATCTGATATGTTTTGGAAAACACTAGATAGAAAAATCCAAAATGGTTGTAAACTGACAGGTCTTCATCTTGATGTAGCCCAGATTTTGAAGAATGATTTTATTAATGAGCAAGTCAAAGAAAAAGCAAGCATGGTCACCTCGTTTTTCTCGTTTTTAGAGGCCATTGATGCAGGGGATGGTGGCTTCTTCTTTAATGCGAAACCAGGGAAAGAACTTGATGTGACGGAAGTTAAACATAATCTTGGTATGGTGATAACTTTATCATGTAAATACGGATTCGTGGTCAAAGCACAGTTTGACCATGAAAAGGATTGGATTACCTCAGAGGCTGCCGCTCCTTTCGTAAAGCGTCTTGACAGTTCGGCTTTTGTCAAACCAGAAGGAACAAAAGCAGTAGTGAAAGCCGCTAAACTTAAGCAGATGGCTGAATTGACCCGTTGGTTTGATGAGATTGTTGTTGAATTAGAGAGGATAAAGAAAGATAAGCAGAATGAACAGACTAGACATACAGTCAAGAGATAAAGTCAGAAAGCGCTATGCTGCTAATCCCTTGTATCTGATGATACAAAGCATTGGCGGAAAGTATATTCGGCCTGATTATAGATTGAAGTTGCGCCCCGAGGAAATTTTTCAAATCCTGATGGGGTGGATAGACGGCATCAAGTGCGAATCTGATAATGAGGCGGTATGCAGAATGATGAAAGAAGCTTGGGATAAGCAGTGGGAAGCCTTTTGCGATATGGCTGAATTGGCTAACTGCGAGTGTCCTGATAGTGAAGTGGAAGAGTATGTATGTCTTATTCTGGGATTATTGCATAATTGTCTGGGCAAGCTGAGTGATGAAGCTTGTCCAGGGAATCTCCACTATCTGCGTTTTGGAAATCAACTGTTTGCCTCTGCCTGTGAGCAATCCAATAAGATGATGAAGTTTATGAGAGACATCTATCATCATGAATCTTATAGACTATATAGTCAGGATGTAAAGGACTGGCTTCTTGATTATATGAATAATGATGACTCCTTGCTTACTGATTCTGAAGGATGCCTTGTCTTGCAAGACGATGAAATCGTAATTGCTCCTCCTCTTACGGAGCATGATGATAAATTATATACTAAGCAGGCGCAAGCTATTTGGAGAAAACTCATTGAAAAAGAATGGTGTGAGAAGGATGGGTCGATGCTCGTTTGGAAAAAATCTAAACGGTCACTAGGCTATATGGTAAAACTGGTGGCACATGAGTTGAAGGTTTTAGATCCTTCTACCAAAAATATTGTATGGGATTCGTTTAAGCATTTATTTAAGGATTTAAATAATTCCTCTGTTCTTAGTCAGGCTAAGAGTGGGGCGGGAAAATTTAAGTTAGAAAGCCGTCCTAATTCGTGGCCTAGTGAAGCAGATGAACTGCGCATTTTGCTAAGATCTCTATAACTAAACTTCTATTGGTGTGTTGTGTTGTTGTTGTGCCAATAATTTTGTTTCTTTCCTTTTTAAACCATGTAAAAGGTTGCATGGCAGTTAGTTACTTATGAAATTTGAGGTGTTGCGTCGTGTTGCGTAACACCTCGCTTATGCCCTTTTTTACTAATTTTGCATCATCAAAATCAAATTGTTGATGATGATGCAAGATTTAAATAATACCTTGCAGCAGAACAAGTCGGGGACTTGCCCTGCTCACCAGCCAAACGATTCGACCCAGGCTGGAAACCAATCAGAGGTCGAGTGTAATAAAGAGGATACTGCTAAGTCCCATTCAGACTCCATAGAACTTCAACCACTCATTCCTGACAAGGATTATCCTGCTGGAGTAAGAGAGTGGATGATGACGGCACCCAGTGAGCTCAAGTTTTCCACCTTGGCGGTGGCGAGTTCTATGCTTGCCGTATATGCCACTCGTATCCGCCTCAATTATGTTTACGATAATTCGCTTTCTGCCATTCTTCTTCATGTGCTGGTATGTGGTGATCAGAGTTCAGGAAAATCGTTTGCCCGTTATCTGATGCGTTATCTGATGGATCCATTTATCAAGCGTGATACCGAGCAAAGGGCAGAGGAACAGAAGTATGCCGAATTGAAGCGACGCCAAGGTAAAAAAGATGGCAAATTGCCTCCGGAGCCAAAGACAGACATCACCTTGCTCCACGAGAATCTTTCGCTCTCTATGCTCATCAAGAGAGCCGATGCTCCAATGAAGCTGTTTGGTACGCCGAAAACGCTTTTTCAGTTTGCCGATGAGATCGGTGCTATCGTGCAGGCCAGCAAGCGACAGTTTTCTGATATCAAGCAAATCAACAAGACTGGATATGACCTGGGATCAGAATTCGGTCAGGATTATTTGAGTGAAGCCAGCTATTCGGCTGTGGTAGATTTGATGCTGTGTTATGTCTATACAGGCACACCTGCAGCCGTAAACCGATATATGGATAAAGCAGCCATAGAAGGTGGTAGCGTTACCCGTACTATCCTTTGCAACGTGAATTCTCAGCTGGGAGAAAATCCATTGATATTCAAGCCTTTGACAGAGGAACAAAAGCAAAGTATAGATACTACTTTGCAAAAACTCATGTCGCTTTGTTATAGCGAAGACGGAAAATCTTTGTGTAAGGAAAGCTTGCTTGATACGAGTTGGTTGGATCCTACGGTGAAGAAATGGTGTGAAGCTCGTAGAAGTGACGTAATGAAGTCGATGTCAAAAGCTCTTGATGTCTTTTATAAACGTAGCAGTGTAAGTGCCTTTCGCATAGCTTCGCTTATGCAATACCTTTATCAGGTAGAGGGTGTAAAGACACAGAAGGAAATTCGCCGCCTGGTGAAGCAGATATATTTGGCTTGTGCCGATCGTATCTTGCACAATATGTTAGGTAAATGGGGAGCTATCTATGATGAGATTAATGCAGATTTTGAATCTCACCCCTATAAGACCTGTAATTACTTTGATGAGTTGCCGCAAGAGTTTTCTCGTAAATTCCTGGAAGAGTTTTTAACTCGTAAAGGAGTGCGCACACCATTGAAGAATGTAATATGTAATTGGAAACGCAAAGGATGGATTGAGAAACTTGCTACCGGTAACTTACGCAAGAAAGCTTCACGCGCCATCAGTAGTTCTAAGAAGAAAAAGTAATATCAGTTAGTTTAAGATATGATTAATAAGTTTGACATTCAGAAACTTCGCGAGCTCGACATCTTGCAGGTGGCTGATCTTCTGGGCATGGGGCTTCGCAACAAGCGAGCCCTCTGCATCCACCACGATGATCATCATCCGAGTCTCGCCTTCAATGTAAAGAAGAACACCTGCCACTGCTATAGCTGCGGATTCTCTGCCGATACCATCGGACTGGTGAGAGAGCGACTGAACCTGGGCTTCAGCGAGGCATGCCGCTGGCTGGCAGATCATTTTGATGTGTATATCGGCGATGAGAAGTATGGGAATTCTGCCCGATATACAGAAAAAAATGCTGATAAGAAGCTGCTTACGGCATCAGACAGAAGAATGGCTTCCATGAGAGCGCATTTTGCAGAAACCCATGTTTCGCATGGGCATGTTGCCCCATCATCCGTAGATGTGGAGTTTTATCAGCAGATGTTCCGGCAGATGCATCTATCTGAATCGGGACAGAGATTCCTCTTCGAGGAGCGGTTGCTTAGTCCGGAGGCTTTGAAGGTCTGCCAGATAGTGAGCACGGAGCAAAGCGTATGCATGGCGAGAGTGGGGTGCGGAGTGTTTGACGGTCCGTCGCTCATCTTCCCTTATTTCGACCAGGAAGGAAGACTGGTTTCCGTGCAGAGCCGCTATCTGGGAAAGAAGAGGCCAGAATCATCATTCGATATGAATAAGGCATCTCTTGATGAAGCAAAGCCGAAGGAGATTCCCCGATTCAAGTTTGCACCAGGCAGTCATCGCATGATATATGGGCTCGACCGGTTGAAGGATTATCCTCCTGATGAACCGCTGCTCATCACCGAGGGACCCTCTGATTGCTGGACGGCATTGACCCTTGGCATTCATGCCATAGCCATCCCCAGTGCCACGCTTTTCGACCGCCGCTTTCAAGGGCTTCTTGCCGGAAGAAATCTTCACATCTTCCCTGATCAGGACGAAGCAGGATTGAGTCTTTACTTTGAGCTGAAGAAAGCATTGCCCAGTTTGGTTTACCATCAGCTGCCCGAAGGTTGCAAGGATTTGAGTGAGTATTATCTCAAGCTGCGCCGTAGTGAAGGGATGACGCTGGAGGAGGCGAAAGCCAAGGTTCAGAGCAGCGTAAGTGTCTGATAATTATGATTTTTGTTATTACGTTTATTATGTACATTATGTTTTTTATGTTTTTTAATTTAGATAGATATGGAAATTTTTGTGAATCGTTTGTTGCGTGAGCGTGGCACCATCATGGGCACACTCAAAGTTGTGAAAGAGGTTGGTGGCGAAGAGATTGAACTGGTGAAGGTATGCGGCACCGTGGAGCGTGAGGCAGATTGCCTTCCGGCAGGAAAGTATCTTGTGTGCATTGGCAAGTGCAAGCGTCTCAACCGCAAGATGCCGTATCTGGTTCCGGTGGATGATGCTTCCGCCAAGTCGGTTGCGATGATTCAGCCGGGCAATGGTCCGTTTACGATGAGCCGTGGCAGCATCCTGGTGGGTGAGGTTCATGCCCCCGGCTATGTATTGAAGAGCCAGTCGCTCTTCACCACCCTCTACGAGCGCATCAAGAAGGCGGTGTGGCGAGGCAACGTAGTAACGCTGGAGATTAAGGAGATGTAGAAAGAAGAGGATGCTTTTTTTATAATACAGTAAGTATTGTAGTAGAATAGCTGATGATATTGTAAAAGAAAAAGCAGTTGTTGCGGTAAGAGGCAACAACTGCTTTTCTATTGTCAGAACCATCAAATATCCCAGAAAATACACTTTTTCGATGATAACAAATGTTAAATCATACACTTTTTCGAGGATAAGGTTGATTTATGCTTGAAAAAATAGCATTTTAATGGTAATGGAGATTGATCATTTGTCAGTTAATTTGTAAGTCGTGCGCAAATGTTCTGACTGCATTTTCTGCAACTTTTCATTGCTCATTTCGCCAGATTCCCAAAGCTTATCCATTTCTCGTTGCAAGCGCTCATTCATGAACTTTACTAATTGTTTTGCCATAATCGTAACTTTTAGAATTATGATATGATAACCCATTTGCCTGATTTCTGCGAGCCTTCTCTGCGGATGATATGATCTTCCTGCATCTTCTTGAGATGCTTGGAGATAGCACTTCTGTTGATATTCAGAGTGCTAGCGATTTCTCTGGAAGTGATATTCCCATTGCTGGTGATAAGTTGCAAAATGGCATTTCTCGTTTCTGGTCCACCTTTCTGGTCCACCTTTTTGATTTCTGGTCCACCTTTCTGGTCCACCTTTTGCTTCTCCTTTTGTACCTTTCCATCTTCTTCCGGCTCCACTTTGATATCTGCTATTGCAATATCTTCTTCCATAGATTTCCTGTATTCAAGAATCTCGTTTCTCAGGTTTTGCGTGTGCTCTTTCAGCATGAATTCCTGGAAGGGTGCCATTGCCTCTTCTTCTCTCGATTCATTGAGGGCTTTGATATACTGCGCTTTATCTTCTTTGATGATTTTAGCAGGCACCAGTCCGAATTCAAACTGCAGGTGATTCATGATGAGGCGCGACATTCTGCCGTTGCCATCTACCCATGGGTGAATAGTAACGAGAATGTTGTGGGCATCGAAGCTCAGCAGGTAGGCATCTATGGCATTGGGGCTTTTGATGAGCGCTTCTCTCCGCTGGTTGATGTGGTTGCAGAGTTCTTCCAGTTTCATCGGAACTTTGCGGTAGTCCATGTAGGAGCGGCCACCTGCTCCTGCCGTAACGCCAACAAGGCGCAGGTCACCCTTTGATGAGTCGAATTCGCCCATCAATGTACTGTAATGGCTGCCCGTATTTCTCATTACCAGTGCGGAGAGGTTCTTGAGCATTTCCACTGTGAATGGCTTATGTTCTCTTGCCCATCTGATGGATTGCTCGTAAGCTCTCTTCAGATCGAGGTTCATGAGTTGTTCCACCACCGGTTTGCCTTTAGCCGTGATACCTTCGTCGAAGAGAAGCTGGTTCTCAATCTCGGTCACGGTGGAGCCTTCGATGGCGGTAGAGTGGGTGATGATAGAGTAGAGATAGAACTTCTGATAGTCTATCTGCTCAGATATTCCCAGCTCCTGGTATTCTTTCAGAACCTCTAGGAGTTCATTGATCTGCTTGTTCATAACGCTTCTTTTTGTAACTGAATCTTTCTGCAAAGATACGACGAATATTTTGATTTCGCAAGAAAAAATGGGGGATAATATAAAAAAGGTGGCGATTATTTTTGTAATCTCTTATTTTTGCAGTATCTTTGCATACGGATAGATTCTCCCTAGGGTGATGACGTCTGTTTTTGTGGGTTTAAAATAATAGCGTTTGCTGTTTATTCGATAAACGTTCAGGAAACTTGGCGGTGGAAAGAATGTATACATGAATAAATGTGCGAGCGCCTGCGATATACGTGGGCGTTCGACTTGTCTGTATACATAGGTTTCCGCCAAGTACCTCTGAACGTGGATGAGTTGAACTGTCCACGTTCTTGCGTATGGGTGCTTGGTGGAGTCTTCGTTTTAAAGAATGACATGCTTGCGCATTAAAACAATAATTTATGCTTTAATGCTATGGCAAATGAAAGAATTACAGAAGAATTTGTAAGAGATCATTTTAAAAATGATGTCTTGTTCACTTCTATCAAATGGGAAGAGCAGCGTTCTAGTATCAAGCGAATACAAGATTTGTTGCGTGGTGAATCAAAAGGTAAGGGTAAGGGAAATGGATGTCCAGAGTTCATCTTATCTTTTCCTACAAATAGTAGTTATATTATTGTAGTAGAGTGTAAGGCTTTGTGTAAAGACCATGTAAGTCTTTATCGTAATAATGCAGTGAAATATGCAGTTGATGGAGCTTTGCATTATGCAAAAGCTTTGTCCAAAGATTATAATGTGATTGCTATTGCTGTAAGTGGACAGACTGAACTCGAACTGCAGGTTAGTCATTTTTATTGGAAGATGGGGGCTTCCGAATACATCGAGTTGGAAGATAAAAAGTTACTTGGTATTGATGATTATATGCAAGTTTTTGATGATCAGTTCTTTATTAGTGACTTTTATACTCGTGATATAGCCTATAAGGCAAGTTATTTGAATGAAGAGTTTAATAACTATTCGATACCAGAGTACAAACGTTGTACAATGATTAGTGCTATATTATTAGCTTTGATAGATGATCGTTTTAAGAATAATTATAAGCAAGAAATAACCAGTAATGAGTTGGGACAGACACTTCTTTCTGCAATTAATTCTGTTCTAGACTCGGAATCAGATATGGTCAGAAGTAAGACTGTTTTGATGCGTGAATTTGAAAATTTATTGAATGAGCCAATTTTTCGTGATGAGAAAATTAAAAACAAGAAAAAAAAGAGTGATGAATTTACTCTTGAAGTGTTGAAAGATTTTATTCATTATTTAAAGAAGTATGTTTATCCTCTCATTGCTCATCCTAATATTGGGTATGATGTGTTAGGCCGTTTTTATATAGAGTTTATTCGATATGCTGCAAGTGAACAAAAGTCAGGCTTAGTCTTGACTCCTTCACACATTACCGAATTGTTTTGTGATTTGGCAGAGTTAAATATTAATGATATTGTATATGATCCTTGCTGTGGTACTGGTGGATTCCTAGTTGCTGCAATGCAACGATTATTTAGATTGGCTGGCAATGATATTAGTAAGAGAGAACAGGTTAGAAAGCTACAGATATGTGGATGTGAGTTGCGTTCTGATATATTTACTTATGCATGTTCGAGCATGCGTTTTAGAGGTGATGGCAAGTCTAATATTTATAATGGTGACTGTTTTCATTATGCAAAGAGTATAGAAGAGAATCATAAGCCTACTGTTGCCTTTTTTGAATCCACCTTACGATGTTGGTACTACAGGGCAAATGAAATTTGTAGAGCATGCTTTAAACGTATTAGACAAAAAAGCCAACGGACGTGTTGTTGCAATTGTACAGATGAGTTGTGCAACAAAGAATGATAAGGATTTAAAACAGGTGCGGGCAAGAATCCTTGCAAAGCATCATTTAAAAGCTGTGATTTCTATGCCTGATGATTTATTCTACCCCGTAGGTGTTGTCACATGTATAATGATTTTTGAAGCTAATAAGTCGAATAAAAATCGAAAAACATGGTTCGGCTATTTCAAAGATGATGGTTTTGAAAAACGTAAACATTTGGGACGTATCGATGTGAAAAATAGATATTTGGCATTAAAAGAACGATTATTGTCAGCCTATTATAATAATGATGTTGTACCAGGTTTATCAGCTCGTCAAGAAATAGGTGTCGATGACGAATGGTGTGCTGAAGCTTATATGGAGACCGATTATAGTACGTTGACAGAAAATGATTTCATTTCAAAAATAAAAGCATATACTGCTTTTTTGATTCAAAACGAAGAATAAACATGAAAACAAATAATTGGAAATGGTTTAGATATTCTGACATATTCAATATAGAAAAAGGTAAGCGATTGACCAAAGCTGATATGAAAAAAGGCAATATAAATTTTATTGGAGCAACGGATTCAAATAATGGTGTTACCAATAAAATTGGCAATGATGAGTATTGCTTTACAGGAAATAAGATAACTGTTAGCTACAATGGATCTATAGCTAGAGCGTTTTATCAGAAGAACGCTTTTTGGGCTTCTGATGATGTAAATGTGTTGAGTCTTAAAGAATATGAGCTGAACAAAAATATAGCAATCTTTCTATTAGTTTTGATAGAAAAAGAGAAGTATCGTTATAATTATGGTAGAAAATGGGATAAAGAGTTAATGCTTGATTCTAAGATACTTCTCCCACAAAAATGCGGCACGCCTGATTGGGGGTATATGGATAGTTATATTCAAAGTATAATTAAACATTCGCATTTGAAATATAAGGAGCTATGGGATGGTTGTCTTGATAAATCTCCATTATATAAGCATAATGTTGAATTAACGGTCGCAAAATGGAAATGGTTTAGATTTGATGAAATTTTTGATATACGCAAGGGTTTTTATAATAAGAAACCAGACCACAAAGAATATGGAGAATATCCGTTTATAGGAGCTACAGACTCAAATAATGGTATAACTTCAAGGTGTGATCTAGAAACAATTATAGAAACTTCAAAGACTGGTGAAGGGGTGAATGCACCTTTAGAAGAGAAAGTCTTTGAAGCTAATGGTATCACAGTATCTAATAATGGTTCTATTGGTTATGCGTTTTATCAGCCATATAAATTCACCTGCACACATGATGTAAATCCGCTCTATTTAAAGGGGTATACGATGAATGTTTATATTGCATTATTTCTTTGTACACTTATAGAAAAGGACAGATATAGATGGGCTTATGGAAGAAAGTGGAGACCTGCTCGTATGCCTGGTAGTATGATAAAACTTCCCGTTCAAGCAAATGGTGTGCCAGATTGGGAATGGATGGAAAAATATATAAAATCATTACCTTATAGTAGGTATCTAATATAGAATAATAATATTAAGTTACCTTTGTTTCTGTAAACGAGTGTGTTGGAGTGAATTGAAGTGTGATTCTGTCATACAATCATCTGTGTTTGGTTTAACAAGCACAGGTGATTTTATGATACTTCTATAACCACCCCCAGTCGCTCCAATCGGCTTTGGAGGCTATGCTGGTGGTTTTCCACCACGAACCGAGAAGGAAGGCTGTGAATGATACCCCAAAGATGGCTGCACAGATATAACTGGCTTCTCCGTTGCCGATAAAGGCTAGGATGAGTCCGATAACAAGACTGAAAATGCTGACCACCAGGCAGAAAAGCACACTGAAGGCATAGAAACTACTTATCTTATTCTCCTTCTCGTTCTCTTTTTCTTTCTCCTTATTCTTCTGTCTTTCGGGGCTTCCTGCTTTTGGCAGAGCACCATATATTCCGCAAAGTAAGATGCCAAACAGGCAGAGGAATATCCCCACCAATGGGTGGCTGATACTGTCCATAAAGCACAGTATCAGCAAGAGTGAGATCGTAAACCCCACCAAACCTATTACAGCAGTCTTATCCCAATATACTTTCATAACGATCGGTTTTAATCAGAACGACATTCTCTTCTATGTGTGCAAAGATATAAAATATTCCTGAGAAATGCTTCTTTTTTGATGCAGAAAAAGTTATTTTCTTGTAGATTTTCTTGCGAGTTCCAATCTTTCTTTGTAACTTTGCCACTTGAAGGATGCGGAATCTGATTTATAGTGGGTTCGGAATCATCCGGAAGGTGGAAGAATGCAATGTAGAGTTTTAAAAAAGAAAGAAATATGGAGGAAAAGAAATATCATATCGAGGAATCGAAGATTGCAGGGGATAAGGTCTGCGAGCCATCGCCAGCCTATCGTTCGGCAGCATCATCTGTATCATCCGTATCATGGGATGAGGCTTACGACACCGATTCCTATCCAATGGGGCGCTCGCTGGAGCAGGTGATGGATCATTGCGAGAGCATTCTGGATAAATTGGATGATCCTAATTATGGAGAGCCTATTTCCGTTTTGGATGCTGAGATAGAAAAGATGATTGCAGAATGAAAATAAAAACTGATGCCCTTTTCAAGAAGGAAATTAAAAAGAGTATTGAGTATGCCTTACAAGAGTTTGGATTAAAAACTGCTCGTAAGTGGCAAACACAATATAAGGAAATTAAGCGTTTATTAGAATTTATGCCTAAGCGTTATCCTATAGTAGCTCATTTCCGTAATGAAACAATGGTGTTTCGTGGTGCCATCATCATGAAGAACTTCAAGATTATCTATTTTTATAATGAAAAGGAAGATATCCTCTGACTGGTGGATCTCTGGGATTTGCGCCAAGATCCTCGTAAGCTGAACATGCGAGCTAGGAGGATAGAAAGAAAGGATTATCATTAGTCTTTATGATAAACAAAAGAACCCGCCAGGTGTCCCAACGGATTTTGAATCCGGTAGGACACCTGGCGGGATGTTTGTTTGGAGTAGTATTTTACAAAGACTCATCCACTTCTTTCCAATCTATCAATCCCCTGCCTGTTTCATCGAGTTCCACTGCCAGGGCGATGACCTTGCGCTTGTCGGCCTTGAAGGGCTCGGTGTAACTCTTGTCCTTGATCTGGCTCTCGGCAGCAGAAATGCCGCCATTGTTAGATAGCTTCAGCTCCAGGACGTAGATGAAGGATGGAACCTCCACAATCATATCAATCCTGCCAGTGGCCAGCATTCTCTCAACTTCCACTCTACAGCCAATGGCATTGAAAATTGTACTCAGAATCAGACGGTAACGTTCTTCCATATCCATGCTTGCAAGCTTCTTGTTGCTGTATGGCACATCCGCAACAAGGGCTTTCAGACACTTCATTGCTTCTGGTAGATTTCCCATGTTCAGGTAAAGATTCAGAAATGCTTGTGGTGACTGAATGTCATTACCCTTACGCATGGAAAGGGTTGGCAAAACTATTTCATTCAGAGCCTGTCTTACCTCGAAGTTTGGAATACCAAGGAGGTAAGTTCCGTTCATGTAGCCCTTTATTGTGAGATAGCCAGACTGATAAAGAAACAGTTCTGGTCCACCACCTGTTACATCTGACGACTCTATTATAGAGCTTAACAAGGCACAATGATCAAAATCATTCAAGCGTATTTCCATATCATCTACAAACTTAGGAAGCAACGAGGTTGCTCCAGATGAGGCCCAGTAATTTCTCAATTTCCTATCCTCCAGGGCATTGATGAGGCTGAACGGATTGAAGATGTCAATCATATTTTCATGACAGAAATGATATCCGTCGTAATAGGTCGTGAGCTGCTTCAGCGTCTCCTCAGGAGTCCATCCGTTTTCTTCTCCCATCGCCTCAATCTCAGGCATGAAGTTGTCGGCAACTTCCTGTTTCGAAATGCCGCAGATGGTGGCGTAGGGTGCATCAAAACTGATGTTGCTCAGATTATTGAGAACAGAGAAGAGAGAAATCTGAGTGAACTTGGTGATGCCCGTGATGAAGACGAAGCGCTCGTGCTCGTCCTCTTTTTTCAAGACGGCAAACACGGACTTGTAGATGGCTGTGCAGGCATCATGCTGAGGAGTTTTCCAAGAATGCTGCAATGGAGAATCATACTCATCGATGAGGATAACCGCCTGTTTTCCTGTCTTCTGAAACATCGTTTCGATGATGTTCTGGAAGCGGACGGCAAGGGAAGCCTCTGGGCGCACGGCTACCTCATACTTCTGTTCAAGTTTATAGAAGGCGTCATCGAGATAGGAGTTGAGTTCTTCGGGTGTAGCTCCTCCGCAACTCATATCGAGTCGAATGACGGGATAGCAGGTCCATTCTTTCTCCAGCTCCATCACCTTCAATCCTTCGAAGAGTTCCTTTTTTCCTTCGAAGTAAGCCCGAAGTGTATCCACGAGAATCGACTTACCGAAGCGGCGTGGGCGGCTCAGGTAATTATACTTTTTCCCCCTGTTGGCAAGTCTCCATATCATATCAGTCTTGTCAACATAAAGATAACCATCCTTTCTGATAACCTCAAAAGACTGGATACCTACCGGCAATCTTCTATCGTTCATTTCTGTATCTGTCATAATCTGGTCTCCTATGTTTTCAGGATAGCTTTTTGCGAGCCATCCACCTTTCTGCAAATTCTTTCTGCAAAGATACGACGAATATTTTGATTTCGCAAGAAAAAATGGGGGATAATATAAAAAAGGTGGCGAATCTTTATTTCTTCGCCAGCCATCTGCGCACTGGCAGGTCGTAGAACTTCAGACAGAGCCAGGCGGCTGCTATCGAAACCGCACAGGTGATGAGCGCCTCGGGCCAGGTTTCACCAAGCGTGAAGAGCTGCTTCTTGATGAGCCACGAATAGAAGTAATACATAAACGGATAGTGCACGATGTAGAGCGGGAAGGAGATGTCGCCCAGGAACGTGCAGACGCGGGTACTGAAACGGTCGGTTGTTGTTCCGCTCGCTCCCAGCCATACTATCGCCGGAAAAATCAGAATGATGCACACTGCTTCGAAAACACCATTCAGCATGATGCCATTCTCCATGATGCCATCAGCGCTGCCCACACTACTGCCGCCAACCATACTCTCTATATAAGGTACGTGGAAGAGCAGGAGAAGAATGATGGAACTGATCCAGAACGCACCCTTTACCTTGAACTGGATGCGATGGAAAACACGGGATAGCAGCATTCCTATCGTAAACGGGCAGAGCATGCGCAGAAGTCCACCCCAGAAGTTGAGACCATCGAGCGTCCAGCCCACACCAAACATGCCGTAGCCGCAAACATCCGTAGCCGTGAACCAAAGCAGAAGGATGGATAAGATTCCGGCGAGTATCGCCAATGCCTTGGTGGAGAGCCTCCGGATGAAAAGGGCATAGAGGATGTTGCCGATGTACTCGAAGAAGAGCGACCAGGCGGGGCCGTTGAGCGGAAACATTTCGCCATTGCCTCTTACCTCGTATCCGCAACCTGGCAGGGCGGGAATCATCAGCATGGCGCAGAGCAGGGCTATCATCATCGCAGGTACCGAAGCCGGTGTGCCGTTCCAGGTTACTGCCCCCTGAAGGATGAACATTACGAGTCCTATCAAGGCACCCATCACTACCATCGGATGCAGGCGGATGAGGCGGCGCTTGAAGAATTTTCCCAGTGTCAATGTCTTTTCCCAACGGTCGTCGTATGCGTAGCCAATGACGAAACCGGAAAGGATGAAGAAGAAGTCAACCGCCAGATAGCCGTGGTTGATTTCCTGGATGATGGCTGAGCCGGATGCAAACTGGTAGCCTTCGAACACATGATACCACACCACGAGCAATGCTGCCACGCCTCGCAATCCGTCGAGCAGGGCATAATGGGGTTTGGTATCTGCAAAATGAGTTGCTGATTGTTGTAAGTTAGTCATATTTTTACTCTTATTTACTATGATTTGATTTCCTCTACAAAAATACAAAAATAATTTCTATTAGCCTTGTTTTTCTCAAAAAAAAACGGAAATTGCAGCAAATATAATAAAAAGGTGGCGCTTCTCTTTGCCAGACAAGAATAAATCCTTACCTTTGCAGTATGTAATTTTATGCTTCTGCCCTTTTCCTTTACCTTTCCCTTCGGGCGGTGAACGTTGGTTCAGGGCAACAGGGACCATTTACGAAAGTAAAAAAAATAAATATATAATAGAGAGAAGAAAATGAAATTGAAATTGAGATTCTTGAAATTGCTGCTGCTGCTCTTCATCCTGCCTTTGCAGATGCTGGCGGCAGAACTGGGAGAGGCGGGCAAGCTGTTGGCGGCACTGCCTGGAGTGAGTGATGTGGAAACGCTGAAAAGTACGCATTTCCCGGAAAAATATGTGTTCTTCATCAAGCAGCAACTGGATGCCAAGGATGCTTCCAAGGGTAGCTTTGAGCAGCGTGTGGTGCTCTGCCACAGAGGATTCGACCGTCCTACCGTGCTCGTAACTGAAGGCTACAACGCCAAGTATGCATTGCGCGAGGGATATATCGAGGAACTTTCCAAGCTCTTCGATACCAACATCATCACCGTGGAGTACCGCTATTTCGACAAGTCGATGCCTAGTCCTTGCAACTGGGATTACCTCACCGTAGAGAACTCGCTCTACGATCTGCACCACGTCAACCAGACTCTGCATGCGATGTACAAGGGCAAGTGGATTGCCACGGGTATCAGCAAGGGCGGACAGACCACGATGTTTTACCGCGCCTACTTCCCGAATGATGTGGACATCTCCGTGCCATACGTGGCGCCGCTGAATAAGGGCGTGGAGGATGGCAGACACGAGAAGTTCCTGCAGCATGAGGTTTCTACCAAGGAGAACCGACAGAAGGTGCTCAACTTCCAGCTGCTGCTCTTCAAGCGCAAGGCTGCGCTGCTGCCGATGTTCGAGAAGTACTGCAGCGAGAAGCAGTATCGCTTCAATGCGCCTATCGCCGAGATTTTTGATTACTCGGTGTTTGAGTATGCCTTCGCCTTCTGGCAGTGGGGTGAGGACATCAAGAAGATTCCTACGAATGATACCACCGACGACCAGGTGTTCAAATACTGGATCAACATGTGTGAACCGGAGTATTTCACCAACTACAACGCCACTGCATCTTTCGATGTACAGGCTGCCAAAGAGTTGGGATATTACGGATATTACACCAAGCCATTCAAGAGATACCTGAGCATCAAGTCGGCAAAGGGTTATCTGAAGAAGCTGATGGTGCCAAAGGGTGCCGAGAACGTGGAGTTTTCTCCAAAACTTTACAATTATACCGTGGATTTCCTGACCAGGAATGATCCGAAGATGGTGTATATTTATGGTGATATCGACCCATGGGGTGCATCGGGCATCTATGGTCTGCCTTTTACCAAGAACAAGAAGAACCTGCATGTCTATATGTGTCATGGCGGTTCGCATCTCACCCGCATCCTGTCGTTCCCTGAGCCAACCAGACAGGAAATCATCGACTTGATTGGGGGATGGCTGAAGGAATAAGCCTTTGGATTACATCCATACGCCCTGAAAGGGCAGAAGCTCCTAGCCCAGGGTAACACCCTGGGTTACGCATAAGCAAGAAAGTCGCCCTGTAAGGGCAAAAGCTTCTTATATTTAAAGCTTTTGCCCTTACAGGGCGACTTTGTTATATCACATTCTAAACCCAGGGCGATGCCCTGGGCTAGGAGCTTCTGCCCTTTCAGGGCGTGCTGCTTGCATTTTTTTCCTTTCAGGGCGTGCTGCTCTGTAAAATTATCCGTTTGCGATATTTCCGAAGAAATCGAATGAGGCATCCCAATCCTTCCAG
>ERZ1035044.170-NODE-170-length-16827-cov-7.003160_pt1 | contig 16827 bp, 25 predicted proteins | sample MGYA00520588_ERZ1035044 | MGnify/ENA primary metagenome ERZ1035044 (study PRJEB33766, sample SAMN09781698) | gut metagenome | biome: gut microbiome | host: Homo sapiens | place: Madagascar | study: EMG produced TPA metagenomics assembly of the PRJNA485056 data set...
ATTGCAATGTGGCGTGATGTTCAGGCTGGAAGACAGTTGCCGGATAAAATCACGAAGTCAACATACGATTACGTGAAAGCACACAAAGATGAAGACCCCGGATTGACCGGATATGTTGGTTTTGCGTGTAGTTATTCTGGTAAGTGGTTTGGCGGTCTTGCAAGAAATAAGCGCGGCGAAGATTTTTGTGCTGGTGCAAGTCACAGTATTTATCGTGACCTAAATGGTTTAAAGAATGCGGAGTTCTTGTGTGGTGATTATCGAGATGTATCAATCCCGAATGGTTCGGTCGTGTATTTAGACCCACCATATAAAGGAACTACTGGATATTCTACTGGTGATTTTGACCATGAAGCGCTTTGGGAGTATGTCAGAGAGCTTTCAAAAAGATGTACTATCCTTGTAAGCGAAGAGACTGCTCCTAATGATTTCGCTTGTGTTTGGTCTAAGCAGATTGCAAGACAGGTAGATGTGCGGCAAGGCCGAGTCTACAAAACTGAAAAATTATTTTCAAAAACCACTTGACAAATCTCAAGAAATTTGATATAATATACGAGGTGGTTCTGATTAAGGAACACATAACACATGGCTTTTCTAAAACAGAAAAACTTTATAACGTATGGAAATCCATGAGGCAGAGATGTCTTAACAAAAATAATGACGATTATGGTCATTATGGTGGTCGTGGGATTACAATTTGCCAAGATTGGCTTGATTCTTATATACCATTTAGAGAGTGGGCGTTGGCAAATGGTTATCAAGATGGCCTGACGATTGACAGGATTGATTACAATGGTAATTATTGTCCAGAAAATTGTAGATGGATAACACAACACGACCAAAATCGTAATAGAACGAATAATAGATACATTACGTATAATGGCATAACAAAAACAATGACCGATTGGGCAGAAGAATATAACATCAACCTAAGAACACTGAAATCAAGATTAGATGCCGGATGGAGTGTTGAAGATGCTTTAACGAGGCCAATTATGGGTCATAATAAATAAGTTGTTCGTTTATTTTTTATATACATATAAGAGGTAGATTATATGGCATTTAACTTTCAGGTACAAGAAGCAAAACGTGAGCAGTTATACACGAAACTCGCTTTGATGGGGCCTTCTGGTGCTGGCAAGAGCTATTCAGCATTACGTTTGGCAACTGGCATGATTAACGAGTTAAAGAAGCGTAATATGCTCGATGGCACGAATGGTAGGATTCTGTATGCAAACACAGAAGGCCCTCGTGGTAGGTACTACGCATCTGATTTCAAGTATGACATTGTTGACTTGACTCCTCCTTACAATCCCGAACTGTTCACTGATTTGGTAAACTACGCAGTTTCTAGTAAGTACACTGTGTTGATTATCGACAGCGCATCGGCAGAATGGGAAGGCAAGGGCGGCTGTTTGGAACTGCAACAGCAGTACGGTGGTACTTACCAGTCTTGGTCTAAGGTAAGTCCTCGTCATCAGAAGTTTACTGATGCTGTGGCAGTAAGTCCTATACATATTATCAGTTGCGCACGGTCTAAAGACCAGTACGAAGTTGATAAAGATGACCGTGGTAAGGTTTCTGTTAAGAAGTTGGGCGTTGGAGCAAGACAGCGTGACGGATTTGAATATGACTTCACTTGCACATTCCTGATTGACCGTGATAGTCACATGGCGAAGTGCGAGAAGGACAACACTCATATTTTCGAGCGACTAGGTAACACGATTTTGGATGAAACCCACGGTGCGCAGATTATCGACTGGGCAAATTCAAGCGATGAGAAGAATAGTTATACAAGCAACTTTGCGGCAACAGATGCTACGGTTACTGCTGTACAAAATCCTGCGGCAGTCGGCAAAGCATCCGACTCAGAGGTTGCGTCCGACATTGAGTCTATCGCAAGTCTGATTGAAGCGCTCAAGACTAATGGTGTTGACCGTATGGATATTGCAAAGGCTATTTCTAAGCATCACATTGTAAATGGTAAGCCTGTCGCAAACTACAATACGATTACAGATGGTGATGTGGCGAAGGCTGTTCTTGCAGAATTGGAGAGTTTAGCATAATGAAAAGTGCTTATCTTTCTGGTAGACAAATTGCAAAAATAATTCTGTGGGAGGCTGTAAACGGTAATATAAAATACAGCCATTATATCTACAGACTTAGCACTTCGGCTGATGCAACACAGAAGGCAATGGAAGAGCTTGCAAAGCATAAGTTTACCAATGCTGGTAAGTTGAAGAAATATCTTGAAACGTATGTTATTTTCTAATCTAAAGGAGAATTTGAAATATGCTGAATCATGTTGTTATTATGGGTCGTATGGTTCGTGACCCGGAACTGCGTCAGCTTGATAACGGCACTAGCGTGACTAGCTTTAGTGTCGCAGTTGACCGCAATTATGTTGACAAGACCACCAATGAGCGTCAGGCAGATTTCCTGAATGTCGTTGCTTGGCGGCAGACCGCAGAGTTTGTCTGCAAGTATTTCCATCAGGGTGATATGATTGCTCTTGAAGGTTCTTTGCAGTCTCGGAAGTACACCGATAAGGATGGTAATAACCGTACCGCAATCGAGATTGTTGCAAGCAACATTTCTTTCTGTGGCGGTAAGAATGGCGGCAATGCAAATACTGCAACTACCAATGATGCTCCAGCAACTATGGTAGCAAATGCACCCTCCGAGGACAATGACGAACTGCCGTTCTAATAACTAAAGTATGATTTATGGGGCGAGCGGTTGCGCTCCGCCCCATTTTTGTTATAGGGATGATTGACATGGGTATGAATAAGAATGTGTAGGTAAACACCTACTCTTTTTCAAAACTAAAAAGTTTCTTTAATTGTAAATATTACTACTATCTTCATTATTTCGATGATATGAAAATGATTCCAGAATCACATGGCACAAGCGAATTTGGGTCATATATGCACAAGATATTGGAGATGTATGGAAAAGGTGAACTTGATATATATGATATGCTTTCGTATTATGAGAAGCACTATGCAGAGAATGTAACATCTACTTTTACTTTGCAGATGGAAAAGAACTTCTCAAGGGATATGGGGTATAAATATTACAAAGATGGCTATGATTTTCTAAGTAATTTTACAGGTTTTGATTTTAAGATTTTAGAAACTGAAAAACATTTTGAACTACCTTTCAAAGACAAATTTAGATTGCAAGGTCAAATAGACGTTATTGCAGAAAACGATGATGGCCTACTGATTATTGATTATAAATCTAAAGGAAATTGGAAGAGCAAAGCGGAACGCATCGAATACGAGAAGCAGTTATATTCCTATGCTTGGGCAATGAAGCAAATGTATAGCGAATATCCGAAAAAGATGGCGTTCTTTATGTTTAGATTAAATAAATGGACGTGGGTTGATTTCGACGAGAATAGACTAAACGAAGTCTTAAACTGGATAGAATCAACTGTTGATGAGATAGAGGGTGAATTTGAGTTCAAACCTATCACTCAAGAGAACAATGGAAAGTTCGACTTCTATTGTAACAATTTTTGTGATTTTCGTCATCAATGTCCTTACGGTCAATTAACTAATTAAGGAGAAAGATTTGCATGAGTGAACTTCTGGATAAAATTATTGAAGCAAAAGGAGTTCTTGGTGATAGACAAGCAGAGATTATCGCAGAAGGCTATCCGCTTGAAGAGTGGAATCCAGAGAAAGGCTCTGCAAAATCTATTTTCAATGCTAATGACAATAACCCTTCGATGATGTGGATGAAAAAGGACTATTATTTTAAGGACTTTTCCACTGGTAAGGTGTTCGGCATCTTGGACTATTATATGTACAAGTTTGGTGAACCTTATATGAAAGCTGTTAAGCGTTTGTTAGATGAAACAAAGGTAAAATATGACCCATCTTTGTTTAGTTTTACAGCGCCAACTGAGCAGAAGGATTATTTCAAGAACTTTAGATACCCTAAAGTTGAAGATGATATTTCTGGTGTTGCGTTAGAATACATGGCAAAACGTGGTATTTCTGAAGAGACGTGCCGATATGTCGGTCTTGGCTCTGACGCACACGGGAACGTAGCATACCAGTTTAAGGATTTGACCGGACGTGTTGTTACGGTAAAATATCGTCCTAGCCATGCAGTTAAACATAGCGAACCGAAGTATTTCTATCAGAAAAACGCTGATACTTGCCCCATTCTCTATAACATCAATAAGATTGATGTAACACAGCCGCTTCTGTTGACAGAGGGAATGAACGATACGATGGCTTGTATCGAAGCTGGCTTTAAGAATGTAGTGAGTATTCCGTCTGGTGCAAATGACGATAATTGGATTAACTTCAACTATGAGTTCTTAGACCAGTTTGAAGATATTATTCTTTGGTTTGATAATGATGACGCTGGCGAAAGTGGTATGAAAAAAGCCATTCCTCGCCTTGGTGAATATCGTATTAAAATTGTTAAGCCTACAGATGATGACGAAGAAGCGGTTTATAACTACTATCACAGCTTTAATGAGAACGTAGATATTCGCAAGACCGATGCGAACAATGTTTTGTTGGCTTGTGGTAGCGCAAGAATCCTCGCGTTGATTAACTCTGCCGAAGAAATTCCTATGGAAAGCGTCATCGACTTGATGGATGTTGAGGAATTTGATATTGAGCAAACTGAATACATTCCGAGTGGTATCAATTCGCTTGATAGACAGATTTATGGATTTATTGATGGAACATTGAATATTTGGACTGCCTACTCAGGAACTGGCAAGACCACAATGATTTCGCAGTGTTGTGTACTTGAGGCGATTGATAAGGGGAATACAGTATTCTGGTTTAACGCTGAATCGACAACAAGCCAGATGTTGAACTGGGTCTTGGCTCAAGCGGCTGGTAGACAGCACTCTGTTGAGTATACTGGTGCTAACGGATTCCAGTTCTATAAGCCGACTCCACAAGCGACACAAGCTATTAAGCAGTATTATGCAAAGAAGATTTTCGTCTATGATAACTTGCTTTTGTCGAATCCCGATATGGTGTTTAACAAAATGAAAGAAGTTTATAAGCGTTTCGGTACGAAGGTTTTTGTTCTCGATAACTGGCTATGCTTGAATTTCCGTGGCATCTCTGACACAGAAGTGACTGGTATTCAGGTTGACTTTATGAACAAGTTGATTCATTTTACAAAGCAGAATGGATTGGAAGTTCATCTTGTTTGTCATCCTCGTAAGCAACAGGCTGGTATTCCTCTTTCTGAGTATGAGATTCTTGGTACATCTAACATTGTTAATATGGCTGATAGAATCTACGGACTCGAAAAGGTTTGGGACAATGACTTGAAGGCGCTAGGTTACGACAGACAGTTTACGGTTTTTAAGGATAGAACGCTTGGAATCCATGGTGAAAGAATTGGACTCAGATATGACCGTGTAACCAGACGTTTGTATGGAGACGGTGATGATAAGTTCAAGCAGTATTCTTGGGATAAAGGTTTAATTAGATACAATACTCCTATCTTTGGTAAGAATGGCTTGCTTGTTGGCGATAGAGTTCTCGATTATGAGCAAGCCGCCGCCAACAATACTCCGTATTGATGAGGTGACGTAATGGCAAATTATACAATTTACCATCTTCATACCATGCTAAGTAATGCAGTAACAAACATCGACTCAGTTACTACGTTTAAGCAATACATAAAAAGAGCACAAGAGTGCGGTATGACCGCACTTGCTTTTTCAGAGCATGGTAATATTTTTGAATGGGTTCACAAGAAAGACGCTGTTGAAGCCGCTGGTTTGAAATACATTCATGCAATGGAGGCATATCTTACAGAGCGCATTCCAGATGAGGGCGAAGAAAAAATTCGTGACAACTACCACTGTGTTTTGATTGCTAAAAACTGGGAGGGTGTTAAGGAACTTAACCGTTTACAAGGAAAGGCATTCAATAGAACAGACGGTCATTACTACTACGCACCGAGAATTACGTTTGCTGAATTATTTGCTACAAGCAATAATATCATTATTACCACAGCTTGTGTTGCATCTGCATTATGCAAAGGAACAGAAAGCGCAAAGGCGTCATATCTTAGATTTCTGACGAGACATAAAGATAGATGCTTCTTGGAAGTTCAGCATCATAATACGCAAAAGCAGTTTGAGTATAATAGATATTTGGCAAATCTGTCTAGGGAAACTGGTCTTAGATTGATTGCTGGTACTGATACCCACTGTTTGAACGCGGAGCATGAACTTGGCCGTAGCGCACTACAGCGTGGCAAGGGCGTTTTCTTCGATGATGAAGTCGGTTGGGATTTAACATGGAAAACCTACGATGAACTTGTCGAGGCATACAGAACACAAGATGCTCTCAGTGAAGAGGAATATATGTCTGCAATCAATAACACAAATGTTATGGCAGATATGATTGAAACCTTTGAACTTGACAGGAGTTTTAAATTTCCTCGTATCTATGAGAATGGCGAAGATTTGCTTAATAATAAGCTATTCTCAGAAGAAACAATTATGTCAATCGTAAATGAAGGTTTTTCACGTGACGAAGTAATTGAGCGACTGCGTATGGAAGTTGATACCTTTAAAGCGCTTGACTCTATCGACTATATCCTTTTGGAAGATTATATCATTAGTTATGCTCATGCGCATGATATGTGGCAAGGCCCTGCGCGTGGTAGTGCCGCATCTTCATTGGCTTTGTATGCCCTTGGAACTACAGAAGTCAACCCATTGAAATATGGATTTTATTTCTGGCGGTTCATGGACAAATCTAAGTATTCCATGCCCGATATTGACGTAGATTTCGGGCAGAAAGACCGTGACGCAATTAAGGAATGGATGTTGGCTAAACACCTTGATTTGCCAACGATTAAGACTTGCGAAATCATTACCTTTAATACAATCGCATTAAAGGGTGCTATTCGTGATATTGGTCGTGGACTGGATATGCCGTTGGATGAAGTTGATACGATTGCAAAGGCGGTTCACGAAGAAACAGTTGATGAAAATAAGGTCGTTACTATTGATGATAGCTGGCGTAAGAAATACCCAGAACTGTTTAAGTATGTCGATATTGTTATCGGTACTATTGTAAGTATTGGCTCACATCCCTCTGGTGTTGTTGTTTCTGACCATGATATTGCATCCGAATTTGGTTTGTGCTACCTGAAAGATGACCCGTATCCTGTTGCTTGTATCAATATGAAGGAACTTGATTCTACTGGATGGGTCAAGGAAGACCTTTTGGGTCTTGATAATGTCACGCTTATCAATGAGACTTGCAAACTGGCTGGCATTGAAAGATTGTCTCCGAAAACGATTGACTTTGAGGATGATGCAGTCTGGAATAGTATTAAAGAAGATACATCTTTGATTTTCCAGATGAACTCTAACTATGGTCAGCGCACAGTTGATAAGATGTTGTCACCGGAGGTCTATAATAAGATTAAAAAGCAGATTCCTAATATGACCCGTTTGGATTTGCTGACATTTATCAATGCTCTTATTCGTCCTTGTGGCAAGGGAGTCTATGATGATGCGACAAACGGAGTCGTATCTAAGACAGGAATCAGCGAAATTGACGACTTGCTTGGTTCTTCTATGGGGTACGCAATTATGCAGGAACCTCAGATGGCTTTTGTTCAGGAGTTCTGCGGTTATGATTTCTTGAGAGCAGATAAACTTCGTAAGATTATCGGTAAGAAACTCGGCACACGCGACCAACTTCCTATTATTAAGGAAGGTTGGGAAAAGAACGCAAAAGTCAAATACCATTTAACTGATGAGCAGTCTGACAAGATTATCAATCCGTTCTTACAGTGCATTCTCGATGCTACACGGTATTCATTCTCACTGGTTCATAGTTTGAGCTATTCTTGTATCAGCTATGAATGTGCATATCTGCGTTATCATTATCCGTTACAGTATTTGACTTCTTGCCTTAACGCATGGAACGGCGACGAAAATAAGACAGCAGAAGCTATCGAATACGCAAATAGTCGTAAGGTAAAAATTCTTGCGCCTAAGTTCAGACACGCAAAGGCAGAATACTTCTACGACCTTACAACAAACAGTATCTATAAGGGTACAAGTAGCATTAAAGGATTGAACGCAGGATACTCTGACTTTTTGTACTCTCTGAAAGATAATTCCTATAAGACATTTACAGATTTATTGTACGATATTCAGGCATCCGGTATGCCTCGTGACCAAGTTGAGACTTTGATTAAACTTGACTACTTTGAGGAGTTTGGTACTTGCAGAGAGTTGGCAACAATCTTTAAGCAGTTCCAGTTCTTTAAGAAGGGCGAAGCAAAAACGATTGCTAAGAGCAAGATTCCAGACGAGATTACAATGAGCATTATTAAACGCAATGCTAACGAAACCGAAAAGCAGTTTAATAAACTGAATTGTCATAATATCTTGAATGAGATTGAACAGTATATTATGACTATGAATCTTGGTGATGTTGACATTAAAACCAAGATTGCCAATCAGCTTGAGTATATGGGTTATATTGGCATTAAGACTGACAAATCTGAAGATAGACCTAAGATTGTCATTCTTGAAATGAAGGTTATGAAACAGCGTGAATCTGTTGAGCCTTGGGGCGTTATCATTGATGCGCAGTCTATCGGTTCTGGTAAGCGCAGTTCTTATACAGTTCCTTATAAACTGTATAAACAGTGTAAGTTCAACAAGAATGATGTAATTAAGATTCGTGACTGGTATAAGAACAAGCGTGGTTACTTCTATATTACTGATTATGAATTTGTGGTTATGTAAGGAGGTATTTTATGTGGTTACTTTGTAGTGTATCAGATAACGAGCTTTTTGCTCCAAGTATTTGCAGTTCAAAGGAACTCGCATTAAGGAAAATGGATAGCAGCATCAATCCTATTCTTAATGACTTGGATAACGATGGCATCGACTATGATACGCATGTTGGTTCTGATGGATTAAGTTATCAGATTGTGTGTGACGATAATATTTGGACTTGGAAGATTTTCCATTTAGAAATGAAGGTGGCGTAAATGAAGGTAGAGATTTCTTACGATAAGATTGAGACGCTTGATGGGAAAAGAGTAAAACTTGACGTTGACAAGATTCTGTCACGTAAGTTGTCTGTTGCGGATAGATTTAGAAAGTTTCTGCTAAAGAATAGGGATGGCGTGTTTACTGCGGTTGATACAAAGAAGGGTACAAAGTTCACTGGAATCGCGTATGAATTAGCGGAAGATGATTCGCCTGTCAAGTGGCTTTTTTACGCCGATGATTTGATTGCTGTCGAGGAGTGATTCTTATACATAGGGTTATTGTTATCAATGGTATGCCGAGAAGTGGCAAAGATACGTTTGTGTCATTTGCAAGCAAGTATGCCACAACTACTAACTTTTCAAGTGTTGATTTTGTAAAAGATGTAGCGCGTTTTGCTGGATGGAATGGCGAAAAAGACCCGAAGTCACGTTTATTCCTTAGTAAGTTAAAAGAATTACTTACTGAATACGATGATATTCCTTATAAGAAAATTGCAGAAGAGATTCACTGGTTTAAGAGCCAGCCAGAACAGGAGCTTCTGTTTATACATATTAGAGAACCGGGTGAAATTGCACGTATCGTAAGAGACTTTGGAGCAATAACGGTTTTGGTTAAACGTGCGAATAATCAGCAAATCGTATCTAATGATTCTGATAAATATACAGAATCTTATAATTATGATTTTGTTCTAAACAATGATAGCGACCTTGATGCTTTAGATGCAAAGGCAAGAGGTTTTGTGAATTATCTAAAAAGGAGTTAAGGAGTCCAACAATGGTTAAGTTTGAAAAGATTAGTTATGAGCAGTTTGAAAAGGACTATATCGCAATTTTTGGTGATGAAATCGAAGCTGGCTGTATTAAGGATATGTACGACAATTTGAAACTTCCGAGACGCAGTACCACAGGCTCTTGCGGTTATGATTTCTTTAGTCCATTCGAGTTCATTCTTGAAGAGCCTAACGCAGAGCTTATTATCCCTACTGGTATTCGTGCGATTATGGACGATGATAAGTTCTTGATGATTGCACCTCGTAGTGGTCTTGGCACTAAACACTATATGCGCCTTGCTAATACTATCGGTATCGTGGACAGCGACTATTCTAAGTCATATAACGAAGGTCATATCTTTATTAAGTACCGTCTTGAAAATCACAACTCTGACAGTGTGAATGTAAAAACTGGTATGGCTATTGCGCAGGGCATCTTTATGAATTATCTAAAGACAAATGACGATGATGCAGACGGTGTTCGTAATGGTGGATTCGGTAGTACCGATAGAAAGTGAGCACGAGATGCCTTTTTGGAAACATAAGAAAGTATACTCGGATGATATGAAGCGAATCTTGAGTCTGACTGCAAAAGAACTTGTTGAGGGATATTGTGTCCCTTGGCAGGGTGCAGAGAGTGATTTCGAGGCGTTGTTCGGTAAATACGGATATACTGTTACAGGAATTTATGAAAAATGGCATTGGTATACGAAAGACGATTTAAAACTTTTCGATTGTACGGAAGAGACTCATGATACCCTCGATAATGTAACTTTTGACGAAGCGTTCAAGATGGTGTCTCTTACCACTGCCTATTGGCAACCAATGTACGACAAACAATCAAAAGAATATAGTGAGTATCAACGACTTGATATGATTCGCAGATTATTTATGCGCCATCCAGAACAAAGAGCCGAATATTTCAAAGAATGCCCAGACGAGAAAGACGTATATTATAAGAGATTCCCGGAGGAAAAAGCACTGTATGAAACTGAGTAATTTCTTTTTGCATCTAAAGAAAATTCTTGTTCATAAGTATTGGGTATTTTACTTCTGCTGTAAGGCTGGTATTCCTTGGCGGGGGATTACCCATGACCTTAGTAAATTCTCGCCAGTCGAGTTTTGGGAAGGTGTAAAATATTATCAGGGTAACAGAAGCCCTATTGACGCTTGTAAGGAAGAGAACGGTTACTCTATGGCATGGCAACACCATAAAGGACGCAATCTTCATCATTACGAGTATTGGCAGGATAACTTTGATAAAGGTGGCACACCACTGAAGATGCCATATAAATATGCACTTGAAATGGTGTGTGATTATCTTGGCGCAGGACGAGCCTATATGGGTAAATCATTTACTTTAGACAAAGAATGGCAGTGGTGGATTGGTAAATGCTCTAAACCGATTGCAATGCACCCACAGACTAAGAAGTTTGTGAGCGATATGCTTTGGGAAATTAAGGAAGATAATTCCTATAATGCACTAAAGGATTATTCACGTGCTATCTATGATACCGCTAATATTGATTGGAGCTGATTCTTTTGATTGATATTAAATCTTATGTCGAAAAACGAAAAGCAGATATTAAGGACTATATTGCCAAGACAAATCCTGAGAAGAACACTTTGGTCGTATTTCAGTTCGGTGATTCTCCTGCGAGCAATGCTTACGTCAAAGGAAAAAGAAACGATTGTGACGAGGTTGGGCTTCGCACAATCGTATACAAACTTCCGATTGATACAAGCTATGATGAAGCATTAGGTCTATTGCTTGACGCTCAAGAGAATCGGCGAGTAGCTGGTGTTATTGTTCAGTTGCCAGTGCCGGAACATCTGAAATCATTATCTGCTCATATTAAGCCGGAGTTAGATGTTGATGGATTCCTGCCGAACACTAAGTTTATTCCTGCAACACCAAAGGGTATAATTGAGTTATTAGATAATGAATTACGCTATGATTTTGTTGGAAAAGTTTGTACAGTAATTGGTAAGAGCCATATTGTTGGTGCGCCGTGTGCGAATCTGATTAAGGGCAGGGGAGCAACAGTTATTTGGTGTGATAGTCACACTGTTGACTTAAAAAAATGGTGTTTACAGTCAGATTTGATTGTAACCGCTACTGGTAGGCCGAAGTTAATTAAACAGGATATGCTTAAATCAGGAGCAGTTGTAATTGATGTTGGAATTAGTCGCGGTGAAGATGGTAAGCTGTGTGGTGATGTTGATAAGGCTTGCTATTCTGATAACGCACTAATTACACCAGTTCCGGGCGGTGTAGGACTACTTACGCGAATCGCTCTTATTGAAAATCTTGTATATGAGGTGAAATAATGACAGTAACACAAGAATACATAAACAATCTGCTTGATACGGCAGAAGTAAAAGAAATCGTTGTATTTGACAAGTGCTTGATTTGCGCTTATAAGTTTGGGAACGGTTTTGTAATTGTCGAATCGAGTGCGTGTGTTGACCCAAAGAACTTTGACTTAGATGTTGGTCGAAAGATTTGTCGTGAGCACGTTGAGAACAAACTTTGGGAACTTGAGGGCTATGTGCTTCAGCAGAAAGCCGCTAAAGCCACTCAGAGACGCTCCCCGGAAGCTGTAAAGAAATCCATCGAGGAATTGTCCCCAGAGGCTAGAGCCGTCTACGAGACGCTGTTAGGACAGCTCAAGGAAGAGTACCCTGTGAATATCTAAAAATTCTCTGAAATCCCTTGACAAATCAATGGGTTTCTGTTATAATATAGGTAGTAAATTTTAGGAGGCTGTTACCATGACTCATGTAACCGATGCCGAACGCTATCTGGCAGAACTAAAGAGCGCAATGGATTATTATGGCAATATGCTTAATAAACAGCATGACAGTAACCATGATACCTATGTTAAGTATGACGTTGCACGATGCCAGTATAATGCCGCTAAGAGAATGATGGAACTTATGAAGAGGTAAAATATGATTGTAGAGAAGAGTTTTATTGATGCTATCAACTACGCAAAGAAGAACAGCGTTATGATACGGCCAGAGTATTGGAGTCTTTGGATTCAGTATGTTAAGTCCAAGGGTGGATTTTTCTGGTGCGACAAGAGTGGTAAAATCACTCAAGACCGTGGCCTTGATAAGAACGTAGTGGTCTGCGATAAGATTCTCGATATTACCAGATGGGAATTTATGTGTGATGAGCTTGTTGACGATACGGAGGACAGCAATGACGGAAACCGAGTATAATCAGCTTGTCTTAGATTTGACAAACGAATCGGAAGATACGCTGTATTTTATGTTCAGAAATTCTGTTCGTCAAATTAAATTCACAAGCCCTTATGAAAGTGATTATCGCTACGTTGTCGCACGACACAACGCGATTTGTGAGGCGTTTAAGAAAAAGACTGGGCATAATATTTTGGAGGACTTTTGCTAATGATTAACGTAGGAAACGATTGGCAACCGTTCTTTGATGCAGAACAGCAAAAGCCATTTTATAAGAATCTAAAAAGATTCCTTGCACAGGAGTATGCGACAAAGACAGTGTATCCACAGATGCAAGATATTTTTAAGGCGTTTGAATTAACGCCTATACATAATACAAAGGTAGTAATAATTGGACAGGATTGTTACCACGGCGAAGGACAAGCAATGGGTTTGTCATTTTCTGTCAGAAATGGTGTATATCCGACACCACCATCTTTGAAGAACATCCAAAAGGAACTCAATTCTGAGACTGTTGAACGTAGTGAATGGTCGCAAGATTTAACAAGATGGGCAGAACAAGGTGTACTGTTATTGAATACGATTTTAACAGTTAGACAGCACGAACCACTTTCACACGCGAATCATGGCTGGGAAATTCTAACAGATGACGCGATTAAGGAATTAGAAAAACACGACCAACCGATTATTTATCTACTGTGGGGTAGAAACGCTAGTGCTAAGAAAAATCTAATTACAAACCAAAATCATAAGTTCTTAGAATCTGCGCATCCGTCACCGTTAAGTGCGAATCGTGGTTTCTTTGGAAACAACCACTTTGCAAAAGCAAACAAATTTTTGATTGAAAATGGCTTAGAGCCAGTCAGGTGGTAATTCTATGAAGTATATGGGAAGCAAGGCAAGGATTGCAAAGGATATTTGTCCGATTATCCAGTCGTTTATTGATAAAAGTGGTACGTATGTATATGTTGAGGGCTTTGTCGGTGGTGCAAACGTAATTGATAAAATTAGTTGCGATATACGTCATGGGATTGACAAGAATAAATATCTTATTGCGCTTTTGAAGTATGTTGCCAACGGCGGTAAGTTACTTGGTATGGTGTCTAAAGATACATATACTGATGTAAAGCAAAATAAAGATAATTACCCGGATTGGCTTGTTGGAAATGTTGGATTTCTTGCATCTTATAATGGCAAGTTCTTTGATGGTGGTTATGCAAACACTGTAATCGAGCATACTAAATATGGAGATAAAATCCGTGACTATTATCAAGAAGGAAAAAGAAATCTCGAACAACAAGCGCCAAATCTAAAGGATATTATCTTTACGTCAGGTGATTTTCTCGAATTATGGGAGAGCTTTAGCGGTCTAAAGGAAGTAGTTTTTTATTTTGATATTCCTTACTTAAATACTACAAAGTATGATGTATCAAAGGGATTTGATTACGATAAATTCTATAATATTTGTAGGGAGCTTGGCAAGAATAATATTGTTATTGTTAGCGAGCAATGGATGCCAGATGATTTTACTTGCATTTGGGAAAAGAAAGTTACAAGAACAATTAGCGCAACTGGTCGTGAATATCCTACCGAGAAGCTATTTGTAATTGGTAAGGCTTTGGAATATATTTAATAAAAAACTACTATTATTAAAGGAGTAAAATATGGACGATTTTGAAAAGAAAATGCTATCTAAGATTGATAGCGGAGAATCACTCACAAGTAGTGAATTAAGTAGACTTGTGTATGATTATGACATTGATACAGAGGAAGGTGACGATGGACGATGGGTCAGAGGTATGTATACAGTCGTTGAACTCTGTGGTCGGCACTTCGGAATTAGTTGGTTTAAGGGCTTGACAGAATATCAGGATAGTGAGTTTGATTTCCAACCAGAAGAGGTTGAGAAACACGAAAAGGTGATTACCGTTACAGAGTGGTTGCCTATTAAGAGAGGTAACTAATTATGTCTGAAAAAGTAAATTTGGGTTCTGTTGAACCCGGAACATTATTCAAGTTTAAAGGCGGATATTATCTTCGGATTGTAACACATCCGTATGATTGTAACTGTATTAAAATGTGCGGGTTTGACATTTGTGAACTTGCGCCCGGACTTTTAGTTGAAAGTGATAAGAATTGGAAACTTCGACCATATTTATTCGCAATGTTATGCTATCCCGGCGATGCACAGGAAATGGCAGATGTTTGGCAGAAGCACCTAAGAGAAGTCGCTAAAGAAATTAAAAATTCGGAGGGTTAATATGGTTAAAGTATTTATTAGCCAGCCGATGCGTGGCAAGACAAGCGAACAGATTCGCGCAGAACATAATGAGTGGGCAGACAGACTGGGCAAGTTATCTAATGAGGAGATTGAAGTAATGGATACAATCTTTGATGATTTAGATAATGAAGACCCGGCAACACCATTAAAGTGTCTTGGAATGTCGCTCTATATGATGGCAGATGCAGATATTGTAGTATTCTTGCCCGGATGGTCTGGTGCGCGTGGTTGTAAAATTGAGCACGAGTGTGCAGAAAAGTACGGAAAGAAGATTATAGACTACGATAACTGGTATGATTTGGAGGTATAAATATGGCAACAAAGGTAAATATTGTTTTAGATTCAGATAACAAAAAGGTAAGATTAGAAGACGTAGCAATCGGTGGTGTCTTTGAATATGAAGGCGCTTACTATATGCGAATTAAGCCTCAGCTTGGTGTTAATTCTTTGAAAGTATACTCACCGAAGTCTGAGACGGATGAAGCTACGGATAGTGATGTATTTACTACAGTTTTATTCCCTTTTGGTAAAGAAGTTATTCCGCATGATTCGACGCTAAATATTGAGGTATGATATGAATGTAAAGTTATTAACATACACAAATGAACCAGAAAAGATAGTAGCCGCTGCTGCTAAATTATGTTACGCAAAATCGGACATTGGAACCTTAATGGATAACCTTACTGATGATAAGATTTGCGAGTTTTTAGATAGGTTATCCAATTTGGGACATAGTTCTCCTACAGAACACGCTTCTTTTACATTTGGTATCGAAGGTGTATCGCGTAGTTTTTTAGCACAAATCTCTCGTCATCGTCTCGCATCTCTTTCAGTCCAGTCACAACGCTATGTTGACATGACAAACGCAGGGTTTGTTATGCCTGAAGAGTTTGCAGATGACGAACCGGCATCAAAAACATTTGAGGATGCTGTCGGTTATGCGCTTGAATCTTATGATGGACTCCGCAAATATTTGACGGTAAGGTACATTCAGTCTGGGATGGATGCTAAATCGGCAGAAAAAAAAGCGCAGGAAGATGCACGTTATGTGTTACCAGAGGCTTGTTGTACAAAAATGATTATTACGATGAACGCGCGTGAGCTTAATCACTTTTTCAATTTGCGTTGTTGCAATCGTGCGCAGTGGGAGATTCGTGAATGTGCTGAACAAATGTTAAGATTGGTATATCCTATTGCTCCGCACTTGTTTAAGAACGCTGGCCCATCTTGTGCTTGTGGCGCTTGTTCAGAGGGTACTATGAGTTGTGGAAAGGCGGCAGAGATGCGGCAGAAATATACAGAGATTAAGACACTTCACTCCACTGAAGTGTAATATTGAAAATTTTACCCGGAAAGCCCTTGACTTTTCCGGGTATTTTTGCTATAATATAGTTACGGAATGGAGGTTAGACTGATATGTTCGGGTTAGTGCCGTTATTACTTATACTATATCTTGGAGTTGGTTCAATGTACTTTCTTGAATGCTTCCCAGATATTTATATTGAATACGGACTATGGCAATGTGATGGGATAAAAGAACTT
>ERZ1035044.187-NODE-187-length-15723-cov-8.877521_pt1 | contig 15723 bp, 10 predicted proteins | sample MGYA00520588_ERZ1035044 | MGnify/ENA primary metagenome ERZ1035044 (study PRJEB33766, sample SAMN09781698) | gut metagenome | biome: gut microbiome | host: Homo sapiens | place: Madagascar | study: EMG produced TPA metagenomics assembly of the PRJNA485056 data set...
TTCTCTTCCAGTGCTTCCTTCTCGGCATAGAAATCATCAATCTTTTCTGGGGTATAATCCTCGAAATGTTCGTTGTGGATGATGCTTCTCAATGGCAGACGGTCGCTCTGGGCAGGCTGTTCATCCGGCCATCCGATGGTAAGGGTAGCCACTGGCATTACCAGCTTCGGCAACTTCAGGGTGTCGATGATCATCTTCGGCATATACACCGTGGTGCCCAGGAAGCAGGTTCCCAGACCCGCTTCTTCTGCCAGATTGGTAAAGGTCTGCGTGAAGAGCAGGGCATCGGTAGCCGCATTCATAAACGAGAGGATGTTGTCGTATCCCGGGGTTCCCTTGCGGTTTTCTGCCCAGAGGGTGGTACGGCGGTAGTCGGCACAGATGGTGAGTACCACGGGAGCGCCTGTCACCATCGGCTGGTTGAAGTGGGCAGGTGCCAAAGCCTTCTTTCCCTCTTCGCTGCGGGTTACCACTACGCTGTAGAGCTGCAGGTTTCCCATGGTAGGAGTACGCATCGCCTCTTCCAGCAAACTGTTCAAAAGTTCATCTGTTACCTCTCTGTCTGCATATTTGCGAATCGAGGTTCTTTTCTTGATTGATTCCATATCTTGTTTCTTTTTTATATTTCTCTTATCTTCTGCAAAGATAATGAAAGTTTCCCAAAAAGAACACGGTTCTTTTACATTTTTTGCTTCATAATGAGCTTTTCGTGCGTTTTTTGATGAAATATCTGCTCAAACGTTTCATATTTTAGAAATATTGTTTTAATTTTGCAGCTAATTATTAAACGTTTAATATGGAATATACTGAAAATATGACTTTCGAAGAGGCAAGCCACGCCTTGATGAAAGATTTGAAGACCCGATTGGCTGACCTGCACGGGCATTTCGATGCGCAGAATGTCGATTGGAATAAGCTCCATCTGCCATTGGCGAAACTCGTTTCCGAAGAAACGCAGAAATCGCTCGTTAGTCCGGAAGTGGTAGAGGTTCGACCTAAGGAATTGGAGTGCGATGTGGTAAGATACCAGAACAATAAGGAGAAATGGGTGGCTTTGGTCGGATTGCTCAATGGTCATCCCTACGAGATATTCACCGGTTTGCAGGATGAGGATGAAGGCATCATGCTCCCCAAGTCTGTTACCAAGGGCAAGATCATCAAGACGGTGCTCCCGGAAGGACAGAAGCGATATGATTTCCAGTTTGTCAACAAGCGTGGCTACAAGATTACCGTCGAAGGATTGAGCGAGAAGTTCAATCCCGAGTATTGGAACTATGCCAAGCTCATCTCCGGTGTTCTGCGCTATCGTATGCCGATTGCCCACGTCATCAAGCTGGTCAATCAGCTGCAGCTCACCTCCGAAACCCTCAACACCTGGCGGGTGGGCGTGGAAAGAGCCTTGAAGAAGTACCTCTATGAAGAAAATGGAATAGATAACTTGGAAAACGGAATAGATTATAAGGAGACTGAAGATGAAATTGATGAGCAGTAAGATATACCTCAGGAATGTGCGTTTCCACGCTTTCCATGGCGTATTGCCGCAGGAGGGAATCGTTGGCAACGATTATCTTGTCAACCTGGTGCTGGATTATGACTTCTCTTCTGCCATGCAGACCGATGATCTTCAGGGAACCCTCAATTATGCCGAGGTCTATCAGAAGGTAAGAGAAGAAATGGCGGTGCCCAGCAAGCTCCTGGAGCATGTGGCAGGCAGAATCGCCCATAGGCTCTTTTCCGATTTCCCGGAAATCCAGAAACTCCAACTCTCTATCACCAAGGTGAATCCACCGATGGGTGCCGACAGCGACGGCGCAGGGGTAGAGGTTGTATTAACAAATGATAAAACTTATAGTTAGAATTAGGTTTTCTGATAATAAAGTAGTAATTTTGCAAAATCATCAGAAAGTATGTGTAAGAAAGTAACACTGATATGGGCTTTGATTTGCATGTTTGTAATGACATCGTTAGCTGCCAATAAGCGGTTCACGCTGGTCATCGACCCCGGTCATGGTGGTCATGATGCCGGAGCACTCGGAGCCATATCCAAGGAAAAGAATATCAATCTTGCCGTTGCCTTGCGCTTCGGTAAGTATGTGGAGCAGAATCTCCCGGAGGTAAGAGTCATCTATACCCGCAAGACGGATGTCTTCATCCCGCTCAATGAGCGTGCGAATATCGCCAACCGTGCCAATGCCGATCTCTTTATCTCCGTGCATACCAATGCCTTGCCGGCAGGAAAGGTGGCTCGTGGCTTCGAGACCTATACCCTCGGTATGCACCGTGCCAAGGATAATCTCGATGTGGCGATGCGGGAAAACTCCGTCATCTCGATGGAGAAGGACTATCAGCAGAGATATCAGGGCTTCGATCCCCGCTCTTCTGAGAGCTATATCATCTTCGAGTTCATCCAGGGCAAGAACATGGAGCGCAGCGTAGAGCTGGCTCGAATGATTCAGCGAGGTGTCTGCGATGGTGCCAACCGTCCCGACAAGGGCGTGCATCAGGCGGGATTCCTGGTCTTGAGAGAGACTTCCATGCCGGGCTGCCTCATTGAGTTGGGCTTCATCACCACTCCTGATGAAGAGCGCCTGCTCAACAATGACAGCAGAGTGGATGATATCGCCCGTGGCATCTACGAGGCTTTCGCAAAATACAAGAATAAGTACGACAGATCGGTTTCCGTTCCTTATCGTGCCAAGGATTCCGAGGATGTGAATATCCCGAAGATTGTTCCGGATCAGGAACCTGCGCCTAAGACTCGTGTCGTAACGAGGGGAAAGCAGCCGAAGCGTGAAGAGGCAACGCCTGAACAGCCAAAGCGGGAGGTGAAGAAGCAGGAACCGAAGAAGGATGTGAAGAAGCAGGAAACGAAGAAGGAAGTGAAGAAGGCTGAGATAGCCGATGCGCCGGTCTTCAAGCTTCAGATTTTCGTAGGTAGTAGAAACCTTCGCAAGGGCGATGCCCATTTCAAGGGCGAAACCGATTACGACAGCTTCCAGGAAGGTAATCTGGTGAAATACACCCTGGGGGCATCCACCAATTACAACGAGATCTATCGCCTGCGCAAGGAAAAGCTGGATAAGTTTCCGGAGGCTTTCATCATCGCCTTCAAGAACGGACAGAAATATGACGTGAACCAGGCTATCCGGGAGTTCAAGCAGAACCGCAACCGGTAGCTCCTCCACTTCTCGGGCAGCCTGTAGCTCCCTTCTCGGGTAGCCGGTAGCTCCGCAGCCTGTGATTCGCTCTATATAAAATAGGTATAATAAAAAGAACAAAAATAGATAAATATGAAACTGACAAAGGAAATTAGGATAGCGTTGGTCGCTATTGTAGGTATCTTGGTGATGTATTTCGGAATCAACTTTCTGAAAGGCATCAACTTGTTCTCTACCAATAACACCTACTATATGACGTTTGATGACATCCAGGGGATGGGTGCTTCTACCCCTATCTATGCCGATGGCTACAAGGTGGGTACCGTGGATCAGCTGGATTTCGACTATTCCGGAAAGGGTCCCATCAAGGTCAAGGTGGATATCAATAAGGATCTGAGAATCCCTGCGGGTAGTACCGCAGAGATTTCTAAGGATATCATGGGCAATCTCCAGGTTAGTCTCCTGCTTGCCAACAATCCTCGTGAGCGTATCGAACCGGGCGGCATCATTCCTGGTACGGTGAATTCCGGTATGATGGGCAAGGCTGCCGAAATGATTCCGGTTGTTGAGAAGATGCTGCCTAAGCTGGATTCCATCCTCACCAGTGTGAATGCACTCCTGGCTGATCCTGCCCTGGCTGCTTCCCTCCACAATGTGGAGACCATCACCGGCAACCTCACCGTTTCCACCCGTGAACTGAATACCCTGATGGCTGGATTGAACAAGCAGGTTCCAGGTATGATGAAGAAGGCGAATGGCGTTCTCGACAATACCAACCGACTCACCTCTAATCTGGCAAGCCTCGATGTGCAGGGCACACTCGACCGTGTGAATGCCACCCTCGATGGTGCACAGAAGTTCACCGAGCAGTTGAACAGCGGAAAGGGTAGTCTCGGTCTCCTCATGAACGATACCCGCCTCTATGAGAATCTGAACTCAACCATGTCGCATGCCGACTCTCTGGTCATCGATCTCAAGGCGCATCCAAAGCGCTATGTTCACTTCTCAATTTTTGGCAAGAAAGACAAGTAGAGCCTCAAAAATACCGCTTTAAGGGCTTCTTTGAGGAAAAAGCCAAAATAAATTTTGTCTAAATAACAAAGGCGATGTTTCACGCCCCGGAATAGCTACAGAACTTGTTGTTTTTTAGCTATTTCGGGGTGTTTCAAAATTGTTTCACTGCCCCTAAAACGCAATTGTGGATAACTTTCTTAGTTGCTTGATTATGAGGTAGTTATCTTGGTAGTCTTAAAATATTATAAATAGCCCGATTTGCTACTTTGGGCTTTTTTTTGTAATTTTGCAGTCGATTTGCATCAGATGGTGCAATCTGATGTAGTGTTAAGGTAAAAAATCAATTAAAATAAGTAGTAAATAGTGTCAATGTTAGCAAGTCCAAAAGCGCTTTGGGACAATAGTCTTTTGCTTATAAAAGATAATGTGTCAGAGCAGCAATATAATACATGGTTTCGACCAATAGTCTTTGAGTCGTACAAGCCTTCGACCAAGACTCTGTTGGTTCAAGTTCCAAGTCCATTCGTATATGAATACTTGGAACAAAATTATGTTGGCTTGTTGAGCAAGGTCCTTCATCGCAATTTCGGCGATGGCATCCGTCTCACTTATCGTGTGGTAACGGATAAGGAACACAGGTTGACCCAGGATGTGGAAGCTGATCCGGCTGATATTGATGAGGCTGAGCGCAAGAGATTGGCACAGCAGCCACAGACACAGGCTAACCCGGCAGAACCACAGCAGCCTGAAGACATTGACACCCAACTTGATCCGAAACTCACCTTCAATAATTATATGGAGGGTGACAGCAACAAGCTGCCACGTTCGGTGGGATTGTCTATTGCTGAGCATCCGAATACCACGCAGTTCAACCCGATGTTCATCTATGGTCCTTCTGGTAGCGGAAAGACTCACCTGGTGAATGCCATCGGTCTGAAAACCAAGCAGATGTATCCGCAGAAGCGTGTGCTCTATGTCAGTGCCCGCCTCTTCCAGACACAATATACCGATGCGGTGCTGCATAATGCGAGCAATGATTTCATCAATTTCTACCAGTCTATCGATGTGCTCATCGTGGATGATGTGCAGGATTGGGCAGGCAAGGCGAAGACCTTGAATACCTTCTTCCACATCTTCAATCACCTCTTCCGTAATGGAAAGCGTATTATTCTGGCAAGCGATCGACCTCCGGTAGAACTCAAGGATATGCCAGACCGACTCATCACCCGTTTCTCTTGTGGACTGGTGGCGGAGTTGGAGAAGCCGAATGTGGAACTCTGCGTGGATATCGTGAGCAACAAGGTGCGCAAGGACGGACTGAAGATTCCGAAGGATGTGGTTTCCTTTATCGCACAGACCTGCAATGGCAGTGTGCGTGATCTCCAGGGTGCCATCAATGGTTTGCTGGCTTACAGTATCGTATATAACAGCAGCATCGATATCCGACTGGCTGAGCGTGTCATCAAGCGTGCCGTCAAGGTTGAGGAGAGCAACAATGTGCTCACCCTCGATGAAATCGTGGAGGCGGTCTGCAATCATTACAAGGTAACGGTGGCTGCAGTCAACAGCAAGAGCCGCAAGCGTGAGTACGTGGAGGCGCGTCAGGTGGCGATGTTCATGGCTCAGAAACTCATCAAGATGCCTGCTTCCAGAGTGGGCAAACTCATTGGTAATCGCGATCATAGCACGGTTATCCACAGTTGCGCCAAGGTAGAGGAGCGACTGAAGATTGATGCCGAGTTCTTCGATGAACTCTCTAGCATCGAGAATGGATTGAGAGTGAAGAGATAATTATCATAGATAAGCACGGAACCTTGGTATAGTGGTTCTCGTTTATATAAATGAAACAAAAGGAAGTCGGATAAGTTTGTATTTGTCTTGGCTTCCTTTTTCCGTTTTTCTTTCCTTCGAACTTTATGATTACCTTGTACATAAAGTATTTTGAGCCTTTTTTCGAAAGATTTTTGGGAAAAAGGGATTTTGTATCATTCTTTTTTATTATATTTGCAGTCGAAATAGATTTGAGCCTAAACTAAACTCAGATATAGTTATGGAACAGAACTTAAAAATTATATTATATGCCGTAGGTGCGATGATTCTTGCACCTCATACCCTCTATGCCCAGTCAGAAAATATCAAAGGTCTGGATTCATTGCGCTTATACGGTTCGGTGAGCGTGGTGGAGCCTGAACTGCTGAAGAAGGGCGTACTCAATAATGCCCTTGATGCCTTGAATGGACAGACGGCTGGTGTAAACGTTACTACCAATGGTCTCGACCGTATTGCCATGCTCAACTCTGTGCGGGTTCGTGGTACCACTTCCATCATGGGCGGCAACGACCCATTGGTCATCATCGATGGTGTAACCTCGGATGTAGCAACGCTTGCTACGATCTATCCTGCTGATATCGAAAGCTTTACCGTGTTGAAGAATGCCAGTGAGACCGCTCTTTATGGTTCTCGTGGTGCTTCGGGCGTTATCCAGGTGAAGACCAAGAAGGGAACGGGTAAGGGATTTCAGATTTCTTACGAGGGCAACTATGGCATCGAGGCGATGTTCAAGAGTATGGAGATGCTGAATGCCGCTGAATACATCGCTGCTGCACAGAAGTTTGGGCTGGAATATAACAATAAGGGATTTGATACCAATTTCTCCAAAGCCATTACCCGACCCGGAAATGTGCAGAACCATTATCTCGCCTTCAGCGGTGGTACTCCGCAGAGCAACTATCGGGCTTCCTTCGGCTATATCGACCATAACACCATCATCCGGAGCAAGGGCTATCGCAACCTGGTGGCTAAGATTGATGTTACCCAGAAGGCGTTTGGTGATAGACTGACGGGTGATTTCGGCGTATTCGGTTCATCCTATAAAAACAATGATATCTTCGACAGTCAGATGCTTTTCTATTCTGCCGATGCCATGAATCCTACCTATCCTTTTGATAGGCTGAATGGCAGTTGGGTGAAGAATGGAGCTGCTTCGCAGGTGAATCCTCCCGGTGCCCTGCTCGAAGAGCGCAGGGATACGAAGAACATGAACTTCAATGCCCATCTGAAACTGAACTATGATATTTTGAGCAACCTGAGCATTTCTGCCTTTGGGGCATACAGTTATACTTCCAACGAGAATAACCAGTTCTGTCCTACCTGGGTGTGGGCGCAGGGCAATCTCTATCGTGGGGAGTTCAAGAGCGAGGAATGGCTTGCCAATGTTTCCTTGAACTATCAGCGGGTGTGGGGCATTCACAGCCTTAAGGCGATGGCAGGTGCTGAGTATCAGAAGGATATCCGTACGGGATTCTGGACTTCTGCTAAGGGATTCTCAAACAATAGTATGTATTACCACAATATCGGTGCTGCCGCTTCCCGACCTTTCGGCGGTACAGACAGCAACTATGAAGACCAGGCGCTGGCTTCCGTGATGGGCAACATCGACTATACCTTATATAATAAGTACAGTCTTTCGGTTTCCATGCGTGGCGACGGTTCTTCTTTGGTGGGCGATGACCATACCTGGGGTTTCTTCCCATCCGTTTCCTTATCCTGGGATATGAAGCAGGAAGAATGGCTTCGCCAGCTCAAGGCGATTACGATGCTCAAGTTGCGTACGGGTTATGGACGTTCGGGTAATCTGGGCGGCATCTCTGCCTATACCACCATGAACACTGTGAGACAGAACGGCATCGTTTCGGTGAACAGTTCGCCTGTGGTAACGATGGGCATGATCCGCAACAACAATCCCGACCTGAAGTGGGAGACGCGTGCCACCTGGAACTTGGGTGCCGACCTGGGTTTATGGAACAACCGTCTCGTGCTGACGGCGGAGTATTACTATTCCAAGACCACCGATATGCTCTATGCCTACGATGTGCCGGTGCCACCTTTCGCCTACGATAAGCTCTTGGCAAACATCGGTTCGATGAGCAATCAGGGATTGGAGGTGGGCTTCTCCATCACGCCTATACAGAAGAAGGATATGGAGTTGAACATCAACATGAATCTGGCTTGGCAGAAGAACAAGCTCCTCTCGCTCAGTGGCGAATATGATGGCATGCAGATGTCGGCGGCGGATATCACGGCGATGGGTGCCTTATCGGGTGCCGGTCAGCATGGCGGCTATAACAATGTGGTCTATCAGATAGTGGGACAGCCGCTGGGTGTCTTCTATCTACCTCATTGCAAGGGACTTGTAGAAGATGGCAACGGGCATTATCGCTATGATATCGAAGATTTAGATAAGAACGGAACCGTGGATTTGAGTGATGGCGGTGACAGATATATCGCCGGACAGGCAACGCCAAAGGTGACGCTTGGCTCAAACATCAGTTTCCGTTATCGCGACTGGTATCTCTCCTTGCAGATGAATGGTGCTTTTGGACATAAGATTTTCAACGGAACGGGGCTGGCATATACCAACATGTCGAGTTTCCCGGATTACAACGTGCTGAAGGGTGCCCCGGAGAAGAACATCGTTGACCAGAATGTATCCGATTATTGGCTGGAGAAAGGTGATTATCTTAACTTCGAGTATCTCACCCTGGGTTATGATATTCCAATCCGCAAGGGGGTGGTGCAGTCGCTCAGGGTGTCGGCAAGTGTGAACAATCTTTTCACTATCAGCAGTTATAGCGGACTGACGCCGATGATCAACAGTTATGTGGTGAACAGTACGATGGGTATCGACGACAAGCGCACCTATCCGCTTTACCGCACCTTCTCGCTGGGTTTGAGTGTTCAATTCTAAATGCAGAACTTTAAATGCGGAACTTTAAATGCAGAATTCTAAATGCAGAACATTAAATTCAGAATTTTAAATGCAGAAATATATGAAACGATATAGAATATACTTTTTCCTGATAGCAGCCTTGACAATGACATCGCTGACGATGACATCCTGTCTGGATGAGCATCCGAAGGACCAGCTCGAGGAGGAAGCCATTTATGGCTCTGCCTTGGATATTTATACCAACGCCGTGGCTTCACTCTATAATTATATCGGCGGCACCAACGAGAGTGAGGGTATTCAGGGTACCTGCCGTGGCATCTACGACTACAACACGCTGACTACCGACGAGGCGATGATTCCGATTCGTGGAGGCGACTGGTATGACGGCGGGTTGTGGAATGCCATGTACCGGCATGACTGGACGGCTGATGATGAGCCGCTTTATGATACCTGGAAGTATCTCTATAAGGTGATAGTTCTGGCAAACAAGTCACTCGACATCATTGAAGCCAAGTCGTCTCTGCTAACAGCGAACCAGAAAGACCAGTTCCAGGCAGAGGTTCGTGCCTTAAGGGCATTGATGTATTACGAGGCGATGGATATGTTTGGCAGGATTCCGGTGGTTCTGTCTTCGGGAGAAGCTGCCCTTTATGCGAATGCTGGGGGAGCTGATGCCACTCTTCCTTCTGTCACTGGAGCAGCTCTTCCTTCTCAAAGCGAGCGGAGCGAGGTGTTCCACTTCGTTTTCAGCGAGTTGCAGCAGGTGCTGCCTTATCTTCCCGATGAGCATAGCAACAAGGAGGGCAATTACTATGGCCGCATCACGCAGCCTGTGGTTAACTTTCTGCTGGCAAAATTGGCGCTGAATGCCGAGATCTACATGTTTGATGACTGGACCAAGGGGTATGCGAAGCGACCTAAGGGCAAGGATATCTATTTCATGGTGCAGACTGCCGATGGAGCTTCTCTGCTCAATGGCGGCAAGGCGAGTGCGAACCGCAGCAAGAAGTTGAATGCCTGGGAAACCTGCATTTACTATTGCGATAAACTTGCCGGGGAGGGGTATGACCTGGAGGCAGATGATGCCTTCAATTTCTCTACGCACAATGAGACATCGAAGGAGAACATCTTTACCATTCCAATGGATAAGAACATCTATACCAATCAGTTTCATTATCTTTTCCGCTCTTACCATTATACGCATGGTGGTGCCTTGGGATGGGGTAGTGAGAATGGTACCTGTGCTACGATTGCTACGATGAAGGCCAACCGTTATGGCGAAGCAGACGAGGACACCCGTTGCAAGATGAACTTTGTGGCAGGTGTAGTGAAGGTGGATGGCAAGGAACTGTTGATGGATAATGGCAAGCCTCTGGAGTATCAGCCTTTTGAGGTGGCTCAGAACCTGACTGGCAGCAAGTATATCAAGACGGCTGGAGCGAGAATGGCGAAATACGAGGTAGATAGAACTTCGTATATGGATGGCAAGCTGCAGAGCAACGACATCGTTCTTTTCCGTTATGCCGATGTGCTGCTGATGAAGGCGGAAGCCAAGGTTCGCCTGGGAGAGAATGGTGATGTGGAACTGAACAGGATCCGTGCCCGTGTAGGCATGCCGAATCGCAAGGCAACGCTTGCGAATATCCTGGAAGAGCGATTGCTGGAACTGGTATGGGAAGGTTGGCGCCGCCAGGACCTCATCCGTTTCGGCAAGTTTACCGCAGCTTATGATCTCCGCACCCCACTTCAGGGCGAGGAATCTGGCTATACCACCGTCTTCCCGATACCGCAGAAATGCATCGATTTGAATAATAAACTGGAGCAGAATAAGGGGTATGAGAAGAAATTATAAAGGGCATACTTGTCTCCATACGCCCTGCATACTTGTCTCCATACGCCCTGCATACTTGTCTCCATACGCCCTGAATACTTGTCTCCATACGCCCTGAAAGGGCAGAAGCTCCTAGCCCAGGGCATCCGCCCTGGGTAATTATGGATGCAAGCCTGCCGCCCTGTAAGGGCAAAAGCTTTCAAATTACAGCTGATAGAACTTAGTGAATGCCTTCACGCAATATTCGTGATCCATCACGCTGCCGGTTTCGCGGCAACTGTGCATGGCGAGGATGGCATTACCCATATCCACGCCCTTCAATGGGATGGAAGAGGCGAGGATATTGCCCAAGGTGCTGCCACCTGCTACATCGCTGTGGTTTACGAAACGCTGACATGGCACACCGGCTGCCTCACAGATATTCGCAAAGATGGCAGCAGATACGGCATCGCTCGCATACTTCTGTGCCGCATTGAACTTGATGACCGGACCGCCCCCCAGCATCGGATGATTCGTTGGGTCAAACTTCTCGCTGTAGTTAGGATGCCAGGCATGCGCATTATCGGCAGAAATCATAAAGGCACGCTCCACAGCCTGATAATAAGCCTCTTCAGTTCCGCTCTGTGCCAGGGCGATGCGCTGGAGCATAAAGGATAAGAATGGGCTTCCGGCACCCTGTTTTGTCTGAGACCCGGTCTCCTCGTTGTCGAAAATGGCGAGAACACGAGTGGTATCAGATGCAGATGATGTTGCATCAGAAGATGATGAAACTGCATCTGCTGCAATCATTGCTTCTACGCCCGCCCAGCACATCGACAAATCATCGAGTCTTCCCGAAGAGATAAACTCATCGTGTACACCGAAGGTGCAGGCAGGAGTGGCATCCGCCAGATAGAGATCGAAGTCGAGGATATCCTCCTTCAGGATATTCAGTTCGCCGGTAATCACGTTTATCAGCAGATTACCCTTTTCCAGTTCATCGTTGATGATGCCGAGGATAGGGAGCACATCCTTCTGCTTGCTCAACTTCACGCCATCGTTCACCTGACGGTTGAAGTGGATGGCGAGATTGCTGATCTGCAGCAGAGGTCGCTGGATATGGAGCAGGAGCGTCTTCGGATGCATCGCATCCTCGCCCTTTACGATTACTCTACCCGCCAGAGTGAGTGGACGGTCGAACCAGGTTGACATAATCGGACCGCCATAAACCTCGGTATTCAGTTTCACGATACCGCCCTCGCAAAGCATCTCAGCGTTAGGCTTAATGCGGAAGGTAGGAGAGTCGCAGTGCGCGCAGATCATGTGGAAGCCGGCATCCGCCAGCGCCTTCTTTCCGATTTGGAAGGCATAGATAGAAGAGTCGTTCTTTGTAACGAAGAACTTGTCACCAGCCACAACCTTGCCCAGCGGCTCCTGAGGGTTCAATCGTCTGAACCCATTTTTCTCCAATTCCTCGGAGATATTCTTCACAGCCAGGAAGTTCACTGGCGAAGCGTCTAAAAAGGATAATAATCTTTTGATCATAGTCTATATCTTTATTTTGTTTTTATTGTTTTCTTCAATTTCAATTTGTTTTCTTCAATTTCAATTGCCTTTGCAAAGATAATGCAAATTTTTCATTTAATCACCTGTTTTCCCTTGTTTTTCGTTTTTTTTAATGAGCTAGAAAGAATCTTACGTATGGTCTTATGCTCTTCTTGAAATAAATGATGTAATAAAGTTGGTTAAAAATGCAGTAAATAGCTTGTTTGCTTGTCTTTTTTTTAGTATCTTTGCGATGAAAAATAAAACTCAAGTGCGGAAAATGTGGAGAATTTCACAAAAGAAGTATCAGAAATGTGTAAACTTACACATTTTCTGCACTTTAATGATGGAGGTGCAAAAAAATGTTTAATAGAACTATTATTCAAGAATTAAAACAATGGAGAGCTAAAAAAGACCGTAAACCATTGATAATGCTGGGCGCTCGACAAGTAGGAAAGACTTCTGTACTTCAGAAGTTCGGAGAAGAATATTTTGAGCATTGCGCATATTTTAGTCTCGATGAAGAAGAGGGAGTCTGCGATATCTTTCGCAAGACCAAGAACCCGCTGCAAATCATCGAGCAATTGTCGTATCTTACTTCAGAACCTATTTTGCCTCAGAAGAGTTTGCTTATTCTTGATGAGATACAAGACTGTCCGGAAGCCATTAGCGCAATGAAATATTTCTGCGAAAAGACGCCGGAATATGTTGTGGCTTGTGCTGGTTCTCTTTTGGGGTTGGCTTTTGGACATCAAGGCTTTTCGTTTCCTGTGGGTAAGGTTGACCATATAAATATGTATCCTGTCACTTTTTCTGAGTTTTTGGAGCAGCGAGATGAAAGGCTTTACCAATATTATATGTCAATAGATAGCTTGGAACCTCTTCCTGACGTTTTTTTTGATAGACTTTCTCAGGCATTTACTGCCTATCGTATATCTGGTGGAATGCCAGCTGCGGCAATGAAGATGATAGAAAAGGATCTGAGTGGCGTGGAAACAACTCTACGTAATATCTTGCAAGATTATTCCTTGGACTTTGTGAAGCATGCTACGCCTTTACTGGCTAATAGGATTTCGCATGTTTGGAAGTCTTTGCCGTCACAGTTGGCTAAGGAAAATAGAAAGTTTGTTTATCAGCTGGTTCGTCCTGGTGCAAGAGCGAGGGAATATGAGGATGCTCTTACATGGCTTAAAAATGCGGGATTGATATATAGGGTAAGCTTGTGCTCTACTCCGCAAGTTCCTTTGAAATCGTATGAAGATTTGAGCATCTTCAAGATTTATAGTCTTGATGTGGGATTATTGAGAGTGCTTGCTGATTTGAGTTCTGAGGCTTATCTGGTTGATAATCCTATATTTAAAGAATATAAGGGCGCTTTGGCAGAGAATTATATTCTTCAGAGTTTAGTGGCTAATGGCGTTAATTGTTCCCATTATTGGGCTTCGGGTAATAAAGCAGAAGTGGAATTTATTGTTCAGCGTGGTTTGGAAGTTATTCCGGTGGAAGTGAAGTCGGGTACAAGTGTCACGGGGCGTAGTTTGATAGAGTATAACAAAAGGTACTCACCTGGTTTGCGCATCAGATATTCGATGCTTAATCTCAAGAGGGATGATTCCTTTATCAACATCCCTCTATTCCTGGCTGATAGAACGGAGAAACTGATTTTTAAATAATTTTTGATAAGAAAAAAGATAAATGGAAATAATAATAGGAATTATAGTGGGACTTGCCATCGGATTCTTCGTGGGCAAGCTGATGGAAGGAAAAAAGGCGGGAGAAGAGAAAACGCAGCTCATAGCGAAGGCTCAAGTGCTGCAGGCTAATATCGAGCAGTGCAACCAGCATCATGCTTCTGAGGTGCAATCCTTGAAACAGTCTCATGCTTCTGAGGTGCAATCCTTGAAACAATCTCATGCTGCTGAGGTTCAATCCTTAAAAGCCCAGATGGAGAACGAACGGCTGTTTGCCGAAAAGCTCCGTGCAGAAAGCGACCAGCAATGGGCGCAGAAACTCGAAAGTCTGAAGCAGGAGATGCATCGCATGACCATCGAACAGCAGAAGGCTGCTGCCGAACAGCTCGCTGCCAAGCAGTCTGCCCTCCAGGAAAACAACCGACTCCAGATGGATGAACTCCTGAAACCTATCAAGGAGCAGTTTGCCGATTTCAAGAAATCGGTAGAAGAGAGCAAGACCCAGAACGAGGTGAATAAGAAGGAACTGCAGAGTACCTTCGAGGCAACGATGAAACTCTTCCAGCAGGAACAGCAGCAGGCTGTAACAAGTCTGAAGGAGCAGACTTCGAAGATCGGCTCCGATGCCGCCAACCTTACCAAGGCATTGAAGGGCGACAGCAAGATGCAGGGCGACTGGGGCGAGATGGTATTGGAAACTATCCTGGAAAACAGCGGTTTGCGAAAGGACGAGGAGTTCTTTATCCAGGAGAATACCAAGGATGAGAACGGCAAGAACTTCCGTCCCGATGTCATCGTGCGATTCCCGGAAGGCAGGAGCGTGGTGATAGATAGCAAGGTATCTCTCACCGCCTATACTGATGCCTTGGCGGCAGAGACCGATGAGGAGCGAGAGCGGTTGATGAAGTCGCATGCCCTGAGTGTGCGCAAGCACATCGATGAGTTAGCGGAGAAGGATTATTCGAAGTTGGTAGAAGATGCCATCGGTTTCGTCTTGATGTTCATACCGAACGAGACCAGTTATATTGCAGCGATGAAGCAGCAGCCGGATTTGAGTCGTTATGCCTATCAGAAGAAGATCATCATCATATCTCCGAGCAATCTCCTGATGGCATTGCAGTTAGCGTATAATCTCTGGCAGTATGACCGTCAGAACAAGAATGTAGAGAAAATTGTGAAGACGGCTGCCGATCTTTACGACAAGGTCGTAGGTTTTGAGGACACCTTCACGAGCATAGGCGATCTCCTCACCCGCCTCTCCGGTACCTATGATAAAGCGAAAAAGCAGCTTTATGATGGTACCGGCAATGTAATGAGAAGGGTAGAGAGCCTGAAGAATCTGGGTGTAACTCCCAAAAAGCAGATCAAGGCATTAGAGGAGTAATTTTAATAAGCGTTTTTATCTGGGCAGATAATACTCTTGGCTGTCAGGAAGATAATACGGATGTCAAGCCAGAACGACCAGTTCTCGATATACCAGATATCTCGCTTGATGCGCTCCTCCATCTGCCAGAGCTCCTTCGTCTCACCACGGAAACCCGTTACCTGAGCCCAACCGGTAATTCCAGGTTTCGAGAAGTGGCGAACCATATACTTATCAATCAAACTGCCATAAACCTCAGTGTGATACAACATGTGAGGTCTAGGACCCACGATACTCATATCGCCCTTCAATACATTGATAAATTGAGGGAACTCATCAATATTCGTCTTTCTCATGAAGTTGCCGAATGCAAACTTTCTTGGGTCATTCTTCGTCGCCTGAGCCTTGTCTGA
>ERZ1035044.192-NODE-192-length-15411-cov-7.618195_pt1 | contig 15411 bp, 10 predicted proteins | sample MGYA00520588_ERZ1035044 | MGnify/ENA primary metagenome ERZ1035044 (study PRJEB33766, sample SAMN09781698) | gut metagenome | biome: gut microbiome | host: Homo sapiens | place: Madagascar | study: EMG produced TPA metagenomics assembly of the PRJNA485056 data set...
CTCTATCTGTTTATTATTGGAATCTATTTCCTCGATGTTATCTACCCAGGTTGAAAATCTTCCTGCTTGCCATTTCACTTGGGGGAAATGGGACGTTTCTGACTTATCCCGGGCCCACTTACCAAGCTGTAAAGCCCATTTCTCCAGCAATGAGAGCTCGCTTTGAGTTGTATCCAAGAACTCCAATTCCTCTGGCGAGAAAAAACGGTCCTTAGGAAACGGCTTCTTGCCTGTTTGCTGACTTTTAGAGAAAAGGGTTTGCCATCCCTTCATGAAACGGTCTCCTTTGCTCTGACTTGTTTGATAATTCATTAATTCTTTTTTCTATTATGAATGATTAGATAGAAAAACATTGCTAGATACAAGGTTATTGCCCAGCATATATGGCAATGTTTTCCTATCTGTTCTTTTATTTCCTTCTCAGTACATGACATTTGGACTACGTATTGGCTTTCAAATCCCAATGTGATACCGAGGTGGTACGACATCCGATCTGAAGCTTATTCTTATAGACATCCAGTTGCATGTCACCATGTACTTCCACATACTCACCGGCATTAACATTGATGTCCAAGGGCTTGCCTACAATGAACTTTACCCATGTAAAGGCTCTGTTCTCACCATCCTTATCAGAAGAAAAGGCCGAGAATACCTTGAACGAAGTGCCCTTTTTACTGGTCATGGTTTCAATACCCTTGTTTCCGATCTTGCCTTTAAACTCCATAACTCCTTCCAGACGGTCTGGGAGAGAGGAGTCGTTCTGCTCAATGGCTCCTTCCGAACGGAGATTGAAATAAAGATTCTCTTCCACCTTCTTGATAAAGAGATTTCCATGAACAGTGACACGGCGACCTGCCTGATAGTTGGCAGCTGTAGTCTGGTCACCTTCAGCCGTTACTCCAATATGAAGTTCCTTGACACTCTTGTCCTTTCCCTCAATAGGAACGATGATAGTAAAAGCAAGGAATTTTCCACCTTCCTTATTCTGCTTTTCAACTGCGCTGCTGACAATGATGCCGCACGCGGTAACATTACATTTGATCATATTTTCTTGTTTTAATGATGATACAATTCTTAAATTTATGCTTGTTTGAGACCGACAGTCTGCTTATTTTCTGGGCATTCGGTCTCAAAAATAGTACTTGCGAGGACGTGCAGTTTTGATGCATCCACCTTCTCCCTCTCTCTCTTTACCAGTTGGCATTCCGTCTTTTCCTCGCCATTCTCTGTCAATCTGGCCTCCCTATTAACTACAGCCTGCATCTCATTGGCCTTTATCTTAGCTGCCATGACAAGAGCTGCAGAAAAAAGAGTGGAGATCAGTTCAGAAAAGGCATCTTTGTTATTATCCATACCAGTTTCACTATTTTGACTCATCAAATATCCGAGCCATTTGGTTGGATCATTGGACTGAGTAATGTTGGCAAGAAGATTTTGTGCCTTATCTTCCTGGGATATAGGATGAGCGGCGGGTGAATATTTGCTTCTTTCCTCTGCCAGAAGGTCTTGCCCATTTCTCAAAAGAGGTGTATCGTTACTGGTTCTACCTTCTATTGCTGCGAGATAATGAATCGGATTGAATGCCTCTATTTTGCCGGAAGCATCCTTGATTTTTGTCTCAAAATGCAAATGTGGACCTGTGGATCGACCTGTATTGCCCGATATTCCAATCTGTTGACCAGCCTGAACGACCTGACCTTCCTTGACATTTATTTGGCTCAGGTGCATATAGATACACTGGAGTTGAGTTCCATCGTCCTTGTCATATGCGATCTTAATCATATTACCGGTAGCCTTTCCATAGCAGGCAGAAATGACCTTGCCCTGATTTTCTGTTGCATACACTGGCAGATTCTTGCCTCCTGTTGCGATGTCTATGCCTCCATGCAGATGATTTCCTCTATCTTCATGGAACATACCTGTTACTTTGAGATTTCTGAAATCAATGGGGAGGGATAGGGTGGTGGGCATTCTAGGAAGAGACTGTTCACCCTTCCTTGCATACCCGATATTGACACCTTGTTTCTGGGCTTGCAGAACTGCCATCTGATCATATCGGTCAAGATGGTAACGTTGAATTTCATCAAGCAGGTCTTCCTTATAGGTAGGACTGCTCGCATATCCACCTTTCACAATGCCATTAATCCAGCCTCTATAGTCTTGGGAACTTTTTGAGGCACAATATTTCTGGTATCTGTCCAACAGAAGAACCTTGGAATGATCCTCCACACTGGCACTTACCCCAGAATACACTCTGAATGCTTCCGGATAACCATGATCATCCACATGGTAGCTGACAGGCCCCTTCCATGACCCACCCTGCTTCACTCCAAAGAAATTGGAACTTTCACGTGCAAGACGCGATGTACCAAAAGTACTCTCAAATCCCATTTGAGCAAGGGTGATGGATGCCGGGATGCCTTATTTGATTTGTTGTTCAATGGCCACCTGGGCATATTTTGCATAAAATGCATTTTTATCTATTGCCATATCATTTGGGTTGGTGATAGCCATGGGTATTCCCCATGGCTAGTTATTATCGATGAAATCCTCTATGTGAACTTGCTTCCTGATGGGAGTCCTCCTTTTCTCCAGGCTCTTTTTCGGCCACATTTCTTCCCTCATTTTCAAGAACTTGCTGCTGATTATTTCCAGCAGTTTGTTGTATCTGAGGAATAAATGTAACGGCAGCTACAGCCTTTTTATATTCAGCCATGTCATCAGCGAGCCAGAGATTGTACCACTGTTGCTTGGCTATTGGCTTCTGCATTCTTTCTCCATCCACTGTGGCAATGACTACCTTCACCTTCGGGTCATCCTTGTCGGCACAGATTCTAACCTTCTCAATGCGGCTCATATCAATACCTTCGGTATTTGGCACAATGAGTTGCTGCTTGGATTCTGGATACCTGTAACCTATATCATAATATTTCTGGGCCAGAGCCTGATGCATTTCCTGCTTGTTGTCTTTGCCCATGACATTGAAATAGGCATTGAGATGTTCCTTCATCGGATAGATAGAGAATGATTTTTCATTCTCAGGCTTGATGAAGAAGGCATACTTTCCCTCAGAGTCCTGGATAGCCTGAAATTTCTCAATCTTGGTTGCCTGCTTTTCTGTAAGCTGGCTTGATACATCGATGGTTTGATGAATTTCTAGCGTAAACTGCTTGAGCTTGCTGACAGTCACCTCCTTGTCCTTATAATAACTGTTTGGTTCCTTTAGTGCAAGACTACCACCTGCATTATAGAAGCTTACCTCTTTTACGTCTTCTTTCTTCAGAGCTATACCAATTCTCTTCTTACTCATACCTTGCACCTCGTTATTCACAAGCAAGGAGGCACCCGATGGCAGGATGACATCTGCAGTTTGCTGCTTTCTGTCAAGTACTACAACCATTTCCTTTGCCTCCATGGAAGGAAGTTTGTTGAGGTCTGCCGAGATGGAATAATCTTTACCTGTTAAGAGAACATCTTTTGTTGGCAACTGACCTCGGATGGCATCATAGTTCACTTCTCTTTTTTCTACAAGGTTGTCAATCGTCTCGATGGCATTGTTCACGTCACGCTCAATCATTCCCATTAAGTTCCCATTTTCTCTCAACTCTCGTTCCCAGTAAGGGATAAGTTGCTGGCTTTTCTTTGACAATGTGGCAGGGAGTCCCTGTCTTGCCATCAGCACACCGGCGGAAAGTTCTCTAATGAGCAATTCATGCTTGGCATCATCCGCTGGTAAAAGGCTGTTTCGCCCTGAGCGGTCCAGACGCTTTGTATCACCAGTGGTTGCTACTACGGAACGGAATATGTCATTTGCCTTCATAATGGCATTTACTTGCTCATTTCCTTCCGTTTTGCTCATGCCACTTATGAAAAGCGTATTCTCCTTGCTATCGAATTTGGCATCTTGTAGTACATGAACTCGCTCATTCTTAATACCGGAAGCCTTACAAACAGCATCAGCTATCTGGTAGGCATGGGAGAGAATCTTGGTGGCAGGTGCTACATCCTTACTGATTTTCGTCTCCAGTGGATTGTCACAGATAGCGACTCGGTTTCCAGCCCTGATTACTTTAGGGAGCACCGTATCAAGCGCATAGCTTGGAAACGATAAGTAGGACGTTTTCTTACCATCAATTTCCTTTTCCTTATCCTGGATACCAATTACGGGAGCAATAGTATTAGCCTTATCTCCATAGATTTCATAGGAGCTGCCTTTCTTGATAAAGACTACAACCTCAGGATGCTTTTGTTCCTGATCCTTGATAAACTGTAGAGCAGACTGTGGACTAGATGCTTTCTTAGCTGTCTCCACGAATTTCTCAATCTTTTGCCCATTGGCCTTGAGTAATGCCGAATATTGCTCAGAATCACTGGCAGAAAGAATCGTTTGGTCTATGTTATAAACATGATGACGCTGGCGATGGGCATGGACTGCATAATTGGACTTTTCCATATCTGGGAGAGCATTATACTGCTCCTTTGAAATGGTGTCATTATGGTTCGTGACATTCTGATATTCCCATTTGGTCCAGTTGAATGGAAGCGAGCTTTGACCTCTTTTGACTGACATGCCACTTTCCTTTGCCTGGTTATAGGTGGAATAAAGATTGGTCTTATAGCCTTGCTGATCACTATGCAGGTTCATCATGATGTTATTGAATGCTGTGATTGGCTTCTTGGAGGCCAAAAACTCAGCATTGCTCTTACCCTTTTCATTCATCCAGACGCCTTCATGTGATTTTGCCATCTCCAATGCTGCAAGAAGAAGGGCTGCATGTGAAGCTGCCTTGGTCTCACTTTTCTTCTCTTCCTTATCTTCATGGTCGCTCTCTACAGAAGTTTTGTCTTCCTTTTTGACTTCCTCATTGTCTTCCTGGTGCTTTTGCGTCTCCTGTTCCTGAGCCTTTTCTTCATGATATTTCACATGTTGCTCATCATCCACGATCGTCTTTGCTTCTTTCTCAGCTTCATGCATAGGAACACCGGTGGCTTCGATTTGCTCAGCAACGCCTACAACATCTGTTTGGATGTTGCTGTCTTCATGTGGAGTTTCATTCTGTAGAGGAAGCTTATATTCATCTTTTTCTGCCAATACCTTATAAATTTGCGTCATATTTTCTGCCATGGACAGATTGACGTTATAAGCCTGGCTATAAACTTCCTTGAAAGCTTCTTCTTCCTTTTTGCCAACCTGAACAAGGTTGGTGGCAGGATCATATTGGAAAGCAAGAATCTCACCATTAGGCATATGATATGCCGGATTAATCTGCTCAGAAAATTTCTTAGCAATGGAAGCATACTCATTTTGCTGTTGAGTATCAACAACCGAGTCTTCTACCTCCTCATTTTCCTCCTGTATTTGATATTCAGGCATTTCCGAGAGTTGCTCTTCAACATTCTGCAAATTCTTATCTAAACCTGCCGAATGGTCGTACGGGAAACTGTAATGAACAGACAAGCCAATGTTGGTAAGGGTTCCCACGTTTAGCGAATCCTTCTCCTTATTATATTCAAAATAGAGAACGTCTCCGTTAGGCATGGAAAAGGCAGGAATACTGGCCTTTATCGTATCCAACTCCTTTTGTACCATGTCCTGGGCGATGGCCTTCACATCCTGACTGGCATCATTCTCCAAACCATATTGCTCTATAGACAGTTTAATATCTTCCTCACTAACTCTGCGTAGGAGTTCATAGGTTCCACCCAATGAATTGTTATAAACCAGGGCATAATGGTCGTTTTCAACAAGCAGGTCATCACCACTTTGACTGGTGGCATTTTTTCTGGTGTTATGCTGTGAGAGACTATCACCTTGATCATATTGCTGGGTCAAAGTGAGGAGTTCATCCCATTTTTCCTTATTGGAGAGATCATCAAACTCTTGTGTATTATCCACGCTCTGCAGGTACAGATAAGAGAAATAATACTCATTCTTTGGCTTTGTCACACTATCCTGACTTGTCTTGCCTTCTTCGTTAGAATCCTTCATGTTATTATCTGTATTTTGTGAACTATCCACTGTTTCTTGCGCTTTTATATTGGGCAGAAGGGAAGCACCTAAAGAGAGAAGTTTCTTATCACTCACCTCTTCAATCCAACTGCCTAGTACCTCATTGTCCTGGAAATACGCTCTGAGTTCAGGAAGACTTTCCAATGCAAGGACTGTATGCTCGCTATCTTTATCAGACGTAATCTGGGTTATGAGGGATGAAAAGTAAGCTTCTGGAGAGGAGAGTGGCTTCGTGATGGAATCAGATACAGTTTCCTCCTTCATCACGTTCTGCTGCTTGATCTTCTCCAGCTGTTCCTCATTCTTGATTTGCTCTACAATGCCATCGAGGTTGCCCTCCATGAGCGGCTTTTCACCCAATGCTACTTTTTGCTTGTCAATCTCTTCCAAAATCATGCGCGATGCCTTATTCACGTCCGCCATAAGCGTTGTAATGAACTTTGGCTTTTCACGCAGCGTTTGAATCCAGCTGTCTATATAGGCGGCATTGTTATCAGAAATTCTGCTAGAGAAGCCTAGTGCATTGCCTATCACAAATGCAGTAGTCTCTGCAACAAGTTCCTCCTTGGCGTATTCCTCAGAACCAAACTTGCTTTTTGGCAGACGGTCAAGTCGCGAGGGATGACCGGTAGAGTGGGCCATTTCATGCAGGGCAGACGAATAGTATTCCTGACCATCCTTGAAGATCTCATCCTCTCCCTCATGAATCTTGAACTGTGCTTTCATCGGTACCTTAATGAAGTCTCGGGTCTTATTATAGCTTGCACCAGGCACCTCCTCATTAACATGAATAGGGCACACCCACTCCTGCTTATCAAACATTCTGTCAAGTGGTTCATTCTTATACATCCCCACATCGTCACTCAATGTGGTTGGCTTGAAACGGGAAATAATGGCATCATACTTTTTCTTATTCACTTCTTCCAAAGTGGTTTGGTCAAGATTCCACTCGTTATAGACCATCAGATAGGGACGAACCTTACATTTAGCCTGGTCCTCCTTATCCATGGCAAGGTATTTGTCTTCACTGATGCGCTTTCCGTTTTCGTCTTTCACACTCAGTCCCCATTTAAACACCGGCACAGAAGCCTCTCCCTTTTTAATCAAGGCTCCATTGTCTCGTGCTTGCTTGGAGGTCATGTAAACAGGAACATGGTAACCCTTTATCATGGTATGCATCTGCAGAAGGAATGCATTTCCTCCTACATAAGGTCTTCCATTGATGTTCTGAGGAAGTCCTACCAGGCTATCACCAGAAGTCCATCCTTGTTCCCAGTTCTTTGTTTTACAGGCTTCCAAACGCTCAATCATCATATTGGCAAATTTGTCCAATGCTCTGTCAATACGAGTAGGTCCGTCCTCTTGTGAGGCAGCCTTATTCAATTCTTCGAAATCCATAAATGATATATATGATCGTTATTAATCTATGTAATGTTCAGCTGTCCCATAACGCTGAATCTGATGGCAAAATAAAAGAAAAGTTTTGGATTGAACACCCTAAACTAAATTGATTTTTATTTTTAACTAAAATCCTCTTCTATTCAAAGTTTTTGCCTTGAAATGTGTTAAATTTTGCACCTCTATCTGACATGACTTTTTCTGATATTATGTTCATATTCCTTATATTACACCATTAAGACTTTGTGAAATTGGGGCTCTATCAGGCGATAATTTCCATCAAGAAATACCATCAATTACCTTCTTAGAAGTGTTGGCAAGATTCATGCATAGTTTCCTTTTCCTTGTCTTCTCATCTTCTTTCAGTCTATTTGATGCCTAGGGAATGCTGCTGTTGAAGTTCCTGATGAATACCTCTTTCATATTCTCGTTCTGCGAAGGCATTATTCTCATCGTATTTCTTCAAAACGGCATTGGCCAATGTGGATAAGGGGAGGTTTCCTCTCTCGTAAGCATCGATTGCATGATCAGAGATTTCTATGACACATGGCTTTCCGTCAATGTCTGCAATCATACTTGTTCCGCTGATGGCCGGATTTGAGATTCTCGGATTCAGCTTTTCTTCCTCATATTGTCTGTAAGAAACCCGCTGTGGTGAAGCCGGTTTGCCCAGTCCCAATGCTGCATGACCGGCATTGTTGAGCAAATTGGCACCTCCAAAACCAAGCAGAAGGAGTTTGAGAAGGGGACTTTTGACAAACATGCCACCAAAGATGGCTGCAAGTGGCAGCAAATTGTCATTCACCTGTAAGTTAGGATTTTTGCCCGTGAACATGCCTATCATCATGTCTGGCAACATGGCCAAAACGTAGCCCATGTTCTTGGTGACATCACTGAAACCGGAAAGTCCCATCTTATCCAAGGCATCAGCCCAACCGGCATTTAACTCTTGAAAAGAGGCCTTATTACTTGTCATCTCATAACTAGAGGAATCTTGTCTTTGAGTTTCTTCCACAGGACTATTAGAATGGTAAGCTGATGATGGGGAAGAATCTGTGGATGATGGATCTGCTTGATTGATAAAGCTATTGAGCTCATCCATATTAGAATCCCAGGTATCTTTCTTGGGAGCTTTCGCCTGACCAGACGCCTGTTTCTTTTCACAAGCTACAGCAGCCGTAGCATAATCCATGGCTCTTTGACTAACCTCTTTAAGGGTCATGCGTTTACCACCAATACTCATCCATGATTTTTTCTCCCTCGACATCTCCATAGCAATGGCATAAAACCCAGAGGCACATTGTTCACAGCGTTTCTTCCCAAGTTTAATCATCCATTCCGGCGGTTGGTTATTGGCATGAAATGGAACGGTTTGCTTCGAAAAGTTTTCCCTTATCTGAGCCAGCAATTTACCTGCCTGATTTTTGTTTGCGGCATAGAAGGAGTCCATTTCTTTCTTGCTTCGTGTTGTGAATGAAGGCCTATATGTTTTTATCTTTCGCTCCAACTGCCCATTCAACTGATAAATCAGCTCTGAATTTCCCCTTTTGATGGAATCACTGGCTGTTTGAATCTTCTTGATGGCATCCTCATCTTTAAGTGCGAACTTACTGTCTTCCTTGGCATATTTCTCATTTTCCCAGTTTCTGGCATGATTCAGCGCGAAGCCTGTTCTCAGACTGCCATCAATGGCTACACCACTCCAAGCAGAATTCAGGAAAGCAGCGGCTTTTGGCGCCACTTTGATTCCAGCCTTAGTTGCACCTTTTACTATGAGGGAACTACCGGAGCCGTAACCTCCTGTCACTGCAGCATCAATGACCATGGAACCTCCCATGGCTGCACCCTGTTCCCAGATATTGGGATTATACAGGTCATCTGCTTTTTGAGCGATGAGAGAATCATGCTCACCTTCTTTGGAACCGATTTTTGGAAGCAGTCCCAATAAACTGTCATCAAATGCCTTTCTTGCAATGTAGGTAGCACTGTTCTTGGGAACTTTCTCTCTGGCCAGCTGCTCAATGATAAGTCCCTGAAATCGATTTGCCACATAGTTTTCTGCAAAAGCTGCGAGTTTCTCTGAAGATTTCCCCCCATTTTGTCTGATGAGTTCCTTATAGAAGGAATCAAGAAATGTCTGATAATCCTTGGCAAATTTGGTATCTTTTCCCCATCTGTGCTTACATTGCCTGATCATGTCATCTGATGATTTCTTGTACCATTTTCCGCACACTTTCAGCTGATTGTCAGCATTTTGAAGCTGTACATCCACCGGCACGAATGGAGACTCGTTTTTCTCCAAACGATTGATAAATTCCTCGGTTTGCTTTTCTCGGAGATTTCTTACCTCCTTTACCAGCGTTGGCGCCATATATTTGCTGAAATATTGGCGGATACAGTAGTCAACTTGCGCCAAATTCTGATAATTGTTCTCTTTAGCCATTATAAAAATGATATTAAAAGCCCAGTAGCTGCTGTCGTGCCTGCTCAATGGCCTTATGATAAACTGTCATTTGCTTGGGATAGAACCTTGTTAGCCAATCATCATGAGAGATCTCATCATTGATGAACTTGATGGCTTGCTGACGAGTTACCTCAATGGCGTTTTCTCCCCTGTCTCTTCCATTGAACCAAGCCTTGGTCCAGGATCTTCTTCCTGAGGCATCGAAATAAACATAGGCTTCATGTTTGACATCATAACTCTCAACGTGTATGCTCAAATCTGACAGAGGGTCCACCACTAGGCCGTCTTGGGCAACTTGATGAGAAAGTTTTTTTTTGAGCCTCGTTCCAGGAAGCAGGACAAGCATCATGGCGAAGCCAGGCATAGCTCAGGAAATCTTCAATGAGAAGATTCTGGATTTTCTCAGCCACTGGCAGGCTTCTACCGGTGAGACCTAGAGGATTAGCCATATCAGGAAGCTTTTCGAAGAAATAATTGCGTTCTGCAGCCTCGGATATGACATGTTTGAGGGTGGTCTGCAGTCTATCAGAGGGAGTATAGCTGCCCAATCTCAGTTCATTCATGTAGGCAGGGAGCCAACGCATCATCATCATCAGAATTTCATCCTGCTCCTTATCATAGTGAGTCTTGGGCTTTCTGCTACCCAATTGCTCTGTAGTGGGCGCATTGTTGATACCCATTGCTGCCAGCTGCTGGATATTAGCCCAAATCATGGCCAGGAATTCCATGGGATCGATGGTGACACCATCAAATCTGACTTCCAAATGAAGAAATTGACCACTCTTGCCGATTTCCTGTCCGGCCCTGATACTGGTTCCGTAAGGACAATACGCCTCGGTGATATGGCCGTACTTCACCTCGTATTTGCCATATTTGGCTATGATGTAATCTTCATGAATACTGTCATGACCTGCACCGATGACTGTACCGGTGGCAATTGAGTAGAGAGGTTTTCCACTGGTCAGAAGATCCACACCATGGTGCTCAAATTTCTGCCCACCAGTTGGATGTTGCTGCAACCCAAATCCCAACGTGGTCTGCAGTTCCTCATCATCCCTGAGGGGAAATGGCATCATGAAGCCACTTCCCGACTCAAGGAGCATATCTTTATAGTTCTTTTTCATTCAATTTTACAATTATTGTTTGTGGATTACAATTTCATACTTCTTGGACGGTTTACCACTTCTTCGTCCTCTGCAGCAATTGGATATTCCAAACTCTTATACATATTCTCTGGCTCCATGGAAGCATGTGGCTGCTTAACTTGCGGCACATATTGCTGAGAAGGATTTTGCTGTTGTTGTTGAACCTGCTGATATGGGAGCTGACGACTGTTGATATTCTTCAAGGTCATACCTCCCAGAAGCAGACTGGCAGCTCTTCCAAGCCACCCAAAACGTCCGAACATCATATAGGCAGACAATGCCAAAGAAAGAATATTCATCTTTGTTACAGCACCGCCTGAAACCTGATTCACAAGATGGTTCATACCTCCCATCACATTGTTCAACATGCCATCCTGGTTTCCCATGTCGGGATTGCTGGCCTGGTAAAGATTAGGAGTTTGCTCTGTCGTGGGATCATAGTAGCCACCACTTCCATTGCTGACCATACCATTACCCACGTAATTCTTACCCATTTGGTAAAGGTCGGTACCTTCACCCACCACGTTGCCTAGAGTATTCTTACTGAATTGGTAAAGGTCAACTCCTTCATTTACTACTGAATCAGCTGCATTTGTAACCGAATCATAAATATCCGGCGCTTTTTCACCAGCGACTGCTTGTCCAACCATACCACCAAGGCCGTTTTCTGTAGCATTCTTACCTCCAATGAAGTAGAGTAGAGGGTTGATGACACCATCTCCGGAAACTAAACTGTATCCACCCAGACCAAGAGCTGCATGCCAACCAAGAACTTTTGGATTCTTAGCGTAGAACTTCGCTGCTTTTTTGAAGGAATTTTCCCCCTTAGCTGCTTCTTTTGTTGCTTTTCCTGCTTGCTCTGCAGATTCTTTTGCTCTTTCGTTCACCTTTTCTGCAGCTTGTTCTGTACTATGAGCTGTTTCTTTCGGTGTTTCCTTGCCTGTTTTAGTTTCACCTTTTACAGTTTCAACTGTTTTCTTTTCTTTCTTGATAACCTGCTCTACAGTTTCCTTGCTAGTTTTAATAGATTCCTTTTCCTTGGAAATCACATTAAACCTTGGCTTAAAGGACGGAGTTGGCAGAGATTTTTCCCATGCCAGGTAGCCGCTATCCTTGAAAACCGGAGGTCTTACTGGCCTTGTCGGTATAACAGGACTTACTGGGACAACTGGCTTTCCTGGGATACCCGGGTTTACTGAAGGCGAGGTTGTTTGTCTGGAGAAGTGACGGGAAAACCAATTCCTGACACGTTCTCTAAAAGAAGGCCCAGACGTGGAATTTGCCACTGCAGGCTTAGCCTCTTTTGGTGATTGTTTCCACAGACCTCCCCAAAAATCCTTCATCTGAGTTTTCCATCCTGTCTTGCTCTGATTAAAGGCAGGGGTAAAACTAGGTGGTTGAAGGGATTTCTCCCAAGCCCGATAGCTGGTTGGCTTTGTCGTAGCAGGAATGGAAACCTTGGCATCCTTAACTATGCCTTCAACATGTTTTGCTCCCCCTACAGCTTGTTTTCCTCCACGAAAGAGATTCTTTCCTTTTTCCAGGGCTGTTACGCCCAATTCTTTCCAAAATCCCATATCATATTGCTTTTATCAGTTAATCTGGATAATTTAAATTCACGATGGCTCTCACCTTATGGCGCATGTTCTTGGGCGTTTCTATGATACCTCCATTCACGGAAGAGCAAAGCCAAGCCTGATAGCCGGGGTTTTCCTTCACCTCTGTAGATGTCCAATACCAGGTATCCTCAGATAAGTCGATAGGTTGCCCTCCCAGCCGCATGATCAAAGGATTGATAGAAGGGGCATTTCTTATCAGGACTCTCTGTTCTGCTACGCTAGGAATGAAATCACTTTGCCCTTTAGAATGAAAATGGAACATTTCCTGAGCAATAGGTGAGCCTTTTCCTGTATCTTGGTCGGTACTATTGAACATGGCGATGGTATTGGTGAATCCGTCGTAAGACTCAATATCCATGCTCGTTCCTTGGCTCACTCCCAAAGAATCAGAGAAGGCCTCCTGGAATTCATTCAGCATCACTGCCATGGCAGGATGTTCTTCTGTAGCCTCTGTAAACACCACACCCACTGCCTTTTTGGAAGTTTGGGAGAAGTAGGTGGTCGTATCCATACAACTGTGGTCGTCACAAAGGACATACCCAACATGAATACCATAGTCCATTGGTTCATGCTCGTCACATGAAACCAACAGACCTTGGAATAAGATGGCCAACAGTCCACAAAAAATAGAAATATATGTTTTCTTCATTGTCTTGCTGCTTAAAATGTTACAATGGAATTTTTGCGCCCAGATTAATTCCGGTTTTAAACCGGTCCTTACCCCTGATGGATATATCTTCCTTAATGGCAAAGAACACACTCCATCCATCATAGAGGTTATAGGTATGTTCATAGCCTACATGGACAGCTCCTATGGCCTTATGAAAATCGCTACCTGCACTGGCGCCAATTCTGAGACTGCCGTGGTGATTTCTTCCTCTTCCAACGCAGGGCTTATAGACGGCTCCTACACCCCAGGTGTTATGGTTATGCCAGAACGACTTTCTGGTAATATGCTTTGCCTCTGGATCCTCATCATACTGGACAGAGTAGGTGGCAAAGTATTCCCAAGCGTTATGATACAGCATTTCCTTTTCATAGGAAATGGTTGACTCCAGGGTTCTTGGGTAGGAACCGCCCACGGCTATCATGAGATGGCTACCCTGGTTCTGTGCCACCATGGATGATGGGATGCCCCATGCCAATGCCAGCATTCCGATACTCTTCTTTAATATTGTCATATTGTACTTCATCTTTTATCACTTATTGTTCACGCAGAAGAAGAGAGTCAAAAGAGTCTACAGAGAGAACGTCTTCATAATCTAACTGCATGGAGATAGTTCTGCCACTGATCTGCTTCTCACTGAGTTCTATAGAGAGGACCTTATCATTTGGGAAAGTCATCTTTTTCAAGACTGCGACATTTCTGTAACCTTTCTTAAATGACAAGCTTCTATCCAAAAGAAGCGCTGGCTTCAGCTCCACGGTTTGCTGATTGGTGGCTTTCTGAAGTTTCTTATCCTGCAGTTTAAAGCGGAGTTCATCTATGTCAAACTGCAAGTTGGTATAGTTGTCCACCGAGAAATCAATGAAAACATATTCACCCACCACGTAGATATTATTGAGACGCATCTTCATCTTATGATGATTCGTGATAATGCCTCTATACTTGGCAGGAGAGTTCCAAACCTTCATGGCATAGGCCACCATATCGGTGGTGGACATGCTTACTTCCGGATTATGGAAGGCATTTCTTTCTACCAGTTCCACCTCCTTGTCTGTTACTGCCTCTTCCAGTTTACTGGTATAGACCAGGGCATACTGGACTCTGTAGCGTTCAGTGATGATGGTGACAATACCCATCACCTCACCATCTTGATGATGAGAGGAGATAGGTTTGAGACGAATGACGTTATCCAGCGGCTTGTCACCCACAATGGAATCCGTAGAAATATCCACCATACGGATAGGTTCCGATGCAGTGATAATGGAGGATACATTCTCATTCACCGTGAGACGTTCCATATCATAAAACGTTTTCTGAGCGTTGGCTCCTATACTGGCAAGGCACATCATCATGAGTGCCACCACCTTCTTTTTAAGTCTTTTCATATCAATTATTTTACTGATTTCTAAATGATTTATGATTTTGTCTTACCATGAGCAGAAGATGAGTCGATGAGATAAACCTTCGTGCCGTATTTCAGCTTGACCTTATTCTTCTTGACATTCTTACCCAAAGCACTCATTGCCTTTTGGGTGGCATTACTCATGGCTTGTGAAGCCCAGCTTTTAATGCCAGTACCTCCAGTAGAGTTCTCCGTGAGATTGTTTCCTCCTTGTGTGGCTGAGGAAGCGATGTCCTGTGTGGTTTCTCTGAAACTGCTCATAGGAACATAAAGACCTTCCAAGCCATCCGTATCATAGAGCGAGAGATTGACCTTGAAGATTTCCTCCCCAAAGAAGATACTTTCCACCTTACCCTTCACTCTCTGTTTTCCAAAGCCGCTCATCGACGCATAGAGATAGGTACCTTTACCTACTGTTATGCCATTGATTTCAATGTCATCCAAGAGGCGAAGACGAACCCTGCTGCCATCCACGGCCTTGACTTCCTCATCAATGATGGCGGAAATAAGATGACTCTTATTCTTTTCCAATCCCAACGTGTTGAAATAGGAAGAAACCTCTTTTGTCTTTTTGGTGACTTTCCCAGTAGTTTCACTGTCGGGTGATGTTGGAGACTGGCCACTTTTGAGGCTTCCGCCTTCCGTAGTTTCCCGTCTCTCACTCACTCGATTCGTATCAGATAAGCGATAGCGGACAGGCTTATCC
>ERZ1035044.201-NODE-201-length-14636-cov-39.346958_pt1 | contig 14636 bp, 9 predicted proteins | sample MGYA00520588_ERZ1035044 | MGnify/ENA primary metagenome ERZ1035044 (study PRJEB33766, sample SAMN09781698) | gut metagenome | biome: gut microbiome | host: Homo sapiens | place: Madagascar | study: EMG produced TPA metagenomics assembly of the PRJNA485056 data set...
AGGGAAAAGGTATTATTATGACACCAGAAAAGAAACGTAAACTACGGAACATTGCACTCCTCTCCTTGCTGGGCCTAATCGGCGGGACTTTCGCTTTTACAGCCTTCAACCAACAGGCCATCAATGATCGAGAGAATGAAGTCCAAGTCAATGTCGGAGGGCGTGTACACGACTACTACAATAGAGTGACCGAAAACAAGGATGTTTTTGTGGAAAACTACGGCGAGCAACCAATCATGGCCCGTATCCGCCTATCCGAATACTTGGAAACCCAACAAACAGGAGCTGCAGCCCCGACATCACTGGTAGAGGGGGCAGAAAGAGAAGCAGTCAACACATGGACCCCTTATATCCCAAGTGCGAATGCTATCGGAATGCGTACAGGAAACTCTGCCGCCTTTAACCGTTATTCCAACCTGAAGTTTGGGTGGAGTCGAGAGGGGCAAACTGCCCCTTGGTATCTCCCAACCTTCAACCATAACAACTTGGACTTAAGCACTGCCGCAGCAGGTGATGCACATGACCTGGCGTCCAGCTCACCCGAGGTCACCCACCCTGGTGACGGTACAGATACTTACTGGACGGAAGGGATGACTTATACCAATGGTGAGAATGGTATCACTTGGCATGGTGCTGCAGATGGTGCAGAGCGTATCACAGCGCAAAACCTAAACCAAGAACGTGCCCCCTTAACGATGGCGCAGTGGTTCAACTTGCCCAATAATCAAAAAATTGGTGATTTCTGGGTGATGGATCAAGAGACAGGCTGGGCTTATTGGGCATCTATGTTAGAGCCAGAAGCAGCCACATCCTACTTGCTGGACGCTGCTGAGATGACAAGCGCTATCCAAGAGACGGTCTTCAATGGTACTTATTATTACGGGATTCATGTGGATAGCCAACTGCTCAGCCCAGACAATAGCGAGGATTTCATCAATGATGGGGAAAGCCATGACCCTAATCTTGATGCTTTCCTTGAAGGCATTAGAAATAATGCAGTGGATGATGAGCTTGGAAATCCTGACTATGATGAAGACAGTGACCCTTCAGCATTTAACTTCCATCTGATGAATCCAGGTCGCATCTTTACCATGGCGGGTGAGCAATACCGTTATCTTGAAAATATGGGCAATGGCAACCATATGATTATTCGGAATGATGCTATTCGTAATGTGTCTTGGGATGAGCAAGAAGGGGTACTCACTTCTTGGTTTAATCAACTTGATCTTGCAGTACAAGTCATGGTTCAGCCTGTAGCCTACAGCTTCTCAACAGGAGAAGTTGCGGATGATTCAGTTACCTTTACAGATGGTACAAGATGGCTTCCTGATAACTTAGAAGGAGAGGTTGCGGCAGATCTTACTCAAGTTGTTCCTGGCGGAGCGATTAAAGCTTTTGCCCTTTCTCTTGCGGATGTCACACGCTTATCGGGCCCAGGCTTAGCTTTCCCTAACCATGCACAGCGAGGTTCAATCCTTCTAGGCTGGTGGGGACTTCGGACTCCTGCTCCTGCTTCTAGCTCCCGTGCTTGGCGTGTGACTGCCAATGGTCATTTGACTGGCGATTCTTTTCGCGCGACTATCGCTACCACTGGGGGAGTTCGCCCCGCCATCATCGTGCACCAGTAATCCATGAAAGCAGTGAATAAAAGCCCTTAAGGGCAATAGCATTAATAAAATCCCCTACCAAACGTCAATGAATGTTTGGTGGGGATTTTATTCTTTACAGAAAGACTACGCCCACTTTAGATGGTGTCTGAGCTCAATGACATTGCCTACTTAGGGTGTTTTTTGTTTTAAACTTTATTGGTTTGATATTCCAATAAAGTGTGCTGGAGGAAGTGCTTCAGCATTAGATTAAGAAAAGGAAAAACTTATGGAGAAGTAATTGAAAAGTTATAATTATGAGTATCTTAGGTGTAACTTTATTATCAGCATCTATGCCATCAGCAGAACGTAAAGCATTACACCGTAAAAAACAAGAAGAAGATAAAGAAAAAATTTTAGGAAAAGAGTAATACACAAGGCAAATTGAAGGAAGAGATATCCAGAAAAGAAGCTGGTTTTTGGTTGAGCTTCTTTTTTATTCAAAAAATATAGACTTGTCCAAAAGAGCCAGAAGAAATTTGAAATCGCTCTCTTTTAAGAATATAATCAAATTATAAGAACAATTAGAAAAGAGGGATTGAATATGCGTTATACAAACGGAAATTATGAAGCTTTTGTTCGACCAAGAAAACCACAAGAGGCTGACAAGAAGTCTGCCTATATTGTCGGTGCAGGTCTAGCAGGACTGGCTGCGGCTGTCTTTTTGATCAGAGACGGCCAAGTCCTAGGGAATCGTATTCATATTTTAGAAGAACTTTCTCTTTCAGGTGGCTCTTTAGATGGTTCTTTTATTCCACATGATGGTTTTGTGATTCGTGGGGGACGTGAAATGGAAAACCATTTTGAGTGTCTTTGGGATCTTTTTCATTCTATTCCAAGTCTGGAAGTAGAAAATGCTTCAGTTTTAGATGAATTTTACTATTTAGATAAGGATGACCCAAACTCTTCTAATTGTCGGATTATTGCGAATCGTGGAGAACGTGTGGCGGATGATGGGCAGTTTACCCTAAGTCGACAAGCCCAAGATGAAATTGTCAAGCTCTTCATGGCACAAGAAGAAAGTTTGGTCGGTAAAAAAATTGAAGATGTCTTCAGCGAAGAATTCTTTGAATCAAACTTTTGGCTTTACTGGTGCTCAATGTTTGCTTTTGAAAAATGGCACTCCGCGATTGAAATGCGCCGCTACATTATGCGATTTATTCATCACATCAAAGGGTTACCAGACTTCACAGCACTAAAATTTACAAAATATAACCAATATGAATCTTTAGTAAAACCCTTGATTGCCTTTTTGAAAGACCAAGGCGTAATCTTCCAATATGAAGCACAAGTTGAAAATATTGAAGTAGATTTTTCGAACAACAAAAAAGTCGCCAAAAAGATTATATTTGCAGATGGAAAAGTGCAAGACTTGACGGAAGATGACCTTGTTTTTGTTACAAATGGTTCAATTACGGAAAGTTCAACACAAGGAAGTCCAACAGAAGCAGCGCCAATTACAAAAGATTTAGGTGGTTCTTGGAAACTTTGGAAAAATCTTGCCGCACAGTCTCCAGAATTTGGGAAGCCAGAAGTCTTCTATGACAACTTGCCTGACGAAAGTTGGTTTGTATCGGCGACGGTCACTTGGAAGAACCTTAAAATTCAACCTTATTTTGAAAAATTAACGCATCGTGAATTACGTTCAGGTAAAGTTGTGACAGGTGGAATTATCACTATTAAGGATTCAAACTGGCTGATGAGTTTCACTACGCATCGTCAACCCCACTTTAAGGAACAAAAAGAGGGTGAAACTGTAACTTGGGTGTATGGCCTCTTGTCTAATACACCAGGGAACTACATTAAAAAACCAATTGAGAAATGTACAGGGGAGGAAATAACGCAAGAGCTCCTTTACCATCTGGGTATGCCAGAATCAGAAATAGAGGAATTTGTTAAAGAAAATACCAACACAATTCCGGTCTACATGCCATTTATCACCTCTTACTTTATGTTACGTGAGCCAGGGGATCGTCCTCAAGTCCTTCCTGAAAATTCAGTGAACCTTGCCTTTATTGGTAATTTTGCTGAAACAGAGAGAGATACAGTATTCACAACTGAGTACTCAGTACGTACTGCGATGGAAGCTGTTTATCAATTTCTAAATGTGGAGCGTGGTGTGCCTGAAGTCTTTGCTTCAGCTTATGACTTGCGTACACTGGCTCGCTCGGTTTATTATCTCTCAGACAAAAAGAAATTGATGGAAATGGATTTGCCTCTTTTGAAAAAAGAATCTTTGAAGTTTGGCTTGAAGAAGATAAAAGGTACCTATCTTGAAGACATCCTTAAAGATGCAGGGCTACTTTAAAAGAAGTAAAAAGTGAGTTTTGGTTTCAGTTTATTTTGACTTGAGCTCCTTTTAAGGATCTAACAGTATAATACATTTATTCCAATAAAATTTTTTCATAAAACTCCTACTCTTCCACGTCATGTGGAAGATTTTTTTAATTTTTGTTAGAACACCTACACATAAATTGGCATTTATAGTAGAGGATATGGTATAATATATTTTGAAAATTGATAATGAATATTTGGAGAATTACTCAAGAGGCTGAAGAGGTACGCTTGGAAAGTGTATAGGTGGGTAAAACCGCGCATGGGTTCGAATCCCATATTCTCCTTTTATAGGTTTTGTGCCTTAGTTGAATAAGCATAAATAAAAAGCTTCCTTAAGGAAGCTTTTTTTGATGATCCCTGCCAGGTTCGAACTGGCGATTCAGACTTAGGAGGTCCGGGTTATATCCAATTTAACTAAGGGATCAGAAGACTCCAATAAGGAGTCAGTGATTAAGTATTATTTGTTATCTGCTTCAAAAACAATTCCCGCACTTTGGCGCATCATATAACTTGTTTCGGAAACATCTTGTGCCAACTGATGCAAGTCCTTGTAGAGTGAGCGTGCAGCAGGAGTGGAAATAGTTTCAATGATTTCAGCAAAGTGAAGGGCTTCATCAAAGAGTGAATGTTTTGGTGGCGTAACCTTGATAACTTCTTTGCTTCCATCAAAACGAATAAATTTTGCAGAGGTTATAGCATTGACACCATCTAAAATCAAGGTACCTTGATCTGTGTAAATTTCACTTGAAAGATAGCTTGTGAGGTTCCCAGCACATTTGACTGCAACTTTGAAATCACCATAATCTAAGCTTCCAATACCAGAAATGTCCACACCACTTGGCAGAAGCACAGCATCGTAGCAAGCAGATTGTGGCTTATCAAACCAATAAACAGCTGCATAGAGGAGATAAACACCTAAATCTGCGAGTAGGCCACCAGAAAATTTACTGTTGAATTTATTGGGAAGTTTTCCAGCCAATAGCGCAGGCATTTTTGAAGAGTATTTTGAATAGGTAAAATCAGCCCCAACAACTTTTTTATCTGCTAAGAATAAATTGATGGTTTCAAAAGCTTGCTCATGGATGTTTCGGGCAGCCTCGAAAAAGAGAACATCATTTTCATCTGCTAACTTGATAATTTCAGCTAATTCTTGTGGATTTGAAAATGCTGGCTTTTCGACGATGATATTGTTCCCTGCTAAAATAGCAGCCTTCGCTTGTTCAAAATGAATAGCATTTGGGCTTGCAATATAGATGATATCCAAATCATGCTTGAAAAAATCATCTAAATCATCGTAAAGTTCGATGTCGTCAAAGTCTTCTGTGAAAGATACTGCGCTCTCAAGATTACGTGAATAGACAGCCTCAAGGCTATATTTTTTTGTGAGATGGGCAGCTTCGACAAAAGATCCACTAATCCACCCAGTACCGATAATTCCAAGTTTAAGCATCATACACCCCTTTTCTTATCAAAAATTTATTAAAACCATTATAGCAAATTTTTTGGTAAAACTCATTTAAAACTCATGCATGAGCTATGAAAAGAGGGGGTACTAATTTTTTTAGTGATAAAAAAGATGGGTTTGAAATAATTTTTAGAGCTGAAGCTGGTTCAGATTTATGATAAAATAGGGAGAATAACATAATATCCCTAAGAAATTGAAGTTATAGTGGATACATAAAATATGGAGAAGTAATTTTGAAAAAACCATTGATTATCGGTGTAACAGGTGGCTCAGCAAGTGGGAAAACCAGCGTGTCTCAAGCTATTTTATCTATGTTTAAAGATGAAAATATTGCTATGATTGAACATGACAGTTACTATAAAGATCAATCACAATTGACATTTGAAGAACGTACAAAAACAAACTACGACCATCCATTGGCTTTCGATACAGACTACCTGATTGCCCAATTAAAAGAGTTACAAAATGGTCGTGCTGTTGATATTCCAACCTATGATTATGCCAATCATACACGCAGTGAAAAAACCTACCGCCAAGAACCTGTAGATGTCTTGATTGTAGAAGGGATCTTGGTTTTAGAAAATGAAAAACTGCGTAACTTAATGGATATTAAAGTGTTCGTGGATACAGATGATGATGTGCGCATTTTACGTCGTATCCGTCGCGATATTGAAGAACGTGGACGTACTTTAGATTCTGTTATTACACAATATATGGATGCTGTAAAACCAATGTATCATCAATTTATTGAGCCAACGAAACGATATGCGGACGTCATTATTCCAGAAGGCGTTTCAAATACTGTTGGTGTAGATATCTTAACTACAAAAATCGCCAGTATTTTACATGGAGAGTAAGAAGCAATCGTAAGATTGTTTTTTTTGTTCGAAAAAAGAATGTACAGAAGAAACTCTTCTATCCATAATATTAAAAAAACGTTTACATAAGTGGGCATTTTTTGTGACATTGTGATATAATCATTATTGAAATTCTAAAAATTGTAAAAGGAAGTATTATGGAACTCTTTGAATCGCTCAAACAAAAAATTTCTGGCAAAGGCCTACAAATTGTCTTTCCTGAAGGAACAGATGCGCGTGTATTAGGCGCAGCTAACCGTCTTTACGCAGATAAATTGATTACCCCAGTATTTATTGGTAATATCTCTGAAGTAACAGGTACTTTAATCTCACGTGGGATTAATCCAGATGGTTTCCAAATCTATGATCCATTGAACTGTGAACGTTTCGATAAAATGGTCGAAATTTTTGTTGAACGTCGTAAAGGTAAAGTAACAGAAGAGCAAGCACGCGAAATCTTGAAAGATTCAAACTATTTTGGAACAATGCTTGTACATATGGGTATCGCTGATGGTATGGTTTCAGGTGCAGTTCATTCCACTGCAGACACTGTCCGTCCTGCCTTACAAATCATTAAAACTAAACCAGGTGTGAAATCAGTATCAGGTGCATTCATTATGGTTCGTGGCCGTGACGATAATGAAAAGTATATCTTTGCCGATTGTGCGATTAACATTGATCCAGATGCAAATACCTTGGCAGATATTGCTGTGGCTTCAGCGGAAACAGCAAAACTCTTTGATATCGATCCAAAAGTTGCAATGTTATCTTTCTCAACTAAAGGCTCAGGTAAATCAGATGATGTAACTAAAGTCGTTGAAGCAACAGCTTTGGTTAAAGAAGAACACCCAGAACTTGATATTGATGGAGAACTTCAATTTGATGCAGCATTCTCTCCAGCAGTTGCCCGTCAAAAATCACCAGATAGCTCAGTGGCAGGACGTTCAAATGTATTTATCTTCCCAGATATCCAATCGGGTAATATTGGCTACAAAATTGCACAACGTTTAGGAAACTTTGAAGCAATTGGTCCAATCTTACAAGGCTTGAACGCACCAATCTCTGACCTTTCTCGTGGAAGTAACGAAGAAGATGTTTATAAACTTGCTATTATTACAGCTGCTCAAGCACTTAAATAATATATGAGTTTAAAAAATCATGACACAATGTTATGGTTTTTTATTATCATTGATTTGCTTTAATGTGCTGCGCTCATTCTATCCAAAGATTGGAATGAAGGGCGAAAAACTAGAAATCTTTTTTTGAGCGCTTTACTTTCCTTTTATAATATCTGTCTACTTTAGTGTTAATTTAAGCTTATAGTTATAAAATACAGTCATCAAAACAACGGAGAAAAGATGAAACGAGCGAAAATTTGTGCCTTGATTGGGAGTGTTTGTACAACCCTTATTGCTGTATTAATGATGTTTGCCTTTATTCGATTCATAATTAACTGGGAAGAAAAAGATCTAGAAATGACTCTGACCATTGCAGGGCATAGTGGCCTTTTTCTATTGAAACTTTTTGCTTTAGTGTTTGTCATCGTTATGTCAATCATGATTGTAAATTGGGTTGCCTTTATTCGTATGGATCGACCAACAGGTGGAATATGGCAACTTTATCAGTTAGTTATTGGAAGTTTCTATATTCTAATTTCAATGCTAAATTTATACGTGATGGTAGTGGCTCTACCTTTGGGGCTCTGTTTCGTTCTAGCCTTTATATTAGCGCGTATGGATAGTGTGTAAAAGAGTTTGCCTGTGCAAGCTCTTTTCTTTGTAATCTACACCAAAAAGGCACAAAAATTTGGTATAATAACTAAGTTAATAATAAAATTTAGGAGGAATTTTTATGTTTGAGCTTCAAAATAAGCTTAAAAATGAATTTGGTATAAAATTTGCTGATGAAGAATTGTTAAAAATAGCTTTTACTCACTCGAGCTACACGAATGAAGAACGCCTCCCAAAGGTTGCAAACAATGAACGTTTGGAGTTTTTGGGAGACGTCGCTCTGTCTTTAATCATCTCAGAATATCTTTATCGTACTTATCCAGATAAACTTGAAGGTGAATTATCGAAGATGCGCTCTAGCATTGTTCGCACAGAATCTTTAGCTAATTTCTCACGTCAGTGTGAGTTTGGACGTTTTCTACGTTTAGGTAATGGTGAGGAAAAAACAGGTGGACGTAATCGTGATACAAACCTTGAAAACCTCTTTGAAGCTTTTTTAGGTGCTCTTTTCTTAGATGCAGGTATGGAAGAAGTACGTCGATTTATAAATCGCGTGGTTATCCCCCATGTAAAGGCTGATGATTATTTTAAAGTCATTGACTATAAGACAAACTTGCAAGAAGTTCTGCAAGTTGACGGTGAAACTATCATTGAGTACAAGATTCTGGAAGAAACAGGTCCAGCCCATGCGCGTGAATTCGTGGCAGCAGTTTATAATAATGGAAAAGAACTTGGACGTGGGCGAGGCAAGTCAAAGAAAGTTGCAGAACAAAAAGCAGCGGAAAATGCAATAAAAGGTCAGATTCATGTATCTTAAAAAAATGGAAATTGTCGGCTTCAAGTCTTTTGCTGACCGTACGAAAATTGAATTTGACCAGGGTGTTACAGCCGTTGTTGGTCCCAATGGATCAGGAAAGTCAAATATTGTTGAAGCATTACGTTGGGCTTTAGGGGAGCAATCGGCCAAGTCACTTCGTGGCGGGAAAATGCCGGATGTTATTTTCTCAGGTACAGCAAAACGTAAGGCGCTAAACTATACTGAAGTTATTGTAACTTTTGATAACACAGACCAGTATCTTACAGGTTATGAAGAAGACGCGGAAGTAACGATTACACGTCGTTTATATCGTAATGGTGATTCGGAATTTTTGATTAATGGGCGTAAGTGCCGTTTGAAAGATATTCATGAACTTTTCACAGATACAGGCTTAGGACGTGATTCCCTTTCAATTATTTCCCAAGGACGTATAGAATCAGTTTTTAATTCGAAAGCAGAAGAACGTCGAGCAATCTTTGAAGAAGCAGCTGGTGTTTTGAAATACAAGACACGACGGACTGAAACAGAAAGCAAACTACAGACCACACAAGATAATCTCGATCGTCTTGAAGATATTATCTTTGAGCTCAATGGTCAATTAACGCCATTGCGGGCCCAACGTGATGTTGCTTTGCGTTTCCAAGATTTAGAAGCGCAACGCTCTGAGCTTGCCCTTTCTGTTTTGGTTGCTCAGCTTCTCGACGAGAAGAAAAAATACGAACAAGCGAAAGAGGACTTAAATACAGCAGAGACTGAGCTAAGTGCTTTAAAAAGTCAACAAGAGAGCTACGAAGCGCAACTTACTCATCTTAAAAAAGCGCGTCTGAAAGTCGAACAAGAGCAAGAGAAAGTTCAAGGAGACAGCTTGTCCTTAACAGAGCTTAAGTCGGATTTACAGCATAAGATAGAAGTTTTTGATCTTCAAAAGTCCTCTTCTCAAAAATCAGCTGCAGAACGTCAAGCGCGTATTGAAGAACTTGATGCTAAATTGCTGGAAGTTTCGCAAAAGAAAGAAGCGTCAGAAAAGAAAAAAGCAGAGCTCAAAGATAAAGAGTATGAAGCACAAGAACAGCTGGAGCAGTTAGAAAAAGAATTGGCACGTTTTGCTGAAAGTCCAGAAAGTTTAGCCGAGCGACTTCGCGAAGACTATCTGCAATTAGTACAGCAAGAGGCCGAGTTCTCTAATCAATTGACTAAAAATAAGGCTGAATATGAAAATATTTCACGTCGCCTAGTGGAATCTGATGAGAACGCAAAAGAAAACACAGAAAAATTTCAAACCATTTCTGCTGATCTTACAAAAACAGAAGCTGCTTTAGAAACGCTCGCTCAAACTGTTCAAGAACTTGAAAAAGAATTACAAGAAAAGACTGCAGCAGAAGCAAAATATGTTGAAGCGGAGCGTCAAGGTCAAAATGTGATGTACGATCAGATGCAACAGCTCAGCAAGTACAAGGCCAACCTTGCCAGTATGGAAAATATTCGTGACAGTCACAGCAATCTGTATCAAGGTGTACGGGCTGTCATGACTCAAAGTGTTGCACTTGGTGGAATCGTTGGCGTTGTTGCCGATCTTTTAACTTTTGATAAAAAATACACCACAGCTATCGATATTGCCTTAGGTGGTGGCAGTCAAAATATTGTGGTTGAAGATGAAAACTCAGCCAAAAAAGCTATCGCTTATTTAAGAGAAAAACGATTGGGGCGCGCAACATTTCTTCCGCTCACAACCATCAAGCCGCGGGAGTTTCGTAATTATGAACGTCTGGTGACCATGGAGGGCTTCATTGATACTGCTTTAAATTTGGTGAGCTTTGAGCCCCGGTTGCAAAGAGCAATGTCAAGCTTGTTGGCAACTACCGCCATTGTTGATACAGCTGAACATGCAAGTCAAATAGCGCGTGCAATGAATTATACTATTCGTATCGTCACCTTGGATGGCACGCAGATTAATCCTGGTGGTTCTTACTCTGGTGGTGCAGCAAAACGTAACAATACAACTTTTACCAGCACAGAAATTGAGCATCTGACTGAAGTGATCGCTTTAGCAGAAAGTAAGCTAAAAGCAGTTGAAGACAAATTACAAAAGCAACAACTCATACGTCAAACGTTGAGTGAACAAATTGAAGCTTTACGTGCCAATATTCAAGAAAAACGTCTTGCGGAGCAAAGCTTACAGTTGCAGATTAAGCAATTATCAGAACAAAAAGCAAATCTTCAAGCTTTAGTTGCGGATACCGAAAACACTGAAGCGCACCAAGCACTGCAAGAATTATCAGAGAATAATGAAAAGCTGGGACAACAGTTGTCTAAAATTGCTGAGGACAAACAGTCTTTAGACGATCAACTTGAAGAAGTTAAATCTAACAGTCAAAGTTTCAATGCTCTTAAAGAACAAAAAAATAGTGCTTATCATGAAACGAAATTGCTTCTGTCCAGTCTGAAAAATGAGTTACGTTTTGCTCAAACAGAGCAAGAGCGTTTAACGCAAGAATATGAAACTCTAGGTACCGAAAAAGCTAAGTTACAAGCAAGCGGGGAAGCTCGGATTGATGAAGCAAGTCGTAATCTTTATGCTCAGCAATTAAAAGAGACAGAGGCTAAACTTCAAGAAGCGAATGTGAAGTTAGTGAGCTTACGTTTTGAGAGGGACGATCTTCAAGCCCAAACAGAAGAATTTGAAGAGCAAAATCGTGACCTGTTGGAACAAAATCAAGTACTGAATAATCAAAAAGCGCGTTTGGAAGTAAGGATTGAACAATCAGAGAAACTCTTGAAAAACCGTCAAAACACTCTCTTTACTGAGTATGAAATGAGTTTTGATGAAGCTAAGATGAAGGCTAAAACCCTTGAAGATCTTTCTGAATCAGAACAACAGCTCAGTCTTTTAGAACGCCAAATCCGTGCGCTCGGTCCGATTAACTTGGATGCAATCACTCAGTATGAGGAAGTACATCAGCGTCATACCTTTTTGAGTGGCCAACGGGATGACCTCTTGGAAGCTAAAAATATGCTGCTCGAAACGATTCAGGAAATGAATGAAGAGGTAGAAATCCGCTTTAAGACAACATTTGAGCAAATTAGAGAAAGTTTCCAATTAACTTTTTCACAAATGTTTGCAGGAGGAGAAGCGAATCTTGAATTAACCAGCACGAATCTATTGGAAGCTGGTGTCGAAATCAAAGTACAACCTCCAGGTAAAAAATTAGCCAGCTTGAACCTCATGTCTGGTGGGGAAAAAGCCTTAACTGCTCTGGCCTTGATTTTTGCTATTTTACGTGTTAGAACGGTCCCATTTGTGGTCTTGGACGAGGTAGAAGCAGCATTAGATGAAGCGAATGTTAAACGTTTCGGAGATTACATGAATCACTTTGATAACTCCAACCAATTTATTGTTGTCACACATCGCCGTGGGACAATGGCAGCAGCAGGTACAATGTATGGTGTGACAATGGCTGATGCAGGGGTTTCTAAAGTCATTTCTGTACGATTAGAGGATGAAGTTTAAACAGGTCAGCCATATGAAGCTTAAGCTTAGCTCAAGGCTCATTTGTTAGAATTATTCCCAATGTAAAAAAAAGGAATTTACTCTTGTGCAAATAAAAAATAAATTGAGGTTTACCTTGAAAAAATTACTTAATAGTTTTAATACACGACTAGGTTTAGTATGCTGGTCGACCTTCTTTATTTGGGTCAAAACCATGATTGCTTACTTTTCTGTCTTTAAGGGGTTGAACTCTTCTAATCTTGCAGATTATCTATTGGTTATTGTTAACCCCATAGGCTTTACAGCAATCTTCTTTAGTTTAATCCTGTTTGTTAAAAGAAAACAGCTTTTCTACTTAGGCATGCTATTAATGAACTTGATTGGGAACTTGTTAGTTTATGGGAATATCCTTTACTATCGTGAGTTTTCGGACTTTCTTACGCTCAATACCTTAACGGGCGGGGCAGGAATGGTCGGAAAAGGTTTCGACTTAGGTTCAATCGCTATTTCTTGGGTAGATATCGTGTTCTGGATTGACATCATCGTTGTTCTTGTACTTTTTCTTACCAAGAAGATTAAAATGGATGAACGTCGTCCTACAAATATGTTTGCCTTTAAGGTTTTCAGTGTTTCAGTCATGATTTTTGGCTTAAATTTTTGGATGGCTGATCTGACTGAGCATCGTCTGGTTTCACGACAAGCACAATATGACGCCACTTATGTGGTACGTTATTTGGGCTTAGGCCCATGGTTAGCAACCAATAGCTGGTATACCCATGTGTCCAACGAAACTCGGGCTATGGCCTCTAAAACAGATTTTACAAAAGTGCAAAAATACATTCAAGAAGATCGTTATCTTGCACCTAATGCCAAGATGTTTGGGATTGCTAAAAACCGTAACGTTATTGTGATTCACCTTGAATCATTGCAACAAGATGTCATTAACATGAAGGTAAACGGTGCAGAAGTTACACCTTTCTTGAATTCACTTTATAATAACAATCCTTCTGTTTATTCTTTCTCAAATTTCTTTAACCAAGTGGGACAAGGAAAAACTTCTGATGCAGAAACCATGCTTGAAACTTCAACATTTGGTTTATCCTCTGGTTCACTTTTCTCAAGTCTAGGCAGTACACAAACTTTCCAAGCGATGCCGGCCATTCTGCAACAAAAAGAAGGCTATTCAAGTGCTGTGTTCCATGGTAATGTGGGTTCATTTTACAGTCGTAATAACGTTTATCGTAATATGGGTTATCAAAACTTCTTTGACCAATCTTTCTACGATCTGACGCCAACGAACTCCACTGCTTGGGGGGTTAAAGATAAGTACTTCTTTAACGACTCAATTCCATATCTTGAGCAGCTACAGCAACCTTTCTATGCGAAATATTTGACGGTCACAAATCATACGCCTTATACAGGTCTTGAAGATTATGAGATGAATCCGAAACTTTTAGAAGGTGGTTCAGGGAACTCCGTCGTTGATAACTATTTTGTTACCGCTAATTATCTGGATTCAGCAGTTAAAGATTTCTTTGATTACTTGAAAAAATCTGGACTTTATGAAAAATCCGTTATTGTTCTTTACGGCGATCACTACGGAATTTCTGGTTCAGATACAAAATACTATGCCCCATTCATTGGTAAGAGTGCAGACAACTGGACAGAGTATGACAATACAATGATGCAACGCACCCCGTTCATGATTGATATTCCTGGTCAAACATCCGGACACATCAGCGATGAATTTATCGGAGAAATCGATGTTATGCCAACCTTGGAGCACTTGCTTGGTATTTCAACAAAAGATTATATTCAGTTTGGACAAGATGTTTTCGCACCCAACCGTGAACAATTTGTTGCACTTCGAAATCGTGGTTTCGTTACACCAACAATCACAAAATCAAGTGCGACAAGTTCAGTTTACCATGACACAAAAACCGGAGAAGTTCTGAAGTTAACGGAGAGTCAACAGAAGTATGTGGACAGCATCCAAGAAAAAGTGAATAAAATGTTAGACATGTCAGATACTTTCAATACGGAAGATCTCCTGCGTTTCTACACCCCACCTGGGTTTAAGCCGGTACAACCGGGTAACTATAGTTACAATGTCACTTCAACAAGGAATCGTTTGAAAGAAGAACAAGATGTCTTGAAAGCACGTTCAACATCACTTCTTTCCGAAAACCAAGGAGTATCTACAGTCGATCTCTTTAACGATCCAGTCTTGGCAGCTAAAAAAGCTCAAGAAGAAGCTGAAGCAGCGGCAAAAGCAAAAGACAAAGAAAAAGAACATG
>ERZ1035044.202-NODE-202-length-14635-cov-6.068930_pt1 | contig 14635 bp, 8 predicted proteins | sample MGYA00520588_ERZ1035044 | MGnify/ENA primary metagenome ERZ1035044 (study PRJEB33766, sample SAMN09781698) | gut metagenome | biome: gut microbiome | host: Homo sapiens | place: Madagascar | study: EMG produced TPA metagenomics assembly of the PRJNA485056 data set...
GTTACAAACCCGCCCCCCAATTAGGCAGATAAAATTTTAATGTACATTTCTGTAGCCTCACGTATTTCGCTGAGGGTGATGAACTCTTCGGCAGTGTGAGAGCGGGCAGAGTCACCTGGGCCCATTTTGAATGAGGGGAAGCGCATGAGGGCTTGATCACTTAGCGTGGGCGAACCGAAGGGAACTCGACCTTCGGCAATGGCGGCTTGTACAATGGGGTGACTGATGTCAATGTGTGAGGAGTGCAAGCGTGTAGAACGAGGCAGGATGTCGCAGTCGGGTAGGTGTTGACGGATAATGCTTAAAAGCTCTTCGTTGGTGTAACATTCGTTGGCGCGCACATCTACTACAAACTGACACGTGTCGGGTACAACATTGTGCTGTGTGCCAGCATTCACCATGGTAACGGACATCTTGACTGGACCTAATAAGTCTGTCTGTTGCTCGAACTGATAGGTGCGGAACCATTCGATGCAAGGTAGAGCTTTATAAATGGCATTCACTCCTTCGTTACGTGCAGCGTGGCCCGAACGGCCGTGCGTAGTGCAGTAGAGTACCATAAGTCCCTTTTCGGCTACGGCAGGTTGCATGCCAGTCGGCTCGCCCACGATAGCTACATCGATGGGAGGTAATAAGGGAAGTACAGACTCTATGCCGTTCTTGCCCGATACTTCCTCTTCGGCGGAGGCCAGAAAGATGAGGTGATAGGGGAGCGTAGCGTCGTCCTTTAAGGCCAAAAACACTTGCATTAGCGTTACCAATCCGCCGCCACAGTCGTTGCTGCCGAGCCCATAAAGGCGGTCGTTCTCAATGGCAGGCGTGAAAGGGTCGTGCACCCATGAAGCAGCAGGCTTTACCGTGTCAATGTGTGCATTGAGCAGTAGGGTAGGGTGGTTGCCTTTTGGCACTGGTTGTTCGCACCACACGTTGTTGTGGTGACGCTTGGGGTTTGCACCTTGTGCTGTAAGGTAGTTGAATATAAAGTCGGCTGCGGCCTCCTCATCACGACTAATAGAGGGAATACGTATCAACGCTTTCAAAACGTCAATAGCATTGTGCGTTAGCGTTTCAGTCGATATCATAAGCGAGAAGATTAACGGAAAAGATTAACGGATAGATTAAAGGACGATGTATGAGACGTTAATACTTAAAGCCAAACGTAATGTGAAGATATGAATGTCTCGTCAGCGTTTTCAAAAAAACGCGAACGTTCGCGTTGGCGAACATTCGCGTTGATGCGTTTAGCGGAGTTGGTGCTTATTTCAGTTTCTCTTCCAACTTTTGCAACATATCCACCGTCATGCGGTCGAGGTCGTATTCAGGTTTCCAATCCCACTCTTGGCGAGCGCAGATGTCGTCAAGGCTGTTAGGCCAAGAGTCAGCGTTGGTTTGCTTCAAGGGGTCAACCTGATATTCCATTTCGAAGTTAGGTTTGTACTTGCGAATGGCAGCGAGTACGCCTTCGGGGTCGAAGCTCATGGCAGCGATGTTGAAGGCGTTGCGGTGGATAAGGCGAGAAGGGTCAGCCTCCATCAATTCTACGGCAGCGCGAAGAGCATCAGGCATGTACATCATGTCCATGTAAGTGCCCTTAGCAATTGGACAAATGAACTTTTCACCACGAACGGCAGAGTAGTAAATGTCGCAAGCGTAGTCGGTAGTGCCACCGCCAGGGAGTGTAACGTATGAGATCAATCCTGGGAAACGTACGGCACGTGTGTCGACACCATACTTGCGGTAGTAGTAGTCAGAGAGTAATTCGGTAGTAACCTTTGATACGCCATAGATAGTACGTGGACGTTGAATCGTGTCTTGAGGTACATTGTCGGGAGGAGTCTCAGGACCAAACGAACCGATAGAGCTGGGGGTGAATACAGAGCATCCGTGTTCACGAGCTACTTCGAGCACGTTCCAAAGTCCGTCAATACCAATCTTCCATGCCAGCTGCGGACGGCCTTCAGCCACTACGCTCAACAAGGCGGCAAGGTTGTAGATAGCGTCAACCTTATGCTTCAATACCACTTCAGCGATTTGTTCACCGTTGGTAACATCGCAAATCTCGGCGGGACCACTCTCAGCCAATGCTCCTTGAGGGGCAGCGCTGGGAATGTAACCACAAACTACGTGATCGTTGCCGTAAATGCCGCGCAACTTCATGGTAAGCTCAGAACCAATCTGTCCTGTAGCACCAATCACCAAAATATTCTTCATCGTGTGTATGAAAAGAGGTTTGTACGTGCTTTCTTTTAGTTGACGAGTTAACAAGTTGACGAGTTAACAAGTTAATGAGTTAACAAGTTAACGAGTTAACGAGTTAACAAGCAAGTTAGTCCTTATATATATAGTATATAAAGGGCGCAAAGAAGTTGGCACGTATTTATTATATGTGTCGTTTGATACATTTATTGACAGGCTACGAAAGTTCTTGTTTAGCGCAGTCGTCAAAATGCGTTGCAAAGGTGCAATCTTTTTTTGATATTTATAACTTGTACACTGTTATTTTTAAAAAAAAATCTGTTCCTTTGCATTGTCCTAATTTTTAGACAAGTAACCTTATTATAAATCATACACACAATGTACGGTAAATTTCAAGAACATCTTCAGCAAGAGCTGAATAATATTAAAGAAGCAGGCCTCTATAAGGAGGAACGTTTGATTGAAGGCCCTCAGCAGGCTGCTATTCAAGTAAAGGGCCAAGAAGTGTTGAACTTCTGCGCTAACAACTACTTGGGCCTTTCAAACAATCCTCGCTTGATTCAAGCTGCAAAGGACATGATGGACCGTCGCGGCTATGGTATGTCAAGCGTTCGCTTTATCTGCGGTACGCAAGATGTACACAAGGAATTGGAGCAGGCCATTTCTAAATTCTTCAAGACTGAGGATACTATTTTATATGCTGCTTGCTTCGATGCGAATGGTGGTGTATTTGAACCCCTTTTGACTGCTGACGATGCAATCATCTCTGATGCTTTGAATCACGCTTCAATCATTGACGGTGTACGTCTCTGCAAGGCAAAGCGTTATCGTTATGCTAATGCTGATATGGAGGACCTTGAACGTCAACTTCAGGCAGCTCAAGAGCAACGTTTCCGCATCATCGTAACTGACGGTGTATTCTCAATGGACGGCAACGTAGCTCCGATTGACAAGATTTGCGACTTAGCTGAGAAGTACGATGCCCTCGTTATGGTAGACGAAAGCCACTCAGCAGGCGTTGTAGGTCCTACGGGTCGTGGTGTGAGTGAGTTCTTCAATACTTATGGTCGTGTCGATATCTACACTGGCACGCTTGGTAAGGCCTTTGGTGGCGCTATGGGTGGTTTCACTACCGGTAGTAAGGAGATTATCGATATGTTGCGTCAGCGCTCACGTCCTTACCTCTTCTCTAACTCAGTAGCTCCCGCTATTGTAGGTGCCGCGCTCGAAACGTTCAAGATACTCGACGAGAGCAATGCTATTCACGACAAGTTGGTTGAGAACGTTAACTACTTCCGCGACAAGATGATGGCTGCAGGTTTCGATATCAAACCTACCCAAAGTGCCATTTGCGCTGTCATGCTCTACGACGCTAAGTTGTCACAAGTCTACGCTGCCAAGTTGCAAGAAGAAGGCATTTACGTAACGGGCTTCTATTATCCCGTAGTGCCGAAGGATCAAGCTCGTATTCGTGTACAGATCTCAGCTGGTCACGAGCGTGAACACCTCGACAAGTGTATTGCAGCCTTCATTAAGGTAGGTAAGGAATTAGGCGTGTTGAAGTAATTTTCTAATTCTCAACACACATATGGGTGGTTCTAATAATTCTGAAATAGGGATTTGTGCGCTATCGGAAGTGTATTTTTGAAAGTTTGTGAGGGAGCATAGCGGGCTATGTGACCGAACAAACTTTCAAAAAGACACTTTCGAGAGCGTACAAATCACATTTCAGAATAGCAGAACTCTAAAAACAGAATTTTTAGAACCACCCATATATATAATGCGTGCTTTATTGTTCTGTATGAGCAATAAGGCACGCTTTTTTTTAGGGATTAGAGGCGTTAAACTGCGATTTGAAAGTCTCTCCCCCCCCCCACTATTATCTATCTTTGTTGTTACTTCTTTCCTAAAAAGTAGTTAATATATCCTATATTCAATATTTTTTTACCTAATTGGGGGGGGTAATTAAGAATTTTATTAAGTTTGCAAATGAATGAAGGCCGAAAGGCCACTTGACGATTAAATTTTGAGGTGTAAAGCGAATGGTTACACACATACGCGTTCAACTAAAACTAAACGTAACATACGATATACGCGTATTGTATATAATCATGCAACACCTCACGTAGACCAAAACATTTGGTAAATCTTTTGCTTTACGCCATGTATAGGTAGACGTACCTTTGGCGTAAGTTTATTTCTACTTTATGTTTTCTTCTGCTCAAACCGTTGGGAAGTCAAGACACCGATATAAAGAAAGTACTTCTTACACATATTTGGTTTTTTTATCTTGAATTTTTCGCTCAGTTAAACGAGTTTAGACGTTGTAAGAATTTGAAGCGTGCGCTTTGAATTCTGCCCCCATTGTACCCTTTTTGAGAGTCGTTGAAGGAAAAACCATAACTCGTACAACTTTATATATGTATTGAACCAATCAAGCGCATACATGAAACTTTTTTTTACCATTGCGCTCAGTCTCATTAGTTCTTTGCTGCTACTCACGGCGTGCGTATATGACGACCTGCCTGCATGTCCAGCCTTGACGCTCCACGTAGGCGTGAAAGACTATAATTACTCCAATGCTGCCGTATTCGCTACCGAGTCGTTGCGACCAACCGATGCTCCTCTGTCAACGTATGTTAGCACCCTCTCGTGGTGCGTGACCAATGCCGAAACGGGACAGGTCGTGGCCGAGCGAGCTGCTTATCTTGCTCCCACCGACCGCCAACGCGACGACATTTCCCTGCCCGACACGTTACCCTTTGGTCGTTATGTGGTGAGTGTGTGGGGGGGGATGCCCGAAGGATTAGAATTTCCTGAACTGACCAATCTTGACGATCCTGCGGAAGATCCCTACTTGGTACACGACACTTTGACCTATGATGCACGTCATGCCGACCACACTTTGCTCTTGCGGCGTATAAAGAGCAAACTCGACATCAGAATAGAAGGACTTCCTGAAGCATGGGAAGCCACGTCGTCGCAGAAGAAGGAGACGGGACTCTATGAAGAGTGTGACAAAAGTTTTGCATACGACGGCGAGATGAAAACAGGCAACCGTAGCCGTTTCTCGTCACACACGGGCGTAACCACTTATACCGTATTGCCTCCCAGTGTGGGGAAGGACAAGACAACGGTCACTATACGCGTTTATGACAAACAAGGCAATGAAATTCCGCAACTCACACCGCGTCCCGTCATTACCACACTCTATCGTAACACAATTACCGCCTTGCGCTACGTCTACGTTGTCGAAAAACAAGATTACGACATCTACGTGCGCATCAATGATGGTTGGGAGGTGATTAATAATATGGTGATTGAGTAGCACTCTATAATAGGGACGTGTAAAACGGACAATCACAAATAGTCACTTTAAAGATTATCATACTTAGGCCCCCCTCAGTTCTGCGTTTTTAAGGTTATAAGGTTAGTTGAGTTGATGATTAACATTAACGTGGTATAACTTCATAATCTCATAACCTCAAAACAGGAAACCGAATTATTAGAAACAAACTAACATAAATATAACCTTGGGCAAACCTGAAGAGCAATGACCTTGGCTCAAAAAAAGTGCTTGTGTAATCCCTTACTGTCGGGTTTACTCCTCATGCTTACCCTTTAAACACGTAGCATTATGAAAAAGTATTTCATGAGTGTTGCTGCCTTGGCAGGTATGATGTCATTGGCAGCTTGTAGCAGTGACGACATTGTATCTCCTGCCGACAACGACGTACAAACGATTAAGATTGCTGTAGCCAGCACAGGTGACAAGGCAACGCGTGGTCGTGACCTGAATAGCGAAGAGCCTGATCAGAAAATTGAAAACGTAACCGTAGTGATTCGTGATAAGAAAACGAACACAGTAGTTTATAAAGGGGACATTCTCCAATGGTACACAGAGTCAAAACCTTATACGGACAATGGCCACGGCCGTGAGTATACGCTGAAACTTGAAGGTGATCAACGTTTGAATGCAGGTGAATACACCATCACTGCCGTAGGTTACACCGCAACCGACTTCAAGACTAACACCATTGTTGATGCAAAAAAGGGGGAAGTAGCTGCTGGCAACTTCACCGCCGAAGTACCTGACGGCAATGCAGCTCAAGAGGCATTTGCAGGTGAGTCAAGCATTAAGTTGGATGTAAACCACGCAGCTATTAACACCAGCGTAACGCTTCATCGTCAAGTAGCAGGTTACTATGGTTACTTCACTTCTATCCCATTTAAGGTAGATAACAAGGAAGTTACCAATGTACGTTTGGTAGCACGTAGCAAGAACATGAAGTTGACTTATGGCAACTTCAACTCAGCCTTTACTACGACGAACCAAGACATCATGTACGTAGTCAATGGTTCAGAGCCTGCAACTATTAAGGACGCAAAGTTCAAAGGTAGTACAGACAACGATGCCTATACCGTTTACAATATCAAGGTAACCGATTGGTTTCATAACGGCGATAAGAACAATGATGGTATCCTTGATGAGAAGGATGCTTTGACCAATGAGGATTGGACCAATGCATTGAAATCTAAGGGCTACGAGACTGACCAAAGGGGTACTATTTTCGCTGGTGGCTTCGCTATACCTTTCGCTGCTACTGATGAAGCTACCCTCGAGTTGCAGTTGCTCGGTGCAAGTGGCGAGATTCTTAAGGCATGGCCGGTAAAAATGGCTACTCCCCAACCTGCTGGTCAAGGCGTAGAGGGAACAGCATTATCCGTAACCGAAACGGAACAAAATTTCAGCTTCTTCCGTAACCATATGTACACCCTCGGTAAGAAGATGGACAACAAGGACAGTCACACTCCAGGTACTAATCCGAACGAACCCGAGCCACTTGATAAGGCACAAAGCATTGTCCTCCGTGTGAACGATAACTGGGAGGTAATCAACCGCATGACGATTGGTGACTAATCGCGAACTCTTTTAACTTGGGGGGAATGACATTATACTTGTTCAGTTATTATTATTGAGTTCATAATCCCCAAGTACAATATAAAAGGCTGTGCCGTGCACAAACACTCACTTTTGTGGCACAGCACAGCCTTTTTTGCTTTTTTAGATAGCGTATCAAACGCTACGAATGACATATAAACAATCTTATGCTGAAGCATTTGCTTTTTGCTGTTAGTATGTGTTGCCTTGTATTGTTGATGGGTTGTGCGGAAGAAAGCGCCCCCGTGATAGATTGTGCACCACAACTAACCCTTCGTTTTGAAACTACTGCTGTACAGCATGGCATGCGCACCACATTGCTCTCATCGGACAATGTGCAGCACGTTAGCTATGTGCAGCTCTATATATTTAAAGGAATATCGGCCGATGCGCCTTGCATCGTGAGCCGCAACGTACGGTGGACGCAGCCCGTAGGAGCTACAGCCGAACAGGCCTATGCCTTGCCGCTTAGTGAATTTAGTCCTGACGGATCAACTACTTACACCTTCTTGGCTGTAGGTTTAGATGACGACCCTACTAATACGACCGAGGGCGCAGCCTATGCTTACGGCTTGCCCGATGCCGTCACTATAGGCACGACTTTAGGCAATGCCGTGGCGCAGTTAGCTATGGAACGGACGGCCACTGACTTATCACATGCCGAACTCTTTGCTGGAACAGCCACCTTACAAGTTGATCCTACGAGCAACAATGCCGTGACAATCGAACTCTATCGACGCGTGGTGGGCGTACAAGTGTACGTCACCGACATTCCCACCGACGTGACCGACCTCCAACTCCACCTCTATTCCAATCAACACACGGACGTTCCTCTCGTAAAGCAGCCTAACACCTCGGACGGCACTTATGCCGACCACGGCACACAGTTCTTGCCCAACTCTACCTGCCTGCTCGACCTCCCCGTCACAGATGAGACCCTAAAAGGTGCAACTCTATCGGGTACACACTTGACCAAACAAGTGGGCAGCGTATTGTCCGCTTGCTACTTACTGCCGATTGAGGCTCCGACTGCGACCGATAGTCACACCTTACAACTCAAGGCCTATAAGGGAACGACTTTGTATAAGACCTATAACGTGGCTTTGGGTACGGCGAAGGCGCGCAGCTATGTCTATCCGCTCCGCGCAAATTGCTTCTATACGATTGGGGTACTCAATAAACAGGAGAACGAACCCGTAAGTTTGGGCGAGGCCAATGGCGACATCGTGATAGAGGTTGAACCTAATTTTGAGAAAGACCATGAGTATGAGATTTTTTAATGTGCAAATGTGCGAATGTGCAAATGTGCGAATGGTCGCCTTGGGTTAATGTGCAAATGTGCGAATGGTTGCCTTCTTTTGTTGTGATTATAAACTATGATTAGAAAATTATGAAACTTCGTACCATTATATATCTATTGTCCTGTCTATTATGGACGGCCTGTTCGGACGATGAACTACAGCCAGCGACTGCTGATGAGGCAACGACTGTACCTATCACCTTGATTTTGGGACAACGTGCGACTCGTTCTGCACCACCGGGGAGTACCGACCCGATGCATCCCACTATAGATGGTGAAGCAGAGACGGAACAAACCAACACGGTACGCATAATAGCCTTTCGTTGTAAAGAGACACAAGAAGATGTGTCCTATCACAGTGACGACGGCTATGCTGACTCCGACTTTGTCTATGACCCTACTAACGATCAAACCGTCACGTGCAGTCGTGCCACTACTTCGGATCATCGACTCACGGCCCATGGTAAGCTGAAGAAAATGAAAGGTTATGCCTATCGGGTCGTAGCCTTAGCCTATAGTTTGACGCGCAGCCTCCCCTTTTCCAATCATCTGTTAGCCGATGTGGGCGAAGAAAACCTGTTTACGCTTAACCTCGCAGCTCATACTACATTAGATCAATTTGAAGCAGACCTTACGCACGTGGGCCATGACTCTTGGGACGAGTTTCGAAATGGAACAGGTAATTTAACACACAACACCCGTTCCTTGAGCGATCAGTTGTGTTACGCTCCTCAATTGTTTTATGGCCAATGTACCTCCGTTAATGGAAATAAAGTGATACATTTTCACGAAAAGAATGCTGCAGATAGCATCAGTTCTACCTACCCCTTGTCAGGTGTGCTTTATCGGGGTATGGCAAAGGTGCAACTTACGCTCAAGATTGATAAGCTATACGAAAGAGGTACGTTGCAATGGATAGGACTCTTGGCCAACGAAACGCGTACTTCGGTAAAACTATCAGCCTACGACGACTTTCTTCAGCCTTTCAATCCCATTCACACTACAATGAAAAAAGGCACTTACACCTTGGTAGGCTTTGTCAATACTGGACTCAGCGTGGGCAGCACTGTCACCCTTACCGCTTGGCTCTTGCCAACCGCCACAAAATTGGCCATTCGCACGTTTATACGCGATGGTCTTTTATTACGTTATGCCTACAATTATCCCATCGAAGTGAGCGAACTATCATCGGCCGAGACGGGTACAGGCATTATCTCGCCCGACGTGGTAGACAATACGTTCTATTTGCGTCGCAATCAACGCTATAAGTTTGTGGGTAAACTCTCCACACTCACCTCAAAGACGGAGTTAGAATAGCAATTATAAGTATCATCATGAAACGCATTTGTTTATCTCTTCTCTATATATGTATCCTCCAACTATTGTTCGCCCTTCCCACTCGAGCAGACGATACGCCCACGGCCGACGGACAATTAGATGGTCGTCGTACCATTTGGTACGACCGCGATCCGAATGAAAATCAACCCACGGTGGAGAATTGGCGCTACTTGACCAATCGACGAGCTTTAGTCGGTCGGGGGTGCTACGTTAACAAGTTGGTAAGTGCAGTCGGTGTAGCTACTTGGGCCGATAGTTTGGGCAACGTGACGAATGAGGACTTGACCGATTATGCCACCTTCCCCGCTGTGCTCAAAGTTGGCGTAACGGTCAATCCGATTGTGAGCGTGCGCGATAAAAACAATTATTATGGCGAGGGCACAGAGGCTGGTTTCTGCATTGTGGCCTCGTCGGGAAGCAGTGTGTTGTCACTCGATGTAGTGAAAGCGATGAGTTTGGTGTTCTATCGCGACGGCAAGTTGGGTAGCACAGTGCCCGTAGAGGAAGGTCAGAATGCCGGAGGTGTGAGTTTGACGCTGATCAAAGTGCCTGGCTCTGACGATGCTTGCATCTGCCTGACGGCTAAAGCAAAGGAGATATTTGACGAAGTCTGTCTGCAACCCTCAGGCGGTGTCAACCTCGACTTGGGTACAGCACTTAAAATAAAGTATGCCTTTGTGGGCAAAGAGAATAATACCTATCTGACTGAAAATGGTGTGAAAGCCTATGGCGAGGCTGAGAATACGCCTGCCCCAGGGGCCTATATCAAGAAAGCTTCGGGCGAGAACCCCGTTTTGTTGGGTATTCCCTTCCCTTTAGTAAGCAGTGAAATAAAAAAGTTGGTAGACGATGACTTGACGAATGGTGCTGCACTTACTCCAATCGTAGGCTTGGCCTATATGGGAGGTGTGAAGATACAGACAGCTCCTGGTGGTGAACACGACACGGGACAGGAAGTGTTTCGTGCAGGGTCGGAAGTGGGCTTTAAGTATAAAAATGCGGCAGTATTGGACCTCACTCTCGGTTCGGCTATCAACATAGAGCTTTATAACCGCGACGGCAAGAAGATACAGACCGAAACGCTCTCAGCAGGTGTGCTCGGACTCGGAATAGCCTCAGGCGGTGACGGAACCGTTTCGATTTTGGCCAACCAAGACTTCTCAGGTGCGCGCATAGCCTTTTATGGCGGACTGAAAGTGGACTTGGGTGGTATGTTGGTTTACTATGGTTTTGTAAAGGAAAAACCCGATGTTGACCACCATTGCGACATTCGTCCTACCCCCGATACGAATGTGTGTGACACGCAAACCTCCTTCCAACTCCACTCCAATCCTTCGCTATCGGTAAAGTGGACACTCTACCTCCAACCTAAAGATGCTTCGGCTAAAGTTACCCCTTCTGGCTACGTAACGGGCATGAACAAATCGGGTGAATATACCTTCCGTGCCACCGCAGCCGATGGGTGTTACGACTTCGTCACGCTATCAGTAGGTACGGGGTTCAATTCTGACAAGACGGAGCACTGCGGAACGGACTTTATCAATCTTGATGAGGCGGCGCAAGGTACGTATGAATTAATGGACAAGAAAATTCCCGACGGAACGGGATCTTTCGTCTCTATATCAGGCCTTGAGAATGGACAGAACATCCTTGATAAGGATTATGGCAATTATGCAACGTACGTGGGCGGTTTAGCTTTGTTCAACAACTTGGCCATAACTGGTGTGAAACGCACAGACGGCTTGATGTTTGATGGTGATAAAGAAGGGCAGCAAGCCGTGAATGTGGGCTTTGTCGTAGAGAGTGACAACGAGGTGATAGATGCCAAAGTGTTAGAGTTTTTCCAAATACGATGCTACAACGGCGATAAGGAAGTTTATCGCCATGTTATCACCGAGAGCAATGCTGTTGCGGCTGGTATCGGCACCAGTTCAAAGACGCAAAAGGTGCGCTTTAGTATTCGTGTCGAACCGATAGACAAAGATTCCAAAACGATTAAGTTCGATCAAATCGTACTGTGGAAGTCGGGCGCGTTGGATATAGGACTTTCAAAACTCAGGCTCTATTATGCCTTCCTTGAAGACGTTAACTCCCCTTGTGCCAATGCCTTGAGTTGTGGCGCTGTGGTGTTGAGCGATACGACGGGTACTACAATCAATGCCAATGCTTGTCAAATGGCAGCTGCCGTGCGTGTGGCGGGAGTTGACGACAACTTGAGTTGCTTCGTTGACGGTAATCTCCAAACGGCCATGACCATTGTCAGTTCGGCGGACGTAGGAGGCGGCTCTGTTATCGCTGTCAACATGGGGCGCACGCTCGACTTTCGTCATCAGTTAGGCATTGTGGTCGACCAAAAGACCTATGCCTTAGGTGCATCCGTAGGTGGTTGGCTCACCGTTGAGACTTATTACAAGGGCGAAAAGACAGGCGATAAGTTTACTGATTGGAATGTGATAGGTGCCAATGTGGCGGGCTATGGCGAGAAGAACCTCTTACTCATGCAACCCAAGGAATTGTATGACGAAGTACGACTCACGATAGCAGGAGTCGTTTCGGCACTTGACATACAAAAGTTCTATGGCATCTTTATTCGTGGCGATATAGACAACGACGGCATACCCGACTGTAAAGACACCGAGTCGTGTAACTCAACGATTAAGGACATACAATTAAATCGCGTCTGTCAAAACGGAAAGCTTACGATAAGCGGTGTTGGCACTTCAGCTACTGACTATCGTATCGTGATGAAGGAACAAGACATTGATGATCGTTTCACCTCAGAAACGAATGGATCGTTTAGTCGCAGCTATACGATGAAGACGGCGGGGCGTTACTCCATGTTGTTCTACAACGCCAGTGGCAACTTGCTCAATAATGCGCCTTACACCGTTTCGCCCAACGTGACCACGTGGCGACGCGATGCCAATAGCAGCGATTGGAATGAGTGGAACAATTGGACAGAGGGTTCGCCCTATTGCTGTACCGATGTCATTCTCCCTTCGCAAGCTGCGCGTTACCCTGTGTTAGAGGAATCTATCACGGCCGACAACGTAGACGAATACTGTTGTAATAACATTCATTTCGCCCCTGAGGCAGGTGTGGCAGGTACGTCCTTGCTCAATTATCACCAAGCGTGGATAGAACACTCGTTTGTGCCCAATCGTTATTATTTGCTCTCTGCTACGCTGCAGAATACTTACTCGGGTGATTACTTCGTGCCACGTAGCATGAAGGGCGTACATACGGCCGATTACTTTACCGAATTGAATGACGAGACGTCACCCCAAAATCGTTTCAATCCGATCGTCTATCAGCGCCTTTGGGATAAAACGGCCGTAGGACGCTTGGCCGATGGGATAATTACCGACATCAGCGTCGATGAGGCACATTGGAGTCACCACTTCAATCACTTGGCGCACAACTACACGCTGGGCGAGGGTTTCTCACTCTGGGTGGACAACGACTCTTTGTCGGATAATACTGTATTTCGTTTTCGCTTGCCCAAGACGCATACGGCCTATACTTATTACAACGACTTCGACCGTCAACCCATGAATGTGAGCGAAACAGGCTTGGTGCGCGACCATGTAGGACGCTTCATTTACGAACCACAAGACGCTGCGCCCCTTACCACTACCTATACGGGCTATATCAATGGTGTGGAACAAACGCAGCAGCGCAGTGTCTACACACATGCCGTGACAACCGATGCGCCTTTGAGCATTCACCTTACGGCCACCGATGCGACCCCATTCTTCTTAGTGGGCAATCCCTTCCAAAGTTACCTCGACGTGTCGGCCTTCTTAGCCGCCAACCCAGCGGTGAAAACCGTTAAGACGTATGACGGCAATACTATCAACACGGCCGTAAAGGCTGACGGAGAGTTGATAACGTGTGGTGCAGCCAGCACGATCGCCCCCGCAGAAGCCTTCTTTGTAGAACTATCAACAGCTGCCACCGATTGCACTTTACAGTTCGCTCCCCAGATGTTTTCGGGCAATGCCTCTACCACTACGACTACGCAAAGCAAGGTGCGTGGTTTGCGTTTAACAGCCATTGCTCCCAATGGTGTGAAAGCTTCTACCTTATTGCTTGAAGATTCTCCTCAGAGCAATATAACCTCTTCCACCTTGTTTGATGCTGAGGCCAAGCCCCAACTATCATTATTTAGTATAGACGAGACGCTGCAACCCTTCGACGTGGTTCAAGTGTCAACAAAGACGGAGCGTATCCCTTTAGGCATATATGCTGCTGATTGCGACTCTTTAACCCTTGAGGCAGAGAGCATAGGTGGTGTGCAACTATCAGACTATCAACTGATAGATACAAAAGTAAATGTGCAGCAGCCTCTGCAGTGTACGCAGCCTTTGTCCTTCAAAGGCTCCTCTGTTGTACTCAATCGTTTTGTATTGCAACGTACGCCATCGGTAGTGAATAGCATAGTTGCGCCTACAAACGAGAAGAAAACCTCCTCTCTCCAACTCTCTGTATCGCATCGTGTGCTCTCTCTCTCACTTCCTGAAGTATCAGATCAGCGCATTCAGCAAGTCACGCTTTACGATGTCACAGGCCGTCTGTTGTCGACGGCTCGGTATGATTGCGTTCACACGCTCACCATGCCTTGTCCCGCAGGACTTCTCATTCTCCGTGTTACACTGTCAAATGGACAAGACCAAACCCTCCGCCTTTGGGTAGAGTGAGAAAAATAAACTGCAATTTATCTGCCTAACGAGAATGAACATTAACGAAAAAAATTAATGAAATAATTAATGTTCAATTAATGATAATTAATGTTCAAAACAAAGCGCGAAGCGCGCCTAAACTTAAACGTTAACTATTTATGTTATGCGCTTCGCGCT
>ERZ1035044.219-NODE-219-length-13918-cov-10.002092_pt1 | contig 13918 bp, 11 predicted proteins | sample MGYA00520588_ERZ1035044 | MGnify/ENA primary metagenome ERZ1035044 (study PRJEB33766, sample SAMN09781698) | gut metagenome | biome: gut microbiome | host: Homo sapiens | place: Madagascar | study: EMG produced TPA metagenomics assembly of the PRJNA485056 data...
TATCAGAAATAGTATAATAATCTGAACCATTTTCCGAATAAGAATCATCAGACAACAAATATGAATAACCATATTTATCCATAGATGTTTTGATAGTATTCTTATCCATTCCAAACAAACCAGTATAATCCTTTATTATTTCTGGCTTCTTTTGGAAAACCAAGCTGTTAACATCTTCGAAATACTTTAAAATAAATATCGAAGACTCTAAAGTCTTATGGCTAGTATACATTTCTATTGTTGAATTAAAGAAATACTTTGAAGCAATATATTGCAGTATTTCATTTTTATCTACCCCATCGTTGAAATAAAGACCAAATCCAGTTATGATTCCATTTTCTATTGTAAAGCCAACATAGCTAATCAAATCGTGAGTGTTACCAACTTCGTTATAAAAAGCATCATTTTCAGACAAAGCTGTTGGTTCACCTAAAAGATTTTTCATATCAGAGACCTTCTTACCAATCAACTGCGAATAATCCATCCATAGGTCATTAGCATCGTCGCCTACGATAACTTTTACGTAGGTATCATTTGAGTTTTTAAGATACACCGTACCTTTCATTCCCATTGACTTTACCTCTAATCCATCAACCGACACAATTCTATCATCAGGACTTTCCAAACCATAGCTTGGCAATGTTGCCGTTCCTCCTAAATCCAAGTTAATGACATCAGTTATCTTATACAAGATGGTTTTAGCCGTCTTTTTTGAATTCAAAGAAAAGGTTAAATCTGTTACGAAATTGGATATGGTAAAATCAGTGAACTGCGTTTGCCCCATAAATGAATAGGTGCATGTCAACTTATTTACACGAAGTTCATATCTTCCTTCCGTTACAGTAGCTTGATACTTGTTGGAATATTTATCATGAAATGTTCCATTCTCTGTATATTTAACCTCTTCGTTATATACAGGATCGTACCAAGAACCTGCTATGTCTTCATAGCTTACAGTTGACTTACCTTCGCCGAAATGGTTACAGTCTTCTTCGCTACACGATGTGAAGCCAAGGGTTATCGCAGCTGCGATTAATACTAAAAACTTTTTCATATTATTCTAAATTATTATTTATAAAGGTCGTGAACTTCCAGAACCTGCACCAGAACTTGAAGTTATCTCTTTATCTACAGAGTCTGTATTGTGATGATGCCTAACCCTTTCCCGAGAGTCTAGCCTTTCTTTAATACCATCCTTTTTCGAGGCTATTTTTTCATCTTGTTTAGTTCCCTTAATTTTTGTTTCCTTTTGACTTTTAATAGTTTCTTTTGTGGAGTACCCATTACTATTATCCGTCTTTTCTACTGCATTTTCAGCTTTTGGACAAGGAACAACAGCTTTGCCATTCATCCACCATACAAGAAATCCAATTGCAGAAATTCCTATAAGAATTAAAAACGTATAAAGAATAGCCTTTGAGGATTTCCTATGTTTCGTTTTTCCTTCCTCGTCCTTTTCTTCCTCATTACAACTTATTTGCATCAGCGCAATGGTGATGTTATCGCTGCCTCCATTATCAAGAGCTATATTGATCAGTTGCTCCTTACAAACTTGCAAATCGGTAGACTCCTCTGCCAGAACTGCAGCAATTTCATCATCCGTACAAACGCCACACAATCCATCAGAGCAAAGAAGGATGATTTCACCATCCTCTAAACGATATTCCTCCACATCAGCTTTTGCCTTTTGTGCTGTATCTCCCAGACTTCGAGTGATGACATTACTATTGGGATGGTTCATTGCCTCGATGTCCGACAAATTACCTGCATCTACCAATTGTTGCACATAGGAATGGTCTTTAGACAAACGTCTGATGCCTTGGCTTGGGGTGAATGCATAAGCACGGCTATCACCCAACCAAGCAACATATGCCTTGTTACCAATAACCCATGCCATGACGATTGTAGAGCCTAAGCCTTCCGCCTCAGGGTGTTCCTTGCTATACTCCTTGACATTGAAGTCTGCTTTTGAGACAACCTTTTTGAGATATTCCTTGATGTTAGCCGGTTTAGATAAGACTTTATCTGTCAAGCGATCTGGAGCAAACATTGTTTGCACAGTTTCGATAGCAATAGCACTTGCCACCTCCCCTGCATTTTGTCCACCCATTCCATCTGCCACAATCATCAGGCATCCACACTCACCAAGTGGGATGACCTGCTGATGGTCAGCAGGCATCATCCACTCATTTTGTGTAAGGTCAGGACAAACCGTAAAGTTGTCCTCATTGTTATCTCTTAAGCCGACATCTGTGCCAGCAAATAATTTGAACGAAACCATACTTACTTCTATTTAGTTGGTGTCGGCTCGAAAGAATCCTCCTTCTTTTCTGCTTTTTTCTTCCTATCCGACTTTTCAGGTTTTGTTGAACTTTCTGTTGGACTTGTGGCGACCTCATTTGGCTTCTGATTACTAATTAGTAATTGAAGTGACCATTTGGAAGCAACATTCTTTACTGCAACACCAGCCAACATCATCTTGACAACTCCACCTTTTTCATACTTCGGGACTACAAACAGTCCACCTATCAGTTTGCCTTCATTATTAGGAGACATCGGAACTAACGTACTATCAGCTTTAACAACTGTCTTGAAAACAGACTGTCGTAATTCTACAACCATAGCACTATCTTGCGCATCCGTATTAGAATAAGCCCATAGCATATAACCTTTCTTTTCTCCCAAAGAGTTATCTATCCCTAGACCGAAGTCACTTTGCAAGTCTTGATGAAGCCATAGACTCTTGTCTGCATTTACTGCCGAGATATAAGAAGTACCATAATCTAGTTCGACAGCCTTATACACACTATCATTCATTTGGCGTTGATAAGTCCAGAAATATTCTGGCTTATATTTACCATCTGCATTCACTCTTTCATAATCAGTATCACCTTTCCAAGGTTCTATAGCTGCATTTGTAACATACATACCTCCTGAGACCTTGATTCCCAAAGAATAAGTCTCACCATAATAAGGTTTGTGACTCTTACCATAGGTTTTACCCTTGCGCTCCAAACGATATTGTTGGCGAATGATATATAAGTCTGGCGAAAGTGCCTCTTTTGTCATATTAATGCCTTGCCCCAATTTCGCTCCATTTTTGAGTAAATCGGCGATGTTTATTTGGGCTACACAAGGTATACAACAGATGGTTAGCAACAACCATACTATTAATTTCTTTCCCATAAGCCTTCTTCATTAAAGATTTGACATTGGAACCAAGTGATTGTACAAGTTGGAATTAGAATCACCACGGCTTACGATGCCGATAACATAAGCAGAGTTTCCTTTGATGATAAATACAGGACCACCTGAATTTCCATGATCAACGCCTTGATTAACCATAATACAACGACCTGAGTTTAAACCATCACGTGCAATTGACAAATGGTTGTATATAGGGTCAACCAAACGTTTGCCGTCAGCAATACCATTACCTCCTGGGAAACCTAGCAAATGAACAGATGTTCCTGCCTTAAGGTTTGCCGAATAAGACTTGCCGTCATTAAACATACCCTTCTGACCAACATAAGCTACCGCCCAATCGTTTCCTAGAGAAGCCACCGTACTAAGAGCATGCGTTGCCGTCAAAGTGATTTGTTCTCCTTCCAATTCCATTGTTTCACTATGAGGACTATCATAATTACGATTTATTGTAAATGATGTATTCTTTAACTGGAATCCTTTGCTTTGAGTATTGACAGCCGTTATTTCAGCATAAACCTTCACTCCTTCAACCGATTTAGAAAGAGCATAATAACTCCATAAAGCCCCAGTATCAAACATCCATGGCTCTACACAATGACGAGCTGTTATAAATCTGCCATCACTCATCAAGAAACCTGTACCAATACTACTTTGCAACTTTTCTCTCTCTCCATCTATCTCACAATAAACTTCCGTCTGTACAGCATATACGGAAGACTTGACATTTGCTAAGACTTTGGTTACTGAAGGCTCCGAAGAGGTTGAGCCACCACCAACATAAACTGTTTTAGTGACAGACTTTGGCTTTACATTTTCCAATGAATCAAGTTTCTTTCTATCTTTCTCCAAGTCAACACCAAGTTTTCCTATCAACTCTTTCTTAACATTGTTGTCTTGCCATAATGCTGCAATTTCCTTACTTTGATTATGAATTACATATCCCGAGCCTACACCTAACAATAACAACAAAACGAACAAACAAGCGATTGCCGTCTTATAAGGACGCAAGGCTTGCTTGCGGAACAATTCCAATCGCTCCGTCATCTTGATACTAGACACAAGGCTTTGCTTACCTTGCGGAACAATGAATCCCATACGTGGACCACCAACAGAGAGTTGGATTTCATCGCCATTTTCCAAATACCACTCAGTTGTAACAGGACGGTTATTCAAGAAAGTGGAGTTCGTCTGAGACAACTGTACCAACTTCCACTTGTCACCATCCTTGATGATAGCAGCATGGCGACGGCTGACAGTTGGAAAACTCTCATCATCAAAACGAACCTGACAATTCTTGTCACGTCCCAATTCTATCTGGTCAATGATTATCTTTTGAGAATCACCAGCCTTGTGGTATTTGGAAGCATCCTTATGCTCCAAGATAAAGTAACGGCGACCATTGCCATTAAACAACGCACCTACACCAGCTCCAACCGAACCACGAAGAGTACGCTTATATTTAACCGTTTTCTGTTCCATAATTTTCTATCATTAATTATTCTACTTTAAGTTTATACTCACCCACGGTGATAATATCACCTGTAAACACCTTGATGCCTTGTGAAGACACAGGTGTAGCATTAAGGTACGTTCCATTGGTGGAAGTAACCCAACAACGCTCACTTTTTTGCCATTGCCCATCACGAATCAACCAAGAAAGACCATCAGCGGACTTCTCCAAGGTGAAATGATAGCGTGACACGTATGAGTTGTTGACTGCTGGCAAAACTATGTCATTGTTTTTTTCACGCCCCACATGAAGCATCCTTCTTCGTCCATTGAGCAACATCCTCAAATCATATCGCTTACCGAGATTTTCGCCTTGCGAGATGACAAGGCTAGAGATTGACAACTTTCGTGATTGGCGTTCTGTGGCTAAAATCGGTTCCACAGAACCTATCAAAGGCTTTAAGTCTTGCAATATATCTAAGGTACTCTGATAACGTTCCTTTTGATTTGGGGCAAGACAACGAGTTATGATAGGAAGCCAGAAATCTCCTTGAGAGGCATGATTCAAAGCCTCTCTGTTCCATCTTCCTTGTTTGGCACGTTCCATATATTGTGGAAAGTCCTCTACGCTATCTATATTCCCAAAAGGAAAAGAACCATGAGTAAGCACCTCATACATCATTACACCAAATGACCATATATCCACGGTAGGCAAGTAAGTGATACCACCACCATTCTTATAATATATCTCTGGTGACATATAAAGAGGTGTGCCAAAAGTCTGCTTAGGCTTATTCTTCCACCATCCTACTTCCGACATTCGCTTGGCTTTTTCCATTTCACCAACAACACCAAAGTCTGTTAAGGCTGCTTTTCCATTTTGGCGTAACAACACGTTCTCAGGCTTCAAGTCTCGATGAACCTTTCCCTCACGATGCAAGGCATAAAGTCCTTGCAATATATCGCAAGCATACAGAGCAATCTTAGAAGAGTCCTGCGAAATGAACTTTGAAAGGTCGCCCTTAGGGCAATACTCCATAAGAATAAATGGATTGCCTTGCACTGTACCAAAGTCCAAACTATGAACAAGATATTCACTTGATATTCTCATCACCTTATATTCTTGTTCAAATCGTCTTATGAGTCCTTCATGCAAGTCACCCATAATTTCCCAAAGACGAAGAACCTTTAGGGCATAAACTTCACCTTTATGGTCTGACACCTTATACACATCACCATAAGAGCCATTGCCGATTTGTCCGATGACATGATACTTGCCATCGAACAAATCCCCATTTTTTATGCTAAGATGATATGCTATCATACACTATTTTAGTTGTCGAAACGATATAACTGGTTGCCCAACAGAATCAAAGTCCCTTGCTGAATTTCTATCTTGTCAAAGGCTTGAACAAAAGTAGTCTTGTACTCACTCTTGTCCTCAATACTCCATTTCCCCTCATGGTAAGCTATCGTAGCTTGCGTATGTGAGGTTATTGTGGAATTCTTCGGGTCTGTATTATTTCTGCTCAGGTCGATGCAGTTTCCTTCGAAAGCAATAGAATCACCCTCTGGCAAACCTGTGTCCTCTGATATTGGGGTTAAAGAGAACTTTTGTTCTTTTTCGCCTTTTCTTTGAGGACGAACAGTCTTGCGAACATCCCCTTGTTGATGAGCATTATAGGCATCCTGAGTCTGAGCTTCTTTCTTGGAAGTGTAGCCACAGTTAGCGCATTCGCCATCTTCCAAAGTAAATCCACAATCAGGGCATACTTTCTGTGAGGCATTAGCGGATGCTACACTTCCAGACATAGCATTTTCTCTTACTGTAGCCTTCGGATTGAAAGAAGAACTTTTTTGTCTCTCTGTCAAACGCTCATGCGAAACATTACCATTAGCCGAAGAGCCTTCGTCCATATTGCATAAAGGCTTATTACATTTCTCACAATGGTCTTTTCCCTCAGGATTATCCCATCCACAAAATTGACATCTCATAGTTCTTTATTTTTTAAGTTTTAAGTATCTCAATGTATAACCCAGTTTGAACTCCAAGCTATTAATACGGTGCTTGTAGCCCTTCATCGTAACATCACTATTGTTCAACACCGTCCAACGCTCGTTCTCCCAATAGTTCTTGTTTGCCATATTGGTCAACATATAAGTATAGGATAGGCCGAAGGAAATACCTGCCCACTCATATGCTGCACCGAAGCGAAGACCACAATTGAACTTTTTGAAAGGAGCTGCTTGGAACTCGTCATGATGTGGAGCGTCAGCATCATTTCCTGTTGTATAGACTTCATCCCACTTCACACAAGGCTGATAGAGATTAAACTCTGCATTAACAGCAGTATGGCGCAAATAGTTGGAATTATCAACAGCTTGATTGGTACTGATATAGTATCTACGCATTGTCTCACAATCTGTATTACCAGACAGCTTCATTTTTGCTGACAAACCGAAGTTTAGTACAGGACCAAGATTCAACTGAACATGGCTCATATTGGTTACTTTGAAACGATAAGAAGCCAAAATTGGCACCTCAACCATCGTATGTGTATAGTCCTCTGTATATGAGTTTTGCACATCGCCTCTCAGATATTCATACTTTGTATAAGGCTGGATGAATGTTGTGTTCTGATTGAACGTATTTTTATACTTCACCTGGGTAAAGTTCACACCAGCCATCAAGAAGATATTCTTGTACAAACGCATATCTGCCAAGATACCGAAACTAAAGCCTGAAGCCGACTTATAAGATGCATTCTCGGCACTTGAACCTAGACCGTAATCTACAACAGAACCTACATAATCGCCACCAGCAGAAGCGGAAACGAATGGTACATAATAGCTTGCATTGAAGCCAATGGAGAAGTTACGACCGCCAACTAACTTGGAGTTAGGAAAAATCAAGTCTTGCGCCATACGTGGTGTTTGTGTTACCATCACACCTGCAGTCTGACGGTCTGTCTTCACCTGTACACTACCATAACGAGGCTCACCATTAGGCAAGTTCTTACCACATTCTACACGAATACTGTCCTTGCCTACTCGTTGCACATTCATCCACGTAGGATAGTCACCAACAAACCAATTGTCTGCATCTGTATAAACTTTTACGTAATGCACATCGCCTTCAGAATTCAAGACCAAGTTGTTTTGAGAAAGAGTAAGATGCTCCTCTCCTGCACCTTGATAGATTTTAATGGTAACGCTCTTGGAAGGAGAAACGATAACAATATCATCTGTACGTTCCAATACTCTATCATTAGGTGTCACTGTTATTTGAATTCCATCTTTACTCTTCTCTACTTTGCACCAAGATGGAACGGAAGTTACATCCCAATTTGCATTGGAACTTACTGAAATCTTGTCAGAAGTACCATTAGCAGGGAAAGCCAAACTCGTAGCCCCCACTTCGATATACTCAGGACGAGCCTCTTGTACAACCTTGATAGTTTTATACAAAGAACCACTCTTAACGGTCAAGTTGGTTATCTTTTCACGAGTACTATTGTTCGCTTCACGGCATTTCACAATCAAGTTCTTAGCATCAGAAACATCAGCCTTACACCATTGCCCAGCTCCAGTAACTTGCCATTTTCCATTAGCTTTCACCATTACTTGCTTGTCGCCTCCTTGATAAGGAATACGAATCTCTTGTTCTGAAATGGTAAGATTTGGTAGATTTTTTCTACAATAAGCAATCCACTTGTTACAATCCTTTTTGAGATTTGCATCGCAAGCCATAGCTCTCTGGTAATACACAATAGCCTCAGCATAGCTCTTGCTGCCCTTCAAGGAATTGGCACGTTTGTAAAGGTCTGCACAACTCTGCGCTTGTACCTGCATCGAAAGAGCTAACAAGCCCATCGAAGCAAACAATACTTTTTTGTAATCCATGTTTTCTATATTTAAATATTATTATTGTCTGTATACGAGTGATTTATCTTTCCTGTTGAGAAGTCACAGAAGCATAACTTTTCAAAACAAGACTTCTCTTACCAAAAGTTCGAGCAGCCTCTTCGGCTCCAATATAACTATACTCTACTCCTTTTTTATAGAGATAGCTATAAGTTTCATCTATCACAGCCTGCGAAGCAGTCCATTCGTCTGCTGCTTTTTTCATAATAGAGGCTGTGGCATGGAGAGCCATCGCTTCTTTATATAATTTAGCAGCAGAGCAAAGTTTCTGTTCATTTCTTGCCTCTATGTTCCTTTTGTACTTCTCCTCATTTACCATTTGGGTGGCTTGCTCTATTTTGGAAACTAAAATTCTATCGTATGGATTGCTCTTGGCAACTACGACTTTTTCTTTCTTTGCTACCTCTTTCATGGAGATATGAGGATAAACGAAATAGCCGACAGAAGAGAGAATTGAAACTGTAACAACTAGCACTCCAACTTTTTTCCAATTTCTTCTTGATGGTATACCTCCATTCTTATGTTGCTCAACCATTTCAACCAATTCTTCTGCATTTGGTCTGTCCCATGGCTCCATTGCCAAGCAACGCTTGATCAAGTCCTTTAGCTCGTTAGAGATGTCGGCATTGACATTTGGTATTTTTCCACCTTCAGCACGTTGAGTAATACCACCATATTCACCAAAAGGAACTTCACCAGTAGCGAACTCATACAACGTTGCACCAAATGCCCAAATATCTCGTGCTATGACATTGATTGGATTTTCTTTCAAGCATTCATACGACATATAGGCTATCGTACCATCCCTTGCTGAATCATCAGTCTTGTTAGCACTTCTACGCATGGTCTTGCGAAGACCTGTACTTATACCGAAGTCGGTTATCATTAATTGTCCATCGGCATTTACAAGCACATTGCCTGGCTTGATGTCTTGATGGATAATGTTGTGCTTGTGTATATAAGCCAATCCTGCCGCCACTTGCCCCACAAAGTCCCAAAGCTCATTTTCTGTCAGTTTTCCAACATACTGAGCAGCAGAACCTTTTTCACAATACGGCAACACTATATATGGACAACCTTGAAAGATGTCAAAGGTAAAAGGCTTCAATATGTTCGTATGATTCAAGTTGCACACTAACGAGAACTCTTTGCGAAACATCTTGATACCTTCCGCATCCATATCTTGCACTGACGAATAGACTTTCAAGGCAACCTTTACTTGCGAACGCAAGTCTTCTGCTAACCATACCTCGGAGAAGCCACCACCACCAATCTTGTCTATCAGCCGATAGTGATTATCCAACAGTGTATCTGTAGCCTTCAGTTGAACCAGATTTATCATTTTTGATTTATACTTTTGTTTGTTTAGGTTAATACTAACCAATAAGTAACCCTATTTTTTTATTTTATTTCATCCAAGAACGCACTCGGCACATATGCCGTTACTGCTGTCACCAACTCATCAACCACCACCGCAACCCTCTGTTGCCCATGCCATCTCGCCACTCTGCCAACAACTCCCTTAAACGCACCATCTACCACTCGCACCATCTGCCCTTTCTCGAACTTTGGAATCTCTACTAATGACACGATGGTATTCTCAGCCTCAGCCTCGCAGATAATCTTCAGACTGTTCATCTGAGAATCTGGTACTATCATCGGAATCTTTTCGATTTCGTTGCCAATATGCAAATGGCGATAATAAAAACGGAGGAATGGAAGGTTTACATTGTCGTAAACATAGGTTTTGAGTTGTTCTTCTGTTCCATAGGCGAAGAACATATTGGGCAAACGAGAAATTGTGACAACCCTTCGTTTACCATTGACGACCCGAACAATGGTTTTGGTCGGATAAAAAGCTGTGACACCCTTTGCCACCATGTAGTCGTATGCTTTCTTCTCCCTACCATACGTAGTACGGAGTGCATACCAGTGAGATGCACTTTTTTCTTTGTCGGGAATATGCTTTGGGGGATTTTCCGACAAAGCGTTTTTGGTGGACACCCCTGTTTGTGAATTCTCGGCTGTACTATCACCTTGAACTTCGGGGAGGACATCGGGGGTAAGCCCGATGCTGGGAGGGATTTCACCACCTCCATAGGTGTTTACACTTGGTAATGTAAATTCATCGATTTTCATATCGGTGTCAACTTTTTCTCTAGACAGAGCATCTGTTTATAGTTCTCAGAACTTCTACGAATAGTTCTTAGAGGTTCTATTTTGACACAAAAAAAGCGTGAACTTTTCCTGTTGTCCATTCCACAGTCTGAGGCTCTTGCAATTGCCCATCTAAGTCGAACAGACAACGTCAGAGCCCACGCCGATATGAAAATCTACACCGAAAAGAGACCTATATAACTCACCTATTGCACCCTTTTAAAAGGGTACAATCCATGCTTACAAGGTCTCCACGGATTGATATAATCACACCCGAGGGCATCTACCGTTGACCACATCCGAGACTTAGATTCTGAGAGTTTGCAAGATTTCAGACTGTCTCAAACATAGCGTCGATAAACGCCAATTATTATGTCTGGATTGTTTCCCACCCAATGCCCGCTTTGGCATAGAAACATCAGCACATTTAATGTTGATTCCCTACAAGCTGCACGGCGTAGACTACCATCCCTGTCGCCATAATAGAACTCGTCTCAAAGCGGCAACTACAGTTTGGTCTTTACAATCCACTTGCAAAAGTAGCACATTTTATCGAAACAACAAAATTTTTAGCAATGTTTTTGCGAAAAAATTGAGAAATACCTATATAAGCGTAGGTTCACACCGATATAAGCATTCAGAAATGCTGCCATAAGTATCCTCCCAAGCAAATACCCCTGGGATGTTACCAATTCAGAATTTGCCTCAAAAAATGTTACCAATTTGGTATAAATACGGTATTCGTTGTTACCCATTCGTAATTTTTCAAAATTTACTTTCTTGATATTCAGGCACCTACAAGCAAAAAAAACGGCTTATGCTATTATACTATATATACTTAACTTTACTATAGTACTAGTAGTCTGTAAAGTCTAAAAGTTGAGTAAAACGGCATTCGTTACATATTGATGATTGATGAAATAGCACACTTGCCTTACTAAACTTTTAGACTTTACAGACTACTAGGTAAGGATTTGATAAATGGTTCACCTATCCGCCAAAACTTTTTCAAAAAGGCTTTAGAATGGATGGCTGAACATGAAACTCGCAATGGAAAGTCACAAAGTGCCGTTGGCTATATGGCTGTTCATCAACACGACAAGAATGCCATTCCTCTTTGGACTTATTTCCAAAACGTATAGCATTGGGCTATATTTACATTCAATATGAAGAAATAGGCATACGTCCGTTCGATGTAGACACATGCCTATTTTTTATGCAAAACCTGCATATGATTCCAGTATTTTTTGTTACCTTTGCACCCAAATTGTAAAACATATATATATATTCAATATGGCTATTATAAAGACAGTAGAAGGAAAAACTCCCCGCTGGGGAAAGAATTGTTTTATCGCTGAGAACGCAGTGCTGACCGGCGACAGTATTCTAGGTGATGACTGTAGCATTTGGTATAGTGCGGTATTGCGCTCTGACGTGGATGCCATCAGATGTGGAAACAGAGTGAATGTGCAGGATTGCGCATGCATTCATCAGACTGGTACGATGCCTTGCATCCTGGAAGATGATGTATCAGTGGGACATGGTGCCATCGTTCACGGAGCGACAGTCAGAAGAGGTGCACTTATCGGAATGAATGCCACTGTGCTTGACAAGGCTGACATTGGAGAAGGGGCTATTATTGCAGCAGGTGCTGTAGTTACCCATGGCACCAAGGTTCCTGCACATGAGATTTGGGCGGGAATTCCAGCCAAGAAGGTGAAAGCTTGCGCTCCCGGCCAAGCCGAAGAATTTGCCAAGCATTATTCCGGATACATCAAAGACTGGTATCTGAAGGAATATAAATGAACCTAAATGATTTGGGATAATTAGCGCAAAATCTAAAGGAACATACAATAATAGATACAAGACTGAAAGTATCACTTTATGAGCTCACTTAAAAAAGTGAGCTCAGTTATTTATTTAACATAGAAAAACTCGGGCTGCTTAGGCTCCGCATAGGCCTTCTCGAATTTCCAGCTGATAGCCTTGTACAACAAGCCTCCGAAGTGGCGGGCATGCTCAGGACAAACCACGATGCATCGTCCACAAGAGATACATTTCTTTTCATCGGTCTTGTAAGGCTTATCCATGTCGATGGCATCTGCGGGGCACATCTTTGCGCAAGCATGACAGGATGTACATTGCTCCTTACTTCCTTCGGGATACAAGGGAATAGGTTTTGTATCACGATAAGGACGATTGCCATTCACCATCAGTCGGCTGACGGCAGACATCTTTGAAATCTGGGATAGAATGTCACAGCTCTTTGCTGCAAAGCTATGGAGTTTTTCTATATCTTCCGCATCCGGTCTCCCTTCTGCCACTTTTGGAAATATGGAATGCTGGGCTACGACGGCTGCAGCAGATACCAGCTTGAAGCCGTGTGCTTCCACTATATCCTTCAATTCTATGAGCGTGTCATCGTATGCCCTGTTGCCATAGACACACACAATAATGACTGGGGTATTGTTCCCAAGAAAGCGCTTCAAAGAGCGGGCTGCCATTTCCGGAACTCTTCCGGCATAGGAAGGCACGCCCACAATCAGCAGGTCTCCATCGCTATCAAGCGAAACATCATTCTTCGGTACATCAGAAGTGATATCATACTCCTTGATAGGCTTCTCAAACTGGGATGCTATCTCGCGAACGATGCGCTTTGTTGAAAAAGTGGCACTATAATAGGCCAAATGGATGTTCTTAATATTCATAATGTTATTTGTTTATTGAATGCAAAGATACTATTTTTATGCGAAACAGGCGCATAATTTCTTTATTTATTTTATCTTTGGCAAGTTCAGAAATCAAAGGAGTTAAAGGAATTAAAGGAGTTAAAGGAGTTAAAGGAGTTAAGACAATAGCTTTTGGGCGTAGTTTTTTTAGCAGCAAGACATACGTCTTAACTCCTTTAACTTCCTGATATGAGAAAGCAACTACTCTTTTACCTTTGCACCCAGAATCAAGTAACATGGATTTGGTTAATAGGTGTTAAGGTGTACTATTAACTACTCTTTTATCCACGATAAAGATAAAAATTCTGTATTTCATTATCATTTTATGATAATCGCTTTATGATAATCGGAATAAAAGTTGTATCTTTGCAGCCGTAGAATATATAATAAGGTATAGATATGGTAATGAAGAATCCTTTTGTCACAAATGGTTACGCCGGTCCGGAATACTT
>ERZ1035044.242-NODE-242-length-13028-cov-9.309026_pt1 | contig 13028 bp, 10 predicted proteins | sample MGYA00520588_ERZ1035044 | MGnify/ENA primary metagenome ERZ1035044 (study PRJEB33766, sample SAMN09781698) | gut metagenome | biome: gut microbiome | host: Homo sapiens | place: Madagascar | study: EMG produced TPA metagenomics assembly of the PRJNA485056 data set...
CTGATAGAGACTGGTGAGTTGGGTATCAAACTTATGTAGCGTCTGTATCGGTTTTCTGCCCGGTGGCAGTTCATCAATCACGCTCACGTCCAGGTCACCATAAATGGTCATGGCGAGGGTGCGGGGGATAGGAGTGGCGGTCATCACGAGGATATGAGGCGGATTCTCGCTCTTGTTCCACAGCTTGGCTCTCTGCGCCACACCGAAGCGATGCTGCTCATCGATGACGGCTACGCCTAATCTTCTGAAAACCACCGGGTCTTCGAGGATGGCATGGGTGCCCACCAGAATCTGGATGTCGCCCGTAGCCAGGTCGGCAAGAATCTTTTCCCTCTTCTTCCCCTTTACGATGCCTGTGAGCAGTTCCACCCGGATGTCCATTCCCTGCAGAAAGTCACAGATGGTTTGCAGATGCTGCTCGGCAAGAATTTCGGTAGGTGCCATCATACATGCCTGATAACCGTTATCCAGCGCAATGAGCATGGTCATGAGTGCCACGAGCGTCTTACCCGAACCTACATCACCCTGCAGAAGACGGTTCATCTGTCTGCCGCTGCACATATCGGCTCTGATTTCATGCATCACCCGTTTCTGGGCGCCTGTCAGTTCAAAAGGCAGATGATGGGCATAGAACCCGTTGAAGATATCGGCGATGCGGTTGAAGACATAGCCCCTGAACTTGCGGCGCTGGTCGGTGGCATACCTTATTATATTAAGCTGCACATAGAAGAGTTCCTCAAATTTAAGGCGTACCTGTGCTTTCTGCATCTCCTGATGGGAATGCGGATAATGAATCATGCGGATGGCTGCATCGCGCGAAACCAGATGCAGACGGTCTACGATATGGCTTGGCAGCGTTTCGGGAAGAGGAGGAAGGATGGTGACCAACTGTTTGGTCATCTTCTCTATGGAACGTGAGGTGTAGCCGCGCTTTCTCAGGTTCTCGGTAAGCGAGTAGTAGGGCTGCATGCCCATCTCTGAAATCTGGAGATTGGTGGCATCGTCCATGTCGGGATGGGTAAACTGGAATCTGCCGTTGAAGACGGTTGGCTTTCCGAAAACGAGATATTCGGTTCCCACCTTATAGGTCTTCATGATGTATTGGGCGCCGCGATACCAGATGAGGTCAGCCACACCGTAGCCGTCTGAGAAATGGGCTACCAGCAGCTTGTTGCGCTTACCGGTATCTATCTCATCGTAGCTGAGTATCTTGCCTTTGAGTTGTACAAAGGGCATGTCGGCATTGAGTTCGCTGATGTGGAAAACCTTGGAGCGGTCTACATATTTATATGGATAGTATTCCAGCAGGTCACTATAAGAGTTGATGCCGAGCTCCTTGCTCAGTATCTCTTTCTTCTTGGGTCCTACCCCCGGCAGGAACATGATGTCTTGGTCTAAAATACTATTCATAATGATGCAAAAGTACAACATTATGGCAAAACAGCCAAAATGTTTAACTCTTTTTTTCCGCAATTGTGGCTTTTTTATTTGTTTATATTGATTTTTCTTCGTACCTTCGCACCGAATAAGATTAAAACTTTCATGAATAGTAAGAAAAGATATATGGTGATAGCTTTGCTGGCGCTTCTGGTTGTGTCGGCAATGGCATATAATGACGAGGCTAAGCCTTGGACCTTCTGGAACTGGAAGTATGGCTCCGTTTCCAGACCGGGTATTCATGCCGATCTGACGGGTATGAAGAATGTAGGTATGGGCGGTATCTGGCTGATGCCGGTACGTGAAGCCGGCGAGCGTCTGGAATTTCAGAACGGGGTGGCACAGCTGTCGCCTGAGTTCTGGAAGATGATGGATTATTCCTTCCAGCTAGCCGACTCTCTCGATTTTGATATGGGCATCCATGTCCTGCCTGGCAATCCGCTTGTCCTCCCTGCTGAATCGATGCAGAAGGTTGTCTGGACCGATACCATCATGAAGGGCGGAAAGAAGATTGAAGGCTTGCAGATGTGGCAGCCCGAGAGTTATAAGGACGGAAAGATGCAGTCTGCCGGAAGCGAAGGTGGATATTATCAGGATATTGCTGCTTTTGCCATCCGCTTTAAAGGAAAAACGGGTCCTGCCTGGCGCAACGCAACCGATTCGGCTGCCCGGAGCGAGGCGGTGCCGATGACTGATGTGCTCCCCTTGAAGATGGAAGGGGGAATGGTGATGGGTGTCATGGTGAATGGTATCTTGCAGAATAAGTTGCCAAAGGGCTCCTGGTGCCTGTTGCGGATGGGACATACCTCAATGGGACAGACTCATGCAACGGATGGGAAAGGTATGGGACTTGAGGTGGACAGGTTCTCACCGGCAGCCGTAAAGAAACTATTTGATTCCTGGTATGCGCCGTTACTGAACCGTCCGCATGGCGATGTGGTGTCGTATCTGTATATCGACCCGAGAGAGTGGGGCAGCCAGAACTGGGGCTGTCAGTTTGCCGAAGAATTCAAGGTGCGCCGCGGCTATGATCTCATCCCCTATCTTCCTGTCATGGCAGGTGTTCCGCTGGAGTCGGCTTCCCGATACGAACAGGTACAGAATGATATCCGTCTCACCATCGAGGAACTGGTAAAGGAGAAGTTCTTCCAAACCTTCACCCGTCTGGCAGAAGAACAGTATGTTGAGGTTTCTTGTGAGCCTATCTCGCGTACTGATCTTCCTGACGATATGTTCCGTACCGTAAGCAGAGCCCATATCTATAATGAAAATCCGGTCCAGGCTGTGGTTTGTACAGGAAACTATGGCGCACCGAACGGAACGCCCGCCTTGCTCAAACCTTTGATAGACCGCCACCTGGCGCTTGGCATCAACAGGTTCATTTTCCAGCATGATATTGTCCGGCATCCAGAGGCTCGAGGTTTCATGGATTACATCACCATGTGTCAGTATTATCTGCAGCAGGGCAGACCGGTGGTTGATATCGCTGTGTTTCATCCTTCGGGAACCCCCGAACAGAAGAACAGCTATCGTGCCCCTCGTGGTTACAAATACGATTTGATCAACAATGATGCCTTGCTGAAATGGAATTTCGAATACAGTCCGAAAGGTAAACTGCCTGGAAATCAGGATTATCGCATTCTCGTGGTTTCGCAGCCGGATAGCTCTCTCTCTGCTGAGATAAAAGCGAAACTGGAGGAATTGCGTGAGGAAGGCATCGTCATCATCGACAAGCCTTATCAGGCGAAGAACTTCTCGCAGTATGGCATCGATCCGGATGTCATACTGCCTGAGAATATGGATTATGCCCACCGTCTGGTTCTGGAGGCAACGGGCAGGAAGGATATCTATTTCCTGATTAATCAGGAGAATAAGGAGCGCCAGATTACGGCAACCTTCCGTACCGGTACTTCCAGAATCCGCCAGATAGTGAACTTGAACTTGCCAGCTTATGGCTCAGTCTTCGTCATCCTGTCTAACAGGGATGACATGCAGATTATCAGCCCAGCAAAGCTTCCGCTACCTTGATGTCGAATGGAGTGGTAATCTTGATGTTCTCACGGTTACCCTCTACCATTGCAACCTGACAGCCAAGACTTTCTACCACCGAAGCATCATCGGTAAACTGTTCCTTGTATTCCTGGTTGAAAGCCTGCTTTGCCAGACCGATATCGAAGGTCTGGGGAGTCTGCACCACGCGGTAATCGCTGCGCAGCACATTCTTTCCGCCTCCGTGCTGGTCGATATAGCGCAGGGTGTCGGTTACGGCATATACAGGGATGGCTGCATATTCTTCGCGCGCCGTCTCGAAACATTCCTCGATGACTTCTTTAGATACGAATGGGCGCACGCCGTCGTGAATACCCACTACGCCATCTTCATCATCAGGAATGAGTGCCAGTCCGTTTTTGGATGACTGGAAACGGGTGTCGCCACCATTGGCTATCTGGTGTTTGATGCTGAAATGATGCTCCTCGCAGAGCTGGTGCCAGTATGCCTGCTGACTCTCCGGCAGAACCAGGATGATGTTCAATGCAGGGTCATATTCATGAAAACGCTCTATGGTGCGCATCAGGATAGGCTTGCCCGCTACCGGCAAGAACTGTTTTGGAATCTCACTTCCCATGCGGAGGCCCTTGCCTCCGGCTACTATGATTACGTAATCCACTTTGTTACTAATTAATAGTTTATAATTTATAGGGCTTACTTGCTTTGCATGAGATGATCATACATCATGCCATCCTGCAGGGCAGCTACAGTTTCCTTGCTTACGAAATAGCTCAATATCTTATAGGCGTATGGGAGGGTTGCTGCAGGACCTTCGCCCGTAATCACGTTGCCGTCTTCCTGGAAGAGGGTGGCGGTATATTCGGTGCTCTCGCCGAAATACTGCTCAAAGCCAGGATAACAGGTAGCCTTCTTTCCTTCGAGGATGCCTGTGCTTGCCAGAACCATTGGGGCTGCGCAGATGGCACCGATTCGCTTGCCAGCCTTGTGCTGTGCGATGAGCGCCTGGCGCACACCTTCGTGCTCATTCAGGTTTGTACTTCCTGGCATTCCGCCCGGAATCATCAGCATGTCAGCATCTTCAAAGCTGGCAATATCCTCAAACTTCAGGTCAGCCTTGATGGTTACACCATGCGATGTTTCTACCCATTCTGTACCCGTTACACTTACAGTCTTGATGTCTACACCACCTCTACGGAGGATGTCTACAGGAGCCAATCCTTCGATTTCCTCGAAGCCATTAGCAAGAAATTCATATACCTTAGCCATAATTTATTTGTTTTTTGTCTTGTTATTCAAATAATATGATTACCTTTGCAAAAGTAAGAATAATTATTGAAATAACAAAATAAATGGCACAGCAACATTTAAAATTCGCAATATTTGGTAATGAATACCAGGCTAAGAAGTCGGCTTCGATAGAGAAAATCCTTCTTTATCTCGAAAAGAAGGAGGCTGAAGTTTATGTAGAGAATGCTTATTACGAGTTTCTTACCCGCGACCAGCATCTTGATGTGAAGGCAGCTGGGGTGTTCGAGGATTACAACTTCGATGTGGATTACGTCATCTCTATGGGTGGTGACGGTACCTTCCTGAAGGCGGCGAGCCGTGTGGGAGCCAAGGGTACGCCTATCATCGGTGTGAATATGGGCAGATTGGGCTTCCTTGCCGATGTGCTGCCTAGTGAGATAGAGTCGGCGCTGGACAGTCTTTATGCCGGTGATTGTCTGATAGAGGAGCATGCGGTGATTCAGGTGGAGGCAGAAGGTGGCATACTTGCCGGCAATCCGTTCGCCCTCAACGATATTGCCGTACTGAAGCGTGATGATGCTTCGATGATTTCCATCCGTACGCAGGTTGATGGCGAATTTCTCGTTACTTATCAGGCTGATGGACTGATTGTTACCACGCCAACCGGTTCTACGGCATACAATCTTTCGAATGGCGGACCTATCATCATTCCGCAGAGTGGCAGCATCTGTCTTACTCCGGTGGCTCCTCACAGTCTGAACATCCGTCCTATCGTCATCAACGATACGGCTGTCATCACGCTCGATATCGAGAGCCGCAGCCACAACTATCTGGTAGCCATCGATGGACGCAGTGAACGTATGACGGAGGAAACCCGCCTTATCATCCGCAAGGCTCCTCATAGCATCAAGATTGTAAAACAGCGCAACCAGCGTTATTTCTCTACCCTGAGAGAAAAACTGATGTGGGGTGCTGACCAGCGCGAAAGATAATTAAAATAAGAAAAGAGGTATATCCCGAAGATGAATCTTGGGTATACCTCTTTTTCCTAACCTAAAACAACTAACTAATAATTTTGTTCACACAAAACTAAACCTAAAAACATAAACCTTAATAAACCTAAAAACTTAAAAACTTAAAACTGAAAAACTTAAACTAAAAACTGAAACTATTCTTTGAACTTATTTGTTGTATTCTGCAGTAACATCCTTCACTTTATTTTTATTGCCATCCTTGGATGTTTCGATTTCAAAGTAAGCCGTACTGGTGAGACCTTTTATATCTACAGTCTGCGGCTTATCTGTGCCATTATTGAATATGACATTCACCAACTCGGTTGCATTATCAATGCTGACTTCCTTGTAGTACCATGTCTTACCACCGATGGTCTTTGTTTCTGTCATCCTTTCACCAGGCCACTCAACAGATGCTGCTTTCTTCCATGTATAGCAGTATAATGGGCTCCATTTCACAGCATCGGCATTCACATAAACCATAAATTTATATGCCTTGAACTTCTCAATCGTATATTGATGAGTGGCGATATTTCTAACTTCACCATTCACAAGCAATCCAACCTTCAAGGTACAAGTACCATTGATGCTGATTTCCTTACCACTTTCTACTGTTGTGCTCTTTGCATTAGGGGTAGAGCCATCCAAGGTATAAACCAATTTGGCTCCCTCTGTCTGGCTGACTGCAGTAAGTGTGGTCTTGAAACCTTCCTCGTATGAGCCGGAAGGCACGTCGGTCCAAGAGGTTTCTGCATCATTAGAGAGAAAATAGGCATAGTGATAACCGGAAAGAATCTTTGTATAGCCTGTTTCTCCTGCATATTTATCAGCATCATTACCTACAGCCACAAGAAGTTTGTGCTTAGTACCAGTAACCTCGTTCACATAAAGAGTTTTCTTGCTCTGCTTGTTGTCATAATTGCTCATATTAGTGATGCCTGCATATTTGCGGGCTGCAATCATCTCCTTTATCTCAGACTTATAAGCATTCCAGTGTGGCTGGAAGATACATGGTGTGCCTGGCATGGCGAGCATATAGGCATTGGCTGCTATGGTATCTTTGCGCAGAGGGTCGTTCTGTTCTGATTCAGAGCGTTTCTGTGTATCATGATTTTCTACAAAAGTAACCGCATAACGACGATAATTGGCATCGTGCATAAGATTGTCGTTACTGTTGAGCTTTGACCAGTCTGAAGATGTTGCCACCTTTCCGTTAGCCGCTCCGTTTACGGCATCGCGTACATTATAACGGAACTGGAAGTCGAAGGCTGCGCTCTTCTTGTTAGTTCTATTTATCCAACTTTCTATTTTGTCGTTACCATCCCAGTATTCACCTACAGAGTATTCTACACCTGTGGCATCATTATAGTCGGCAACATGGTTGCCACCGAAACCTTTTACCATATCATAGCGGAAACCTGTGTAACCTAAATCATCCTTCAGATATTTCAGATATGCTTTGATTACCTTCTGCACATTTTCGCTCTTGTGGTCGATGTCACGGCAACCTCCAAAGTCGGTTCCCTCATCATTGTTCTGGCTGAGGCTTACCCCGTCTGTGGCAGCCTGGGTTGCTGTAGTTCCGCCATCATCATTCTTGCAGATGTCTGTAGATTGCATCTGGTAGGTCACTCCCTTGTAGGTTTCTGCAGGGAAGGTATACCAGCCCTCCGTATTGCGGTGGTTGATGACTACATCAGCAATAGCACCTATACCAGCGGCTTTAAACTTAGTAATCAGACTTCTGAGCTCAGCCTCAGATCCGAAAGAAGAGTTCTGATTAAAATAGTAATATGGCATATAACCCATCACCTGAGTGGTCTCCAAACATTTTCCGCTTTGTGGAAGCCAAACAAGGTCGATATAATTTTTCAGCTCATCAGCCTGCTTCTCTAAGACCTTCCATTGTGATTCATTATAAGAATCCCAAGAGAATCCTTGCAGCATAACGCCGCTATAATCGCTAGCCCAGCCTTGCGAATTGAGACTTGGTTCAGGCTCAGGTTCTGGACTTGGGGTAGGCGCTGGCGTTGGCTCAGGATCTGGAAGATCAGGGTCATTGCTGCTAGAGCATGCTCCAAGTGTGAGTGCCATTGCGGCAAGGAGTGTAAAATATATCTTCTTCATAATTATCATTGTATTTTGCGATTACTATCTTATGTTTAATTGTAAGTTGTATTCTTTTTCGTTGGCAAAGTTACGATTTATTTCATTAGCTTGTTCAAAAATTGATGCAAATCAAGCGAATTTCTTGTGCAAACGTTTGCATTTACTAATAAAGTTGTTTCTTTAGGTACGTCTTTAGGTACTTTAACTTGAAAGACTTGATGAAGATATATTTTGCTTATAATTTTGCACAGATGAAACAGTAAAGATTATGGCGAAAAAGAGAACTAAAACAAAAGCAAAGGAACCCATCAAGATTTGGGTGAAACCTTTGAAGAATGGCAACAAGGCAATCTATCTGCGTACTTACCAAGCAGGAAGCAAGGGTAGAGGCTATACCTACGAGCGGTTGAAGGGATTGTTGCTGGTAGATGACAAAAGAGGAAGCGACAAGGAGGCTAAGGCAAAGAATGAAGCTACTTTGCGCACCGCTATGCTCATCCGATGTGAGCGAATCAGGGAGTGGAGTATGAGCCACGGTAACTATCAGCGAGAGATGGCGACCAAGGATATGCTCTTAAAAGACTGGATGCTGCTATATGCTGATCAAAAAAGACAGCAGGGACAGAGCGGCAGTCATGCTGTCAACATCCAGCATGCCCTCTTGCATTTGATAAGATACAAGGGTGAGAATATTCGCATGGCACAACTGGACAAGGTGTATTGCGAAGGCTTGGTACAGTATCTGGCTCATGCCAAGACCATTGGTACGGATGTGCCCAAGCGGGGCGAACATCATGAGAAAGACTTGGCGAAGGGTACGGCACGCCTCTATTACAATACGTTTGTTACTGCATTGAATGAGGCGGTGAGAGAAGGTATCATACCTGAGAATCCCACCAAACTACTGAAAAAAGAAGAGAAAAAGCTGATTGGTCAGGGAGAGAGCCGACGCTGCTATCTCAGCATCGAGGAAATCAGATTGTTGATGGCTACTCCTTGCAAGGATGAAACCGTGAAGCAAGCTTTCCTCTTCGCTTGTTTCTGTGGTTTGCGCATCAGTGATGTCAGGACATTGCGATGGGCAGATATCGGAAAAGGTACGGAGGGATACTATATTAGCAAGTTGATGGTGAAGACCCGTCATGTGGTAACGGTACCCTTGTCGGAGAATGCTTTGTCGTGGATGCCAGCAAGAGGACAGGCAAGGGCTGATGACAAGGTATTTGAGCTGCCATCGTTCTTCTCGGTCAACTATCGATTGAAGCAATGGGCTAGGGAGGCAGGCATTGACAAGCCAGTTACTTTTCACATGACGAGTCACAGCAAAATCTTTTATTAATTGAATATCAACGAGTTAAGTACTTTGAAGAATGTAACTGCTAACGATTTAGAAACGAGCTATATTCTTTTTCTTTCACAACTTTGCAATATACAAAGAACGCTTTGATTACAAGTGCAAAGATAAATCTAAAATCTGAGAAACTATCTTTTTTGCTCTTAATTTACATATTTTTAAGAGGTGAACATTGATTGTCTATCTCTTTTGTAAATTACGACATTGCTTTCAAGTCAAGACCTAAAAACAGAACCATAAAGTTTCAAAAATAAGCATAAAAAGTGGGATTTGTAGCATCTTCGACTAAAATCACCTTATAAAATGCTAAAATTTTGCCTATTTATGATAGATTATCGCAATAAATTATTATTTTTGTATGGTAAAATGCAATAAAAATATGAAGTTAAATCGCATAAAGGCAGTTTTAGAGGAGAAAGGAATAAGCCAAACTTGGCTTTCCAAGAAAATGGGCAAGAGTTTTAGTACGGTCAATGCCTATGTGTGCAATCGTACCCAACCCAACCTTACAACGCTTCTTGAAATTGCACAGATATTGTCTGTGGATATGAAGGAACTTATCTCAGACGCGAAAGAACGTAGTACTAAATAAAAGACAAGACATAATGGAACAGTCACAATATAACTTTTTGTTCTCGTTCATCTGGAACATAGCCAATGATGTACTTGTGAACGCTTTCAACAAAGGCGATTACAAGAAGGTCATTCTGCCTATGTTGGTGTTGCGCCGCATTGACGTGCTGCTTGAACCGACAAAGGATGCAGTTATACAGATGAAAGAACAACTTGACAACAAGAGTTTCCAGAATGCCATCAATGAAAGAGTTTTCAAACAAGTGTATAGCAAAGTATCACAAGGACTATAAAACAAGAAAAAAATGAGCAAGACTATTATGAAATATTTATTGGCTTTATGCCTTATATGTAATGTTGGCAATGTGTTTGCACAACATCGTTATTATTGCGAGGTAAAGGGTATTGAGAAAGACCTTTCTTCTGGTCTAAAAATCATATTCGATTTCGGCACAAAGGCATCATATAACATTTGGGGAGATCTCAGCAGCAAATTGAAATTTGTGGACAAAAATGGTGAAGAAATCAAATTTAACAGCATGGTCGATGCCGCAAATTACATGGTTGATAAGGGGTGGAAATTCCAACAAGCCTATTCTTCTGCTTATGGCGGAAAGCCTATAATACATTGGATTTTCTACAAAGATGCCGAAAATATGGATAAAGCCAGAGAAGGAATTATGACTAAGACGGAATATCAGAAACTAAAGAAGTGAAGCTATGACAGAAGAAGAAAAGAAAACGTTGGTTGATGCGGTGAATTGCAAATATCCACATCAGAACCTAACGGAGATTTATTACAATATAGGTAGAGCATTGCCTTTTACTGCCCAAAGATTCCCTGACGGAAGAGTTTCAGACTGGTATCGTAATCAGTATGTGGAGGTTGTACGAGTAGAACCACATGGAAGAGGTGGTAAGTTTGGAAATGTATTTGGTTTTTATTACCGTAATGGTGAAAGAGCTGATGCTTATGAGAATGACCCAGAACACAGTTGGTGTACAAAGGATGATACTGAACCGCAACCAATACCATGTTGTGGATGTGGCTCATGGATGTTGTTGGACATCATCGGTGAGAAGACAACAGAATCTGTTAAGGTTCTCGGTCTTGATGACAAGATTGGCTTTGGTAAATATAAGGATATGACTTTGAAAGAGGTCATCATTAAGGATTGGCAGTATGTCAAATGGGCGATTATAGATTCCCAACACTTATATACCGATGTCGATAAGGTATTGGAATATCATATGGAGAATAGACCAACACTTGGTCCTAATGATATAATGAGCTTCGGGAAATACAAGGGAAAGTCCATTGAGGAGGTTTGCAAAACAGACCGACAATACCTTATATGGCTTTCACAAAACAACGATTCTTTCAATCTTGATTGGGAGAAATTCAAGTAATCAAATTATAATGTAGCTATGAAGGGATTTCTGTTAATATTTTGCTCCCTGCTTATAGCATTCGGAGCAACAGCACAAAGTAAGTTAGGTTCGCAAACTCCTAAGAAATCTATATTCATTACATCAATACTTTTGGTATTGATGACCCTAGTTTCATGTTCTGTCGGATATAAAAACGATGGTAAGGAGGTAACATGGAATACGTGGAATGAAGGAAGCGGTTATACTTCAAGTCATGTTGATGCAGACCCAAAGACTTTTGAAAAACTGAATGATGATTATGGTCGAGACAAGAAACACGCATTCTACGAGGGCGATATTATCAATGGTGCCGATGGCGGCTCGTTCCGTGTGCTTACCAAATCGTATGCAGCAGACAATACGCATGTATATGTTTCCGGTAAATTGATAGAAAAGGCGCATCCGGCAACATTCAAAGTGCATTCCTACTATTTTGCAGAAGATGCCAACGATTTTTATTGGGATGGGAAAGCACTGAACGTAAGAGATAAATCGACATTCAAAATCTTAGGCAGTTCAGATTCTTGGGAAACTCATTGGGCAAAAGACAAATACAATGGATACTACCTTGCAGGAGGTGTGATTACAGATATCGATTACGAGACTTTCCACCCGATTGAAGCAAAGACTCCGGACCAATCTGGAGACTATGCCGCTGACAAGCACAAAGTGTTTTTCATGGACAAGGAGGTTCCCGGTGCTGACCCTGCGACGTTCAAGGAAGTGGACTTCTATATAGGGCAAGACAAGCACAGGGCTTACAATAAAGGGATTCCAACCCAAATAAAAGATTATTCCAAACTCACCGAAGTAGGCCGTTTGATGTATTCCGACGGAACGAATATCTACGATTCCCATTTTAATATCCTTCCTAAAGCCGATGTCGCGACTTTCGAGCATATTTCCGACAACTGGTACAAGGATAAATCGCATGTCTGGTGGAGTTCCCAATTAGTTGTCGGGGCAAATCCCAAAACTTTCCAGCCTGTGTCCGAGGGAGGTTTCGGGGGAGATTTCAACTATGGGAAAGATGACAAACATGTGTTTTGGAACGACTCCATCATTCAAGGTGCTGACCCTGGAAGTTTTGAGAAGAAGACATTCCCGGACGGCGACAGTTGGACGGTGTTTGACCGCAACCGAATATATGAAGGCAAGGATTCTCCCAAACTGCGTGAATATCTGAAAAAGAAATATGGAAAATGAGTATGGAAATCATGCTGCGCTATATAGTCGGAATCGCTATTGCTTATGGCATAGGCAAATGGATATATCAGTCGATACGTTCACGGTCGATTGACTATTTTTTATTGGCGATTATCGCGCTTATGGGTGCAGTTTTATGGCTTTCAAGAGGGTTTATTATCTCCAACCGTGTATATGATTTCTTGATGATTGTCGTATGGCTTGTTGCTGTCGGTTGTTTTATCATTTCCCGAAAATCCCAATATGGCAAGTATTTGAAATTTGCTACTGTTGGCGGTCTTTCTACTTTTCTTGTGCTTTTTGTCTATTGGAATGTAAAAGCGGAGTCTATCAAACCGACAACATTGACAACTCAGCTGAGGGGATATTCAACAAGTAGAATAGTTGAGGTATGTTTCCGTTATAACGAAACTCCATTTAGGAGAAGTTACAATCTCAACCAATACCCAAATGTAAAGCTACTCCCTGAACAGTACAATGTAAGGCTGACAATCAAACCTATCTCGGCCAATGTTGCCAAACTTGAATCAATAACGCTAATTCCAAAAAACAGAAAATGAAGCAGTGGTAGAAAATTCGGGGGTTACATCTTTTAAACAAGCGTTTCTGATACAGCGTTAAGCCAATCAGATTATTTCTATTTTGTG
>ERZ1035044.250-NODE-250-length-12785-cov-8.548233_pt1 | contig 12785 bp, 7 predicted proteins | sample MGYA00520588_ERZ1035044 | MGnify/ENA primary metagenome ERZ1035044 (study PRJEB33766, sample SAMN09781698) | gut metagenome | biome: gut microbiome | host: Homo sapiens | place: Madagascar | study: EMG produced TPA metagenomics assembly of the PRJNA485056 data set...
GAGCAAAGGACTGAAAATCCTTGTGTCCCCGGTTCGATTCCTGGTGGTACCACTTCTTTATGAGACTGAATCTTCGTAACAGGATTCAGTCTTTTTTTATGCCCTTTTTTATAATACTCCATTTTACACTTATGAAAACGTTTGCGTAAGAAAAATGCGCCAGGATGTTTTATAATAGCTTTTTTTTTCACTACTTTTGCATTGTAAAATTCAAAAACAAACTAAAAAATTAATCTAACAAACATTCGTTAAAATGAAAAAAGCTTATTTATTATTGTTGGCTGGAATGTTGTCTACGGCTGTATTTGCCGGCAGCAAACAGACGGTTAAGATTGCTGGTCAAGTCATAGACAAGACTGTCACAGAGATTACCTTCGATGGTGACAATGTCGTTCTTCATTATGCAGATAACACATCTGATAACGGGGACATGTCGCTCGTAACCCTTTCATTCTCCTACAGCACTACTACCGGTATCAGTCAGGTAGAAGGCATTAAGCAGTCATTGCAAGGTAAGGTTTATAACCTTCAGGGCCAGTGTGTAGGTTCTTCCCTCCAGGGCTTGTCTAAGGGCGTGTATATTATTAATGGTAAGAAAGTAATCATCAAGTAAAACAGGAGGAACGCAAAATGAAGAAAATCGTATTTACTTTGGCACTCCTCTTGATGAGTTTGAGTGCAGCTTTGGCACAGACATGGAATTTTGCAGATCGTGATCCATTCATCGGTGATGCAGATGTAGCTTTGATTGATGCTGATGCTACCAATTGGTATAATGATGCAACAAAGGGTCGTTACAATTTCCTTTCTGCTTTGGATAATGCAGCTTTAACAGCTAATGGTACAGAAATGAACTTTGCCAAGGGCTTGCTCTTTAAGTGTGGTGCGGCTGTAGTTTCAAGCAGTGGTACTCCTGCAAACCAAAGCGGTAAAATCCGCTTGAACTATAATGGTGAGTATTTGGAGTTGAATGGTTCTAATCTTGTTGTAACAATTCCTAATGTTCAGAAAGACTGGGTTGTAACTGTTGTTTGCAAGACGGCAAGTAGCAAAACATCCCGTGGACTTTATGCAAGTGCCAATGTTGGTGGAACTACCGGTTTCGCTACAAAGTCTACGAGTCTGACTACTTGTACAGGTACTGTTACAGAGACTGGTAATGTAACTTTGACTACTACTGATGGTGGTATGTTGATTTACAGTATTTCAGTAAAGGATCCTAATGCTGTAATTCCTGAACCGGTAGACCCAGATGCATCTAATAAGGTAAGCAATGCTGTTAGCCGTGATACTTATAAGAATCAGATGTTTGTAACTACGACTAGTGGTTCTGTAAACTATTATAATACAGAAGACTTGAGCAAGGTAACTTTCGAGGGAGATAAGACCATCGTTGTTCCTGTTAAGTCGGGCGCAGAGAATGATGAGTTCGATGCTACAGTAAAGGAATTGAGCTTTGCCAAGGCTGCTGAGCGTGGCGAGAGTGGTGAGGTAACCGAGAAGGGTATCACTATTACTGAGAGCAAGGGATGGCAGGAAAGTGCTTACGCTAAGTGGACTCTGCTTTCTGATGCAAAAAGCTACAATGTATATGTAAAGGGTGGTCAGTATGCTGACTATACCAAGGTAGACCAGCAGCTTGTTCGCAACTACGGTTCTTATGGTCGTGTGGATATTGTTGGTTTGAAGGCTGGTAACTATTCTTTAAAGGTTGTTGCTGTTGATGCTAGTGGTGCAGAAACTTCAGCTTACGGTATTGCCGACAACTTGAAGGTTGTCAACTACGACCGTCAGGGCTTTGCTCATAAGGGTATCAGCGATGGTGTAGGTGCTTACAACAATGATGGTACTTTGAAGGCAGGTGCTAAGGTTCTTTATGTTACAAAGAATACTTTCAAGACTATCAAGGCTTCTTTGAGCGATGGTAAAAAACCTGTTGAATATACAGGTATTGGCGATATCCTTCTTGCAAAGCAGAAAGGTCAGGATAAAACTCCTCTTGCTGTTCGCGTTATTGGCGAAATTAAGACTGCTGATGCTGGCGACCAACTTAAGACTGACCAGAAGGGTCTTTTGTTGAAAGGCAATAGCGAAACTACAGTCATGAATGTTACCATCGAGGGTATCGGTGATGATGCTTGTTTCAATGGCTTCGGCTTGGGAATCATCAATGGTACAAATGTTGAGGTTCGTAATATGGCCTTCTTCAACCAGGGTTCAAGCAACGACAACATGGAGATTAAGGGAACTCAGCACATCTGGGTTCACAACAACGACTATTTCTATGGTGAGAAGGGTAGCGGTGACCACGGTAAGGGTGATGGCTCTTTGGACTCTAAGGATGGTGCTTCTTTCTGCACATTCTCTTACAACCACTATCACGACACAGGTAAGTCAAACCTCTGTGGTATGAAGAAGGAAACTGTTGATAACCTGATTTGCTACCACCACAACTGGTTCGACCACTCAGACTCTCGTCACCCACGTGTACGTACATCTTCTGTTCATATCTGGAACAACTACTATGATGGCGTAGCTAAGTATGGTGTAGGTGTGACAATGGGCGCAAGCGTATTTGTTGAGTCAAACTACTTCCGTAACACCAAGTATCCTATGATGATTTCTCTTCAGGGTACGGATGCCAAGGGTGATGGAACATTCTCTGGTGAGGCTGGTGGTGTATTGAAGGCTTATGGCAATATCTTTGCTGAGAAGAGCAAATACTTCAGCTATATTACTTGGAAGGACTCCAATACCAGCTTCGACGCGTATGAGGTAGCTTCTCCTTCTGAGACAGTTCCTTCTTCAGTTGTAGCTAAGACTGGTGGCACTTCTTACAACAACTTCGATACAGATGCTTCTAAGATGTATGCTTACACTCCAGATGCAGCTGTTGATGTACCTGCTAAGGTTACTGGTTTCTATGGCGCTGGTCGTTTGAATCAGGGTGATATTCACTATACATTCAATAATGCTACAGATGACGCAGACTATGGTCGTTGCGCAGGTCTCGATAATATTCTTTCTTCTTACAAGACAGGTCTTGTAAATATCTTCGGTGATGAGAGCGCTTCAAGCGGCGAGTCTGGTTCTACTGGTGGCTCAACAGAAGGTGGTGAGACAGGTGGCTCTGGTACAGGTTCTGGTGAAGGTGGTAGCACTGGCGGCTCAACTGGTGGTACAGAAGGTGGCAGCACTGTAACTCCTATTGAGGGTACAGTAACTTGCAGCTTTGCTACTGACGGTACTCTTTCTAACACCGCCTTCGCTTTAACAGGTACAAAGAAAAGTGTAAGAAAGGAGAGTACCACAATAGAAGGTGTTACTTATTCTGCAAGTCTTAAGATGGAAGAAGGTACAGAAGTTTCTTTCACCACAACTCAGAAGATGACTCTGTATGTATATTATGGGGTTTCTGGTGCAAAAACTAATGTTAAGGTAGATGGTGTAAAACTGTCTGGTACTCCAACAACAGTTGTACTTGAGGCAGGTGCTCATAAGATTACAAAGAATGAATCTACCACCGTCGCTCTCATCAAACTTGTCCCAGTAACAGAATAATGAATGTGTTTTACCCAATGAGGGAAAGATGTATATAATAATTTTAAGGGCTGTCTTTTCTTGAAGAGGACAGCCCTTTTTTAAGAAACAAAAACTAATCTTATCTAAAATGAAACAAACAAACTCTACTTTTTCTGCACAGTTCAAGGTTGTTTGCCGTAAAACCATATTGGCTACAGCTTTCTTCTGTGGCTTCTCAATGATGGCAAATGCACAGACCCAGGATGGTCGTGACTTCTCTATAGATGGCTTCGCTGCCTACGAAGGTGTTCCTGGTACTAACTGGTTTCGTGCCGGAGGAACTACCGGTGGTGCCGGTGGTAAGGTGGTGAAGGCAGATAACTTCTCTCAGTTGCAGGCCTATCTCCAAGCAACTGATCCATACATCGTTATCGTAGATCATGATATTACTACAGGCATCAAGTGCTATGTGGATGATTTGAGTACCGGTCGTTTGCTTGACGACCAGAGTGGAAAGTCTGGTGTGGAGACAGTCTATGGTGAGCGCATTATGATAGCTCCTAACAAGACTTTGATTGGTGTGGTGAACCCAACAACAGGCAAGGCTCCTCTCTTTTCTCACATCACCTTCGTGATGCAGTGTGTTGATAATATCATCATTCGTAACTGTCGTTTCACCATGAAGGGAGTTCCTGTGCTCAGGACAGGTGAGAATAAGATTGTGGCTTGGCGTGATGGTGCACAAGTAGAAGTAGGCGACCCTGACTGTATCGGAATCCAGGCTGATAAGGTAAGTGCCAAGACCGACTGGGGTGGACATATCTGGATAGATCATTGTGAATTCTTCAATGGCGGTGCTGCTAATAAAGACCGCTATGATGGTTTGCTCGACTGCAAGAACAACGTGCAGTGGATGACATTCAGCTATAACTATTTCCACGACCATGACAAGAGTTGCTTGTGGGGTAAGGGCGATACTGATGTCTACGAAAACTGTCGTACCATTTCTTTCCATCATAATTTCTTTGATCAGATCGAAGGCTCTCGTCTTCCTCTCCAGCGCGGTGGTCATGTACATTATTATAATAATTATATGCGTGGCTGCGAGGATGGCTGGGATATCCGTACAGGAGCTGTGGCATATGAAGAAGGTTGCTATTTCGAAGATACTAAGTCGCCTATCCGCTCTGATAGAGGTGGCAGTTTGAATATCTCTAAGGCCGAAGGGTACGATTGTATTTATAAGGGTTGCAAAAACCTGATGGAGGGGTACACCAATATTGATGGTGCTAAGATTAGCAAGTCTTATCCTGTGACAAAAACCGATTGGGTTCCTACCCAAACTACTTCAACTTACACCCAGCATTATCTCGACAAGACGGTGGATGTTCCTGCCATCTGTGAGAAGTATTCTGGTGCAGGTAAGGTGGAAATCTGGAAGGCTTATACCAATGAGATTCCTACAGCAGATGTAGCAGAATTCGATTATGCCATCAAGAACTACAGCACAGGTAAGACCTACGATGCAGAAGGAAAGGTATTGGCAAGTGCTACAACCGGTATTTCCCGTACTGACATGTTAGCAGAAACTGGCTCCTCTCGCATAGAGTATTATGATTTGGCAGGTTCCCGTCTTTCTGCACCTCAGAAAGGTATCAATATCGTCAAGAAGGTGAACCATGATGGACATGTAAGTGTGAAGAAGGTAATTTTCTAAAGAATAAGGTAATTTTCTAACAGGAAAGTTGTTACCGGCGAGATATCAGGTATGAATCTGATAAAGATTCCTGCTTTTTTAATGACAAAATGGACAAAAGCTAGATAAAGATTTGCTTTTGTCCGTTTTTTCTTTATTTTTGTCTGAAATCTGTCTGCTGTTTTTTTCTCTTTTCCCTACTTTTGCAACCGAAAACAATTTTAAACGCAAACGCATTTAAACGTAAAACGCAACCTAAAAGTAAAACAATGAAAGCAATCCAGAATTTAGCAAAGAGAAGTTTGCTTCTCGTGGCATTGTTCGTCATCGGATGTCTGCAGCTCATGGCGCAGACAAGAACCATCAAAGGTGAGGTGACTGATGCGCAGAATGGTGAGGCTCTGATTGGCGCCACTGTCATGGTGGAAGGCGAAAAGGGCGGTACAGTTACCGATTTTGACGGTAACTTCAGTCTTCAGGTATCTTCTTCAGCCAAGAAGATCAAGGTATCTTATATCGGTTATATTGATAAGGTACTTTCTATCTCAGACAATATGAAGGTGAAACTCGAATCTGACAGCAAGGCGCTGGCTGATGTCGTGGTCATCGGATATGGTACGGCAAGAAAGAGTGACCTGACTGGTTCCGTAGCTACCGTGAAATCGAAGGACTTTAATAAAGGTCTCGTTTCTTCTCCAGAACAGTTGATCAATGGTAAGGTTTCGGGTGTACAGATTATGTCCAACAGTGGTTCTGCCTCAGCCGGTAGTACCATCCGTGTACGTGGTGGTGCATCTCTTAATGCCAGCAACGACCCTCTTATCGTGCTCGATGGTGTGCCATTGGAGCAGGGTGGTATCTCTGGTAACAGCAGCAACTTCCTCAGCATGATCAATCCTTCTGATATCGAGAGCATGACTGTATTGAAGGATGCTTCTTCTACAGCCATCTATGGTTCCCGTGCATCTAACGGTGTCATCATCATTACCACCAAGAAGGGACAGCAGGGTGCTGTAAAGGTGAACTTCAATACCACCAACAGTCTCCAGACCCGTGCACAGATGGTGGATATGCTCAGCCGTGATGAATTTGTGAATGTCATCAACCAGTATGGTAGTGCTAACCAGAAGTCATTGCTCGGTACAGCCAATACCGACTGGAACGATGAGGTTTACCGTACCGCTTTCGGTACAGATAATAACCTTAGCGTGAGCGGCAGCATCGACAAGTGGTTGCCATTCCGTGTGTCTGTAGGCTATTATAACCAGAGCGGTCTGGTTCGCAAGGACAATGTAGAGCGCTGGACAGGTAACGTAGTGTTGACTCCTAGTTTCTTCCAGGATCACCTGAAGTTGACCATCAATGCCAAGGGAACTCTCAATAACAACTCATTCAATAATGGTGGTGCCGTATGGGCTGCCGCCACATTCAACCCAACCATCCCGGTTTATTCCGGCAACGATAAATATGGTGGCTACAACGAGGCACTCGATGCTGACGGCGTTCCTGTGAATGCAGGTGTAAGAAACCCTCGCGGTCTGGTTGATCTGTATGATTCAAAGAGTAAGGTAAGCCGCTTCATCGGTTCGATGGATGTAGATTACAAGGTTCACTTCCTGCCAGATCTCAAGCTCCACGCTACAGTGGGTGCTGACTATGCCAAGGGTGATGGAACCGTTTATGTTCCTGCCTACGCAGCACAGAGCTACAACAAGGATGAGTCTTTGGGCGGTAGCGATTACAAGTATGGTCCTCAGAAGAACGAGAACCGCTTGCTTACCCTCTATGCCAACTATGCAAAGTATTTCGAAGATATCAAGAGTAATGTAGACCTGACAGCCGGTTACGACTATCAGTACTGGAAGAGTACTACACCTCTTTATTATACCAAAAGTGCGGCAGGCACAACCCTGTCAACCGTAAAGGCATCAGATTACCGTCATGTAATGTTGTCATATTACGGACGTATCAACTATTCATTCGATGGAAAGTATCTCCTGACGGCTACCGTTCGTCGAGACGCATCTTCCCGATTCTCTAAGGATACCCGTTGGGGTACTTTCCCATCTGTTGCTTTAGGCTGGACTTTGACAGAAGAGCCTTGGTTGAAGAACCAGAAGGTACTTTCTAACTTGAAGCTCCGTGCCAGCTATGGTGTTACCGGTCAGCAGGAAGGTATCGGCAACTACAACTATCTGCCGGTTTATACTTACAGCGTGACAGGTGCCGAAGCATTCATCAACGGACAGTATATCAATACTTACCGTCCTGAGGCATACGTATCAGACTTGAAGTGGGAGACTACAACCTCCTGGAACTTCGGTCTTGATTTCGGATTTCTGGATGGCCGTATCGGTGGTGCCATCGATTTCTATACCCGTAAGACCAAGGACCTGTTGGCATCAGTACCAACAGCAGCAGGTACCAACTTCTCAAAGACTATCCTTACCAACGTAGGTAATGTAGACAGCAAGGGTATCGAGATTTCTCTGAATGCAACCCCTATCCAGACCAAGGACTGGGAGTGGAATCTGAGCTACAACTTTACCTGGCAGAACATGAAGGTGAAGAACCTTTCATTGACAAAGGGTGGAAGCCAGACCAACGTGAAGGTAGGTCCATCTATCGATGCTTACCAGTTCCAGGTACTCTCTGAGGGATATGAACCATACATGTTTTATGTATATCATCAGCTCTACGACTCTGAGACAGGCAAGCCAATCGAGGGTGCTTATGCCGATTTGAACAATGATGGCGAAATCAATGATGCCGATCTCTACCGCTATCATTCTCCAGCCCCTAAGTATATCATGGGCTTGAGCACATCCCTGAGATACAAGCAGCTGACTCTCGGTATGAGTTTCCGTGCCAACATCGACAACTATGTATACAACGGCATGGGTATGAGTACAGGTGCTTTCGAGACAGTAAGCTACAACAACTCACAGCTCAACAACCTCAATACAAGTTTCCTGAAGACAGGTTTCAAGACCCGCCAGTATCTCTCAGATTACTACGTAGAGAATGCTTCTTTCCTAAAACTCGACAACTTGAGTTTGAGTTACAATGTAGGCAAGATCAACAAGTGGGCTTCGCTCACCGTATCTGCGATGGTACAGAATGTATTCACCATCACCGGTTACTCAGGTACAGATCCTGAGGTGCCAAACGGAATGGACAACTCATTCTATCCACGTCCTCGCACTTACTCAGTAAGCCTCGGACTTCAGTTCTAACAATCAAAACAGATAACAATGAAACTTAAGAATATATTATATAGTATGATGATGGGAACAGCGGTGCTGACAGGCACAACCAGCTGTGTTTCCGATCTCGACCAATATCCTCATACAGAGACAACCTCTAAGGATGTTTATACCTCGCTTGCCAATTACGAGGCAGTGCTGGGTAAGATTTATGCTGCCATGGTGACCAGTGGTCAGGGCAAGGGCGGCGACAACAAGGATATGGAATCCGTATTGAACAATGGTAGTGGTTTCGATTACATGCGTATGTTTATCAATATGCAGGAGTGTGGTACCGATGAATTTGCCTCCACCTGGCTGACAGGTGAGCAGACTACGGGTCTTACTTATCTTTCCTGGGATGCTAACGATGCCTGGGTATCAGATATGTATTATCGTATCTACTACAACATCGCCCTCTGCAATGAGTTCCTGCGCAATGCCAACAGTGCCAGTTTCTCAGGTGCTGATGCAGAGAAGCTGAAGGAGTATAAGGCAGAAGTCCGCTTCATGCGCGCTCTGTTCTATTACCATGCCCTCGATTTCTATCGCAACATTCCGATGGTGACAGAGAATGACCCTGTGGGCAGCTACATTCCTCCTCGTTATACTCCACAGCAGACATTCGATTATATTGAGAGCGAGTTGAAGGATTGTGTAGGCGATATGCTTCCGGCATCCACCTGTCCTTACGGTCAGGCTTCTCAGGGTGCTGCCTATACCTTGCTTGCCAAGCTTTATCTGAACAGCGAGGTTTATACCGGCGTTGCTAAATATGCTGAATGTAAGGAGGCTTGCGAGAAGGTGATGAATATGGGCTACTCTTTGGAGTCTGATTACAGCAAGCTCTTCAATGCAGATAACGACAAGCGTACCAACGAGATTATCTTCGCCTTGCCGGTAAGTGCTGAGCATACCGTAAGCTGGGGTTCTTCTACCTATCTGGTCTGCGGACAGTTGAGTATGTCGAATGCCAACCAGAATGTTGCCGACTTCGGTGTAACCAATGGCTGGAGCGAGTTCCGTCTCCGTCCGGAGTTCGTGGATAAGTTCACCCAGACAGATATCGATGGCAATGGCGACAAGCGTTGCAAGTTCTTCACCAACGGTCAGAGCAAGGATATTTCCGACATGACTACAGAAGCCGCCGGTTATCTCTCAGAGAAGTGGAGCAATCTGAAGGATGATGGTGTTACTGCAGCATCTAATACTGCCAATGATGGTGTAGAAACCGACTTTCCTCTCTTCCGTTTGGCAGATGTTTATTTGATGTATGCCGAGTGCGTGGCTCGTACTAAGGGCGCAAGTTGGGATCCATGGCCAGAAGGAAAGATGGATGCGAGCGACCCTGAGGTTATTGCTTCCCGTAAGCAGGGTGCTATCTATTGGATCAATCAGCTTCGTGAGCGTGCAGGTGCTTCTGATGTTTGGTCAAGCAACTTTGCCAATGACGATGCCTTCCTCCAGTTCATCCTCGATGAGCGTGCCCGTGAACTCTATCATGAAGGTTATCGCCGTACCGACTTGATTCGCTATGGTCAGTTTACTACTAATAAGTACATCTGGCAGTGGAAGGGTGGCACCCACGATGGACAGGCAGTGGATAGCAAGTACAACATCTATCCAATCCCTAACACCGAGCTTACCGCCAATCCAAATCTTCATAACGACAACTATTAATAGGATAAAAGAATGAAAAAGATATTTAGAAACCTGATGATGCTTCTCTGCGCACTCACCGCCCTGGTGAGTTGCGACGAGAGTGGCGACAATATATATCTGGATGGCTTCAAGGCATCCGATCTGATGGCATCGGCATCCGATGTGAAGCTGTCTGTAGATAACAGTAAGGACGTTGTCCTCTCGTTGGCTTGGCAGAATCCTACCTTGCTTTCGAGCGATGAAACCAAGCCTGCGGGCAGTGGAGTGCTGAAAACTTATCTGCAGGCATCCGCCTCTGAAGATTTCGCTTCAGTAAAGGAATACTCCGTAACCGACCTTTCCAAGGCTTTCACTGGTGCAGACCTTAATGCTGCAGCCAAGGATCTCGGCTTGTCTCCTGATGTGAGTTCACCTCTCTATTTCCGTATCAAGAGTCAGATGGGTAGCAATCTTGATGCTGCTTACAGCAATGTGTGCCAGGTAAAGGTTACTCCATACCTCATTGATATGAGCTACATCAATATCTTGGATAAGGGTAAGGATCAGGTGCTTACCTATCTCTATTCTCCTAATTCTGATGGAGTTTATTCCGGCTATATGAATGTCTCTTCTTGGCTCAACTGCTGGGGTAAGGAGAATGATGGAACTTTTTGGGGAAATATCCAGACTGGCGACAAACCTTATGCTGTGTTGGATAATGCGCAGTCTGCATGTAATATCTGGTTCCCAGAACCAGCGGGTATTTATTATACGGTACTTGATACAAAGTCAGAAGAGAAACTGTTCCATGCTACTCACATTAAGTCAATGAAGGTAAATGGTGAGGAGATGAAATATGACGGTCCTAACTATGCTTGGGTAAAGGTTATCGAGACTACAGCAGATAATACACCTATCAGTATTGTTGCAGATGGAGCAGAGTATAATAAGAGCACGGGTGATAAGGGAACTCCTATTGCCAAGACAATGAACTATACTTTGGCTGATGGCAAGATGACTGACTCTGAAAGTGCTGGCAGCGTGAATATTGCCAAGGCGGGTACTTATACCATAACCGTGAAGGTTGGTGAGCACAGTCAGTTGGAATATACCATCGTTGAGGGCGATCAGACAACTCCAGAGCCAGAGGCAAGCAATACCCTCTGCATGTTCTCTAAGGACGGTAATACCCTTCTTGCCGTGATGAGCAAGGTGAGCGATGGTGTTTATACTTGCAAGTACAAGCCAACTTCCTGGGAGAACTTCTACTTCATCTACGTAGGCGAGAACAAGGACGACAAGCAGACCTGGTATGGTGCCGATGGCGAGCAGTTTAAATTGACTTCTGGTGATGGCGCTTGGAAAATCTGGTTTGGTGATGAGAATGGCGAAACAGAGTTTACGGTTACCGCCGACCTCAACACCATGACATGGAAATATGAATAATTAATAAGAAAAATAGCAATGAAAAATATATTTGGAAAAGCCATGTTGCTGGCTACAGCGCTCTTGTTCTCTATTACGGGAACAAGTTGCAGCAGCGACGATTCTACTGTTCACGAGCAGGAGAAAACATACGATATGAGCGGCTTCGCCAAGGGCGCCGATGTAAGTTGGCTCACAGAGATGGAGAAGAATGATGTGAAATTCTATAATCAGAATGGCAAGGCAACAGAATGCATGAAGCTCCTTCGCGAAGAGGGAACCAATTCTATCCGTCTGCGTGTCTGGGTAAATCCGGAAGGTGGCTGGTGTGGCAAGGACGATGTCATCGCCAAGGCTTGGCGAGCTCAGCAGCTCGGCTTCCGTCTGATGATTGACTTCCACTATTCTGATACCTGGGCTGACCCGGGCAACCAGAAAGTTCCTGCTGCATGGCAGGGCTATACTGCCGAACAGATGAAACAGGCTGTGGCTGATCATACAAAGGATGTGTTGACAGCCCTGAAGGATAAAGGTGTAACCAACGTAGAGTGGGTGCAGGTGGGCAATGAAACCCGCGACGGAATGCTCTTCAACAGCGATGAGGCTGTAACCGGTCAGGTATCTAAGAATGCAGCCAATTTTGCAGCTTATATCAACGCCGGTTATGATGCTGTTAAGGCGGTTTATCCACAAGCTAAAGTCATCGTGCACGTGGATGAGGGTAATAACCTCGGACGTTATACCTGGCTCTTTGGTGAATTGAAGAAGAAGGGTGGAAAATGGGATGTCATCGGCATGTCACTTTATCCAGAAGATAATAATTGGCAGGATTTAACCACCAATTGTCTGAATAATATTAAGACTTTATCAGAACAGTACAACTGCCATGTCATCATCTCAGAAATCGGTATGTGGTGGGGCTCTGACCAGGCTGCGCCAATGATGAAGAAGATGGTGGATGGCTGCAAGAATATTTCTACCTGCGAGGGTATCTTCTATTGGGAACCAGAAGTTTACAACAACTGGAAACCAGCCAACTATACTACTTTGGGTTGGTCTGCATATACCAAGGGTGCCTTCGACAACAGCGGCAAACCAACTGCCGTATTCGATGCATATAAATAACACAAGTTTCGCAAGTGGTTTAAGTACGGGCTGAAGGCCCAAAAGCTCCTAGAAGCAGCACGCCCTGAAAGGGCAGAAGCTCCTAGCCCAGGGCATCGCCCTGGGTATAATGGCAATCAGCAAGGCGCCCT
>ERZ1035044.255-NODE-255-length-12650-cov-41.434538_pt1 | contig 12650 bp, 14 predicted proteins | sample MGYA00520588_ERZ1035044 | MGnify/ENA primary metagenome ERZ1035044 (study PRJEB33766, sample SAMN09781698) | gut metagenome | biome: gut microbiome | host: Homo sapiens | place: Madagascar | study: EMG produced TPA metagenomics assembly of the PRJNA485056 data...
CAACTCGCTTCGCTCCCTGCGTATTATCGTTCTAATTTGCTAAAGCAAAAAGAACGATAATAAAAGCAAAGCTCCTTGGCTTTGCTTATTATTTGTTTTTCATTGTTTTTTATAAATAGAGTAAGCATCAAAGAGGACACGTACTAAAATATACAAGGGCAGTCGACTATGGACATCAAGATCAAAATAATTAACTTCTAAAGAGCTTTTATAGCCAATTAGGGAGACATCTGCAAGACGTACTAATGGACTTTGCTCCGTTACAGTCAAGGTCAAAATTTTTGCACCATGGGTTTTTGCCACTTCGGTTGCTTCAATCAGTTCTAAAGTTTCGCCACTCAAGGACAAATTGATGATTAAGCTGTTCTCTTTGACAAAACTTGCATAATAAGTCATATATTTATAGTCATCATGAAGTGTCACTGGCTTATGGAAAAGTTGAAGCTTCTTCATCATCTCTACAGCAGCATGAGTGGAAAGACCACGCGCAAAGAGAATGATCTCACCAGCTTGGTCAATAGCACGCACGGCTTGTTCAATAGCAGGAGCCGAAATATTATGAATGGTCCGTAGGAGTTCTTCTTCATTTTTACCAATTGCGGCCAAAACTTCATTTGAAAAACCATTAATATTGGGAAGTGGCTTTTCTTTTATCGAATAGCGAAATTCGGCATAGCCCGAAAAACCTTTTTTCCTCACTGTGCGATTAATCGTTGATAAAGAGCAATGAGCTAATTCTGCCAAATCTGTAATAGAAAGTTGGGGAATTTCATCATAATGCTCTTGAATTACTTGCCATGTATAGGCTTCGGCACTTGATAACTTTTGGTTAACCATGTTTCCTCTCCTAATATTTTAAACGGTCAATTTGAATCCCTGTATACTGACTAATTGCATCAATAGCATGATAATAGCGCCCGAGATAAGCGCGTGTGTCACGCGTCGTTTCTTCATCATCTAAACGTACAACTTTTCCAGCAAGTCCTTGCTCTGCTATCTCCCTTAAAAGTGCTTCGTCATTATCAGATGGAATTAAAAGCACCAGATCCATATCCGGAGATAGAGTATTATCAATAAAGATTATACCTTGATTTCCGGCTGAAGTGATAGCCTGTTCAATATCCTTTGCAAAGGGGGCATTGTTAAAAGTACGTGCTAAACGTCTAACCAAGGTTGACTTACCACTTTGTCGGCCACCAATTATACCAACAATTTTAGTGAAATGTCTACGAAAAGCGGGATTTATCTCGTTCCAGTGCAACAATGGATTTTCACGTATGTCTGTTGCGGATATCTTAATATCTTGCCTATCAGCCATTTCTACCTTATAGGTACGCAAATCTTGCGGAAAACGTGCACTGAGCTCAGTTACATATTCCGCCTCTCCCACATAAAAAGTAATTTCCTGGCTCTGGTAATTTTTTAATAAGTCAAACAAACGTTTAAACCAAGCATCCCATCCTTGTGGCATCGAAGGTAAATCCGTTTCATCTAACATTGCAACCTCAATGTCCTCTTCATCAGCAAAAGCTTCCTGTAAATAGTGATAACGTAGGGTTAGAGGCAAGCCAATCTTATCACCTCGATCATGAGTATAGCCTGATACGACTAAGAGAACCTGATCATTAAGTGCAGCACACTTGTAAATCTGTTGCTGGTGCCCCTTATGAAAAGGAGCAAAAGTACCAAAATAAACGCCTAATCTTGTCTTTTCTGTCATTACGCTCCTCTATTTGATCTTTTTAAGCACGCACTGTTTTAGCCGCACCTGATTTTTCGTAAAGATTGATTAAGCCTGCACCTGATTTACGGATCATATCTCCAGGTTGTACAGGCGTTTCCACATCAATATGTAAAAGGGTCATTGGATTTGGTGCACGGTCGATAGATTCTCCTGTTTCTGCCAAACGTAAGTTTTTAATTGTTGTTTCAGAATGACGGAAGCCAGGCCCATAAAATTCAATCGTATCACCTTCTGTAATGACGTTCCGTTGACGAATCGTCGCAACCTTACTGTCTTCATCGTAAGCAACAACTTCGCCAATAAACTTATATTCTGGAATTTTACGACGTGCACCAAAAAGTTGTTTATTTTCATCAGGAATACCATAATAAAAGCCTGTATCCAATTCACGTTGCGCCACTTTCCAAAGTTCATCAACCAAATCTGGCTTAATAGCCTCAAACTTTTCCGGACTTTCTAGATAAGCATCAATGGCCGCTTTGTAAACATTTGAAACTGTTGAAACGTAGTGAATAGATTTCATACGTCCTTCAATTTTCAAGGAATTTACACCATTTTTGATCATATCAGGAATATGTTCAATCATGCTCATATCAACAGCAGACATTGAAAATTCTTCGGGAATTTCACCTTTGATTGATTTGCGCTCACTACCAAAAGGCATATCATAGAGGTCATATTTCCAACGGCATGATTGTGAACAGCCACCGCGGTTGGCATCACGCATGCTCATATAGTTTGAAAGTACACAGCGTCCACTATAAGAAATACACATAGCACCATGGACAAAGGCTTCAATTTCCACAGATGTATGTTTTCGGATTTCTGCTAATTCTTCCATAGAAACTTCACGGGCTAAGACGACACGTTCCAATCCTAAACCTTGCCAGAATTCTAAAGTTTCGTAATTCGTTGCTGAAGACTGCGTAGAGAGATGAATTGGTAAACCTGGTGCTTCGGCTGCACAAATTGCTATCAATGCAGGATCCGAAACGATCACTGCAGAAATTCCTAAATCACGCAGTGTACGGAACCATTCGCCTGCACCTTCCTCATTCCCTTCGTGTGTGACCATATTGGCCGCAACATATACCTTAGCATTGTGGGCTGAAGCATACTCTACGCCTTCACGCATCTCATCAAAGGTAAAGTTACCTGCGCGTGATCGCAAACCGTAGGCTTGTCCACCGATATATACAGCATCTGCGCCATAATCAATCGCTACTTTGAGTTTTTCCAGTGTGCCTGCAGGTGAAAGTACCTCAGGTCTTGTATAATTTTCTTGCATTTTTTCTCCTATTTTCAAGATAAGATTTTTGATAAGGTCTGCCGACCAAAACTTCTTTAATAAAATAAACTATGGTTTTAATAAAACTTTGCCAATATTTTTTCCAGACTCTAAATACTGATGAGCTTCCTTGCCTTCAGCTAAGGGAAATACAATTGCTTCCGCTATTTCAACTTTTCCTCTTTCAAAGTAATCAAAGAGACGCTGACTTCGGCGTTCCCTTTCAGAAAAGCTGGTCAAAAAATCCCATAAGTCACCCGTTAGGATATTTTTGGATTGAGACATCATCTTCACGAGATCAATTTGTGGCGGATTGCCTCCTGCCATACCAAAGAAAATCAGACTTCCTCTGTTCCTCAAAAGCTCTAAATTTTTATTCACAGTGCTGCCCACACCATCATAAACCGTATCAAATTTAATAGACAACGCTTGTCGCCACTCATCCGTTCGGCTTGGATAGACTTGACACACTCCACGAGAAAGGGCCAAAGCTTGTTTTTCTGCATTCGATGCCGTACCATATACTTCCATACCATCTGCCACAAGAATTTGAGACAAGATCTGCCCGACACCACCGCTAATTCCTGTAACAAATACTTTGTCCCCTATTTGATTTTTCCCTAAATCATGCGCTAAGAAATCTGCAGTCAAACCTTGAAGACCAATACTGGCAGCTAACTTTAAATCAATATTATCAGGCAAATAAATCAGCTTTTCTTTAGGCACAGCAACATATTCAGCATTAGCAAAGGGAACATCGACAAAAAGAACTTTTCTTCCTTTCTGCTTCCCTTCGACAATTTCACCAGAACCTTCGTATCCATTAATATAAGGATGATGTTCCTCGATATGATATCCTCCTCGGCGACGATAAATATCTGCAAAATTGAGACCAATATATGCCGTTTTGACTAAAACTTCATCTTCTAGCACTTGTGGCAAGGGAACTTTGCCATATTGAAGGACATCACTATCCCCAAATTCTTCAAAATACAAAGCTTTCATCATTTAATTTTACCTGGGTCTAAGTCATAGAAACCATGTGATAAAGTACGGCCTGCTGGATGAAGTTTACGCACTTCTTCTTCAAGCTGAAAGGCCTTATCTGCAGTGAAATTTCCTGCTTCAATGGCCTTTTTCGCTTCTACAAACAACTTCGTAATGGCCACAAAATCCGCACCGCGTGTAAAAATACCGTCCAGTTTCCAATGGTCAAAGCCCATTTTTACCAGTTCCGAGAGCTCGCTCATCATATTAAGATCATCGTTAGCAAAAATGTGTGTACCATGATTGTCTTCAAAGATACTATAGTGGGTATCTTCCTTTTTGGGTTCCGAAACAAAAAGATTACGTTCACGATCTTTTCCTGTCTCTTCTGTCTTAATAAAATTGTAGTAATTTTGCACTAAAGGACGTTTACTTTGATGGATAACAGTTGCTCCATAAACCAATACCTCGCCGGGTACATCTAAGTTTCCTGTCATGGCTTCAAGTTCCGGTTTGGGAAGCTCGCGTGCTAACACAGCTTCGACAGCACCTTGGCCCGCCCAGAAGTTGATTTGGCGGCTTGAAGTCACCATGGTAGAAGCATCATAAGTAAAAGGCAAGTCATATTTGTCTCTTTGAAGCACGAAGATAACTCCTGCATCTCCTACGGCTATGCGATCTACTTGAATATCTTGCAAGAAGTCTAAGTAGGGTTTTATTTTAGCCATCATATCAACGTGCATCAATGCATTTACAGCAACAGTCACTGTTTTTCCTGCTTCATGTGCAAGAGCTGTAATCTCACGAATTTCATCGTAGCTAAGCGCTGTGGGTAAGCGTAACCCAAACTCGGCTTCACCAATATAAAGGTTGTCAGTTCCAGCAGCAAGTAGAGCCTTGGCTTGCTCCACACTTTCTGCGGTAGTAGTAATTTTAATCATAGACTAAATTATATCACTATTTATCGCTCTTGACACGTCAGATTTTCATTTTATTTTATTTTCCGATTAACAAAAAAGTAACATAAGACATGAAATTGTATTGCAAACATTTACATAATTTGTTATGATGTAGTGTAGAGCTTAATTATCAGGAAAACTTAGGAAAAAACTATGGAATTAAAAAATTTAAACGATTTCTATGAGAAGCAAGAATACTATTCATATGATGAGCTACATGAACAAGAAAGCCATCTTACCAAACGTGTGCACGAGCTGACTTTCTTTCTTAATGTCGCAAGCTTTTCAGTCATCATGGCAATGATGGTCTATATTTTTATTACAATGACAAGCAGTTTAGTTGCTGTTCCAGCTGCTCTTGTTGTTGGTTTTATCGTTTTCCTTGTTTGTAAAAAAGGAATCAAAAAGATTGTACACCTCCTCATGAAATAATAAATTTTATGTTCTAACAGAAAAAACCTCAAGAAGAGGTTTTTTTATTTTTGCCCGATTAAAACTTGCACATGAATAGTTGCCTGGGTTGGGGGATTTTTTCTTGCTGCTTCTTTTATCTTAGAGGGTACCGCCCATTCTAAAGGACTCATTTCCAGAAAATCTAAACGAAGGGTCTCAGGAATTTCAAAACTATAATGAAGTTCTTTTTCCACGGCATTAGGATATTCCTGCTTAAAGCGTTGAATAACCTCTGTATTGTCATAGTTAACTGGAAATCCATATACTTTACGCAACTCTTGAAGATAATATCGATCTGGTACAATCTTGATGATATTCCCCCCTGACTGTAACACTCGATTAAACTCTTTATAGTTTGAAGGTGTAAAAATATTTAAGACACTCGAAATAGAAGCATCAGCAAAAGGTAGTCTTGTCAAATCTGCCAAACTTAGAAAAGCTGAAAAAGGCAAATCAGTCGCCATTTCAATACCATCTTTTGCAATATCAAAGCCAAATTTGTTCCCTTGGTAAGACAACAACTCCAAAAACTTGCCCTCACCTGTGCCCACATCCAACAAATTGCCAGATAAAAGGGCTTTTTCAATTTCCTTAAGTACAGGTGTGTACATGCCAGCAGCGATTAAGCGACGTCTGGGTTCAAACATCTTCTTTGTATAATGTTCCGTATCTGCTTTTGTTTGTAAAAAGTTAACATACCCTTTTTTATTTAAATTGAAGGTATGCTTATTCTCACAACGCAGTGCATAAGGCTCCAAAGAAAAGGAAGCGCGGCATAAAGGACAGCTGAGACTTTCAAGATTTTTTTCTAAATAAACATAGGCTTTTTCAATTTTTTTTAACATAAACCTATTATAGCATTTCATCAGATGCTTTAACTTTTCTGGATCCAAGTAATCCTATAAAGCGTAGGAATCACAAATATCCAAGAAAATATTTTTTCTATTTATGCAGTATTTTATATCAAATCGCATGCCTCGTTTGCTATACACTAGCTTTTTATTCATTAAAAACAGCAAAGCTACTTTTTTTGTTATAATAAAGAAAAAGTCAGAAAAGGAAATAAAGAAGCCAATGATTATTCGTGAACTTTGTGTTGAAAATTTTACTGAAATTCCTCAAGCAATTGCTGCAGGAGTCGAGCGTATTGAACTTTGTGATAACCTTGCTGTGGGTGGAACAACACCAAGCTATGGTGTCATTCAGCAAGCCGCTGAATTTATCGGAGACCAAAAGACAACTTTAGCTGTTATCATCCGCCCACGTGGAGGCAATTTTGTCTATAATTCTTATGAATTAAAAATCATGGAAAATGATATTCTCAAAGCTATCGAAGCTGGTGCACAAAATCTCGTTTTAGGCGCTCTAACAGAAGACAATCAAATTGACGTTGAAGCCCTTGAAACACTCATGGTGGCCTCTCAAGGACTTCCTGTAACCTTCCACATGGCCTTTGATGAGATTGAGGACCAGCATGCAGCCATCGATACATTGGTCGAAGCTGGCGTCGAAAAAATTCTTATGCATGGAGACAGTCTCGACAAGCCACTCAATACCGAAAAAATTGCAGATCTTGTTAAATATGCGAAAGGAAGAATTGCTATTATTATTGGTGGTGGAGTAACTGTTGATAACTATGAAGAATACGCAAACTTAACAGGTACAAACTTTGTCCATGGAACAAAAATTATTGCAAAATAAAAAAAACAGCTTAAGCTGTTTTTTTATTTGCCCTTCAAACGCATTTTTATATAAAATTTCACTAACAGGAAATTCACCAGTAAAAGTACAATCAGATAAAGGCGTGGTTGCAGGAAGACTAAACCAAAAATGACTTCTACGACTGTCGCGAAAAGCATTATACGTGAGAGGACATTTTTAATTGCTGCAAATTTTGATGATTGACGGAGTGGATAAATTCGCGTCAACACTTGGTACTCAAAAGAATCTTGGAGGGCAAAAAGTTGAAAAAGCAACAAATAATTAAAGACCGATGCCAAAATAACCGCAAGAATCGGGTTACCAATAAAAATTAAAGAAAGTACACTAAGAGCAATCAAACGCAACGTCAGCGAGAGATAGTCTCCGGAGCGCAAAAAAGCACGACTAAAGAGATACTCATAGGTTCGCAGCGTTTTCGGTAAGAGAAAATCTAAATATTTGCGACGACGGCTTTGTGTTTTCAGTCCTTTAACATTGGTAAAAAGGGCAAAAAAGCGTAATGTATTCGTTTTGCGGTTTTCTTCGTAAGCAATAAGTCTCTCCCAAGAAATAATTCCATTGGGCATGAGTTGACGTAAGCGAAGGCCTAAACCAGCTGCTTTTAACAAAACTAAAAGAATAAACCATAGCAAAAGATAGAAGAAAGACCATTTTAAAAGAGGCGCTACAATTCCGACTAAAATAAGATTAATAAGCGCAGGGAAAAGAAGAGAACGCAAGCAAGACAGAAGTAAATATTTGCGCACTGCTTTCTCTTGCGGTAAGAGAAACACCTTATCCGCAGGTTCCACAAAGCTGGCCAATCTTCCAAAAATCTGGCTTAGAATGGTGATTAAAAGAACTAAACCAACTTTTCCAGCAGTATTTAAACTGTGAGCTTGTAAAAATTGAGCATACTGTACGGCTAAAGCGCCCAATAAAATCATCAAAAAGAGAACAAAATGATCATTAAACACATAACGCAAATATTTGAGATTTTGCCGATAGTATACTTTGCGGCGTTCTTCAAATAAGCTATTCATGAGCATTTACACCTTTCGTCAATTCTAAATAAATTTCATCAAGGCTGGCATCTTCTTTGCCAAATTTGGCACGCAAATCTTCCATCGTTCCCGCAATCAATACCTTACCTTCATGAAGGATGACAAATTTGTCACAGAATTTCTCTGCTGTTGAGAGAATATGTGTACTCATCAAAATCGAAGCACCAGCATTACGCATGGAAAGCATAAGTGTGATTAAATCTTGAATCGCTAAAGGATCTAATCCTAGAAAGGGTTCATCAATAATGTAAAGACTTGGATCCGTCAAAAAGGCGCAAATAATCATTACTTTTTGCTTCATTCCTTTAGAAAAATTGACCGGGAACCAGTCTAACTTATCTTCCAAACGGAAGGTTTTTAGGAGTTCTTCTGCCCGAGGCATTGCTTCTTCTACAGGAACTCCATAAGCTAAAGCTGTAAGCTCAATGTGCTCACGCAAAGTTAGTTCCTCATAAAGACTTGGTGTTTCTGGAATAAAGCCAATCTTTTTACGATAACCTTCAAGATCTTCTTGGAGCGTAATTCCATCCAATTCGATCTGACCTGAGTAAGGCGTGAGCAGTCCCATAATTTCCTGAATAGTTGTTGATTTACCCGCACCATTAAGACCAATAAGTCCAACCAGTTCTCCATCCGCTATCTCAAAGCTTACATCTTCAAGAACCGGATTACCAAAGTAGCCTCCAGTCACGTTATTTATTTTTAGAGCCACATTAATATCTCCATTTCTAATCAAATTTAGTATAAGTTAATTTTATCATATCCCAACTTCTTTTGCTTTCCTCTGATGTAATCTCTTTTTCTTAATTTTTCTACTAAAAAAATGAGGGACTATGTAGAAAAGTCCCTTATCATTCATGCACTTGATTTGTTGCTGATTTTCTCAAAATCTTTTTGGAAAACTTCCCGTAGTTCTAAAGCACCGATTTCGGATAATATTTTTAAAGCACGTGCAGTCAGTTTTTTACCCGTAATTTGGTTTTCAAACGCGTATATCCAACATCCCTTTACAAAAAGGGAGGATATTCGAACATAGGTGTCAAAGACTATCGTTAATCCTTCAAACGCTTTGAGAAACCGTTCTGAATCATCTCTGTAGCCATGACGTATCATTACAAGTGTCGCTCGGAGAACAACACGAATAAGCAGATTTCTAAATTCTGTTATTTCTTTCAAGTAATGTTCGTTTTGGGAAAGCATTTGCCCTACAAGATCTTGCAATAACCTGGGATCAATCTCCTCTAAGGTATTCACTAAAATATAGAGTTCATAACTATGCCAAATATGATAGCTTTTTAATCTCGTTTCAATATAAGAAACTTCCACTGGAGATAAATGACTATAACAAGCTTTAGCAGAAAGTGCAATAACTTTATTTTCTTCTAAATCATATTCAATATTGTCTAAATAGACTTGCTCTAATAAAGAGAAATTCTTGTTAAAATAAGCTTGCTCTATTTTCTTAAACTGATTTAACCAATAATCTTCTTCATCATTATTGAGCATCAGCATATAAGATCTGAACGTTGTATGCATTTCCTGCAAGGCAAGATCTAGTTTATCAAATGAAATCAGTGTTTTTCCATTTTCAAAGGAAGATATAGTTGACTTTGATAAACCAATGCGCTCAAAATCACGCAAAGAAAGTTTATGTTGGACACGTAATTTTTTAAAGATTTCCCCGTATTTTTTGTAAATCATAAAACTCATTCCCCTAAAGTTAAATAACTAAAAGTTTTATTCATACATCTCCCTTAAAGTTTCAGCAACTCGTCTACTTGTTTTATCAAAAAGTCGGGATGCTGGCCTGCTAATTCAGCAGCATCATGTGCACCCCAAGTTACAGCACATGTCTGTACTCCTGCGGCTTTCCCCATCTGTATATCGAAAATGGCATCACCAATCATTACGGTCTGATGCGTACTCAAGCCGTATTGTTTTACTATGTAGAGTACACCATCTGGTGCAGGTTTATAATTTTCTACTTGATCTGAACCAATCACACCTTCAAAATAAGAAGCAATCTCAAGAAATTCTAAATTTCTTTTTAAAGCTGTAGAGTGCTTACTTGAGACCACATAAAGCTTTTTACCGGAATGGCGCAGGTTTTGAAGCACTTCTTTTATTTGAGGGAAAAGTGTAAGATTTTCTTGCTCATATGCCTTATAGTATTTTCGAAAGGCACTTAACAACTCATCAAATTCTTCTTCCTTAAATGTATGCCCCACAGCCATTTTCTTAAAAGACTTTTCAATCGGAATACCTGTGTAGTAGTTAATTGTCTCGTTTGAGGGAATACTTAAGTTAAACTGCTGAAAAGCAGCTTGTGTTGCCAATATACCCGTACTCCCCGAATTTGCTAATGTCCCATCGAAGTCAAAAATATACGCATCCATATTAAATTTCTCCTTATTTATAATTTATTAAAAATTATTATAACATAGATTTGATTTTTTTAATGTTTTTAATCTATTTATCTTTTTATGGTTGAAAATGGTAAAATGCTTTACTTATATTTGTTTATTTTTCGCACAAAGACTATTACTCCTCCTATTAAAAATAAGAGAATAACACCAATGATGGTCAAAAATTTTCCATTATCTTCTCCTGTCGCCGGAAGATTAGCTTGATGCGTTTGATTTTTCGCGTACAAGTATTTTACTTCTTGTTTGGTAGAGGTAAATACACCTTTTGGTTTTCCCTGCACGCCTTTTATACTATAACCTGGGAGCTCTTTTGGTGTCGAAACATATTCTTCACCAATGTTCCCTGTAAGAACTGTATCTTCTGCTATTTTTTTACCATCATCGCCTGTGTATTTTACAGTTACTGTTTCACCTTTTACTGGTAATGTAGTATAAACATAAGTAATGGTTTGCGCCTGATCTGTAAAGGTTCCTGTAGGATTTCCTTGTACTTCTTTAAAGGTATAACCTTCAATTTCTTTTTGCTCTGATATATAAGGATCTCCGACTTTTCCAGTCAGTTTCTCGTCAGTTGAAAGTTTCTTACCTGTTTCGTCAACATACTGAACTGTAACATCTCCATTTACTGCAGCAGGAATCTTAGTATAAACATAAGTGATGGTTTGCGCCTGATCTGTAAAGGTTCCTGTAGGATTTCCTTGTACTTCTTTAAAGGTATAACCCTCGATTTCTTTTTGCTCGGAAGTGTAAGGTTGACCAATGTTTCCTTTGAGTGTAATATTATCTATGAGCTTATTTCCCAATTCGTCAACATATTTGATAAGTACATCACCAGCAAGATCACCTGTTCCTCCTCCACCTTGTCCATGATAAGTTGCAGTGGAAACTGCACTATCAATTAGAGTTGTCCCATCATAGGAAAAAGCTTGATTAGGGTATTTATTATTCACAGGATTAGATTTTAATTTTGTCTGATAATGTATGACGACTGAATTGGGTTCGGTGAGAGATGCTTCTGTGTCACCATGGAGATGTCCAAGATTTAAGGAGGTGGATTGACTCCCATCTGCATTAGGATTAAAAACCAAATCCATTGTCTCTGTTTTAATAACAGTATTTTTATAGTTTCTATAATGTATACTGGTCGAACCCGGTATATAGTCCTGCGTGTTGCTCATCGTATCAGCAAAATTCGCATCGGAAACTTCATAACCACCATTGTTTATGGTTATAGTCCAAGTCACTATATCATTTGCTTCATAGTGCAACGTTTTAGCAACTACTCAATTAAATTTAAAGTATACGCACCTTTTATAAATCCTTTTATATCAATGTTTACACTTTTAAAAACTTCAAGAAGATGGACTCAAATCCTCTCATTTGGATAATATTGACACCAATTAACACCATAAAATAGACTAGTCAAGTTCTACCTTTTTAGGTAGAACTATTTTTATAAAGAGAATGATTTACTCAAAAAAAAGCGCCTATTACATAGGCACTCATACTTAGAATCCGAAACTTCGCTCACTTTCTAATGAACTAACCTTTCCTTTTTTTATTTTTGACCCTTCTTTTTCTATCCATTTCTCATATAGCTGTATAAAACGTGTTTCTTCTTCATCTTTAAATCCTTCAAAAACAACTTCATCGATATCTTCATCATTAAAATAAAATACCTCTTCAGGATTTAAGCCTATGGGATAAATTGCGCCTGAATAATCAAATAGAAGTTGTTCTCCGTCTTCTTCAATAATAGAAGCACGATTCAAAATCATTAATTTTTTTGTTCCTTCTTTCAAATACACAATACTTCCAATGGGTAAAACTGTTTCTGTTGTCATTTTAATTTTCTTCAACTTTCTAATTTTTTTGTTTATCGCTTTCTTCAATAACAAAATCATAATTCTTGATTGCAGGTGCTGCAATTGGACTCATTTTCGTTGATCCATAGATAATAAAGAAAATACTAGATATCACTATTAATAATGCACTCTCACTCCCATTATTAATTTTAAAATATAAACA
>ERZ1035044.260-NODE-260-length-12488-cov-22.969597_pt1 | contig 12488 bp, 10 predicted proteins | sample MGYA00520588_ERZ1035044 | MGnify/ENA primary metagenome ERZ1035044 (study PRJEB33766, sample SAMN09781698) | gut metagenome | biome: gut microbiome | host: Homo sapiens | place: Madagascar | study: EMG produced TPA metagenomics assembly of the PRJNA485056 data...
ATTTGAAAACAAGAACCTCGCTTAGGCCTGTGTCCATATTACGTGGGTAGGATCATAACAGCCAGTCCAAAGCTACCTCTTTCATCCCTGTTGTTGGGCTGCTTGCAGGCGGCGCAGACTCACAAACGAAATCTCTGACAGTTTCTTTCAAAGGCGAAAAAGTTAGCACATATATCTTCAATGCTGGAACAAGCAACGTGAAGACTGGCATCTTTTAGGTAAATGACAAAACCAGCATCAGGGGAAAATTTAACCCGTAGACTTTCAATCTACGGGTTTTTTAATGAAAATCACAATCCATACTTATTTTTTTTTGCCATTTTAACCAGCTCTTTTTTTAACGGCATCTGTTCATACTTCTTCTTTTCATGAAGATAAATTCTTTCAGTGCGACTGCTATTTTCGACTATGTAATTGATAAGAGAAGAACATACTCGCTTCATACGCTCTTTATCAATAAGATCATCATCTAACTTCTTGATATAGCTATAGTATGATAACAACAAAAAAGTTAACACAACCTCCCTGTTGGAAAATGTGAGCTTTTCTATTTCATTTTTATACTTGATATAAAATCCAGCGCAAAACAAGTAAGACTTCTCTGTGATATCTTTTTCGTAGAAACCAGATTGAACCAACTTATCAACAAATCGATCCAAGAGAAGAAGGTGTCTTTCCATCAAATTAATATTTATTTTATTCATAACATGCATCCTTGCAATTAATAATTTTCCCTTCTATATTTAAATATCACAAGTTTATAAAAAATCAATATGGGCGTTAAGATTTCTTCACAATTTACACCAAATGAGTTTATATTATTTTACAATCACTTTGTCTTTGGTTAATAGTAAATAATGGAGCCAAATGATCTTCCTGCCGAAATCAATATATACCGAGATCGTTGAAGTCGCTTGATTAGCTCTATGGGAGATCAACACCATGCCTAATAAGGGATAATCTTAAAGCAACAAATTAGAGATCTGTTTTTGAAAAACAAATTATCATGTTGTACAAGAAATAGTTTCGTTATACCGACTAATCTCTATCTGGTTTTGCGGTCATGACGCTCTCTGTCTATCTCAGGAAGAGAGCTATAGAGTTGATGCTCTTTGATACCAAATTTATAAGCATTATATTTAATTAGCATATTCTCCTGTAAAACACGGTCATGTTGCACCTCCAAAATAGCCAATTTATCTTCCAGATTCTTAATATGTTGGGCAGCAATATTAAGGTTTGCTGGCTTTTTTATTTTTGAATCGTCGTCCTTTATACCTTTTTTCTTTTGATTGAAGACCACTACGATATCTTTATGACAGTTTAAAGTCTGTCGTGTAGGCTTTCTTCCCAAACGTTCTGCAATCTTTTCGCAGAGTAAATCCCACGTCAATTTACCATTCCATTTGATAATTATTTTTTTAATCGTATCAATTTCAAATCCAGTTAAATGTTTTGCCATAATGCCCTCACTTGTTTTTAACTTTAATTATATTATTTATTAAAATGCCCTTTTTTTGTTCTAATACACGCTGCATGTGTGTGAAACTTGATCCAGTGAGTCTAATTTTTGAACCTTCTGGAATATCTGGATCTTTCAAGATAGAGATCAAATCTTTCAATCTTTCGCGTGTCCTTTCTTGATAGTTAAACCATTTATCCGCACCAAGCTCTTCTTCTTGAATAGAGAGTTTGGCTTTAGTATAAAGTTTTTCAACTTGAATTAAACGTTGTTCAAGATTCTCCAGCTTATCATTTTCACCTTTAACACAAACTTGCTCATCACAATGTAAACAATCACGAAATTTTTCACATGGACTAATTAAGTAATCATGCACGCAATAACCAAATTCCGTGACGTGGACTGCACCATGATCTAATATGTCCAAGTCAGAGAACTCAGCCGGAAGGCTCGGAGCTAAATCTCTAACAGAGAATGCTGGAGCTATATTAACATAATTACTTATATTTAGAGCGCGAGACTTTTCAAACATCTCTTCTTCTGTCGTGTGGTTGTAAACATGATTTTGTGAAGCGATCGCTCGGCCAGACCATTTAGCGATATCCAATTGACTCATATTTCCACGCTGTGCAATCGTGTTAAGAAGATGTCTAGCTTGATGTGTTCTAATGCGAAGAGGTTTACCATTAGCATCCATATAACCATGCCTTTCAAGAATCCCCGGTGTATTTTTTGTTCCTTTTAGGACTCTACAGAAAAATTCGGTATTTGATCTATATGGTTTATAAATCACCGTCTGATTGTGCTCTTCCAATTGGTATTTATTAATCAAACATAAAGCCTCGCTATACTTAATTTTCTTTTTTTTATCATATACAGGGAAGCATTCTGGTAGTTGAGAAAGAACAAACTGACATAAATAGTTTAAGGTATAAGTATGACTATGTGTGCATGGTTTAAGGTTTAGTTCGGCTAGTCTTGCTCTAGCTTTACCTTCTGTTCGTATAGAAGGATAACCTAATGCCTGGAATACCTCGACGAGTGTTAGTGGCTCGTTCCATCCTTTATCAGGGCATTCAGGATGTCTGAAGAAGCTGTCGTGTTCACTTTCAGCCCATAAACTAAAATCGCGGGCGTTTTTAGATATTTTTCTGAGTCTTTCTATAGCCTTCTTCGCTACTGGAACCATAACTGTAGGTATCCATTTGATATCGCCACCATAACCTTTATTTGAGAAAAATCTCAGACCGTATCGATTAACTCCATTTCTATCTTTCTCTTCAATCTCACAATCTTCTGGAAGAGCCAGGATCTCTGAAATCCTGCTGGGAGCACACATAAGCAATGCGAAAACTGATGACAGATAGGCATCTCGGTCGCTAAGTTGGTTGTCAGGCAGCGAGAATATTTCAGCCATAGCATTCAGAGAAGCTTGATTTGGCAATTTTTTTCTTCTTTCATTTTTTGACTTCTCATCAACCTTTCTAGTTTCTGGAAATTTAACTGAACTAACCCACTTAATAACACCACAATTTAAAAAAGCTCGATTATTAAGAAAATCAATCATTCTCTCAAGCTCCTTGTTTAAAGCATAATTCCTGAATTCCTTATAGTTTTTACCTATTTCAGATGAACATTCATCCAATAGGATTAAATTAATAGCATTAATATTTGCTTTGCCTGTCCTATTTAATAACACATATTCAACTATAGATAAAACCTTCAACATCTTATCTAAAGTTGCTCTATGCCTTCTTCCTACAACAGTATATTGATAGGTAATATAACTTTTAGCAAAATCAATCAATTCATTATTAAGTGGTTCATTTAGAACTTTATTATGTTTTCTAAAAATTGCTTTTATCGGCCAAGAATTAGATTCCCATTCAAAGTCATAAGTCTTTTTATGAATATCTTTGCAATATTCAATAAATGAATCTATTTTTTTTAATGCATTAATTTCTCTATTCGATTTAAATGATTTCACTTTTGTTTCTGCATTCATTTAATCAATCTCCCATTTTTAATTTCCTCACATTTTTTTATAACCTCTTCTACAGCTAAAATAGTTCTATCAAGAGACTCTGCAACTCTTGAATCTTTAGTAAAATCGAGGACTTTCCTCCTTTCCTCTACCAGTTTGATGTAAATAAGATCATGTCTTGCATCCAGCCAAGGACGAAAGCTTATACAGGTATAACAAGGGACTGGTACGTTAGCTGAGCATGATGAACATTGATTACATTGACCTGCATCATCACCATCTAAATCTCGTATCCTACGAGATGCATGTATGTCATCATCTATGTGTTCGATAACTTCCCCTTGAAATATTTTAGAGTATTGAAACAATTCTTCCCCTACAGTTTGGTCTATCTTATATGCATAATCAGCATTGTTCTGGATATAAACCCCCGCATGTTGTGGGCTTGTATGATCCAACAACTCACTGATAACTTCCGCTCCCGCACCTTCTCTTGCGGCTCTTGTTCCTAACGTGTATCTAAATCGTCTTGGGCTAGCATGTAGAGGTTTTGCTGTTCTCTCAGAGATAACAGTTTCTTCTGCAAGAATTTTTCGTACCAATCTTGCAATTTTCAATGTATTAAAATGTATTTTATCTGATGTGAAAATGTCATCTTTTTCATTGTTATCTAACATATACCTAATTCTAAGCGTAGAAACGAATAATGGAACTAATTCTTTCTCATCATTATTTAGCACTCTGTTTAAATATTTAGACACAATTTCTATGGAGTCTTGAGCTTGTTTCTGAAGTAAGTCGTATAAATTACCTGTTATTCTGAACGTTCTAAAAAGCTCTCTAAAATCATTTCTTTGTTTTATTCTTGGTATTTTTAATAAATATGAAATCTCACCTTTACTATTTTTAGCCTTTATAATGTCAGATACTTTCATTTGTGTTATCTGTAGAGTTCTTCGTCCTGTATGACTTACAAGTAAAGCCATCGTGTAATCAGATAAAGAAATACTCCCTCTTTCATATGCTCTTAAAGCTGCCTCATTAAATCCTTGAAGTTCTGCATCTGTTAATGGACCCTGTATAGGATCTTTTCTTTTGATAACATCCCCAGCTTTTCTGATATCAGAAAAATTACCCCATGAAAGAATAAAGTCGTATAATTTTTTATCAACACCAGGGTATCCTAGCTCATACCATGTTTTAAAAAAACTTTTAAGATATGTTCCGTAGTTTTTCTTGTTTTGATTCTTATTTTGAAATGCTATCAAATCCTGTTCTTTAATTTTCTCTGAGTAGTCCATAAAAATAAAAAAATATTTTAAGATGTAGCTACATAACATCGCAGTTGAAGGGCTGTTATATTGAGCATAATGAGCTAAAGTTTTTAAAAAACCTTCTCGTAAATTATTATTTATTTTACTCGTTATTTTATAAACACGAATTTTATTATTAACATCAATAGACCAAACATCATCATATAGATTAAAGCTATAACCTTCTGTTTTAGCCTGCACTAATAATAATTGGTATTCAATATGTTCCTTAGCTATTTTGCTCATCTCAAACCTCCTTTTTTTAATTGATCATTTTGCAATGATAATGCTACTATCCCTGCTTTTTCTCTAATGAACCTTTCATTATATATACTCGAAGTTTTAGACTTTTCACTCCATCCCATATTGTAGGATCTTATTTTTTCTTGTTCTATTTCACCAACGTCGCCAGAAGCATCCATAGCTTTAGAAAAATTATTATTCCATGCATGTCTTAGCTGATGTCCGGCAAAATCACTGAGTTCTAATGATGTTTTTTTAATCTCACTAATGATGTTGTTATATCCACTCTTAGAGATTGGCTGACCTTGTGTTGGCCCTGATTTATGAGTAACAAATAGATAGCTATGTCTTCTGGCTTTCTTAAACTTACGTCTTTCATTTAGCATATAGTTGCGAATCTCTTTAAGTAAAACATCTGAAAGTTCTATTTTCCTTTCTAATGTTTTAACTAAAGGTTGCCTTCTTCGAGGATCAGATTTCTCATCAGCCCTTCTACGAATAGATATACTACCATCATGAAAATCGATATCTGTGATTTGCAGGTTAAGTAGCTCTCCACATCTGATACCTAATGTATAAAGTATGAGTATCATCAATCTGTTTCTAACCTGAACATCAGTGATGAACGGATTAATGTCTGAATTAATTTGAATTGTTCTTAATAATAAATCAATCTGCTCTTCACTTAGACCTTTATCTTCTACTGAAAGAGCATTTCTTTTTTTCACTACTGGCCTTCTCTTTTCAATCTGCTTAATAAAAACGCTTATTCTCTCTTGGTTTACATCTAAATCCATCAAAAGAATCTGACATAACCACTCAAGATAATTAGCTATAGATGTTAATCTAAAGTATTTAGTAGCTGGTCTAACTGACATATTACAATATCTACTTTTACTGCGAAGTCTTTTTGTATTTATTGTGGTGAAATCCCTCAAGGCATCAATTTCGTTAATAGATAAAAATGATTGAGAAAGAATTCTATCTACAAGATCTATCCCCATATCTGATAGGAAATTATACAGCATGGAAATACTTGCTCCAACCAATTCTATGGTCGATATAGACTTTCCACAATTTCTATATTCATTAATAAGATATATATTAGGATAATGAAGAGGTACTCCGGTAGTTTTATCCAATACAACACAGAATCTTTCTCCACTATCCATTAAAAATAAATGTGTCCCTATTTTCTTCATTTCTTCACCTCTAATATTTAAATATTAATTTTACAAAATAAGTATAGCTGTATCATATGACATATTATCATATAAAAAAATTTACTATTCTTTTCAAATAAAAAACAACCTTCATTCCAATTAAGACGCACTCTAAAGAGGAGAATAACTTACTTTTTGTTATCAGTGGTACATAATGAGCATTGTATACACCTGATAGTAATTGCCCCCTCTCAATCTATTATAAATAAAGCACATTAATATTATTTGTAAAGTCTTTAGTAAAAAATAAGTGCATTATTTAGGTGAATATTTACTTTTTTTCAAACAGCACTAAACTTTTCACATTCAATTTATATCAAACAGGTATTCCCGACTTATAATATATAATAGTTCTTGCTAGGGCCTCTACTTCATCTCTTGATTGGATAAGCTTAAACCAAAAATCAAAAACGGAAATTTGGTCAAGCATGTCCAGCTCGTTAATTTCATCCAACACTCCTTGCATTTCGGCAACAAAGAAGTAGCTTAACAATTCAATATATTTCTTATTCTCTTCTGTTAGTTCAATCTCTTCAACATAGCCCATATAAAAAACATCCTCAAAGATACCATCACTGATAATACCTTCATAATTTTCAAATTGTGCAAAGTCATTAATATTCATATTTCCACTCCCTATTCAGGCAACATTATTTCTGGTCGCTTCAATAACAGACTGTATCCAGTCCTCAACTTCACTCTCGACAAAGGCAACAGCACGCAATCCAATCTTCACTGGCTGAGGAAAACGCCCATCACTGATGAGACGATAAATCCATGCTTTACAAAAACCAGTTTTCTTCATGACTTCAGGTAAACGAATAAGACGAGTTTGATGTTCCATATGTATACCCTCTGTTATTTCAATAGGTTCACAATACACATGGTTTTCAAATGATTGAAGCGAGATTCCGATCAGCAGAGCCATCCTTAGCTCAAAATCATGAGTCTCTGGAGATTCATATCACTCGGAGTCTGAGAGTTTCATAACATCCGAAACCCTCACATCAATAGGCTACAGGTAGAAAACAGTTCTTTCATTCACCTAAATTTTCACAAGATCGAAAGCCTTTACTCACTAGATTTGAGCTTAGAGAAGATAACTATCTGTTTAATTGCGTATTAAGGTAGCCTCTAATTAGGTATTTTTCATCAATAAGCAGTTAGCTTGAAAAATTTACTTTTATAATAAAAACCTTCTAAATTCTATTGCATAATAGCTTTTATATGTTATTTTATTATAACAATAATTCTTAAGGACCCAAAAATGATTAATATTAAAGGGAACATTGACCACATTAGAGTGTATTATTATAGTAATGAGCATCTTTTCAGAAATGAATTAATTAAACTTGGTAGTTATGAATTTTATGATAAATACCTATGTAATCTAACACCAAGAGAACATCTTGATTTCTTACAATTTCTAATTGATGATATAAGTGAACGAACAACGATAATACCAGATGAAACAACCTCTTTAATTAGTTATATGCTCGGCAAAGAAATTTTAACAAAACAGGAAGATAATTCATTTGCTATATCTGAAAATATATTCACAGAAAACTATCAAGATCTGACAAAAAAATTCATTACATTAAATAACATACACACTGCTAAAAGAGAAAAAAATATAATCGAATCCAAAATTCATAACAAAAAAGTTCTAAACAAAACTAAAAAGAGGCTATAGAATAGCCTCTTTACTATCAGATTTTTCCTGACATTACATCAATTATGTGCTGTATATAGTGTCTAATCTGGCATTCTTCATTTCTTCCAAAAATGGGAAACGTTTTTCTTTTATATTATAGAACAATCATATTCTGGAAATAATTGTCATATCTCGCATAATCGATACCGCATTTTAAATAATAATAAACATCTATTTTCAGAAAGCTCTATCTTAAAATATATTTATCAACCATTGCAATATAATCAATCAGTGTCTGACAGTTTCATAACATCCGAAACCCTCATTTCTTTAACATGCTGATTTTTATTAATAAAAAAGTTAAATTGTCTTAAGAAATCAATTTCTACAGTTTTCATTGCAAAAGGCCGATCAGCATCTCTTATATGATATCCTTGACGAATCGCCTTATCATCATCTTCATCCGTGTATAGTAATCGAGATAGTCTGTCGTCAGACAGAAGTACTTTTTTTCGTTCTGACCATGCGAGCAAATCAAGCATAGGGATAATTCGATAACTAATTAATTTTTTTATTGCCCCATAACCAAATCTGACTGCATCAAGTGGTGCAGGTTTAACGCCTTTTACTTTTCGCCATTGTGGTAATGATACTCGCAGGGCCTCAGCTATCTCATCATCGCTTCCACCCGCAAGATCGATTTCTAACATAATTGTAGTAGGAAACTGTTCAGGGATTTTTTCGGAAATATATTCATTTTCAATAGTGGAATCTATTTTATATTGCTCTGTATTTGCTCTTATGAATAAAGCCTTTCTCATACAAGCAAAACTGATATTTGCTATTCGATCAACTGTAGTAATAAAAAAGTATGGAGGTTGATATAATTTATTTTCGGCATCCATATAATTTAAGTGCTTCTCTTTGATAAGAAAAGGATCACCATCCAATATCTGCATATAATTTTTCATTACCGTTTTCTGCATTCCTTCTTCTATTACTGGTTTGAAGAAATACGTTCTCGCCCATATTTCATGGTAAAGCATATTAATAGAAATGTTTTCAAACTCTCGATATTTGTCCAAATCAAACCACGTTTTCACTGCTTTGGTGTCTTCTGATGTCCAACTATTCATTTTTACCCAAGATTTCATTAATGCCACTCCGTTGTAAAAAGTATTACTTCGTAATAGCACATAAATCGCAAAAAAAAAATGGCGTCTCAATTTGTTATTGAATACGCCATTTTATTTATAATAATCAGTTAGTTATCAAAATCAAAAGGTGCAATTCTTTTCTTAGTTGTTTCATCAAGATAATCAGCCCACCACTGCAACATAAGCCTTCTCTCATCGAGGTGTTCTGCTTTATGAATGTAGGCCGCACGAACGGAGTTTCGCTCTTGGTGGCTCATCTGCCGTTCAACAGCATCCCTTGACCATTTTCCCGATTCGATTAAGGCACTACAAGCCATCGCTCTGAATCCATGCCCACATACCTCAACGGTTGTGTCATAACCCATCGACCTTAGTGCCTTGTTCACTGTGTTCTCGCTCATAGGTTTTCTGAAATCATGATCGCCAATGAATACAAGGTCGCATTCACCGCTGATTTCTCTGATGGCTTTTAGAAGTTCTAAGGCCTGACGACTTAACGGCACGAGGTGTGGGGTCTTCATTTTTGAGCCTCGATGAGAATGTTTGACCCCTGGCAATGGCTCGCGTTCTCCAGGGATAGTCCACATCGCATTTTCAAAGTCGATCTCCGACCATCTTGCGAATCGGAGTTCACTGGAACGGATAAAAATGAGCAATGTCAGCTTCACAGCTAATTTAGTAAGTTTCCTACCTTTAAAGCTTTCAATGCGCTCTAAAAGCTCTGAGAACCTATCAAATGGTAAGGCTGGTCTGTGGGTTCGTTTCGCAACTGTAATTGCCCCAGACATATCTTGTGCTGGATTGTAGTCAATTAAGCCATTCTGTACGGCATATCGCATGATTGCTGTGGTTCGTTGTTGCAGACGAGCAGCTACTTCTAGTCGTCCAGAAGCTTCAACGGCCTTGATAGGGGCGATAAGATCTCTGGTATTAAGCTCGGATATTTTTCTTTTACCAATAGCCGTAAAGAGACCATCTTCCATGCTTTTTAGAACTCTTTCGCTGTGAGAATCTGACCATTTCCTTTTACAGGCAGTATGCCATTCCCTTGCAACAGCTTCGAATGTCAGGGCTTCGCTTTGCTCAATCTTATCTGCTTTTTTCTTTTCAGAAGGATCGATACCATCAGATACCAACTTTTTGGCTTCATCTCGCTTCCTGCGGGCTTCACCAAGAGAGACCATTGGATAAACACCCAATGCTAAAACTTTCTGTTTGCCCCCGAAACGGTATTGGAGTCGCCAGTACTTTGAACCATTGGGGTTGATCAGCAGGTGCATACCCTGCCCATCTGTGAGTTTGAAAGGTTTATCGGAGGGCTTTGTTGTTCGAACTTTGATATCAGTGAGTGCCATCAGTTGATACCTCCGTTGTTGGTATCAAAATCAATCGAACCGAAGATACCACCAGTTATACCATCATTTGTTGGTATATGTGTATAGAAGTGAGTAGACGTAGACAGACTCAGAAAAGCCAAGAACCTGCTTAACTTACTGTTTTTATGGACTAAAGTAGACGTTAGTAGACTTGAGAAAAGCTTTGTATGGTGCCGAAGGCCGGACTCGAACCGGCACGTATTTCTACGGTTGATTTTGAATCAACTGCGTCTACCGATTTCGCCACTTCGGCACTGAAGAGGTATGCGGAAAACGTTGTGAATTATACCTGTCACGCGCCACCATGCAAGCGCCAGCTTGTGCCTGCCTCGCTAAGTGCTGAAAATTTCAGCATTGCCTTCAGCGATATGTAACCTTTGTCACACTCCAGGCCCCACCCAGCCATGCTCTACACTTCCCGGGCAACACCAGAGAGCGACAAAAGCATGTCGATGATCGATAACGAATAGGGATTTCACAATATCCGTTGCTTGCCGGACATAAGGCGATTGGTCGCGTGGCTGCCTTGGGTAGCGCCGCGCAGAATAAAGGTTTGCAGGTAGGTCAAAGGACGGCGCATGGCAGTGGCTATTGTGACACCTTTATTCGCTGTAATCAGCTCAACTTCAGGCAAGGTGCGGCGCCGACAATTATGAATCGAGGAGGCTTTGCCGGATCGCTTCTGCCAAGCCTTTAAGATATCTCGCAATCGGCTGAATTTAGTGGTGAAAACTTTTTAACCGTGCCTATACTCCAGGCAGGAAACTGGAGGATATCTCATGAGCGAACCCCTGTTAATTGCCCGCACGCCGGACACAGAACTGTTTTTACTGCCGGGAATGGCTAACCGTCACGGGCTGATTACTGGCGCAACGGGGACGGGTAAAACCGTTACGCTGCAAAAACTGGCAGAGTCATTGTCGGAAATCGGCGTGCCGGTGTTTATGGCTGATGTGAAAGGCGATCTGACCGGTATCGCGCAGGCAGGAACGGCGTCGGAAAAACTGCTCACAAGGCTTAAAAATATCGGCGTCAATGACTGGCAACCGCATGCCAATCCGGTGGTGGTGTGGGATATCTTTGGCGAGAAAGGCCATCCGGTGCGGGCGACGGTTTCAGACCTGGGGCCGCTGTTGCTGGCGCGGCTGTTGAATCTCAACGATGTGCAGTCTGGCGTGCTGAATATCATCTTCCGCATTGCTGACGATCAGGGGCTGTTACTGCTCGACTTTAAAGATTTGCGGGCGATTACCCAGTACATCGGCGATAACGCCAAATCTTTCCAGAATCAGTACGGAAATATCAGTAGCGCATCGGTTGGTGCCATCCAGCGCGGACTGTTGTCGCTGGAACAGCAAGGCGCAGCACACTTCTTTGGCGAGCCGATGCTGGATATCAAAGACTGGATGCGTACCGATGCCAACGGTAAAGGCGTTATCAATATCCTCAGCGCCGAGAAGCTTTATCAGATGCCGAAACTGTACGCCGCCAGCCTGCTGTGGATGCTTTCAGAATTGTATGAACAATTGCCTGAAGCGGGCGATCTGGAGAAACCAAAACTGGTGTTTTTCTTCGACGAAGCACATCTGCTGTTTAACGATGCGCCACAGGTACTGCTGGATAAGATTGAGCAGGTGATAAGGCTTATTCGCTCAAAAGGCGTGGGCGTCTGGTTCGTTTCGCAAAACCCGTCAGATATTCCGGATAATGTGCTCGGGCAGCTAGGTAATCGCGTTCAACACGCTTTGCGGGCTTTTACGCCCAAAGATCAGAAAGCAGTAAAAGCTGCGGCGCAAACCATGCGGGCCAATTCGGTGTTTGATACCGAAAAGGCAATCCAGGAACTGGGGACCGGCGAGGCGTTAATCTCGTTTCTCGATGCGAAAGGAAGTCCTTCAGTGGTGGAACGGGCGATGGTGATTGCCCCCTGTTCGCGAATGGGGCCGGTGACGGAAGATGAGCGTAACGGCCTGATTAATCACTCCCCGGTGTATGGCAAGTACGAGGATGACGTGGACCGGGAATCCGCCTATGAGATGTTGCAAAAAGGCTTTCAGGCCAGTACCGAGCAGCAAA
>ERZ1035044.261-NODE-261-length-12486-cov-49.447591_pt1 | contig 12486 bp, 7 predicted proteins | sample MGYA00520588_ERZ1035044 | MGnify/ENA primary metagenome ERZ1035044 (study PRJEB33766, sample SAMN09781698) | gut metagenome | biome: gut microbiome | host: Homo sapiens | place: Madagascar | study: EMG produced TPA metagenomics assembly of the PRJNA485056 data set...
GATAAAAGAAAAAGAGGAGAAAATTGATGTCAAAATTCAAAAAAGAAAAACTCAAACAAGCATTGACGGAAGAAAAGCAGACACGTTTTCGTCTCCGAAAGAAGGGCAAACGCTTTGTGACAGTAAGTATGTTGGTATTAACAGTAGGGGGAACAGCCGTAGGTCTTGTTCAAGCAGATGGCTTAAAACTTTTCAATACGCCTGCTCGTTCTCTTCCGAAACCTCCGAAAAGCGGAACAGTGAATTACCAATATTCAGGCACAGGGAATGTACTGTGGTCCGACGGACATAAAACGAGCGCAAACTTCATGAAAGTAAACGGTCAAACAACTTTTTGTTTGGATCCATTTACTGATGTTTTTAATGGCGCAACAGCGACACAAGCAGGCCAACATGAAGCGGCCTATAAACAGTGGAATGCGATGACGGAATATCAACGCAATTTGATCAATAACATTACTTATATCGGTGAAGTGAACAATGTGCAAGCCGATAAAAATATTAATCTGGCAACGCAACTTGATATGTGGTTGGTGCAGTCGGGGCAAAATGAAGTGCCTGGTCTTTTGCCAAAAATCTCAGAGTTGGATACTTCAAAATTAAACAAGATATTTGGCAATCGGCAGATTATAGGTTTAGAATCCACAGGTTCAGATCTATCTGAAGTGGTGAAATATGCGACAACGATTTTAAAACAGGCTATTGCATGTTCACAAAATCCAAACTTTACACCTAATCCCCTTACGGTTATTGCAGGCTCAAGTGCCATTGCGACAGATAAAGCGGGGGTTATTGCAGGCAATTCTGGGGGATATGGGCTTCCTTTTGATAATATCAAGCCAAGTGAAGGATTGACGGTACAACGTAAAGGAAATACTCTTGAAGTTTCTGCTACTCCAAAAGCAATTGGTAAAGAGGGGAGTGTAGAGCTTTGGAATAATCAAAATCGAGATTTTGTTCCAAATTATATCTATGGCACAATCAATCCAGATAGTACCATAGGGCAAACACTTTTTGCAACATCTGACCCAGCAACTTTGGAAGGAAATTTAAAAGTCAAAACCATCGGTCTTGGAGAAGTCACACTTCAAAAGACCTCCACAAACAATATCTTTACTAATAAGAAAATGGCAGGCGCAGAATTTACGCTCTATACTTCGGATGGTAAACCTGTCAAATGGTCAGACGGACATGCAGGCTATCCCATTACTGCAGCTAAGGGTACAAAAGCTAACAATACGAATGTGGTTTTGAAAATGGGTGAAGATGCGAAACTTGGTGTTAAGAACCTTGATTTTACCAAATCCTATTATTTTATGGAAACAAAAGCTCCAGCTGGTTTTGCTTTAAATGCGGTTAAAATTCCTGTGACTTTTGATGAAAACTCTAAGTTTGATGGGACGACAAACAACTACCAAGAGGATGTGGCAACACAAGATATTCCTACAGGATCAACCACTTTAACAAAAGTGGATGCTGACACTGACTCTTCCGAAACTCAAGGGGAAGCTACGCTTAAAGGTGTTACTTATGGTCTTTTCCATGCGGACGGTAAAGCTGTTGAATGGTCTGAGGGGCTGACAGACAAAACAGCAGGTTCGACTGAAAATCTTCCAATTACACCTACATTTGGTACAAAAGCAGATGATAAGAAGGTAGAGTTGACCATTGACGACTCTAACAAAGTTGGTGTTCAAAACTTACCGTTGAAAGAAAATGGCAAAGCTTTCTACTGGCAAGAGCTTCGTACTTCATCAGGTTATTCTCAATCTTCTAAGAAAATTCCAGTAGTCTTTGATGACAAGAGTGAAGTAGATGTTGCGACAAATGACTTTGCGGATAAAGACAAGGCTCAAACAAAGTTAATGTCTTTAATTTCATGTTTAATAAATCGCAAGAAGTCAATGGCTCTCTTACAGGCTTGAATGGTGCAGAGTTTACGCTCACTCCAAAAGAGGGGACAAAAGGAAATCCAATTGTTGCGGTCTCAGGAAAAGGTATAGATACGAATGGCTACACAGTAAATGGTTTGACTGTATTTGATGGTAAAGCCAATGAAGCAGCAGGAAACCCTTCTAAAGATGGTATTGCAATTGGTGACTATACTCTATCAGAAACAAAAACGCCAAATGGCTTGAAACCAATTAATGATGTAGATGTTTCGATTGAAGATGAAGTGGACGACAAAGGCAATCCTTTATCTTACACTGCAACCTTTACAGATAAAGTCACAGGGCAAATGATTGATAAAATTAAAGTTGATGCTTCGAGTTTAATTGATAACAACTTGATGTTTAAAGTTAATCTTGGTATCTTTACAAACATACCAGAAGAAAAACCAAAACCTACAATTACAAGTACAGCTAAAGACAAAACAGATGGAGATAAAACATTAGGAGTTGGACAAGCACAAGTGACAGACAGTGTCCAAGTGTATAATCTTTCCCCATCTACAGAATATAACCTCAAAGGCGCAGTCGTTTATACAGGTTCAGGTAAAGAAGTTCAAAATAAAACAAGTAAGGGAACTACGGCAGAAAAGAAATTCAAAACAGATAAAAATGGAAGTGCTACAGTTCAGGTAGATTTTCCAGTGATTAATACGATAAAAGATCAAAACAAAGAATACACGGTGACTCAGATGGTAACGGATGAAGCAGGAAATAAAGTTGTAGAAGAAAACAACTTCAAAGATAATCCTTCCCAAACGGTCAAGGTAGATGTAGCAGATGGGCATACAGAAGTACAGGATAAGGAAATTAAACCTGAAGTAACTACAGTTATTGATAAATTCTTCTATGAAGGATTAGTTAAAGGAAATACCTATACGGTTAAAATTACACAAGCTTACGATCATGATTTGAAGAAAGTTATTTCAGTGGATGGAAGTCTTACCTTTGAAGCTGAAAATACCAAAGGTGTTCTTAAAGTCCCTGTAAAAATTGATGCGAAAAAATATGGTGGTCATAAAATTACTTTGTATATGGATGTTTGGGCAGGAAAGGAAACTAAAAATGTCCGTCCATTGATCCATAGATACGATAAAAATGATGCTAAAGAAACTCTTACAGTGAAAAAAGTTGAAACTCCGATACCGCCAAAAAGTACGCTTCCCTCTATGGGTGAGAAAACAGGCGCAGTTGCTCTTGCAGGAGTGGCACTTGTAATATTCGCAGTGGTTGCCACACAAATGGATAAAATTAAAACTTTCTTGTCCAAAAAAAAAGACTGAAAGATACTAGAAAAGATTCATAATAAAAAATAGTAAATGATAACTATGTTAAATATCAAACGAAAACTATAAAAACAGCTAAAAAGTTAGCTGCTTTTAATTAGCACATTAAGTGAATGTAAATACTGTATTTCAATAAAAGTAGGGTTTATTTAACAGTTACTTTTTCTGAAAACGATGTACTTCTTATTATATCTATATTTTCCAATATATTCAAGAGTGTTTACATTATTTTTTCATTCCTTATTCTTCATAAGAATACCATATTAGAAGGACTCAAGAGCATCATTCTTTCCAATAAACCCTACTTTTTCTTTCAAATGAAATATGAAGATTGGAATGAATTATGAAAAAATTAACCTCAGTTCTTGCGTTAGGAACGATACTACTAGGAGTTATTTCGCCAACAATACAAGGTATCGCTGAAACGGCAGAACTTTCAGGCACTATAAATGGTATTGGTGTTGAAAATGGACATGCATCTGAGGATTCAACACAAGGGAGCAACGTAATTGATAATAAATCCACCCGTCCTGCCCAAGATGTTGATGAAAATCAAAATGAGAAAACTAAAGTTTTAAATGAAAAAAGCTGGTTGTCTACTGAACTCGATGATAACCAAGCATTTATTGATGCTACGGTTACTGCTGTTAATAAACCAGAAAGTGACATACAAAAATCTGATTTAGAAAATATTAAGAAATTGGTTGTAACTGGGGCATCAAGTATTCCAGAAAAAATTTCTGATTACATTACTTTGGGTGAGTTATATGTTTCAGATGGAACAGTATCAACTATACCAAATGGTCTTTATTCGCTCAATAAGACCCTGACAAATTTAGGGCTTCGAAATAATCATTTCATCGTATTACCAGAAAAGCTATTTGATGATTCTTTTTGGATTGGAAAGAGTAATGGTTTAACCTTACTGTTAGACAATAATCAAATTGTTTCCGATGTTCCTAATAATACAGGTGTTGCAGGTATGTTAGACTTCAACTCACGCAATAACATGTTGGAATATTTTAATAAAACAGATTATCATAATAATCCTCAAGGACAGCTTATGTATCAAGGAGGAACACCAACGATAAATGTTCCAGTTGGTTATGATTTTAACGCGAATACTCCAGATACAACGAATCTTGCTCTTTACGTAACAAATGTTGGCTATCAAACATTATTTCCTGGCCATGAATTTGTTTATTATGATGACGGGAATAGTTCGGTAATACAAAATGGTGTTGCAACTCATTCTGGAAGTGGAAAAATCTGGGTAAAAAGTAAATTTTCAACTTTAACCAATCCCTTTGCTCGAACACAAATCAAAGTAAATGTAGAGGCTCCTGCTGTAGCAGGAGATGTCACAGTAAAATATGAAGATGTAAATGGAGTTTCTATTTCAAATGATGTTGTAAAATCAGGAAATATTGGTGAAGCTTATACAACAGAACAAAAAGATATCCTAGGTTATACTTTTAAAGAAGTCAAAGGCAACGTATCGGGTCAATTTACAAATCAACCGCAAAAAGTGATCTATGTTTATGAACAAACTAAAGATCAATCAACAATTATTGTACATGACTCAGAACTCACAGTTGGTGATCCATGGAAATCAGAAGATAACTTTGACAGTGCCACAGATTATTATGGAAATGCGGTTCCTTTTTCAGATATAAATGTTGAAGGGCAAGTCGATACGACAAAAGCAGGAACTTATAAAGTCACGTATACCAGGTTTGTACCTAATTTCTTTTCAAACTCTGAAAATCAAGGCACATATTCTGCTGTAGCCACAATTACTGTAAAAGAAGCTCAACCTGTAAAAGGTGGTGATATTACTGTAAAATTCGTGGACATAGAAGGCAATAAAATTTCTGACGATGTGATAAAAGCAGGAAATATTGGAGAAGCGTATACGACAGAGCAAAAAGATATTCTAGGCTATACATTTAAAGAAGTTCAAGGTGATGTATCAGGTAAGTTCACTGATCAAGCCCAAACTGTCACTTATGTTTATACTGAGAATGAACTTCCTCATGTAACTGGAACTGTCCTTGTCCAATATGTAGATACGAATGGCCAGTCAATTTCGGAAGACGTTGTAAAATCAGGAATTGTTGGAGAAGGTTATAGCACTGAAAAGAAAGTTGTTAAGGGGTATACTTTCAAAGAGATTCAAGGCGAAGCGACTGGTCAATTTAAAGACCAACCTCAAACTGTAACTTATGTTTATACTAAAGATAAAAATGATATAGTGAAGCCTGAGTCAAAACTAGAGAATAAACCAGATTCCAAGGATAAAAATGATACTCAAGGAATAATATCTTCAACACAACATGGATTACCTGCAACAGGGGAAAATGAAAGAATGACGATGATGAGCCTCATCTTAGGATTAGTTCTTTTAGCCTTGGGAGCAGTCGTTTCAATTTTCCGATTTAAGAAAGTAAATAAATAATACCAAAAAGAAGTTATGCGTTATAACTTCTTTTTTTATCAAAAAATGAATAACTATATTAAAAGTTGAGAATAAGGAGGTAAAACATTGAAAATTTATGAATTGGCAAGAGATTTGGGCGTGGATCAAGAAGCGCTCCTTTTTCTTGCGCAAAAAGAAGGTCTTGAGGTAAAAAGTGTTGCCTCAATGTTAACGGAAGATGAAAAAGAACAGCTCTTGCAGGCTTTTGATGAATCAGGAGGTGTATTGGAAATATCAGAAATATCTCCTCAAAAAGTTAAAAAGAAACAAGAAAAGAAGGTAAAAAAGAAAAGTTCTTTTGTATCTGATGTTGTGGGGCAAATCAAAAAATATGAGCCCCCCCCTAAAAAAACAAAGGTTCCTCAAGTGAAAGCTGTAAAGGAAAAGACAGCGTATCGTATTTATCGCGTGGTCTTGGTAGGTGTGGTGGCTTTATTTGTAGGCTTAGGCTACTCGGCTTACAATGCGAATGTTCAAATGACGGATTTGACAACGAAAGTGAATCAAACGACAGAAACTTTAAGTGAGAATCAAAAAGAGCTTTCTGAACAAATGAAAATACTCACGCAAGAAAATAAGAGTTTGTCGGAGCGAGTGAAAAAGCTAGAAAAGTCTTCTTCTACCAAAGAGGTTAAAAAGTCTTTAACATCTCAAAAAGTTGAAGCAAAATCAAAAACTAAAAAATAAATGAAATAAAGAAAGTGAGAAAAGATATGAGTTTTGCAAGTATTAAAACAGGTTTAATCAGTTTAATTTTTGTTGCTGCTGCGATATTTTGTTTCAAGGCTTGGAAGGAAGGCAAGTGGGCTGAAATCTTTACGACTTTAGGTATTGGGGCCATCTTATGGGCACTCCTTTCAGGTAAAGATCTCTTTGCGATGGCGTGGAAAGTGATTTCCGCAGTTCTTGGTGTCTTTGGATTAAAAGCGTGAGCGATGATGAGAAAAGAATATTATGATTATGTCATCGGATTAGAAACGCCTTATTGGGTTCAAGAAATTCGATTACGAGGCAAAGTGTATTGGACTTTTCAAACACCTATGTCTGTTCCTTTTATTTTAGTCATGTTTGGGAGCGCTGGCGTGATTTATATTTTAATTCACCCTCTTTTTCCAATTTTGAATATTATTCCTATGGTTCCTGTTGCGATGCTTACGGTATTGCCGTGGTGGTTAGGGAAAAAATATGTGTCGGTGGAACCCGATGGCAAAAAGATGCATCAATATATTTCGGGCACTTATCGTTTTGTTCGAGAATTTGGCTTTGATAAACGTGGCATTTATCAAGAAGAGCGGCGGAAAGAAGTAGAAGAAAAAATTGTATTTGAAAAAGTGAAGCTTTAAAAATTGAAAAAATAATAATGGAAAGGAGAAACGATGAAACTAAGCTATCCTATAGAAACTTATCAAGAGAATTTGGTACTCACAAAAGAAAGAGAGGTGATGGCATTTTATGCGATTCCATATTTTGCCATTTCCCCCGTGAATGTGAAGAAAAAAGGTGAGATGAAAGAGACGCTAGAAAAAGCATTGAAGAAATTGTTGCCACATGCTTATTTTGAAATTTCTTTAGTTTCTCGTGATTTTCTTTTACAAGAGAAAATGTCTGACCTTTTAGAAACGTTGATGCCAGAATGTAAAGCTTCAGGCAAAGTGTATTTAGAAGGTGTCACAAAGCGTTATACCAAAGAGATGGAAATTCCTTATAAGTATGTGTGGTTACTTGGTGTTTCCCTTTCTAAAGAGAGAGAAGCCATGAATTTTAAAGAACTGATCCAACATACACTTCAAAAACAAACAGAAACTTTTATGCGTGGATTAGGGCGTTATATTCAAGTGACAGAGACATGGGCAGAAGAATGGAAACAAGCTGAAAGAGAATTGAGACAAACGCTTTCTGCTTTAAAACCTGTGCCTTTGTCTGGTGAACAGATGTATTACTATCAAAAATTGCAATTTTTACCTTATATTCCTCATTTACGCAAAGAGGTCTTAGATTTAAGAACGGTTAATAATGTCACAGATACAATGATTTACGCCAATACAATGGGAGAATTAAAATTTGTAAGTCCTTTTGGTACAAGTTATTGTTCGATTTTACCTGTAGGAAAATCTACGGGTATCCTAACCAATAACCACATCGGAGAAATTGTGCAAACTTTCAATTTTCCCGTGTGCTTAAAAATTAAAGCCCATTTTCCAGATATGAATGGCTCTTTTGGGTATAAATCAAAATTGACGCAAGGGATGACCCGTTCAAAAATGATTATGCGAGAAACTGCCGCAACAGGTAATGTTATGCATGATCGTATTATCATTGGGCGTCAAGGTTTAAATGATATGGCGAAAAAAATGCAAGCAAAAGTCCCTATTCTTGAATATGGGACTTTTTTGATTATTGCAGCTTCTAGTCGTAAACAACTCCGAAGTCGTGTGAAAACAGCAGTGGAAGCTTTTGAAACACTGCATATTGATTTAGAGTATGCGAGACTGGATCAGCCGTATCTTTTCCAATCTTTACTTTATGGGGCAAAATTAAATCGTGATTCACGCTTTTGGTATCACGTGAGTGATGTGGGTGGCTTTTCCCAACAACTCTTTTTCACGACGACAAAGAGCGGCTCGGATTCAGGCTTTCCATTGGGACGAGTGGACAGTAACTACTATAAATGGGAAGATTTAAATCAAGCGACTCATGCTTCAAGAAATATTGTCTTGTACAATCCGATGCTTGCCAATAAAGAAAATATTGCAGGAAAGGTCACCAAAAACTTGTTAACAACTATTACAGGGATGACGGGTTCAGGGAAATCTATTTTGGCGCAGTACTTGTTTTTACAAGCGGTACATTCTAAAATTCGTACCCTTTATGTGGATCCTAAACATACCATGCGAGAACAGTGGTTAAGTGTTTCTAAAGATCCTAAATGGCGGAAAAGAAATCCAGATTTAGCAGAAATCATAGACAACATTCATTGGTCAACGCTAGATTATCGTAAGAAAGAAAATCAAGGGGTGTTGGATCCTATTGTCTTTTTGAATGCGAATGATGCGGTGACGGTTTCACGAAGTATCTTAAAATACTTGGGTGAAGGTTCATGGAAAAAAGAAGAATTGTCTGCCATATATAAGGCCACAAAAGAAGTGGTTAAACGCCGTGTCAATGGAGAGACGGTTGGTTTTATGCATGTCATTGAAACTTTAAAGGCTTCTTCTAAAAAAGAAGTCAAGGCTGCAGGAGAATATCTTTTTGAAGTGGTGGAGGGTTCTATTCTCTCCCTTGCCTTTTCTTATGGTGATGTGAAGGGAATCTCGTTTGAAGAACACGCCACAGTACTAGAAATTGCGGATCTCGAACTTCCAGAAGCAGATGCGGAGGATGAACTTTCTGATGAAGAAAGAAGCTCTGTGGCCTTGATGATGGCTTTAGGTACATTTTGTAAACAATTTGGTTCCATGAATGATAAAGAAGAAACCATTGAGTTTATGGATGAAGTGTGGGTCATTATGACTTCTAAAGAAGGAAAACGTATTGTGAAATCTATGAAACGTGTGGGACGTTCTCAAAATAATAAATTGGTATTGATTTCTCAATCGGTCAATGATGTGAAAGATCCGAATGATACGACAGGCGCAGGAGAGCGCTTTTGTTTTTATGAAGATGGTGAAGAAGAACATATTTTACGTACCTTGAAACTGGAAGTCAATGAAACCAATATCCAGTGGATTCGCAACATGAATCAAGGGCAATGTTTGTATTTGGATGTCTTTGGCAATATTAATCGTATTTCTATCGAGGTGCCACAGGCTTGGTTAGAATTATTTGCGCCAAAAAATGATTCTGAACAATCTCGATTGGAACAAGCTTATCAAAAACGTTAGGAGGTTGAAATGGATTTAACAACGGTTGCAGGGATAAGTACTTATGGGATTTACCATGAAGCCGTGCATGGTAAAATTACAGAGCCGATCCCTTTAATCTGGAATACACTTTCCAAGTTGCTTATAGACATGCCTTTTGATTGGTTTAGGGGATGTGCTTCTTTTGTTTCTTTTTTGACCGATGCTTTGAATATTTCTGGAAGTTTAGGTGGTCTGCAACATCAAATGATGACGCAGGCTAAAGAAATTTTCGTAGGCTTTATTGGAGGAAAAAATGGGACGATTGCGGCAGTTTCTGGCGCAGGGATGTTGCTTACCTTGGCGTTTATTTACTTGTTTTATCAGTATGCCAATGGGAAAGGGAGATTTTTGCATGCTTTCTTTCATTTGATGGGGGTAGTCATGACCCTCTTTTGTTTTTTCGGCACCTTTACTTATACAGCTCAAAATGGACAAGTCAAAAGAGAAATGGGAGGGGAAATCCTCTTTCATACGGTATCCAATGTTTCCAATGAGGTAAAAAATAAAATCAATGCTGGTTTAACAGGCTATACAGGGCTTGATGAACAAGGAGCAGGTTTTATTGAAAATTATGTGGTAAAACCCACCGCCAATTTCATCAATACAGGAAATCCTGGAGGGAAAATTGGTGAAGAAAATGGAAAACCTATCTATTTTGATTACGATGTTGCGAATGGTAATAAAACCGATGGCAATGGCTGGCCTGGAGGTAAAAAAGGACAAACCTATATTAATGAGGTTTCACAGAAAGTAGCTTTTCTTAAAAATGACGGAAAAAATATCGGCCAACAAATGATGGCCTTAATGCTTGGGCAAGCCAATTTATTGTTGTATGCCTTTCCTATAGGTGCAGTCAATATTATGATCTCTGTTTTAACGCTTGTTCTTTGCCTTTTTATTCTTCTCATTCCAGTCAGTGCGCTTTTAAGCTTTATCCCTTGGTGCAGAAATGCTTTTTATTCTATCGTGAAAAAATGTTTAGGCTTATTGGTTGCGCCTTCTCTTTTGAGTGCCATGTTAGGGGTGGTATTCTATATCATGATGCGGATAGATTTTGCGGTGATTTCTGTGGTTTCAGGGCATCCGACGAATAATTTGAGTGCAGCCTTAACAACTTTATCAGCATCTTTATTTATGGTTTTTATGCCTGCGGTTATTCTCTTAAAAGTGGTGTTCTTGTACTTCCTTTGGAAGAGTAAATCTTCTCTCACACGTACGGTTACAGGACAAGATATGCCTCAACAGATGGGGCTTTCTGCGCTCCAGTCAGAATGGGCACATATGAAGGCCATGTCAGGTAAAGCGAAAAACAAAGTTGTGGGTGGCGCAGAAGTGGCCGCAGGCGCAGCAAGTGGTCAGCCAGAAGTTGCGCTTGACGGGGCTTCAAAATTATCCGCAAGTGATGCTCAAGCTCCACAACAAGAAGAGCCACCCGTAGAAACACCTCAAGCTCAAGACAATCTTGAACCAGATGAAATAGAAACTCCAGAAGAAGAAAATCTTGAAGAGCTTCCAATGGAGGATTTGGAAGACCTCTCATCAGAAAACGAAAATCCAGAAAATCCAGAAGACCTTCAGCCTGAAGATTTAAGTGAATTTATTTCAGAAGATGAAGATGAAAGTGAAGAAACACAACAACCTGAAGCGGGGGAAGATTTTGCTTTGAATGATGAAGAAAAGGAAACATTGGATCAAGAAGAAAATCAAAATGCACAAGAAGAACCTGTGGATACACAAGATTTCCAAGCAGTGCCTCATCAAGAATTGTCTGCTTTAGATCCGACCTTTGCGACACAAGAGTCTTCCGACTTTACAGGAGATTTGAAAGAAGAACAAGATATCGCATGGGAAGATGTCCAACACGATTTAGAAGAAATGAGAAACTAGTATGAAAAAAATAATCATTGCAGGAATAGTGACACCTGTTCTTCTTTTCTTTGGATTAATTATTTTTTTACTTTCCATGTTAACAAGTATTGGGGGAAGTGTGGCCAACCAAGAACCCGAGATTACAGGAAATAGCACCCCTCCTGTGACAGGAGAGACGCTAAAAGTTGCGACACAAACCTACCAGCATTTGGTCAAAACACACCAATTTACTTCTGAAGGTGCTTCAGGTGCGCTTGCGGTAGCGCAACGGGAAAGTGGTTTTAACCCACAAGCTGTAAATCCTGCAGGAGGGGTCGCAGGCCTTTTCCAATGGTCAGGTTGGGGAAGTTTTATTAATGGGAATCGGATTCATTCTGAAGGTTCAATTAAGGGAATGGATTTGTCTACGTTAACCCTTGAAAATCAGTTTAAACTCATAGATTATGAGTTAAATGGTTCCTACTCTAAGGTAAAAACCTTATTGACAAAATCAAAAGATCCTGTGCAAGCCGCAAAAGATTGGTCACTATACTATGAAGGTGTGAGTTTGTCCGATGGTCAAAGTAAGCTAGAGATGATTGCGCAATTATCCAAGCAATGGTATGCCTATTTTAATGGCGGAGGTGCATCGGGCGGAACAATTAAACTTTTGAATGATGTCTTAGGTAAAAAAGTGGGTACAGGTCAGTGCTATGCTTTGTCGGATTACTTTGTAAATAGTATCAGTGGTTTTCACCTTCAGGGACTGTGTGCTTTTAATATTGGCTCTGACAACTTCAGTAGCTTTACCTCTCATGGTTGGAAAGTCATCATGAAACCGAAGGCAAGCGATCTTGTACCAGGTGCAGTCATTAATTGGGGCTTTGGTCCGATCGCAGGTTCAGCGAGCGAAAATCCTTATGGTCATACGGGAGTGATTAGTGGCGTGAAGGGCAATAGCTTTACTACTTACGAACAAAATGTAGGCGGGGTACAAATTGTCCAACACATGCATCGCACAT
>ERZ1035044.275-NODE-275-length-12150-cov-64.347499_pt1 | contig 12150 bp, 7 predicted proteins | sample MGYA00520588_ERZ1035044 | MGnify/ENA primary metagenome ERZ1035044 (study PRJEB33766, sample SAMN09781698) | gut metagenome | biome: gut microbiome | host: Homo sapiens | place: Madagascar | study: EMG produced TPA metagenomics assembly of the PRJNA485056 data set...
GAGGTAAAACGCTTACCGTTGGACGCCGGGCGACCGCCTTTTTCCGCCGTTTTTTCCATCTTAACGACTGGACGTTTGATGCCCGCTGTTTTCGGTTTGGCCTTCACTTTAGGTTTTGCCTCGGAAGAGGAATTTTCGATGAGCTTAAAGAGGTCGATTAACTCATCATCAGTTAAATCGCGCCACTCACCCAGCGGAATGCCGCTTAAACTGACGTTCATAATGCGCGTACGTTCCAGCTTTTTCACTTCGTAACCAAAGTGCTCGCACATGCGACGGATCTGACGGTTCAGCCCCTGCACCAGGGTAATGCGGAAGACAAACGGCGCTTCTTTTTTGACTTTACACTTTTTAGTCACTGTCCCGAGGATTGGCACCCCCGCCCCCATACCACGAATAAATTCATCGGTAATCGGTTTATCGACCGTAACCAGATACTCTTTCTCATGATCGTTACCCGCACGGAGGATCTTATTCACCAGATCGCCGTGATTGGTGAGGAAAATCAGCCCCTGGGAGTCTTTATCCAGGCGGCCAATCGGGAACACGCGTTTGCTGTGGTTAACGAAATCGACAATGTTATCGCGCTCGCCATCTTCGGTGGTGCTGACAATACCGACGGGCTTGTTCAGGGCGATAAGTACCAAATCTTCGGCTTCCCGAGGCTCAATCAACTGACCGTTTACTTTCACAACGTCGCCGGGTTTCACCTGATCGCCAATGGTGGCTCGCTTGCCATTAAGGAACACATTGCCTTGCTCGATATAGCGATCCGCTTCGCGGCGTGAGCAAATTCCGCTTTCGCTGATGTATTTATTTAAACGGACTGATGAGTCGGGCAGCATAAATTCTCCTGTAAAAAACGGAATATACCGTACCTTTGGGTTGATAAAAAATAGTCATGAGCGAACTATTTGTTATTTTCATTGGCTTGAATTCGTTACCTGCTCAAATCACTTTCCAGAAGCAATGTGCGACATCGTGAGCCATGTCAGTAAGTGGTTAAATTCGCAGTGGTAGCATGCCTCCCGTGATTTCTTACTAACCGGAGAAGTAATGGAACTGCTTTTATTGAGTAACTCGACGCTGCCGGGTAAAGCCTGGCTGGAACATGCGCTGCCGCTGATTGCTGAACAGTTGCAGGGTCGCCGTTCAGCGGTATTTATTCCTTTCGCTGGCGTAACGCAGACCTGGGATGATTACACAGCGAAAACGGCTGCGGTTCTCGCTCCGCTGGGTGTTTCTGTCACCGGTATTCATAGCGTTGTCGATCCCGTTGCCGCGATTGAAAATGCTGAGATCGTGATTGTCGGGGGCGGGAATACTTTCCAGTTGCTGAAACAGTGCCGCGAGCGCGGGCTGCTGGCACCAATTACTGACGTGGTTAAACGTGGTGCGCTGTATATTGGCTGGAGCGCAGGCGCTAACCTTGCTTGCCCAACCATTCGTACCACCAACGATATGCCGATTGTCGATCCGCAAGGTTTCGATGCGCTAAATCTGTTCCCGCTGCAAATCAACCCGCACTTCACCAACGCGCTGCCGGAAGGCCATAAAGGTGAAACCCGTGAGCAGCGTATTCGCGAACTGCTGGTCGTCGCGCCAGAACTGACGATTATTGGTCTACCGGAAGGTAACTGGATCACAGTGAGTAAAGGTCACGCTACGCTGGGTGGCCCGAACACCACTTATGTGTTTAAGGCTGGTGAAGAAGCGGTTCCGCTGGAAGCTGGTCACCGTTTTTAAGTGAATTGCCGGATGCATGATCCGGCATCTTGTTCATAGTGCCTGATGCGACGCTTGACGCGTCTTATCAGGCCTACAGGATTCACAATATTAATACTCGTCCCGTCCTTCATCTTCATCCGGCTGTTCCAGCACACTGTAAGCCACCGAACAAAACAGCGAGTTCAGGCGCTGCATATCTCCCAGTAAGCCTAAATGTAGCGAACTGGTTTCAATGCTCTGCACGTTTTGCTGATGCAGGCGATCGACGTGGGCGTGGGAATAGCGGCGATTAAGAATGCGAAAACGATGTTTGCTGCGACGCAAACGACGAGCGCTGGTGACATCGCCAGAGAAGAACACCGACATTGCCAGTTTTAAATTACTGAGCAATTGCTCATAGAGCGCATCCAGTTCCTTCAAGCCATCAAGCGAAAATGCCCGCCGTGCTGCCAGCGATTTATCGGCAATTTCGCTGCCCATGCGCTCGACGATATCGGAGGCCTGTTCAAGGTTGAGCGACATTTCGATGATCTCCGCCCAGCGGCGCGACTCTTCCTCCGCCAACTCTTCTTTTGGCATCCGCGCCAGATACAGCTTAATGGCGGTGTAGAGAACGTTGATATCATCTGCCAGCTTACGCAGCTCTTTCTCCTGCCGTGGCTCGCCGTGCATCACTTTATTCAGCCCTTCCATCATCTGTTCCATGGCGTCGCCAATGCGCAGGGTTTCGCGCGCGGCGTTCGCCAGAGCAAGCGTGGGCGTATCCAGCGCGCTGACATCCAGATGTTTAGGCCGTAGCTGGGTATCCAGTTCCGGTTCATCGCGAATAATCGTTTTGCAAAACCGTGCCATCGGGTCAACAAATGGCAGCATGACCAGGCAACGTACAAGGTTGTAGAAGACGTGGAAATAGATCACCAGTTCCGCTTTTGGCAATGACAACTTCCCCATTGTCTCTGCCAGCAAATGGACAAACGGCAGGATAATCAGGCTACCCACCAGCTTAAACAGCAAACTACCCAGCGCGACACGGCGGGCTGCGGCATTGGCGGCACTGTTGTTGAGCATCGCCAGCAGACCGGAACCGAGGTTAGCACCAATCACCAGACAGAGCGCCACGGGGAAGGAGATAATGCCTGCGGCGGTCAGAGTCGCAGTCAGCAATACAGCAGCAAGGCTGGAGTAGCTGATAATGGCGAACATCGCGCCAATCAGCGCATCCAGCAGAATATCGCCGGTCAGCGAGGCAAAGATCACCTGAACGCCGTTTGCCTGGGTGATCGGCGTTACGGCCTGCACAATCAACTCCAGCGCTAGCAAAATCAGCCCAAGACCAATACCGACGCGGCCCAGTTGCCCGGCGCGTGACTGTTTGCGTCCGAGGAAAAAAATCACGCCGATAAAAATAAGTAACGGTGACAGCCAGGATAAGTCGAAGGTGAGAATACGCGCCATTAGCGCCGTCCCGACATCTGCACCCAGCACAATGACCAGAGCCAGTGCGAGGGCTACCAGATCCTGAGCGACAAACGAGGTCACCAGCATGGTGGTGGCATTACTGCTCTGTACCAGTGCGGTAACGCCGATCCCCGCGCAAAAGGCGAGCGGCTTTTTTTCGACGCTCCGGCTAAGGACAGTACGCAAACGCGCGCCGAAGACGCGCATTACGCCGGTTCGAACAATATGAGTCCCCCAGACCAGCAGGGCGACGGCAGAAAGCAGGTGAAGCAGCGTTAACACGAGTTCAGGTTCTCCTTATCGTTATATGTTCCTGAAGCAATTGAATGACCAAAGGACCGGAAACACGCTGACTGGCATCTTTACTGTGCCTTTTGACATTCGTTTTTCCGGCTAAGATTATTCCAGCCTGTTTCCAGTATAAGTGTTTCATATTAATAAAGAGACAGGGCACTCATTGAGCGCCCTGTTTGTTGTAAGGAAAAGTGACAGATTTGTGAATCAGTCCGCGTCATACCCCAGATTCGGTGCCAGCCAGCGCTCAACTTCGGTAACGCTCATACCTTTACGGCGGGCATAATCTTCAACCTGATCGCGCTGAATTTGTGCTACAGCGTAGTACTTGCTGTCCGGGTGGCTGAAGTACCAACCCGAAACCGATGCACCGGGCCACATGGCGAAAGATTCTGTGAGTTTCATGCCAGTGTGTTTTTCCACTTCCAGCAGCTCCCAGATGGTGGCTTTTTCCGTATGTTCCGGGCAGGCCGGGTAGCCCGGTGCCGGACGGATGCCCTGGTAGTTTTCGCGGATCAGTTCTTCGTTGCTGAGGTTCTCGTTCGGCGCATAGCCCCAGTAGACTTTACGCACACGCTCATGGAGATACTCCGCAAAGGCTTCCGCCAGACGGTCGGCAAGCGCTTTCACCATGATTTTGTTGTAATCATCGTGCTGCGCTTCAAAGGCATCAGCCAGTGCGTCCTCTTCCAGCCCGCCAGTCACGGCAAATGCGCCGATGTAATCTGCTTTACCAGAAAGCTTCGGCGCAACGAAGTCAGCGAGACAGTAGTTAGCGAATCCCGTTTTTTCGGTCTGTTGACGCAGATGGTGGCTGACGTTGATCACATGGGTGCGCGTTTCGTCACGGTAGATTTCAATGTCATCGCCCACACGGTTTGCCGGGAACAGGCCCACCACGCCACGCGGATTCAGCGTTTTCTCGGCGCTTAATTTATCCAGCATGTCGTTGGCGTCTTTAAACAGCCGCTGCGCCTCAACGCCCACCACTTCATCTTCCAGAATGCGCGGATACTTCCCGGCCAGCGACCAGGTCATAAAGAACGGTGTCCAGTCGATGTAATTACGCAGCGTTTCGATGCTGGCTTCAACTTCCTGCACGCCGAGACGGTGCGCCACCGGCGGCGTGTAAGCCTGCCAGTCAAAAGCGAAATCGTTATCGCGCGCCGCTTCCAGCGTGACCGGTGGTGTGCGCGGTTTCTTGCGCCCGTGCTGAATACGTACGGTTTCGTACTCCTTGCGGGTACGAGCGACAAAATCATCACGCTGAGTATCGGAAAGCAGCGCCGCCACCACACCAACGGTGCGCGATGCGTTCTGTACATACACCGTCGGGCCGCTGTAGTTCTGCTCAATTTTCACCGCCGTGTGCGCTTTTGAGGTCGTCGCGCCGCCAATCAATAGCGGGATGGTGAAGCCCTGACGCTCCATCTCTTTCGCCACGTTAACCATCTCGTCCAGCGACGGCGTGATAAGCCCCGAAAGGCCAATCAGATCAGCATTCACTTCTTTAGCGGTACGGAGAATTTTTTCCGCAGGCACCATAACGCCGAGATCGACAATTTCGTAGTTGTTACATTGCAGCACCACACCAACGATATTTTTACCGATGTCGTGGACGTCGCCCTTCACGGTGGCGATCACCATCTTGCCGTTGGTTTTGCCCTGCTCTTTGCTGGCTTCAATAAACGGTTCGAGATACGCCACCGCCTGTTTCATGACGCGCGCCGATTTGACCACCTGTGGCAGGAACATTTTCCCTTCGCCAAACAGATCGCCGACCACGTTCATGCCGTCCATCAACGGGCCTTCAATCACTTCAATCGGGCGCGTAGCCTGCTGGCGGGCTTCTTCGGTATCCTGCTCGATAAACTCAGTAATGCCTTTGACCAGCGAGTATTCCAGACGTTTATTCACTTCCCACGAGCGCCACTCCGCCTGCTGGGCGTTAGCGGTGTCGTCGGTTTTGCTGCCGCGATATTTCTCGGCAAGCTCCAGTAAACGCTCAGTGCCATCATCGCGACGATTAAGAATCACATCTTCCACCGCGTCGCGCAGTTCAGCGGGCAGGTCGTCGTAAATCGCCAGCTGCCCGGCATTGACGATCCCCATATCCATGCCATTGCGAATAGCGTAGTAGAGGAACACTGCGTGAATGGCTTCGCGCACCGGATCGTTGCCACGGAATGAGAAAGAAACGTTAGATACGCCGCCGGAAATCAGCGCGTGCGGCAGTTCGCGTTTGATGTCTTCGCAGGCGCCGATAAAGTCCTGCGCATAGTTGTTGTGCTCTTCAATGCCGGTTGCGACCGCGAAGATGTTCGGGTCGAAGATGATATCTTCTGGCGGGAAGCCAACCTCTTCGGTGAGGATTTTGTACGCCCGACGGCAAATCTCGATTTTCCGTGCGCGGGTATCGGCCTGTCCCTGTTCGTCAAAGGCCATTACCACCACTGCCGCACCGTAACGACGCAAGAGCTTCGCGTGATGGATAAAGGCGTCGACGCCCTCTTTCATCGAGATAGAGTTAACAATGCCTTTGCCCTGGATACACTTCAGACCTTTTTCAATGACATCCCATTTTGAGGAGTCGATCATAATCGGCACGCGAGCGATATCCGGTTCACCGGCAATCAGATTGAGAAAACGCACCATCGCCGCTTCGGCGTCGAGCATCCCTTCATCCATGTTGATATCGATAATCTGCGCACCGTTTTCCACCTGCTGGCGGGCCACATCCAGTGCCTCGCTGTATTTCTCTTCTTTGATCAGGCGCTTGAACTTAGCGGAACCGGTGACGTTGGTGCGTTCACCCACGTTCACAAACAGGCTATCTTCGCCAATGTTCAGCGGCTCCAGGCCGGACAAACGGCAGGCTACGGGGATTTCCGGCAGTTTGCGCGGCGCTAATCCTTCTACTGCACGACTCATCGCTGCAATATGTTGTGGCGTGGTGCCACAGCAGCCGCCGACGATATTGAGAAAACCCGCTTGCGCCCATTCACGTATCTGTTTTGCCATCGTGTCGGCGTCGAGATCGTACTCACCAAAGGCGTTGGGTAGCCCGGCGTTCGGGTGCGCGGTGACGTAGCATTCCGCAATCCGTGACAGCTCCTGCACGTACTGGCGCAGTTCATCGGGCCCCAGCGCACAGTTCAGGCCAAAGCTCAGAGCTTCGGCGTGGCGCAATGAGTTGTAAAATGCTTCGGTGGTCTGCCCGGAGAGCGTGCGCCCGGAGGCGTCGGTGATGGTGCCGGAGATCATAATCGGCAGCTCAACGCCCAGCGCTTCAAACTCCGTTTTCACCGCAAAAACCGCCGCTTTGGCGTTAAGGGTGTCGAAAACGGTTTCAATCAGGATCAGATCCGCGCCACCTTCCACCAGCGCTTTGGTGGACTCTCGATAAGCCGCCACCAGCCCGTCAAAAGTGATATTACGAAATGCCGGATCATTTACGTCCGGAGAAATAGACGCCGTGCGGTTGGTCGGGCCGAGAACACCGGCAACGTAGCGCGGTTTCTCCGGCGTGCGCGCGGTCCACTCATCAGCACAAGCTCGCGCCAGTTTCGCCGCCGCAAAGTTGATTTCCGCCGACAGGGATTCCATCTGGTAATCCGCCATCGCAATGGTCGTGGAGTTGAAGGTGTTGGTTTCGATGATATCCGCGCCCGCTTCAAAGTAGGCGTTGTGGATAGCGGCGATCACTTCCGGTTTGCTGAGCACCAGCAGGTCGTTGTTGCCTTTGAGATCGCATGGCCAGTCGGCAAAGCGTTCACCACGAAAATCGGCTTCGTTCAGTCGATAGCTCTGGATCATGGTGCCCATACCGCCGTCCAGCACCAGAATACGTTCATTTAACTGCGCACGCAGTTGTTCCACTTTGCTGCTCACACTTGCTCCCGACACGCTCAACCCAGATTTAATAAAAATTCAACAAACCATACTGGCATAAACGCATCTGTGGTAAAAGCGACCACCACGCAACATGAGATTTGTTCAACATTAACTCATCGGATCAGTTCAGCAACTATTGCATTAGCTAACAATAAAAATGAAAATGATTTCCACGATACAGAAAAAGGAGGCTGTCATGGTCGCACCCATTCCCGCGAAACGCGGCAGAAAACCCGCCGTTGCCACCGCACCAGCGACTGGACAGGTTCAGTCTTTAACGCGTGGCCTGAAATTACTGGAGTGGATTGCCGAATCCAATGGCAGTGTGGCACTCACAGAGCTGGCGCAACAAGCCGGGTTACCCAATTCCACGACCCACCGCCTGCTAACCACGATGCAACAGCAGGGTTTCGTGCGTCAGGTCGGCGAACTGGGACATTGGGCAATCGGCGCACATGCCTTTATGGTCGGCAGCAGCTTTCTCCAGAGCCGTAATTTGTTAGCGATTGTTCACCCTATCCTGCGCAATTTAATGGAAGAGTCTGGCGAAACGGTCAATATGGCGGTGCTTGATCAAAGCGATCACGAAGCGATTATTATCGACCAGGTACAGTGTACGCATCTGATGCGAATGTCCGCGCCTATCGGCGGTAAATTGCCGATGCACGCTTCCGGTGCGGGTAAAGCCTTTTTAGCCCAACTGAGCGAAGAACAGGTGACGAAGCTGCTGCACCGCAAAGGGTTACATGCCTATACCCACGCAACGCTGGTGTCTCCTGTGCATTTAAAAGAAGATCTCGCCCAAACGCGCAAACGGGGTTATTCATTTGACGATGAGGAACATGCGCTGGGGCTACGTTGCCTTGCAGCGTGTATTTTCGATGAGCACCGTGAACCGTTTGCCGCAATTTCTATTTCCGGACCGATTTCACGTATTACCGATGACCGCGTGACCGAGTTTGGCGCAATGGTGATTAAAGCGGCGAAGGAAGTGACGCTGGCGTACGGTGGAATGCGCTGACTTTTTCTGGCGGGCAGAGGCAATATTCTGCCCATCATACCTGAGTGGCAATAGAATAAGGGTGTCTGTTAATCGCATTGACGCCAAAATAACTTAATGTCATACACTTCACACACTTTTATTAACTCAGCATTATTTTTAAACATCAAACCACTTAATCATTAACAAAATCGCAAGATCTCATTCCACCGAAACTTTTACGGCTGCATTATGAGATTGAGCGATTTATGATATTTCTTTAGTTGTAATCATATTAAATTTTTTCACTGTTCTGATAGTTAAAATTCAAGACATCAATAAACAATGAGATATTTAAATGATTACTCGTATCCCTCGTAGTTCTTTCTCTGCAAATATTAATAATACAGCCCAGACAAATGAACACCAAACCCTGAGTGAATTGTTTTATAAAGAACTCAAGGATAAATTTTCTGGCAAGGAGCTGGCGACGCCTCTATTAAAAAGCTTCTCAGAGAACTGTAGACAAAATGGTCGTCATATCTTTAGCAACAAGGATTTTGTCATTAAATTTTCCACGTCCGTCTTACAAGCTGATAAGAAAGAAATTACGATAATTAATAAAAACGAAAACACGACACTTACTCAAACCATTGCCCCAATATTTGAAAAATACCTAATGGAAATTTTACCTCAACGCTCAGACACTCTTGATAAACAAGAATTAAACCTAAAGTCAGATAGAAAAGAAAAAGAATTCCCAAGAATTAAACTTAATGGTCAATGTTATTTTCCGGGGCGACCCCAAAACCGTATAGTATGCCGACACATTGCTGCACAATATATTAATGATATTTATCAGAATGTTGATTACAAACCCCATCAAGATGATTATTCTTCAGCTGAAAAATTTCTCACTCACTTCAACAAAAAATGCAAAAACCAGACTTTGGCGTTGATTTCCAGCCGTCCTGAGGGGCGTTGCGTTGCTGCCTGCGGTGATTTCGGGCTAGTTATGAAAGCATATTTTGACAAGATGGAATCAAATGGCATCAGTGTTATGGCAGCCATATTACTGGTGGATAACCATGCTTTGACGGTCCGGCTAAGAATAAAGAACACAACTGAAGGATGTACCCATTACGTGGTTTCGGTTTATGATCCTAATGTAACTAACGATAAAATAAGAATTATGAGCGAAAGCAAAGAGGATATTAAACACTATTCTCTGATGGATTTTATGAATGTAGATTATAGCCTCCTGAAATGGTCAAATGATCATGTTATTAACCAATCTGTTGCAATAATTCCAGCACTTCCGAAAGAACAGCTATTGATGTTAAAAGGATCTGTGGATGAAATAACCCCTCCATTATCACCAGCAACGATGAATTTGCTAATGGCAATTGGTCAGAATCACCAACTTACGCAACTGATGATTCAGCTCCAGAAAATGCCAGAACTACATAGAACAGAAATGTTGACTGCCTATAATAGTGGACATATGAACGTTATTAATACTATTTTTAACGCATTACCCACTCTGTTTAATACGTTTAAATTCGATAAAAAAATATGAAACCCCTCCTCCTGGCAAATAATTCTAATGAATATCCCGGTTTGTTTTCAGCGATACAGCATAAACAACAAAATGTTGTAGAGACGGTTTATCTTGCTTTATCTGACCATGCACGCCTGTTTGGATTTACCGCTGAAGATATTATGGATTTTTGGCAACACAAAGCGCCACAAAAATACTCTGCCTTTGAGTTGGCTTTTGAATTGGGTCACCGGGTTATTGCTGAATTAATCCTTAATACATTAAATAAGATGGCTGAAAGCTTTGGCTTTACGGATAACCCTCGATACATTGCGGAGAAAAATTATATGGAAGCTTTACTCAAAAAAGCATCTCCCCATACCGTACGCTAAATCTTTGTCTGCGCCGATACGCATAAACATCTTCCACATGCCCTTCACGTATGCGGTTTTGTAGTGCGCGCCAGTAATCAGCGCGGAACAGGTCGGCGTGCATCTCTTCAAACAGCGGACCAATACGCGGGTCGGCGCATAGCCAGTGGCGAAACTCTTCCGGGAAAACATCGCCCGGCGAGACGCTGTACCACGGTTCGCTGGCAAGTTCGTCTTCCGGATAGCGCGGCGGCGGGATGTCGCGGAAATTCACTTCCGTCATGTAGCAAATTTCATCGTAATCATAAAAAACCACACGCCCGTGACGGGTGACACCGAAGTTTTTAAACAGCATGTCGCCAGGAAAAATGTTAGCAGCGGCAAGCTGGCGAATAGCGTTACCGTATTCTTCAATGGCGTCGCGCAACTGCTGACCTTCCACTTGTTCCAGCCAGATATTGAGCGGCACCATCCGCCGCTCAATATAAAGATGGCGAATCACAATTTGTTCGCCAAGATCGGTGATTTTTTCCGCTGCTTCCTGGAGCAGTAATTCCATTAATGCCGGGGAAATATGCCGCTTCTCCAGCACAAAGTTTTCAAACTCCTGGGTGTCCGCCATTCGGCCCACACGGTCGTGCTCTTTCACCAGTTGATAGCAGGCACGAACGTGAGCGGCAGACATCTCTTTCTGCGGCGCGAACTTGTCTTTGATGACTTTGAATACCCGATCAAAGCCCGGCAGCGTAAATACCAACATCACCATTCCACGAATACCCGGCGCTTCAATGAACTGCTCATTACAGCCCTGTAGATAAACGAGATATTCGCGGTAGCTTTCGGTTTTGGCGTGCTTCTGGCAGCCGATAGCCATATACAATTCAGCAGTGGTTTTACCTGGCAGAATTTCCCGTAGCCACTCGACCAGCGCTGCGGGCAGCGGTGCATAAACCATAAAATAAGAACGCGCAAAGCCAAAAACAATGCTCGCTTCGGCGGTCGTCGTCAGGCAGGTATCAATAAATAACTCGCCGTCGTCCGTCTGGTGGATCGGCAGTAAGAAGGGCAACGTGCCGGAAGGCGTGATCAGTTTGCCCACCAGCCAGGCGGCTTTATTGCGGTAAAACAGTTCGTTCGCCACCTGTAAATGACTTTCCGCGAGGTTGTCTGTCCCCAGCGTTTCCGTCAGATGGCGAATGATGTAATGAATGTCACGGCTTTTATTCTGCCAGCGCAGGCGCAGCGGCAGGTCGCTGATAACGCGCATCAGTAGAGATTCCCAGCCGTGATCGGGGTGAAAGTCTTTCGCCAGCGGGCGGGGAATGGTACGAAAGCGGCGCTCTGGCTGAGAGCTAAAGATAAAAAGCCGCTCGGGAGTAAGCGAGCGGTGGTCAAATAACCGACAGTACACGGAGTTAAAAAAGCTCTCCGCAATCTCGAAGCGCGGGTAATCCGGCAACAGCCGCGTGTAATGCTCTTTAACGCGCAGTAAAAATGCCGCGTCCGTACTTTGGCCGTTAGTAATGCAGCGCAGTTGCTCCACGACCAGACCAACGTGATGATCGTAAAGATGGATACGGTTTTTCATCGCCTGCTGGACAGCATGCCAGTCGGCCTGTTCGAAACGCTGCTGCGCCCCGGAAGTCACTTCGAGGAATCGACCATACTGAGCGTCGAAGCCTTGCAAAATGGTTTGAGCAATCAGTAATTCCAGGCCACGCGGCATTTAGCGCCCTCATCAGGAGCAGAGAATTGCCGGATGCGGCGTAAACGCCTTATCCAGCCTACGTTCGGCAACGGTTGTAGGCATGATAAGACGCGCAAGCGTCGCATCAGGCATCGTGCACCGATTGCCGGATGCGGCGTGAACGCCTTATCCGGCCTAC
>ERZ1035044.281-NODE-281-length-12066-cov-50.031305_pt1 | contig 12066 bp, 6 predicted proteins | sample MGYA00520588_ERZ1035044 | MGnify/ENA primary metagenome ERZ1035044 (study PRJEB33766, sample SAMN09781698) | gut metagenome | biome: gut microbiome | host: Homo sapiens | place: Madagascar | study: EMG produced TPA metagenomics assembly of the PRJNA485056 data set...
TCGGTGATTTTCAGCTCCTGCTCTTTATTCAGCAGTTGCATATAGACCTGCTGACCAGACTCGACATCGCGGGTCAGACGGACAATTTCCTGCTGGGTTTTCGGCATCGCCGTTACGCGACCATTAAGTTTGGCTTTTTCGTCTTCCAGCGCCTGACGTTTCTCCAGCAGCGTGCGGTACGCCGGGTGAACTTTGGTGTACAGCTTGGAGATTTCCGCCTCTTTAAAGGTCAGTTCGTTCAACTGCGCGTCGATGTTCACCATCGAATCGAGCACCGCTTTCGCTTCCAGCGGCAGATCAACAGAATCTTTATCCTGACGGAAGGCATTCAGTTTGTTTTCGGCAACATCGAGGCGGCTACGTACTTCCGGTAACTGTTGCGCGAGGAAAGCGAGGCTTTTCGACGCTTCCGCCGATTTGCGCTCAATATTTTGTTCCTGATAGTTACGGGCGATGCTGTTAAGAATGTCGCGGATCTGTTCACGATCTTCACCGGTATAAGTCAGGCTCAAAACGCCAGCGTCTTTGCCGTTCTCCGTTACCGTCAGGCTGTTTTGCAGTTGGTTGATCATCCCCAGCGTGGAGTATTTGGTGACGGTAAACTCACTGCCCGGGCTGGCGTGAATGGCTTCAACCATCAGCGTGACGCCTTCTTTTTTCAGCATCTGGCCCGCTTGCCCCCGGGCGCTAAAGCCGCCGTCGCTGCTCAGGGTGTAGTTTTTGTTGTCCAGCACATTAAGCGTAAACACCTGATCCGCCATCTCTTTCGGGCGGTTAAAGGTGGTCACTTTCACCGTCTCGTTCTGACGTCCCATCAGGCGATCCCAACCCGCACCGAAAATCGGGAACGTGTTTTTGCTCACCGCAATATCGAGGTCTAGATCGTCCACCGTTTTACCAAGCACCAGACGCGAACGAATCAACTGGATCTCGGCGTCCGATGCAGGCGGTTTGTTGGCTAATGCCGAACCAATGTCCTGCACTAACGAATTGCCGCTGTTTTGCTCGATTTGTACCAGTGCGTCGGCACTATAAATCGGCGTGGCGAAGAAGGTGTAAACCACGGCACAGAGGGCGAATACGGTGGTGATGCCAATCACCCACCAGCGCGCTTCAATGACGGTGCCGACCAGGCGACCAATATCGATTTCATCACTGCCCGTTACCGGAGCGGCATGTTGTTTTACTTTTTCTGTCATTCTTATACCTGCTCTGCGTTCAATGCCTGCGCCCACTGGCGGGCAGACCGTTCAAGTAATGTGTACACCGCTGCAAACGTTTCCCGGCTTTTGCGATACGGATCGGGGATTTCACATTCGTTATCCCAGTGACCAAACAGCATCACTTTGCCGCGCATCTCCGGTGCCATCTCGCATAAGCGTTCGATATGGCGCTTTTCCATGGTCAAAATCAGGTCGTAGTTGCGACACAGACGGCGGCTGATTTGACGGGCACAGTGACCTTCCAGAGACAGTTGATGTTCTGCGGCGACGCTGATAGCGGTAGGATCAGCGCCCTTACCGACCAGCGCGCCGAGTCCAGCGGACTCCACTTTCAGCTCCGGGTGATAACGTTGCAGTAAGCGTTCCGCCGTCGGGGAACGGCAAATATTGCCGACACAGACAACTAAGATGTTGTTAAACATGACGATTACCAGTTATGAATGTCGCTGGCTGTATCCGTCATGTAACGGACACCGCTAATAGTTGGCAGCAACTGATTGATCAGACGGTTCCAGCGGGAAACCGGGGCGGTGGTGACATACACCACGTCATAAGGTTGCAGGCGGAATTCTGTCGCCATCACCAGCGACGTGGCATCGGACATATCCAGCTGGTAGATATTGGCAATCTTGCCGTTACGCCCGCCCTCGCCTTTCAGCGGACGAATGACAAAGATGCCGCTGGCGTTGGAGGTGGTCATGTCGATGCCTTCAGCATTGCCCAGGGCTTCAGTCAGGGTCATGCCGCTAAAGTCCATTTTCAGGGTGCTCTGTTTCTTCACTTCACCCATCACAAACACTTTCAGATCATCATTACGCGGCACGTAGAGAATATCGCCGGGATAAAGCAGTCGGTTCTGATTGAGGTCGCCGTTTTGCATCAGCGCCTGCAAAGAAATGCGTTCTTCACGACCATTGTGTGTTAGCACCACGTTGCGCCAGTCAGCGGTGTCGGTCAGGCCACCTGCGGCGTTGATGGCGTCGAGAATGGTCAGTGGCACGTTGGTGATCGCCTGTTGACCGGATTTATTCACCTGACCGGAGATATAGGCCTTTTGTGAGCGGAAGGCGGCGATATTAACGTCCACCTGCGGGTCAGCGATGTACGTCGCTAAGCGCCCGGTAATATCACTGCGGATTTCAGCGAGCGTTTTCCCGACTACGTGGACCTTGCCGATATACGGGTAAAACATAGTGCCGTCAGGCTGTACCCAGTTGCCGGTGTCGCTGGAGCTGCGGTACTGACCGGCTGGCGTGGTGAGTTCCGGGTGATCCCAGACGGTGACATTAAGAACGTCCCCCGGCCCGACGCGATACTGGTAATTCGCGATCTCACTTTCCAGCGTCATATTGGGGCGCGCTACATTCGGGCGTGGGCGTAATTGGTCAATCAGGCGCGGGGTCAGCGGATAAACATTCACCATTTTGTCGAGATCGAAATCAGCGTCCTGCTGTTTGATGACGTCTTTGCCCATCGTCGACATATTGCTGCCCGGAAGTACTGTGCAACCGCTTATCAAGGTTACTGACACCAATAATGGCATCAATTTCATTTTGGATTTCATCATTGTTTATTTATCACTTTGGCAGAGTAATTATCCTGTGCACTATTAATAGCAATGTCGCCATGCACATTTACCTTGCAGTTAATTGAATAAAAATTTAACTGGCATCAGTCCTAAAAAAATTGATTTCATCCGCAGGCTATTGACAGAATAATTCAGACTGGTCTTTCAGGCATCCAGACACGCTACCGCCCCTGGCTTTTTAGCTACCAATACACTGATTTAGCTTAATTTTTCAAACCCTCTCTGCATACAATCGTTGATGAGAAAGGGTTATTGCGGAAATTAACTTCCGAATATAAGGTGACATTATGGTAATTGAATATTGGCTCTCCAATAATGCAGGAGGAAGTGTTACAGCTAACGGAATAGCAGGCAAGGTAACAATTCGGCAATTGGCTATTTTTAAGAATTATATTAAGTGTCATTCAATATGGTTTTTAGGAGTTTCTTTAGGTTGACAATATTTAATATAGTGTCTCCACATGCGATATTTCTTAAATAATGTTTTATTATTACCACTTTTAATTCAGGGATAATGTGAGGTTATTACCCTCAAATAATATGAGATAAATAGTGCTGCAACATTGCATTTTTGCCCCGATTTATCCATGATCGAATTGTGACATTTGTCATACAACGAATAGGTTTTGTACTTACTATGGAATGGATTGCCGATCCGTCTATCTGGGCCGGGTTAATCACGCTGATTGTGATCGAACTGGTCCTCGGCATTGATAACCTGGTCTTTATTGCCATCCTCGCCGAAAAACTACCGCCGAAGCAGCGTGACCGCGCACGGGTTACCGGGCTGCTGCTGGCAATGTTAATGCGCCTGTTACTGCTGGCGTCAATCTCCTGGCTGGTCACCCTGACTCAACCGCTGTTCAGCTTCCGCTCGTTTACCTTTAGCGCCCGCGACTTAATCATGCTGTTTGGTGGTTTCTTCCTGTTGTTCAAAGCCACGATGGAGCTGAACGAACGGCTGGAAGGGAAAGACAGCAATAATCCCACACAACGCAAAGGTGCGAAGTTCTGGGGCGTGGTGACGCAAATTGTGGTACTGGACGCCATTTTCTCACTCGACTCAGTGATTACCGCCGTCGGGATGGTCGACCATTTACTGGTCATGATGGCCGCCGTGGTTATCGCTATCAGCCTGATGTTGATGGCCAGCAAGCCGTTAACGCAATTTGTTAACAGTCACCCGACGATCGTTATTCTCTGCTTAAGCTTCCTGTTGATGATTGGCTTTAGCCTGGTGGCAGAAGGTTTCGGCTTCGTCATTCCGAAAGGCTACCTGTACGCTGCCATTGGTTTCTCGGTGATGATCGAGGCGCTCAATCAGTTGGCTATCTTTAACCGGCGACGTTTTCTTTCCGCTAACCAGACGCTGCGCCAGCGGACTACCGAAGCGGTAATGCGCCTGCTTAGCGGGCAAAAAGAAGATGCGGAACTGGACGCCGAAACCGCGTCCATGCTGGTGGATCATGGTAACCAGCAGATCTTTAATCCGCAGGAACGGCGGATGATTGAGCGGGTACTTAATCTTAACCAGCGTACCGTCAGCAGCATTATGACGTCGCGCCACGATATTGAGCATATCGATCTCAACGCGCCGGAAGAAGAAATCCGCCAGTTGCTGGAGCGAAATCAGCATACGCGGCTGGTGGTTACCGACGGTGATGACGCAGAAGATTTGCTCGGTGTTGTTCACGTTATCGACCTGCTACAACAGTCTCTGCGCGGCGAACCGCTCAACCTGCGGGTGTTGATTCGCCAGCCGCTGGTGTTCCCGGAAACATTGCCGTTGTTACCTGCCCTGGAGCAGTTCCGTAATGCCCGCACGCACTTTGCTTTTGTGGTGGATGAGTTTGGCTCGGTGGAAGGGATTGTGACATTAAGTGACGTCACTGAAACCATTGCCGGTAACTTACCGAACGAAGTGGAAGAGATCGACGCCCGCCATGATATTCAGAAGAATGCGGACGGTTCCTGGACGGCGAATGGTCATATGCCGCTGGAGGATCTGGTGCAATATGTGCCGCTGCCGCTGGATGAAAAACGTGAATATCACACCATTGCCGGGCTGTTGATGGAGTATTTGCAGCGTATTCCAAAACCTGGCGAAGAAGTTCAGGTGGGGGATTATTTGCTTAAAACGTTGCAGGTAGAAAGCCATCGCGTGCAGAAGGTGCAGATTATACCGCTGCGTAAGGATGGCGAGATGGAGTACGAGGTGTGATGGTATCGGTCATTTTACCCAATAGCCGAAAGGAATAAGATGAGGGAACCGCGCCATCGGCGATTTACCGCCGGGAGCCCGGGTTGCCAGGGTGGTGGAGATTGAGCCACCCTGGCACGTTCACCGGCTTGAGCGTTCCATAGTAGCGAGGAACATCAAGTGAACGGAACAGCCTTCGATCTTACATATTCAGAATATAATGGTGCCGCCGCGAACGCCTGATGCGACGCTTTACGCGTCTTATCAGGCCTACAGGACAGGTCACCTGGTAACCTACATCTTCTCCAGCAACTTCTTCACATCTTTGCCATTGCGGGAATCTTTATTCCGCTCGGCCCAGTCATTCAGGCGACGTTTCGCTTCGTCCTGTAGATGTTTGCGCAGTAACTGATCCACTTGCAGGCTGTAATTGAGTTGCTGCCAGTTGCCATAAACCCGCAGCGGTACTGGCGTTTCTTTGAGGAAATCAATCAGTTTGCTTTCCCCGTTCCAGCCACCCACGACCCGAATATCAAACTGGGTGTCGCAGGTTTGATCTGCCAGATTCAACATGCCTTCCCCTGTCAGCGCCAGCACAGGCGATTGACCTTGCATGTCGTTTAACGTCACGACGCCATCCTTCAACGTCAAATCGGTGGTAAAGCGGTCAAGCCGCGTCACGTTATCAAAGTTTTCAGCGGCCTTCACATCACCGCCATTACGCTCTACCGCTTGCTGAATCATCTGCTGGAAGTTCATCCCTTCCATGCGCGTGTCGGTCATTTCGACATGTGCCTGTCCTTGCCAGTTGTGGCGGAATGCGTCGGCATCTATGTCAGCACCGGAGAAATCACCAGCCAGTGACATTTTTCCGGTCAACGAAATCGGATAGTTAAACGCCTTCAGAATGGTACCAATCTCAACGTTTTCCAGCCGTGGCTGGAAGTTTATCCGCGGATTTATTGATGTCGCGTCCAGCGTGCCCGGCAGTGAAACCTGTCCACCGTTAAGTTTGCCCTGCAGTTGAGTAATTTCCAGCAAACCCGACTTGTTGGTCATTTGCATGGCAACATCTGTAAAATTCATTCCGCGCCAGCGCACGTTACTGGCCTGCAACAAAATATCAGCCGTAAAGCCTTGCAGTCCCTGATATGCCGGTTCATCAATACGCGAAGAAATGACCGGGCGCGGCAATGTTGATTGGCTCTGCCCCTGCTGCGCGGCACCGTTTTCACCATTCGCTGTTTCATTAAGCGGGATGAGGTTGTCAAGATTCAGTTGCGGGAATTGCAGTCTCAGCTGCCATTCAGGTTTCTCTGTCAGCGTGACCTGTGCTTGCCCGCTCAGCGTGCTGTCATTGGCGGTCAAGCTGATTTGGTTAAATGAAAGGCGTTTATGTGACTCCTGCCACTGGGCCTGGAAACTCCCCTGCCCCTGAATACCTTGTTTTGGTAAATCGGCACCCTGCAACTGCCAGTTAATTTGTTCAATAGCCGCCGTTAAATCATGCGGATAATCAGAAGCATCTACCGTACCGTTAAGGGATATCGTGAGATCGCGCTGATCGCGATTAACCCGCCCGGAGAACTCAAATGAACCACGATGTTGGGGATCTTGTTCCATTTGCAGGCGAATATTGCGGATTGTCACCTGCTCGTCATCTTCATGCTGGAACACCAGCACGCTGTCCGCCACCTTAAGACTGGATATATCAAACGACCATCCGCGATCGTCTGACAGATCCGGCAAGGTATTGTCGCGCGGTGCAACCGGAGCGTCTTCACTGCGCACCGCTTCCGTCTGCGGCGTCAGTTGAATCACTGCCCCTTTTAGCATCACCTGCTTAACGCTCAGTTGATGACTCAGTAGTGGTAAAAGCGCCACGTCCAGACGCATGTTGTCGGCGCGAACCAGTGGCTGGCTTGCGCCCTGGGCGGTGAGAGACATTCGCCCGGAGAGGATACTAAGCTGCGGCCAGACGTGCCAACGCAGTGGCCCGTCGAGCTGCAATTGATAACCGCTACGTGCAGCAACTTGCTTGACCATATAGTCGCGGAAATCATTCGGATTCACCAGCAACACTAACGCAGATAACCCGGCCACCAGCACGACCAGGAGTATCATCAGCGTCGTCAGAAATCGTCTCATGGTATCCTCAATGGGCCTGAATTAGTCTTTATCGATTCGGCTGGCTACCGCGCCCTGCTGGTTGCGATATTTCGCATCTTCACGGCGGTTGTAAGGTCGCGCCGCCGGGCCGGAAAGCGGCTCAAAGCTCAGCGCACCAATTAACATGCCCGGACGCAGCGCCAGCGGCAGCTTACCGGAGTTGTAGAACTCCAGCACAATGCAACCAGACCAGCCCGGATCGATGCGGTGCGCGGTGACGTGCACCATCAGCCCCAGACGCGCCAGTGAGGAACGCCCGTCCAGCCAGCCCACCAGATCGGCTGGCAGCGTCACCGACTCCAGCGTCACCGCCAGCGCCAGCTCTCCTGGGTGAAGATAGAACGCCTCGCCCTCGTCGAGAACGATCTCATCGCTCATCACGCGGTCAAGCGCGGCGCTCACTTCATCTTTGGGACCGCTCAGATCGATAAACGCTGCCGTGTGACCACGGAAGGTACGAAATTTATTGCCCAGGCGTACATCCACCGTCGCGCCGTTAATACGCTCCACTGGCGGACGTGGGTTGATCGACAAACGGCCTTCATCAAGCCAGGCTTCAATATCTCGGTCACACAGACGCATGGCATTTTCTCCTTTCGCGCATCACTCCCTTAACGCCAATTACGTCAAGGGCATACCAGGTTATCACTGAACGGTACACAATTTATCAAGCTTATTCAAAGAACTGACTTATTTTCGCTTTCAATATATCGATCGCGATGCGGTTTTTCCCGCCGCGCGGCACGATAATGTCCGCATATTGTTTAGAAGGCTCAATGAATTGCAGGAACATCGGGCGCACGGTTTTTTGATATTGCGCCATCACTGAATCCATTGAACGCCCACGCTCGTTAACGTCACGCTTGATGCGGCGCATCAGGCAGATATCCAGCGGGGTATCAACGAAAATGGAGAAGTTAAGTTCGTCACGCAAACGCGCATCCGTCAGCAACAAAATGCCTTCGAGAATGATGACCTTCTTCGGCTCAACCGTCACCGTTTCTTTCATACGCGTATGTTCAACATAGCTGTAAACCGGCAGGTCAATTGCCGAGCCGCGTTTCAACGCTTGTAAATGCTCAAGCAGCAGACTGTGATCCATCGCGCTGGGATGGTCGTAGTTGGTCTTAACGCGTTCTTCCATCGACAGATGGCTTTGATCTTTGTAATAGCAGTCTTCGGGAATTACGCCGATGTGTTCATCACCGACTTGCTCACGCAATTCACGATAAAGGGTACTGGCAATAAGACTCTTGCCGGAAGCCGATGCGCCAGCGATACCGATAATGACGCACTGATGAGACTGATCAGTCATATATTTAGCGACCTGATTAACCTGGATGTTAGGAAGGGGGCGACGAAGCGCCAAACGCGGCAATTATAGGGATTTCATCCGTCTGATACCAGTCGAATAGCGTTGCCGCGCGCTCAGAGTTAATTGTTGACAAAGAATTCCCGGGGGCAAATTACGTTGATCAGTTTTATGTAAGGTAAAAAATGTTATACGCAGTTGCGCAAATTATCCGCCTTTACGTCACTTTATGAGCAATTCGCATATAAAATGTAAAACTTTTGTACTAGCATAAACACAGAAACGAATACTGGCGACCTGGTCTTGCGGATAAAGCGGTAATGAGCAAACAATCACAGCATGTATTAATTGCCCTGCCCCACCCGCTGCTTCACCTGGTCAGTTTAGGTTTAGTCTCGTTTATCTTTACCCTTTTCTCGCTTGAGCTTTCGCAGTTTGGCACCCAACTCGCCCCACTGTGGTTCCCGACGTCCATCATGATGGTGGCGTTTTATCGCCATGCCGGGCGCATGTGGCCGGGAATTGCGCTGAGCTGCTCGCTGGGAAATATCGCCGCATCCATCCTGCTTTTTTCCACCAGCTCGCTGAACATGACCTGGACGACCATCAATATTGTTGAAGCCGTGGTCGGGGCAGTGCTGCTACGTAAATTGCTGCCGTGGTATAACCCCTTGCAAAATCTGGCTGACTGGCTGCGTCTGGCACTCGGCAGCGCCATTGTTCCGCCTCTGTTGGGGGGTGTTCTGGTTGTCCTGCTGACGCCCGGAGACGATCCTCTCAGGGCATTTTTGATATGGGTACTGTCAGAATCCATCGGCGCTCTGGCACTGGTGCCGCTGGGATTGTTATTTAAACCACACTATCTGCTGCGCCATCGCAACCCACGGTTGCTTTTTGAGTCGCTGCTCACGTTAGCCATCACACTGACGTTAAGCTGGCTTTCGATGCTGTATCTGCCGTGGCCTTTTACTTTCATTATTGTGCTGTTGATGTGGAGCGCCGTGCGCCTGCCACGAATGGAAGCCTTTTTGATCTTCCTTACCACGGTGATGATGGTGTCGCTGATGATGGCCGCGGATCCCTCCCTGCTTGCTACGCCGCGTACGTACCTGATGAGCCATATGCCGTGGCTACCGTTTTTGCTGATCCTGCTGCCCGCCAACATCATGACGATGGTGATGTATGCCTTTCGTGCGGAACGCAAACACATTTCCGAAAGCGAAACCCACTTTCGGAACGCGATGGAATATTCCGCTATCGGTATGGCGTTAGTGGGCACCGAGGGACAATGGCTGCAAACCAACAAAGCGCTCTGCCAGTTTCTCGGGTACAGTCAGGAAGAGCTGCGCGGACTCACCTTTCAGCAACTGACCTGGCCGGAGGATCTCAATAAAGATCTCCAACAGGTTGAAAAGCTGATAAGCGGTGAAATAAACACCTATTCAATGGAAAAACGCTACTACAACCGCAATGGCGATGTTGTCTGGGCGTTGCTTGCCGTCTCACTGGTGCGCCACACGGATGGCACGCCGCTCTATTTTATCGCTCAGATTGAAGACATTAACGAGCTAAAACGCACCGAACAGGTGAATCAGCAACTGATGGAGCGCATCACGCTGGCTAACGAAGCGGGCGGGATTGGCATCTGGGAGTGGGAGTTGAAGCCGAATATTTTTAGCTGGGATAAGCGGATGTTCGAGCTGTATGAAATTCCTCCACATATCAAACCGAACTGGCAGGTGTGGTACGAGTGCGTGCTGCCGGAAGATCGCCAGCATGCCGAAAAAGTGATTCGTGATTCGTTGCAATCACGCTCGCCCTTTAAACTGGAATTTCGCATTACCGTAAAAGACGGTATTCGCCATATCCGCGCCCTCGCCAACCGGGTACTGAATAAAGAAGGCGAAGTCGAACGTCTCCTCGGCATCAATATGGATATGACCGAAGTGAAACAGCTTAACGAGGCATTGTTTCAGGAAAAAGAGCGCCTGCACATTACGCTTGATTCCATCGGTGAAGCCGTGATCTGTATTGATATGGCGATGAAAATTACCTTTATGAATCCAGTGGCGGAGAAGATGAGCGGCTGGACGCAGGAAGAAGCATTAGGTGTTCCGCTCCTGACGGTGTTGCATATTACCTTTGGCGACAATGGTCCCCTGATGGAGAACATTTACAGTGCCGACACCTCACGTTCCGCGATTGAACAAGATGTGGTGTTGCACTGCCGGAGCGGCGGCAGCTACGACGTGCATTACAGTATTACGCCGTTAAGTACTCTGGACGGCAGCAATATTGGTTCGGTTCTGGTGATTCAGGACGTTACCGAATCACGCAAAATGCTGCGCCAGCTGAGCTACAGCGCCTCCCATGATGCACTGACGCATCTCGCCAACCGCGCCAGTTTTGAGAAACAACTGCGTATCCTGCTGCAAACGGTAAACAGTACACATCAGCGACATGCCCTGGTGTTTATCGATCTTGATCGCTTTAAAGCGGTGAATGACAGCGCCGGGCATGCGGCGGGCGACGCTTTGCTGCGCGAACTGGCGTCGTTGATGCTGAGTATGCTGCGTTCCAGCGACGTGCTGGCGCGACTCGGTGGGGATGAATTTGGTCTGCTGCTACCAGACTGTAATGTTGAAAGCGCGCGTTTTATCGCTACACGCATTATCAGTGCCGTGAATGACTATCACTTTATATGGGAAGGCCGTGTGCATCGGGTAGGTGCCAGTGCCGGGATTACCTTGATTGATGACAACAATCATCAGGCGGCAGAAGTGATGTCGCAGGCTGATATCGCCTGTTATGCCTCCAAAAATGGTGGACGGGGCCGGGTGACGGTTTACGAACCACAGCAAGCTGCCGCACATAGCGAACGGGCGGCGATGTCGCTTGATGAACAGTGGCGGATGATTAAAGAGAATCAGTTGATGATGCTCGCCCACGGTGTCGCTTCGCCACGGATCCCGGAAGCGCGTAATTTGTGGCTGATTTCACTTAAGCTCTGGAGTTGCGAAGGCGAGATTATTGATGAACAAACATTTCGTCGTAGCTTCAGCGATCCGGCGCTTAGCCATGCTCTTGACCGCCGGGTATTCCACGAATTTTTCCAGCAGGCCGCAAAAGCGGTTGCCAGTAAAGGCATAAGCATCTCCCTCCCCCTTTCCGTTGCCGGTTTGAGTAGCGCCACGCTGGTGAATGATCTGCTTGAGCAGCTGGAAAATAGCCCTCTACCACCACGGTTATTACATCTGATTATTCCGGCTGAAGCGATTTTAGATCACGCAGAAAGCGTGCAAAAACTGCGGCTGGCGGGATGTCGGATAGTGCTCAGCCAGGTGGGCCGCGATCTGCAAATCTTCAACTCGCTGAAAGCGAATATGGCAGATTACCTGCTACTTGATGGTGAGTTATGCGCCAACGTGCAGGGTAATTTGATGGATGAGATGCTGATTACGATTATTCAGGGGCACGCTCAGCGACTCGGGATGAAAACCATCGCCGGGCCAGTCGTTTTACCCTTAGTGATGGATACGCTTTCTGGCATCGGCGTCGATCTGATTTATGGTGA
>ERZ1035044.284-NODE-284-length-11986-cov-54.623083_pt1 | contig 11986 bp, 9 predicted proteins | sample MGYA00520588_ERZ1035044 | MGnify/ENA primary metagenome ERZ1035044 (study PRJEB33766, sample SAMN09781698) | gut metagenome | biome: gut microbiome | host: Homo sapiens | place: Madagascar | study: EMG produced TPA metagenomics assembly of the PRJNA485056 data set...
GCACTATATCAAACTTACTTAATCACCCCATTGCGCCGCAGTTGTTCGGTATCTTTTTTCCAGCGTTCATTAGCTTGGTTGATATCGTCAATTTTCATCAAAATCGCGACTTTTTTACTGTTTATTTCTGAAACTTTCATCGTTAACGGATATTGCCCTTTTTCGAGCGTTACCCAGTCATCCTGCAATTTACGGCTGAGTTTTTGTGATTGCAGAAAAGTCTGTCGCCGTTGTTCGTTGATATCGAAATCTCGTTTCTGCTGAATCGGCACTTCATAACACTCTTCACTCTGTTTATGACATGCCGCAATCGCCGGTTGATAAACCTCTTTGTCATATTTAACCGCGAACGCCTCGCTATCGTTCTGTTTATTAAACTCATCACGCTGTTGGTGAATTTTTTTAAAGGCTTCTTCGCGGGTCATTTGCTTACCGTTTGCATCTTTTCCCCAATATGCATCCGCTGCTTTCTGCGCCGCCACCATTTGCTTATCAAGCGCTTTCACTTCCTTTTCCAGCGCAGGAATCGAGTTCTTCTGGGTATTCAACGCAGATTCAAGCTGACTAAAGCGATAATTGAAATCTTCGCTATTCACGATCAGATATTTATTATTCGTTTTGATATCGTCGACCACCCGCCCACGATCGCTGGCTGCCGCCTGAAAAGAGTAAAAGTTCACCGACCAGCCAGACGCGGGCGTTCCTTTACTGGTTAACATCGCCGAGAATTTTACCGGTTTATCTTTCGTCCAGGTCTGTTCGAGCAGTTCGTAATCTGCCAACTGACCGACCCAGGTATAGAGATCGTCACTGGAAGAGACATCGCCTTCCGCTGACCAGGTGGCCTGATTACCCTTAGCATCAAGATTTTTTAAGGTGATAGCATCAAGCTTGAGAATGCCGTGATACTGCTTTTTGAATTGATCTTTTAAGATATTTTCAGTTGGCGGTTCGCCATCTGCCCAGGCATTACCAGTCATCAACATAAGCAGTGCCGTGCCAACAATCCATTGCTTTTTCACCCGAAAAACCTCACGCGGAATAATTTATTCCGGTGATTATCATTAGGGTAATGAAAATTGGCAATGGACGTAAGTCTGAAGTGAAAAAGCCCCGGCACGATACCGGGGCGAGGTGATTAGTACTGATTGAAGATCTGCTGGATCTGCTGCGGATCTTTGGTTTGCGTCAGAGCCAGCTGCAGCAGGACGCGCGCTTTTTGCGGGTTCAGCGTGCCAGAGGCGACGAAGCCGTATTTCGCATCATCCACTTCGGCATCCTGAGTGGTAGCGCCCGTCGGTACGCGGGAAGAACGCACGACTGCAGTACCGTTTTTCGCGGCGGTCGCCAGCGTGTCGAACACAGATTTATACAGGTTGCCGTTACCCACACCAGCGCTAACGATGCCATCATAGCCCGCATCTACCAGTGCTTTAGCCGGAAGATCGGATGCGTTAGCGTAGTTATAAACAATGCCGACTTTCGGCAGTTCATTCAGCTTAGAGACATCGAATGGCGTGTCGCTGGTATGCTTACGTGCCGGGGTACGCTGGTAGTCAATCTTACCGTTGTGAATGTAACCCAGAGGACCGTAGTTAACAGACTTGAAGGTCGCTACGTCGGTGGTGTTGGTTTTGGTGACGTCACGGCCATCAAGCACGGTGTCATTCATCACTACCAGCACGCCACGGTTGGCGGAGGCTTTATCAGCTGCGGTCACTACCGCGTTATACAGGTTGAATGGACCGTCTGCGCTCATAGACGTGGACGGACGCATTGCGCCGACCATCACCACCGGTTTGTCGCATTTCACCGTCAGGTCGAGGAAGTAAGCAGTTTCTTCCATCGTGTCGGTACCGTGGGTAATGACGAAGCCGTCGGTCTTATCGCAGTCGGTGTTAATTTTTTTCGCCAGTGTCAGCCAGACATTATCGTTCATGTCCTGGGAGCCGATATTCACTACCTGCTCGCCTTTAACGTTCGCAATGTCTTTTAGTTGCGGCACCGCATTAACCAGATTTTCTACGCCAACTTTACCCGCTGTGTAGTTAGATTTGGTTGCGGAGTCACCACCACCGGCAATGGTCCCGCCGGTTGCTAAAATGGTGATATTGGGTAATGCCAATGCTGCACCACTAAAACCCATAACCAGTGCGGCAAGTGCCGTCTTTTTGAAAAACTCCATTTCATTCCTCCAGTTACGTGAACGCTACGCATTATCCCTTAGCTCTGTATGGGAAATTTGACGTTAAACAATTTACAACGTGAATATATTTTGGAGATCTACAAAGTTAGAGGCAGGTAACAAAACGAAGAATTAAACGGCATAAAAAAGTATTATGCCGTCTTAAAATAGAGGATTATTTTAAATTCCCGACCAGGGCTTTGCGGCTATCTTCCAGAGTCACAACGCGGCTACAAACATCTTTGCCAAACTGCTGGAAATCTTTTTCCTGCTTTTTCCACTCGGTTTGGATTGAGGATTGCAGCCCCCCCAGGCTTCCCAGCACATTCTGTAATGGGTTACCGCCGCTTTTCAGCACCGCTTTCGCGCCCATTTCATTAATGCTGTCCTGTAAAATTCCACCCATTGCCTGATTCACTAATTGCTGGCCTTCGGCGCGAACCTGATCAATGGCTTTATAGTGAAACGTCAGGCCATCGCTGCGCGTTTCAATAATGCGGTTCATCTGCTCTTTCAGCTGCGCATCAAGTTTGGTCAGACGGCTGCGCATTTTGCTGCTTTCGCCCATCTCCTGAACGATAATTTTATCCAGAGCAATACGGGCTTTCTCGACGCGGCTTTTCGCGCCTTCATCAATCCACGGCAGCGTGCTGCGTAGTTCAGCCTGATAATCCTTCGCCTGCTCGCGCTGGGCGGCATTCAGGGAATATTGCTTACCGTTATACATCACGTTGCCGTCTGGCGTGATCACCAGATTGCCGTTTTCGCCCTTCACCTGCACGGTTTGCGGGCTGACAATCACATCGTCACGCGGCGTGACGCTGCACTGGTAGTCGGCGTGAGCGGTCATTGCCGTCACTGAAAGTGCTGCCGCCAGCAGCATTTTGCGCATCATAGTCTTCCCTCAAGAAAAAATCAGGCCAGCATTTGCTGGCCCCAGATTGATAACAAAGTACGCGTTTTCCATGCCGGATGCGGCGTAAACACCTTATCCCGCCTACTCGATCGTGCATCTTTCCAGGCCTGATAAGCGTAGCGCATCAGGCAGTTTTGCATTTGTCATCGCCCGTATGCTTTCTTAGTCCCACCAAACGTCGAAAAGTTCGCTGGTGCGTACCTCATCCAGTTTGCGCTCTTCCAGCCACTTACGCACAATCGCCTGATGTTCTTCGGTGCATTTGCCGATTTCCTGCATGCAGATCAGACCTTCCCAGGCCAGATAACCGCTGCCGTCAAAGGCCAGTTTGTTCGGTTCGATAACCTCGTTAATAAAATCATCAACGGTTTTATCAATCTGTTCTTCCGATGTACCTTCCGGGAATCGCCATGCCACCGAAAATCCTAATTCCTGGAATTCGTCGATGTGCATTTTTTTACGCAGACGACGGCTACGGTTCTTTGCCATTATTTCACCCTCTCGAACATTAAGTCCCATACTCCGTGACCAAGACGATGACCACGTTGTTCAAATTTCGTCACCGGACGTGATGCCGGACGCGGTACGTAATCATTGCTCTCTGACAGGTTTTTATAACCGTCAATAGAAGACATCACTTCAAGCATATGTTCCGCATAAGGTTCCCAGTCGGTCGCCATATGGAATACGCCCCCCAGCTGCAGTTTGCTTTTTACCAGTTCGGCAAACGGCACCTGAACGATACGGCGTTTATTATGGCGCGCTTTGTGCCACGGGTCAGGGAAAAAGAGCTGCACCATGCGCAATGAATTGTCAGGAATCATTTTATGCAGCACTTCAACCGCATCGTGACACATCACGCGCAGGTTGCTTAAACCTTCTTCATGCGCAGAAGCCAGGCACGCACCAACGCCCGGTGAATGCACTTCAATGCCGAGGAAGTCCTGCTCAGGGCGATCTTTAGCCATTGCCACCAGCGACGCCCCCATGCCAAAACCAATCTCAAGCGTCACCGGCGCTTCACGGCCAAAAAGCGCGGGGAAATCCAGCATATCTTCGCTGAACTCAACGCCCATCACCGGCCAGTAGTTTTCCAGCGCATGTTCCTGGCCTTTGGTCAGTCGCCCCTGGCGGCGCACAAAACTACGGATACGGCGCAGTGGGCGGCCGTTTTCATCAAATTCCGGTGAAATGACGTCGTTTTTCATAAAGGTTTAGTCGCTTGTGAAAGTGTTCTGAAAACGGGCATTATCCAAAGTTAGTTGCCGGATGCAAGCATGATAAGGCCGTGGCTGCGGAAAGTTCCGGTTTACACCCTGCCGTCGCTGTGCTGCAATCTTGCCCCCAACAACAGTGAATTCGGTGACCATGCAAGCGTCGCAATTTTCAGCCCAGGTTCTGGACTGGTACGATAAATACGGGCGGAAAACGCTGCCCTGGCAAATTGACAAGACGCCCTACAAAGTATGGCTCTCAGAAGTGATGTTGCAACAAACTCAGGTTGCGACCGTTATCCCCTATTTTGAACGCTTTATGGCGCGCTTCCCGACGGTGACCGATCTCGCCAATGCGCCGCTCGACGAAGTTCTCCACTTGTGGACCGGGCTTGGCTATTACGCCCGCGCGCGCAACCTGCATAAAGCGGCACAACAAGTGGCGACCTTACACGGCGGTAAATTCCCGGAAACCTTTGAGGAAGTTGCAGCACTGCCGGGCGTCGGGCGTTCCACCGCAGGCGCGATTCTCTCGCTTTCTCTGGGTAAGCACTTTCCGATTCTCGACGGTAACGTCAAACGGGTGCTGGCGCGCTGCTATGCTGTAAGCGGCTGGCCAGGGAAAAAAGAGGTCGAGAATAAATTATGGAGTTTGAGCGAGCAGGTGACGCCCGCGGTTGGCGTGGAACGGTTTAATCAGGCGATGATGGATTTGGGTGCGATGATTTGTACGCGCTCGAAACCGAAATGTTCGCTCTGTCCGCTACAAAACGGATGTATTGCCGCCGCCAACAATAGCTGGGCGCTTTATCCGGGCAAAAAACCGAAACAGACGCTGCCGGAGCGCACCGGCTACTTTTTGCTATTACAGCACGAAGATGAAGTATTGCTGGCGCAGCGTCCGCCGAGCGGATTGTGGGGCGGTTTATACTGTTTCCCGCAGTTTGCCGACGAAGAAAGTTTGCGGCAGTGGCTGGCGCAACGGCAGATTGCTGCCGATAACCTGACGCAACTGACCGCGTTTCGGCATACCTTCAGCCATTTCCACTTAGATATTGTGCCTATGTGGCTTCCCGTGTCGTCATTCACCGGCTGCATGGATGAAGGCAATGCGCTCTGGTATAACTTAGCGCAACCGCCGTCAGTTGGCCTGGCGGCTCCCGTGGAGCGTTTGTTACAGCAGTTACGCACTGGCGCGCCGGTTTAGCGCGTGAGTCGATAAAGAGGATGATTTATGAGCAGAACGATTTTTTGTACTTTCCTGCAACGTGAAGCAGAAGGTCAGGATTTTCAGCTGTACCCCGGCGAGCTGGGAAAACGCATCTATAACGAGATCTCCAAAGAAGCCTGGGCGCAGTGGCAGCACAAGCAAACCATGCTGATTAATGAAAAGAAACTCAACATGATGAATGCCGAGCACCGCAAGCTGCTTGAGCAGGAGATGGTCAACTTCCTGTTCGAGGGTAAAGAGGTGCATATCGAGGGCTATACGCCGGAAGATAAAAAATAAAAACAGTGCCGGAGCACGCCTCCGGCAACTTGCATAAAAACAAACACAACACGCACCCGGAATGATGAAAAAATATCTCGCGCTGGCTTTGATTGCGCCGTTGCTCATCTCCTGTTCGACGACCAAAAAAGGCGATACCTATAACGAAGCCTGGGTCAAAGATACCAACGGTTTTGATATTCTGATGGGGCAATTTGCCCACAATATTGAGAACATCTGGGGCTTCAAAGAGGTGGTGATCGCTGGTCCTAAGGACTACGTGAAATACACCGATCAATATCAGACCCGCAGCCACATCAACTTCGATGACGGTACGATTACTATCGAAACCATCGCCGGGACAGAACCTGCCGCGCATTTGCGCCGGGCAATTATCAAAACGTTATTGATGGGTGACGATCCGAGTTCGGTCGATCTCTATTCCGACGTTGATGATATTACGATTTCGAAAGAACCTTTCCTTTACGGTCAGGTGGTGGACAACACCGGGCAGCCGATTCGCTGGGAAGGTCGCGCAAGCAACTTCGCGGATTATCTGCTGAAAAACCGTCTGAAGAGCCGCAGCAACGGGCTGCGTATCATCTACAGCGTCACCATTAACATGGTGCCGAACCACCTTGATAAACGTGCGCACAAATATCTCGGCATGGTCCGCCAGGCGTCACGGAAATATGGCGTTGATGAGTCGCTGATTCTGGCAATTATGCAGACCGAATCTTCCTTTAACCCGTATGCGGTCAGCCGTTCCGATGCGCTGGGATTAATGCAGGTGGTACAACATACTGCCGGGAAAGATGTGTTCCGCTCGCAGGGGAAATCCGGCACGCCGAGCCGCAGTTTCTTGTTTGATCCTGCCAGCAATATTGATACCGGCACCGCGTATCTGGCGATGCTGAACAATGTTTATCTCGGCGGAATTGATAACCCAACATCGCGGCGTTATGCCGTCATCACCGCCTATAACGGCGGCGCAGGCAGCGTGCTGCGAGTCTTTTCGAATGATAAGATTCAGGCTGCCAATATTATTAACACCATGACGCCGGGCGATGTTTATCAGACGCTGACGACCCGCCATCCCTCTGCGGAATCTCGCCGTTATCTTTATAAAGTGAATACCGCGCAAAAATCCTACCGCCGCCGATAATTCCATTAACCGCCCCTGACGATGCTCAGGGGCAAAAATGTTATCCACATCACAATTTCGTTTTGCAAATTGGGAATGTTTGCAATTATTTGCCACAGGTAACAAAAAACCAGTCCGCGAAGTTGATAGAATCCCATCATCTCGCACGGTCAAATGTGCTTTTTCAAACACTCATCCGCATCACGATGTGAGGAAATTAACATGAATCTTAAGCTGCAGCTGAAAATCCTCTCTTTTCTGCAGTTCTGTCTGTGGGGAAGTTGGCTGACGACCCTCGGCTCCTATATGTTTGTTACCCTGAAGTTTGACGGTGCTTCTATTGGCGCAGTTTATAGCTCACTGGGTATCGCCGCGGTCTTTATGCCTGCGCTGCTGGGGATTGTGGCCGACAAATGGTTAAGTGCGAAATGGGTATATGCCATTTGCCACACCATTGGCGCTATCACGCTGTTCATGGCGGCACAGGTCACGACACCGGAGGCGATGTTCCTTGTGATATTGATTAACTCGTTTGCTTATATGCCAACGCTTGGGTTAATCAACACCATCTCTTACTATCGCCTGCAAAATGCCGGGATGGATATCGTTACTGACTTCCCGCCAATCCGTATCTGGGGCACCATCGGCTTTATCATGGCAATGTGGGTGGTGAGCCTGTCTGGCTTCGAATTAAGCCACATGCAGCTGTATATTGGCGCAGCACTTTCCGCCATTCTGGTTCTGTTTACCCTGACTCTGCCGCATATTCCGGTTGCTAAACAGCAAGCGAATCAGAGCTGGACAACCCTGCTGGGCCTCGATGCATTCGCGCTGTTTAAAAACAAGCGTATGGCAATCTTCTTTATCTTCTCAATGCTGCTGGGCGCGGAACTGCAGATTACCAACATGTTCGGTAATACCTTCCTGCACAGCTTCGACAAAGATCCGATGTTTGCCAGCAGCTTTATTGTGCAGCATGCGTCAATCATCATGTCGATTTCGCAGATCTCTGAAACCCTGTTCATTCTGACCATCCCGTTCTTCTTAAGCCGCTACGGTATTAAGAACGTAATGATGATCAGTATTGTGGCGTGGATCCTGCGTTTTGCGCTGTTTGCTTACGGCGACCCGACTCCGTTCGGTACTGTACTGCTGGTACTGTCGATGATCGTTTACGGTTGCGCATTCGACTTCTTCAACATCTCTGGTTCGGTGTTTGTCGAAAAAGAAGTTAGCCCGGCAATTCGCGCCAGTGCACAAGGGATGTTCCTGATGATGACTAACGGCTTCGGCTGTATCCTCGGCGGCATCGTGAGCGGTAAAGTTGTTGAGATGTACACCCAAAACGGCATTACCGACTGGCAGACCGTATGGTTGATTTTCGCTGGTTACTCCGTGGTTCTGGCCTTCGCGTTCATGGCGATGTTCAAATATAAACACGTTCGTGTCCCGACAGGCACACAGACGGTTAGCCACTAATTACGCAAAGAAAAACGGGTCGCCAGAAGGTGACCCGTTTTTTTATTCTTACTTCAACACATAACCGTACAACCGCTTCACGCCATCCGCATCGGTTTCGCTATAAACACCTTGCAGCTCCGGCGAAAATCCCGGCAACAAATTCACCCCTTCTTCCAGTGCAAGGAAATAACGTTGAACCGCCCCACCCCAGACTTCCCCGGGTACCACGCAAAGCACGCCAGGTGGATAAGGCAACGCCCCTTCTGCCGCAATTCGCCCTTCGGCATCACGAATCCGCACCAACTCCACGTCACCGCGAATATAAGCGCTATGCGCATCCTGGGGGTTCATCACCACTGACGGGAAACTCTGCTGGCGGAACATCGCTTTTTGTAGGTCTTTGACGTCGAAACTGACATACAGATCGTGCATCTCCTGACACAACTGGCGCAGGGTGTAGTCGCGATAGCGCACCGGATATTTGTTATAAACGCTCGGCAACACCTCAGCCAGCGGCGAGTCATCCTCAATATGCTGTTCAAACTGCGCCAACATCTCTACCAGTTGTGCCAGCTTCTCGTGGCTTTCCGCCGGAGTTAATAAGAACAGAATGGAGTTGAGATCGCACTTCTCCGGCACAATGCCGTTCTCACGCAGATAGTGCGCCAGAATCGTCGCCGGAACGCCAAAGTCGCTATATTCGCCGGTTTCGGCATCGATACCTGGTGTAGTGAGTAACAGCTTGCACGGATCAACAAAATACTGATCCGCGGCATATCCTTCAAAGCCGTGCCACTTCGCCCCCGGCTCAAAACTGAAAAAACGGCGGTCGCTGGCTAACACTGATGTCGGATAATCCTGCCACAATTTGCCATCAACAACGGGCGGGATAAACGGGCGGAACAGCTTACAGCGCGCAAGAATAGCCTTGCGCGCTTCAATCCCTATCTCAACACACTCAGCCCACAGCCGACGCCCACTCTCCCCTTCATGAATTTTGGCGTTAACATCCAGTGCAGCAAACAGCGGATAGAAAGGGCTGGTAGAAGCATGGAGCATAAAGGCGTTATTCAACCGCTTATGCGGGCAAAAACGCGCCTGTCCGCGGATATGGTTATCTTTTTTATGGATCTGCGACGTCTGTGAGAATCCCGCCTGCTGTTTGTGCACCGACTGAGTCACAAAGATCCCCGGATCGTTTTCGTTAAGTTCTAACAGCAGCGGCGAGCTATCCGCCATCATCGGGATAAATTGTTCATAACCGACCCACGCGGAATCAAACAGAATGTAATCACACAGATGCCCAACGGTATCGATCACCTGACGGGCGTTATAGACAGTGCCGTCATAGGTTCCCAGCTGAATAATCGCCAGGCGATACGGGCGCGGCAGGTCGGCTTTTTCTGGCGCAACGTCGCGAATTTGCTGGCGCAGATACTCTTCATTAAAACAGTGCGCATCAATACCGCCAATGAAACCAAACGGGTTACGTGAAGCTTCCAGATAGACCGGCGTCGCCCCCGCCTGAATCAGCGCGCCGTGATGATTCGACTTATGGTTGTTACGGTCGAAGAGCACCAGATCGCCACGCGTTAACAGCGCATTCGTCACCACTTTATTCGCTGCCGATGTGCCGTTCAGCACAAAATAGGTTTTATCGGCATGAAAGACTTTGGCTGCGAATTTCTGCGCATCTTTCGCCGATCCTTCATGAATAAGCAGATCGCCCAATTTTACGTCAGCGTTACACATATCGGCGCGAAAGACGTTCTCACCAAAGAAATCGTAAAAATGGCGTCCGGCAGGATGCTTTTTAAAAAACGCACCATGTTGATGTCCAGGGCAAGCAAAGGTGCTGTTGCCCATCTCAACGTACTGCGTCAGCGTGTCATAAAACGGTGGCAGCAAATTCTCTTCATACTGACAGGCTGCGGATTCCAGCTCCAGCCACTGCTGCTCGTTGCCGTTGATTACCGCCGTAACGCCCGCAGGTAATTCAACAGCATGTTCGGAATACAAAAACACCGGTAGATGAAAACCGGTGCGCTTAAGCAACGCAAGAATGCCACTGCGACTATCCGCAGCGGTAATGACGACTGCCGCGACGTCCGTAAAATCAGTATCTCCCAACGCCACCACGCGACGATGAGAAGAAAGTCGGGATACCAGTTCACTACTGGCGGCAATATTCATTGATTTCATAAGCGCAAACCCGTTTCGGGGAAGTAAGAATACCGGACAAGGTGGAAAACCCTGCCCCATGAGATATGGGTCAAACTGGTCACCAGCTCCGACCGCCAGACATCAGTAAAAGCAGAAACGCTCTGATTTTACTGTTGTCCTGCAGTGAGCGTGCGTTAACTTCACCGCATGAGCAGTAACATAGAAAGGGAAACGTTTCGCGCGAAACGGCGATAAGCGAGAGAATGTAAGGAGATGGCGTGCATCGGGCAAACTCCGTACAGAGAGGAGAAAATTCGCGCAATCATGGCACCTTTCGCTAAAGCGTGCAAGCCAGGACTTTGCGAACAAACAAGCCATCGACGGCACCAAACGGTCATAATAAGAAAATCAAACAATACAGTTAACAGGAACTCTTGTGGTCATCGGCCCTTTTATCAACGCTAGTGCAGTATTACTGGGTGGCGTTCTCGGCGCACTGCTCAGCCAACGCTTACCGGAACGTATCCGCGTCTCCATGACATCTATTTTTGGTCTGGCATCGCTGGGGATTGGTATTTTACTGGTGGTGAAATGTGCCAACCTTCCAGCGATGGTTTTAGCTACGCTACTTGGCGCTCTAATTGGCGAAATTTGTTTGCTGGAGAAAGGTGTCAATACAGCAGTCGCCAAAGCACAAAATCTGTTTCGTCACTCACGTAAGAAGCCAGCGCATGAATCTTTTATTCAGAATTATGTCGCGATTATTGTCCTGTTTTGCGCCAGCGGCACCGGGATCTTCGGGGCGATGAACGAAGGGATGACCGGCGATCCGAGTATTTTAATCGCCAAGTCATTTCTTGATTTCTTTACGGCGATGATCTTCGCCTGCTCGCTGGGTATTGCGGTATCGGTGATTAGTATCCCATTACTGATCATCCAGTTAACGCTGGCGTGGGCTGCCGCGCTGATTTTACCGCTGACCACACCGTCGATGATGGCAGACTTCAGCGCCGTAGGCGGTTTATTGCTGCTGGCAACCGGATTACGCATCTGTGGCATTAAAATGTTCCCGGTGGTCAACATGCTTCCAGCACTCCTTCTGGCAATGCCGCTTTCCGCCGCCTGGACCGCCTGGTTTGCCTGACAATGCGTGCAATAGCGGCAAAGTGATGATAGATTGTGCAGTCTGCAGTAAATTGAAGAAATTTGATTGACGAGACGAGGCGAATCAGGTTTAATGCGCCCCGTTGCCCGGATAGCTCAGTCGGTAGAGCAGGGGATTGAAAATCCCCGTGTCCTTGGTTCGATTCCGAGTCCGGGCACCACCGCATCAAAGCACGTTGGTTAAGGGATGAGATCCTTAACGGGCGTTTAATACAGGATTCGGTCATTACGGAATCTCCATCAGCGTAGT
>ERZ1035044.293-NODE-293-length-11780-cov-60.733475_pt1 | contig 11780 bp, 9 predicted proteins | sample MGYA00520588_ERZ1035044 | MGnify/ENA primary metagenome ERZ1035044 (study PRJEB33766, sample SAMN09781698) | gut metagenome | biome: gut microbiome | host: Homo sapiens | place: Madagascar | study: EMG produced TPA metagenomics assembly of the PRJNA485056 data set...
CTACTCTTCTTCGTTCCCGCCCTCTTCATACGGGCCAAATGGCTTCGCGGGCAGAACGATATACGTGCCTTCAAACACTGCACCCGGCGTCTCGTCGCCAAAGATTTCGACCTGCATCTGCACCCGTGCTTTTCGTCCGCGCGCCAGACGGTCGAGATCGCCGCTTAAGGCACCGAGGTCGGCTACCGCATGAGGTTTACCGCTAATCGGCTTGCTGTAGCGGATATGCGCATCCGCAAGAATAATCGTTCCGCCGAGGTGGCGTTCACGCAGCATCAGCCAGATAAGTCCCCAACCGGTGAGCGTCGCCAGTGAGAATAAACTCCCGGCAAACAGCGTATGGTGCGGATTCTGATTGCCGGTTTCTGGCATGGTAGTGATAAATTTTTGCCCGGTATATTGCTGAATGCGCACGCCCATTTTTTCACTAAGCGGGATATGTTCGTACCACGCCTGTTGCAGCTGCGCGCACCAGTCGCCGCGATGCAGAATGTCATCCAGAGTGGCGACGGGCTTAATCATCAAAAAATGGCGAATCGGCGTGGTGGTTGGCGTGGTGATTTCTCCCTGATTAACAAACCCCAGCTTGGCGAAAAACTCCACCGCGTCTTCACGGGCGCTACAGGTCACGCGCTTAACGCCTTCCTGACGCGCCACCGACTCCAGGGTCATCGCCATCAGCGTGCCTAACCCTTTGTCCTGCACGTCGGGATGAACGGCCATAAAGCGAATGGACGCTTCATTGTCGGCATTAATATACAGTCGGCCTACCGCCACCAGATTACCCTGCTCGTCGACGACCATCTGGTGATGCGCCATCGCATCCCACGCGTCGCGTTCCGAACCTTTTGGTTGATGCAGGGGCTTACGCAACATTTCCCAGCGAAACTGATAGTAACGCTCTAATTCTTCTTCTGTTTGTGGAACCCGAAGGTGATACATAGCGATACTCTCTCTTGTTTCCCGTGACAACCCTGAAAGCTGGCTCATACCTGCAACCAGAATGTCACGGGGCCATCATTGACCAGCGATACCTGCATATCCGCAGCGAAGCGTCCTGTTTGCGTGTTCATCTCTTGCTGACGGCAGCGTTCGACGAAATAGTCATATAACGCCTCTGCGCGATCCGGTGATGCACCTTTGGAGAAACTTGGGCGCATCCCCCGTTCGGTATCTGCGGCGAGGGTAAACTGGGAAACCACCAGCACACTGCCGCCCGCCTGTTGCACGTTGAGATTCATCTTGCCTTCGGCATCGCTAAAGATGCGGTAGCCGAGCACACGCTCGCACAGACGGTTTGCTTTCTGTTCGTCGTCATCCTTTTCGACACCCAATAACACCAAAAGTCCCGCGCCAATTTCGCCCGTCACTTCTCCCTCCACGGTGACGCTGGCACGGGTTACGCGTTGAATTAATGCAATCATGGTTCGTCGTCTTCTTCTTGTTCAGCAGCTTGTTTTAGTTTGCGGTATTCCCCGAGAGTGACAGTAATTTCCGCGCCAAGCAAGACGATACACCATGTCCAGTAGACCCAGACAAAGAGAATGGGGATCACCGCCAGCACACCGTAAATGAGCTGATATGACGGGAACATGGTGATATAAAGCGCGAAACCTTTCTTTCCTGCTTCGAACAGGAGTGCAGCAACAAACGCGCCGACAATCGCGTCGCGGTTAGGTACGCGGATGGTAGGAACAATGCTGTACAGCAACCAGAAGGAGATCCACGACAACAGCAGCGGAAAAATACGCAGCACGTTGTCGATGACAGTATTGAGATCGCTCGCCCAGCGCAGGGAGAGCAAATAGGAACTGATCGCCAGACTAGCCCCTGCCAGCAGCGGCCCCAGCGTTAAAATCATCCAGTACACGGCAAACGAGTAAATTTTTGGTCGCGCTCGTTTACTGCGCCAGATGGTATTCAACGCGCTATCGATGGAGTACATCAACAATAACGCGGTGACGATCAGCCCGCACGCGCCAACGGCGGTCATCTTGTTGGAATTGGCAACAAATTGTTCGATATACCGCTGAATAACATCGCCAGTAGCAGGCAGAAAGTTGGCAAAAATAAAGTGACGCAACTGAATGCTGACGTCGGAAAACATGGGAAAAGCGGCGAAAAGCGCAAAAACAACGGCAACCAGCGGCACTAATGAGAGCAACGACACATAGGCAAGGTTACCTGCCAGGGTTGTCATGTTGTCCTCATCAATGCGTTGCCAGAGTAGTTTTAGCCAGGCCCATAGTGGACGGGTACGGTGCCTGGCTTTGTCCTGAATGGTTTTTAGCATAACACCTTCGCGAAATAGTCCGGGATGGTGGTTTTATCTTTCACCAGAATACTGGTAATGCCTAGCTGATTAGCTCCTTCTATATTATCGGCGTTATCGTCGAAAAAGACCGTATCGCTGGGTGAAAAACCTTCCGCCTGCAAAACATGCTGGTAAATTCGAGCTTCAGGTTTGCGCATCCCCAGATCTTGCGACAGATAGATATGGTCAGCAGCATCACGAATTTCCGGGTATTCTTCCGGCCAGAAGGTGGTATGCAGGCGGTTGGTATTGGAAAGCACCACCACGCGATGCCCCTGCTCACGCAGTTTATGCATGATGGCGATCACTTCCGGGCGCAGCGCAACAAACACCGCCTGCCAGCCGTGAGAGAACTGCTCGTAGCTTAGCGGTAGAGCCATCTCATGACACAGCGCCTCTGCGAACGCTTCGTCGCTAATTTCCCCACGCTCATGCTGATGAAACGCCTCCCCCATATGAAAACTCTTCTTAAGCGATGCCAGCGGAATACGCGTTAAATCGCTCCAGGCTCCCAGCACACGGTTAAAGTCGATATCGACAATCACATTACCTAAATCAAAGATATAGAGCATTTTTGCCTCCTTTCGCGCCACAAGAAATTAACTGTAGCGGGAAAGGATGGGTTTGGCTATGTGGCAAGGTATGAAGCCAGGTTAACGGTCACAAAAATCTACGCGTCTTCCTGGGGAAGAATGATTTCAATTTGGCTGTCTTGTAAGCGTGATTTTAGCGCAGCGGGCGGCAGCTCGTCGGTAAAGAGCGCAGTGACCTGTGCCACGTTACCAATTTCAACCGCCGCCGAAGCATGATACTTAGTGTGATCGGCGACCAGCAGAATATTTCTCGCGTGCGCCATCATCGTTTTCACCACGTTAGCTTCGTTTACATCAAACTCCATCAACGCGCCATCGCTCTCAATCGCCCCAACGCTTGTTACCAGATAATCAGCACGAAAATCAGCCACAAAGGACGCCGCTGAAGGGCCAATGATCCCGCTATTATGAGAGCGCAACGTACCGCCGGGCACCATCACTTCAAAGCGCGGGTTGTGGTAAAGAATATGCGCCACACGCAGGCTGTTGGTGATTATCCGCAAATGATTATGGTTAAGTAACGCCCGGGCAACATGCTCAACAGTCGTACCAATGGTGATAAATATTGTTGAACCATCAGGAATATAGTCTGCCACCGCTTCGGCAATCGCTTTTTTTTCCTCGGTTTGCGAAACCTCACGCTGCTCGAACGCCGTATTAACGACGCTGGAAGCCCGACCCGCGCCACCGTGATGGCGCGTAATCAGGCCTTGCTCGCTTAATTTACGAATATCCCGGCGGACCGTCTGCGTGGAGACATCCAGCAGATTTGCCAGCTCATCAATATTCATATACCCACGCTCGGCGATCAGCATGAGGAGTTGGTCGTGCCGCGGGTTACCGGTTAGTTCGGTAAGGCTCATGAAAATTCCTCGAAAAACCATCACCCTGGCATTTTATACAAAAAGTGACAAAAAAGATCGGGTTTGATCACAGTCAGGGATCCCGGCTCGTCCACCGGGACGTGTGCATTTTAACGCCGCTACACCGCTGGCGAAGCGGACTGACTCCGCTAAATCCCCACTTGTTGCCAGCGCCACCGCCAAAGCGCCGTGAAAAACATCACCCGCACCTGTGGTATCTACCACATCAACTTTGAAGGCCGGTTGATGCTGACGCCCACCATTTTCCAGCCAGTCGCAGCCTGCGCTACCCTGGGTCACATAGACATGACCATTTGTGAGCGTTTGTGCCTGTTTTAGCGCACTGGCCATCTCTTTCACGCCCGTTAAGCGCGCCAGACCCGGTTCTGAAAAGGCCGCGTGATCGCTTAATGCCACCAGCTCACTGATATCCTGCGGCGTAATGTCCCCGTCCAGAACGGTCATCACACCCGCCTGACGGGCCAGGGTGAAGGCTTTTTTAGCGCCGTCGTGCCAGCGTACATCTGCCAGCACAACATCCCACTGAGAGAAATCAATTTCCTCCAACCACTCTGCGTCAGGCAGCAGATCCGGGCTGGGGTAGTTAATGATTATCCGCTCGCCTTTGGTATCCACCATGATGGCGGATTGCGAAGATTTCGCCTGGTTATACCGTTTGGTGTAACGGGTGTTAACGCCCCAGGATTCCAGCTCTGCCAGCAGGCTGTTGCCCGTGTCGTCATCACCTACGCGACCAATAAAATCGACCTGCGCCCCCAGCCTTGCCGCCGCAACCGCTGCCGTCGCCGCTGGCCCGCCACCAACTTCCGTATAATTTCTCGCCACGTATTTACCGCTCTCCGTCGGTAACCCTTCCACGTAATAGATGCGATCCATCACGGTTATACCTACACAAGCAACACGAATCATGGTCATTCCTTAAACATTTTGGGATGCGTTCATTTTAATTTCACCAATTGTTTAAAAAGTGACGGCTGTCAATTTTTTGACGATAAATTACAAATACGATCAAAAACAGACAAGCAAAGCATGTCATAAATGACAAAAAGTGACATCACTGTATTCAGGAGAGGGTTATGGCAGCAATCGCGTTTATCGGTTTAGGACAAATGGGTTCGCCAATGGCGAGCAATTTATTGCAGCAAGGGCATCAACTTCGCGTCTTTGATGTGAACGCCGAAGCTGTGCGGCATCTGGTAGACAAAGGTGCGACTCCCGTCGCCAACCCGGCGCAGGCCGCTAAAGATGCCGAATTTATCATTACCATGTTGCCGAATGGCGATCTGGTGCGCAACGTGTTGTTCGGTGAAAACGGCGTTTGCGAAGGCTTATCTACCGATGCGCTGGTCATTGATATGTCCACCATCCATCCGCTGCAAACCGATAAATTGATTGCCGATATGCAAGCCAAAGGCTTCAGCATGATGGATGTTCCGGTAGGCCGTACTTCTGCAAATGCCATTACCGGTACTCTGTTACTGCTGGCTGGCGGCACCGCTGAACAAGTTGAACGTGCCACACCGATCCTGATGGCGATGGGCAGTGAGTTGATCAACTCTGGCGGTCCGGGCATGGGGATCCGCGTTAAGCTCATCAACAACTACATGAGCATCGCGCTCAATGCGCTTTCGGCAGAAGCCGCCGTTTTGTGCGAAGCCCTGAATCTTCCCTTCGATGTTGCCGTCAAAGTGATGAGCGGTACCGCCGCCGGTAAAGGTCACTTCACCACTTCCTGGCCAAACAAAGTCCTCAGCGGAGATCTTTCTCCCGCCTTCATGATCGATCTTGCCCATAAGGATCTTGGCATCGCCCTTGATGTCGCCAACCAGCTGCATGTGCCAATGCCGCTGGGGGCCGCCTCACGGGAGGTTTATAGCCAGGCGCGCGCAGCGGGTCGCGGTCGCCAGGACTGGTCCGCCATTCTGGAACAGGTCCGTGTCAGTGCCGGGATGACTGCCAAAGTAAAAATGTAACGACTGGATAAAGGAATAAATGAATGAATAAGTACACCATCAACGACATTACGCGCGCATCGGGCGGTTTTGCCATGCTGGCGGTCGATCAGCGCGAAGCCATGCGCATGATGTTTGCCGCGGCTGGGGCACCCGCTCCGGTAGCCGATAGCGTTTTAACTGATTTCAAAGTTAACGCTGCAAAGGCCCTCTCGCCTTATGCCTCGGCGATTCTGGTAGATCAACAATTCTGCTACCGCCAGGTGGTTGAGCAAAACGCGATTGCCAAAAGTTGCGCCATGATTGTCGCCGCCGATGAGTTCATTCCTGGCAACGGTATTCCGGTCGATAGCGTGGTTATTGACCGCAAAATCAATCCGCTACAGATCAAACAAGACGGTGGCAAAGCCTTAAAACTGCTGGTGCTGTGGCGTAGTGATGAAGATGCGCAGCAACGTCTGGATATGGTGAAAGAGTTCAACGAACTGTGCCACTCACACGGTCTGGTAAGCATCATTGAGCCAGTCGTCCGCCCACCGCGTCGTGGCGATAAATTCGATCGCGAACAAGCGATCATCGATGCCGCCAAAGAGCTGGGCGACAGTGGCGCTGACCTCTACAAAGTTGAAATGCCGCTTTATGGCAAAGGTCCGCAACAAGAGCTTCTCTGTGCTTCACAACGTCTGAATGACCATATCAATATGCCATGGGTGATCCTCTCTTCCGGTGTCGACGAAAAACTGTTCCCGCGTGCCGTACGCGTGGCAATGACGGCGGGCGCATCGGGATTCCTGGCAGGCCGTGCAGTCTGGGCATCGGTCGTCGGTTTACCAGACAACGAGCTGATGCTGCGTGACGTTTGCGCACCGAAATTACAACAACTTGGCGATATCGTCGACGAAATGATGGCTAAACGCCGCTAAGATGAGGATAAAAGGAATGAAATGGTTTAACACCCTAAGCCACAACCGTTGGCTGGAACAGGAAACCGACCGCATCTTTGATTTTGGTAAAAATTCCGTAGTGCCGACTGGTTTTGGCTGGTTAGGCAATAAAGGGCAAATCAAAGAAGAGATGGGCACCCATCTGTGGATCACCGCTCGTATGTTGCACGTTTATTCCGTTGCTGCGGCGATGGGTCGACCTGGCGCTTACTCGTTGGTTGATCACGGTATCAAAGCCATGAACGGCGCACTGCGTGATAAAAAATATGGCGGCTGGTATGCCTGCGTGAATGACGAGGGCGTGGTGGATGCCTCCAAACAGGGCTATCAACACTTCTTTGCTCTGCTGGGTGCCGCCAGCGCCGTCACAACGGGTCACCCGGAAGCGCGCAAGCTGCTCGATTACACCATTGAAATTATCGAGAAATATTTCTGGAGCGAAGAAGAGCAGATGTGCCTGGAATCCTGGGACGAAGCCTTCAGCAAAACCGAAGAGTACCGCGGCGGCAATGCCAATATGCACGCGGTGGAAGCTTTCTTGATTGTTTATGACGTCACTCACGACAAAAAATGGCTGGATCGCGCGATTCGCGTGGCTTCCGTGATTATCCACGACGTCGCCAGAAATAATCATTATCGCGTTAACGAACACTTCGATACCCAGTGGAATCCGCTGCCGGATTACAACAAAGATAACCCGGCGCATCGCTTCCGCGCGTTCGGAGGTACACCAGGCCACTGGATCGAATGGGGCCGTTTAATGCTGCACATCCATGCTGCCCTGGAAGCCCGTTGCGAACAACCACCAGCATGGCTGCTAGAAGATGCCAAAGGTCTGTTTAACGCCACCGTGCGCGATGCCTGGGCACCCGATGGCGCGGACGGGATTGTTTATACCGTTGACTGGGAAGGAAAACCGGTGGTCCGCGAACGTGTACGTTGGCCTATCGTCGAAGCAATGGGTACGGCCTACGCGCTCTACACCGTCACTGGCGATCGCCAGTATGAAACCTGGTATCAAACATGGTGGGAGTACTGCATTAAGTACCTGATGGACTATGAAAATGGTTCCTGGTGGCAGGAGCTGGATGCGGACAATAAGGTCACCACCAAAGTCTGGGACGGCAAACAGGATATTTATCACCTGCTGCATTGCCTGGTGATCCCGCGTATCCCGTTAGCGCCCGGCATGGCTCCAGCGGTTGCAGCGGGTCTGCTGGATATTAATGCGAAATAACTGATCTGAAAATAGGGTGCGGGTTTTCCCCTCACCCTAACCCTCTCCCCAAAGGGGCGAGGGGACCGTCCGGTGCAGTTTTTGGGTTTGACATCAGCCTCACGGGAGGCTGTATGTCGTTAATTAAGGTGCCTTGTATGCAAATCACCAATATGCATTGCAGTGGACAGACCGTTTCACTTGCCGCGGGGGATTATCACGCGACCATTGTGACCGTCGGTGCTGGTCTGGCTGAATTAACCTTTCAGGGTTGTCATTTAGTCATCCCGCACAAACCCGAAGAGATGCCGCTGGCGCATCTGGGTAAAGTGCTTATTCCGTGGCCGAACCGGATCGCCAACGGCTGTTACCGCTATCAGGGGCAGGAATATCAGTTACCCATTAATGAACATAGTTCAAAAGCCGCTATTCACGGGCTGCTTGCCTGGCGAGACTGGCAAATTAGTGAATTAACCGCCACCAGCGTTACCCTGACAGCTTTTCTGCCGCCCAGTTACGGCTATCCGTTTATGCTGGCTTCACAAGTTGTTTATTCGCTCAACGCACACACGGGTCTTTCCGTTGAGATCGCAAGCCAGAATATCGGCACTGTCGCAGCGCCTTATGGCGTGGGTATTCATACTTATTTAACCTGCAACTTAACATCTGTTGATGAATATCTGTTCCAGCTTCCGGCAAACCAGGTTTATGCCGTTGATGAACACGTAAATCCGACAACGCTTCACCACGTTGATGAGCTGGATTTAAATTTCACGCAGGCGAAAAAAATAGCCGCGACAAAAATCGACCACACCTTTAAAACCGCTAATGATTTGTGGGAAATGACCATTACCCATCCACAGCAGGCGCTTTCGGTAAGCCTTTGTTCCGATCAACTCTGGGTGCAGGTTTATAGCGGTGAAAAATTACAGCGTCAGGGACTGGCAGTTGAACCTATGAGTTGCCCGCCTAACGCCTTTAATTCAGGTATCGACTTATTATTACTGGAATCAGGAAAACCGCACCGCCTGTTTTTTAATATTTACGGACAGAGAAAATAACTTGTATTGATTAGCAGTCAAAATCATTGAAGAACATTTCACTCGCTAAAGGCAACATTATGTATCTTCAATTTATTAAGTTAAAAACAGCTCAGCTTCTGTAAAGTTTTTATATATCAGTTTTATGAGAATCATTTTACATAAGCCTGTAATAACAGGAAGGCAACAATCTCGTTCTCAACTCTATGGAGATTAGTTATGGATACGCCACGTCCACAGTTATTAGATTTTCAATTTCATCAGAATAACGACAGTTTTACCCTACATTTTCAACAACGTCTTATTTTAACCCATAGCAAAGATAATCCTTGTTTATGGATTGGCTCAGGTATAGCGGATATCGATATGTTCCGCGGTAATTTCAGCATTAAAGATAAACTACAGGAGAAAATTGCGCTTACCGACGCCATCGTCAGCCAGTCACCGGATGGTTGGTTAATTCATTTCAGCCGTGGTTCTGACATTAGCGCCACGCTGAATATCTCTGCCGACGATCAGGGGCGTTTATTGCTGGAACTACAAAACGACAACCTTAACCACAACCGTATCTGGCTGCGCCTTGCCGCTCAACCAGAGGACCATATCTACGGCTGCGGCGAACAGTTTTCCTACTTCGATCTGCGTGGCAAACCGTTCCCGCTATGGACCAGTGAACAAGGCGTTGGTCGCAACAAACAAACCTATGTCACCTGGCAGGCCGACTGCAAAGAAAATGCGGGCGGCGACTATTACTGGACTTTCTTCCCACAGCCTACGTTTGTCAGCACGCAGAAGTATTACTGCCATGTTGATAACAGTTGCTATATGAACTTCGACTTTAGTGCCCCGGAATACCATGAACTGGCGCTGTGGGAAGACAAAGCAACGCTGCGTTTTGAATGTGCTGACACATACATTTCCCTGCTGGAAAAATTAACCGCCCTGCTGGGACGCCAGCCAGAACTGCCCGACTGGATTTATGACGGAGTAACGCTCGGCATTCAGGGCGGGACGGAAGTGTGCCAGAAGAAACTGGACACCATGCGTAACGCGGGCGTGAAGGTCAACGGCATCTGGGCGCAGGACTGGTCCGGTATTCGTATGACCTCTTTTGGCAAACGCGTGATGTGGAACTGGAAGTGGAACAGCGAAAACTACCCGCAACTGGATTCACGCATTAAGCAGTGGAATCAGGAGGGCGTGCAGTTCCTGGCCTATATCAACCCGTATGTTGCCAGCGATAAAGATCTCTGCGAAGAAGCGGCACAACACGGCTATCTGGCAAAAGATGCCTCTGGCGGTGACTATCTGGTGGAGTTTGGCGAGTTTTACGGCGGCGTTGTCGATCTCACTAATCCAGAAGCCTACGCCTGGTTCAAGGAAGTGATCAAAAAGAACATGATTGAACTCGGCTGCGGCGGCTGGATGGCTGACTTCGGCGAGTATCTGCCCACCGACACGTACCTGCATAACGGCGTCAGTGCCGAAATTATGCATAACGCCTGGCCTGCGCTGTGGGCGAAGTGTAACTACGAAGCCCTTGAAGAAACGGGCAAGCTCGGCGAGATCCTTTTCTTTATGCGCGCCGGTTCTACCGGTAGCCAGAAATACTCCACCATGATGTGGGCGGGCGACCAGAACGTCGACTGGAGTCTCGACGATGGCCTGGCGTCGGTTGTCCCGGCGGCGCTGTCGCTGGCAATGACCGGACATGGCCTGCACCACAGCGACATTGGCGGTTACACCACCCTGTTTGAGATGAAGCGCAGCAAAGAGCTGCTGCTGCGCTGGTGCGATTTCAGCGCCTTCACGCCGATGATGCGCACCCACGAAGGTAACCGTCCTGGCGACAACTGGCAGTTTGACGGCGACGCAGAAACCATCGCCCATTTCGCCCGTATGACCACCGTCTTCACCACCCTGAAACCTTACCTGAAAGAGGCCGTCGCGCTGAATGCGAAGTCCGGCCTGCCGGTTATGCGCCCGCTGTTCCTGCATTACGAAGACGATGCGCACACTTACACCCTGAAATATCAGTACCTGTTAGGTCGCGACATTCTGGTCGCTCCGGTGCATGAAGAAGGCCGTAGCGACTGGACGCTCTATCTGCCGGAGGATAACTGGGTCCACGCCTGGACGGGTGAAGCGTTCCGGGGCGGGGAAGTTACCGTTAATGCGCCCATCGGCAAGCCGCCGGTCTTTTATCGCGCCGATAGCGAATGGGCGGCACTGTTCGCGTCGTTAAAAAGCATCTAATCACATCCGCCCGTGGGGAAACTCATGGGCAAAGGGAGAACATCGATGAGTCACATCACAACGGAAGATCCAGCAACTTTACGCCTGCCCTTTAAAGAGAAACTCTCTTACGGTATTGGCGACCTGGCCTCTAACATCCTGCTGGATATCGGTACGCTTTATCTTTTGAAGTTTTATACCGACGTTCTGGGGCTGCCAGGCACCTATGGCGGCATTATCTTTTTGATTTCAAAATTCTTTACTGCGTTTACCGATATGGGTACCGGCATTATGTTGGATTCCCGACGCAAGATCGGTCCAAAAGGTAAGTTCCGTCCTTTTATTCTGTATGCGTCATTCCCGGTCACCTTACTGGCGATCGCCAACTTTGTCGGCACACCGTTTGATGTCACCGGTAAAACGGTGATGGCCACTATTCTGTTTATGCTTTACGGACTGTTTTTCAGCATGATGAACTGCTCCTACGGCGCAATGGTTCCCGCTATCACCAAAAACCCCAACGAACGCGCCTCACTGGCGGCATGGCGTCAGGGCGGCGCTACGCTGGGCCTGCTGCTGTGCACGGTGGGATTCGTGCCAGT
>ERZ1035044.294-NODE-294-length-11776-cov-8.891221_pt1 | contig 11776 bp, 7 predicted proteins | sample MGYA00520588_ERZ1035044 | MGnify/ENA primary metagenome ERZ1035044 (study PRJEB33766, sample SAMN09781698) | gut metagenome | biome: gut microbiome | host: Homo sapiens | place: Madagascar | study: EMG produced TPA metagenomics assembly of the PRJNA485056 data set...
GGTGCACCTGTTATTATCTATATTCTGATAAGAAGACGATAGGTTCCAGTGAGACAGCTGATGAAACCGCTTATCCCCCATAAAATCTAGGGAATAAGCGGTTTGCTTATTTTATCGAAATAAATATACAATTTATGGGTTCACCACATTGATAGGGTTTCCCTCAAGAAAAGCCTTTACGTTAGCAGCTACCTGCCTATTCAAGCGCTTGCGAGCCTCAAAGGTAGCCCAGGCAATGTGAGGAGTGAGATAGGCATTAGGCTCCTTGAAAAGAGGATTCTCTTTAGAAGGTGGTTCCTGACTCATCACGTCCGCACAATAAGCACCGAGTTTCTGGTCGTGTAAAGCCTTAGCAACAGCCTCTTCATCTACCAATGGTCCGCGACCGGTATTCACCAGAATGGCCGTATCCTTCATCTTTTCGATACTCTCCTCATTGATAAAGTGATAGGTGTCATCTGAGAGAGGACAATGCAGGGAGAGAATATCACTGGTGGCAAGCAGACCATCCTTGCTGACCTTTTGAATCCATTCAGGAAGGTCGCAAGAGTTCTTGCTGGTGCAGGCGCAAATGTCCATACCGAACTGACGGGCGATATTTGCAACCTTCATACCGATGTTGCCCAATCCCATAATGCCAAGCTTTTTGCCTGCAAGTTCCATTAAAGGTGTATCCCAATAACAGAAATCCTGATTGTACGCCCATCGTTCGTTTCTGTTTTCCTGCGTGTAATGTTCTACACGGTTCGTAACAGCGAGGATGAGGGCAAAGGTCATCTGTGCCACACTATCCGTGCTATAGGCTGGGATGTTGGTAACGATGATACCTTGTTTCTTGGCAGCAGCTATATCCACTACATTGAAACCAGTAGCCTGGATTCCGATATACTTCAAGTTAGGAAGCTGCGCCAATGTTTCAGCATCCATCTGTACCTTGTTTAACAAGATGATGTCTGCATCCTTGGCACGTTCCACTTTTTCTTCATCAGAAGTGCGAGGATAAACCACTACCTCGCCCAACTGTTCCAACAGATGATAATCCAGATCGCCCGGATTGGCGGCATAGCCGTCTAAGATAACAATTCTCATATTTATTCGTTCATCAAATAATTCTTGAATGATGCAAAGTCCTTGGTCATCTGGATGCTCTTCTTCTCACCCTTCATGAATTCTGCAAGACGGGCTGGAATCTCGATGTCGGTTCCGAGGATGCTATCCACCTTCTCCTTGAACTTGGCTGGGTGAGCGGTCTCCAGGAACACACCGACCTCGCCTGGCTTCAACTGTTCCTTCAGTGCCTGATAGCCGCAAGCTCCGTGAGGATCAAGTACATATTTAGTCTCGTTATAGCACTTCTTCATCGTGTCTGCAATCTGTTCATCCTTGTAGGTAGCTCCGCTGATGTATGCAGCGATGGCATCGTGGTTGCCCTTGTAGAGGTCATAGATGCGGGCAAAGTTTGAAGGGTCGCCTACGTCCATGGCATTGGCGATGGTCTGCTTGCTAGGCTGTGGATTATATTTGCCGGTCTGGAGATACTCATAGAAGATATCATTGGCATTGTTGGCAGCGATGAAGCGATGGATTGGCAAGCCCATTTCATGACCGAAGAGTCCGGCTGTGATGTTACCGAAGTTACCGCTAGGTACGCAGATGACCAGCTTGTCTGCCAAGCCCTTCTCCTTCATGCGGGCGTATGCATTGAAATAGTAGAATGCCTGAGGCAAGAAGCGGGCTACATTGATAGAGTTGGCAGAAGTCAACTTCATGTGCTTGTTCAACTCCTCGTCCATGAACGCAGACTTAACCAGCGCCTGACAGTCGTCGAAAACACCATCTACCTCAAGGGCTGTGATGTTCTGACCGAGGGTAGTGAACTGGCTCTCCTGAATCTTGCTCACCTTGCCCTTTGGATAAAGCACGTAAACGTGGATTCCCTCTACACCGAGGAAACCATTGGCAACAGCAGAACCCGTATCACCCGATGTTGCTACGAGTACGTTGACCTCCTCTTTACCTTCCTGACGAACGAAGTACTGGAGCAGGCGAGCCATAAAACGGGCACCTACATCCTTGAAGGCGAGTGTAGGACCATGGAACAGCTCCAAAGAGTAGATATTTGGCTCTACCTCTACAACAGGGCAGTCGAATGCCAAGGTATCATATACTATCTTCTTCAGAGAATCTGCATCTACATCCTCGCCGAAGAAGGCATCAGCTACCTGGTATGCAATCTCCTGGAAACTCAGCTTCTCGATATGGTCGAAGAAGTCCTGTGGTAACTTCTTGATGATTTCTGGCATATAGAGACCACGGTCTTCTGCCAAACCTTTAACTACCGCCTTGTGCAAATCGGCGATTGGTGCTTTTTTATTTGTTGAATAATATTTCATTTTTACTTTGAACTTTGAGATTTGAACTTTGAACTTTATGATTAGCTTTCGGACGCTATCATTAATTAGCTTTCGGAAACAATCATTAAGTTGTTATTATTTAATTGATTGCCATAAAGGCTTTCATGAAGTCTTGCAGCTGGAGCAATCCATAGCTTCCGCTTACACAACTTACCTCATCGTATTCCTCTACCTGATCAGGTTCGATACCTGGATAGTAGATGATGAAAGGAACCGGTTCCTTTACGTGGGTGCGAATCTCCACAGGAGTAGGGTGGTCGGGCAATACGGCGATGCAGACTGGCTCATCCCAGGTGCTAACCTCGTCGAAGATAGGCTTGATGAGGCGCTGGTCAAGATTCTCGATGGTCTTAATTTTCAGTTCCAAATCACCATCATGCCCTGCCTCATCACTTGCCTCCACATGGACATAGACAAAGTCGTCTCCATCCTTCAAAGCCTGGATAGCTGCTGCAGCCTTGCCTTCGTAATTCGTATCAAAAAGGCCTGTAGCGCCCTCTACGATGATGTTGCGAAGACCAGCATAATGACCGATACCACGAATCAGGTCAACGGCAGAAATCACAGAACCCTTCTTGATTTGAGGATACATCTGCGAAAGAGTCAGCATGTGTGGTCGATAACCACCGCCCCAAGGCCAGATAAGGTTTGCCATACGCTCGCCACGCTTCTTGCGTTCTATATTGTAAGGATGATTTTCCAGGAGTTCCTTACTCTTGATAATCAACTCGTTCAGAAGAGCAGCTGTATCGCTGCATGAGATATGTCCCTCTTCTATTTCTGATTCCGGCAGGATAGGTTTTACGAGCAATTCATGCCAGTTCTCGTTAGGATGATCATGAGGTGGAGCACATTCTATGTGCTTGTTGCCATGATGCACCACGAGCAGATGGCGATACTGGATACCTGTTACGAATTCTACATCAGGATAGTCCTTTCCCAGAGTTTCATTGAGATATTTGATGAGTACATCAGCATCTTCTGTCTCCAGGTTACCACCATTGTGTGTAATGATCTTGCCATCCTGCACGTTGATGATGTTGCAGCGAAGCGCCAGGTCGGTTGGCTTCAACTCGTAGCCGATGCTGGCAGCCTCCAGTGGACCGCGTCCTTCGTAAACCTCATTCTGGTCGTAACCCATGATAGAGCTGTTGGCAACCTCTGAACCAGGCAGAAAACCGTCGGGTACAGTAATGAGTCTTCCAGTCTTGCCTTTCTTGGCAAGCATATCCATATATGGTGTATGGGCGTATTGAAGCAAGGTCTTTCCACCCAGTCTTTCTACTGGGTGGTCGGCCATGCCATCGCCTAAAATAATAATATGCTTCATAATTGTTATCCTTTATTGATTGATACGGTGAAATTAAACGTTGGCAATACTCATGATGTTGGCAAAGACACCGGCGGCAGTTACGCTGGCACCGGCACCATATCCCTGAATCATCATAGGGTATTCCTTGTAGCGCTCTGTGGTGAGCAATACGATATTGTTGGAACCTTCCAGATTGTAGAATGGGTGCTCAGGACCTACAGCCTGCAGACCTACACTGGTCTTTCCCTTGTCAAGGGTGGCAACGAAGCGCCAGCGCTTGTGCTCCATATCCAGAGTCTTGCGCTTAGCCTCAAAGTCGGCATCGAGCTGTGGCAGTTTCTTCCAGAAGTCATCAATGCTACCCTTGAAGAAAGAGTTAGGTACGAAAAGATTCTTTTCTACATCTTCCTGTTCTACACGGTATCCAGCCTCACGGGAGAGGATGACAAGCTTTCTGATGACATCCATGCCACTGAGGTCGATACGTGGATCTGGCTCACTGTAACCTTTCTCCTTAGCCAGTTTCACAGTCTCAGAGAATGGAACAACACCTGAAATGGCATTAAAGATAAAGTTGAGCGTTCCTGAGAGAACTGCCTCTATCTTAAGTATTTTATCTCCGGAATTTCGGAGGTCGTTGATGGTTCCGATGATAGGAAGACCTGCACCCACATTCGTTTCGAAGCGGAAGAATACACCACGCTGAATGGCAGTCTTCTTCAGCTTCTCGTAGTTCTCATATTCGCTTGAAGCTGCTATCTTGTTGGCAGCAATCACACTTACGTTATGCTCCAGAAGACTCTGGTATAAGGCTGCAACATCCTTGCTTGCTGTACAATCTACGAATACGCTATTAAAGATATTCATTGCGAGGATGGTATCGCGAAGGAGTTCCGGTGTACTAGGCAAGGAATTCTTCAGTTCTGCTTGATAGTTCTCCAGGTCGAGTCCCTCACGATTGAAGATGGCATTCTTGGAAGAAGCAATACCCACAACATTCAACTTCAACTTGCTGCGTTCCATCAAGTCTGCAGACTGCTTTTTGATCTGTTCAATCAATTTTCCGCCTACGGTACCTACACCGCAGATAAAGAGGTTGAGAACCTTGTATTCTGAAAGGAAGAAACTGTCGTGCAATACGTTGAGTGACTTTCTCAAGTAATCGCTCTTTACAACGAATGAGATGTTGGTCTCAGAAGCACCCTGAGCACATGCAATGACAGAAATACCGCTTCTACCCAGTGTACCGAAGAGTTTACCGGCAATACCTGCAGCATGCTTCATGTTCTCACCCACTATGGCAATGGTAGCAAGTCCGGTTTCTGCATGCATAGGATACATGGCTCCATCTGCAATCTCGTTGTGGAACTCGCGGTTCAATACGTTTACTGCTTCTTCTACATCCTGCTCACGTACACCGATAGAGGTTGAATTCTCTGAAGAAGCCTGTGAAACCATAAATACAGAGATACCCTCGTTGGCAAGAGCAGTAAAGATACGGCGGTTTACACCGATGACACCCACCATGGAAAGACCGGTTACGGTGATGAGCGCAGTACCATTGATAGAAGAGATACCCTTGATAGGTTTCTGGTCACTATCTATCTTATTCTTGATAATGGTACCAGGAGCATCCGGATTAAAGGTATTCTTTACCTTGATTGGGATATTGTTGACACAAACCGGGTAGATAGTAGGAGGATAGATAACCTTTGCACCGAAGTTGCAAAGCTCCATCGCCTCAATGTAACTCAGTTCGTTGATCGTATAAGCTGATTTGATGACACGTGGATCGGCTGTCATGAATCCATCCACATCAGTCCAGATTTCAAGGACTTCCGCATTCAATGCTGCCGCAATGATAGCTGCCGTATAGTCACTACCACCACGACCGAGGTTGGTGGTACGTTCTGTATCTTTGTCACGGCTGATGAAACCCGGAACGAGAGAAATGCGAGGAAGGTCAGCGAAAGTATCCTTCACCAATTTGGTCGTCAACTCGCTGTCGAGGGTATGTTTCCCCTTGCCATTCAGACGAGCAGTCTTGATGAAGTTACGTGAGTCAAACCACTTGGCGCCACGAATCAGTGTGGCAACAATCTTCGAGCTGAGTCTTTCTCCATAGCTCACGATAGCATCCTGAGTCTTCTCGCTGAGGTCGTGAATCAGATACACACCGAAGTAGATGCTCTTCAACTGTTCGAAGAGGGCATCAACTGATTTAAAAAGATTTTCTCTATCCGCTGTGTCGGTGATGATGGTATCTATCATCTTATGGTGGCGATCAACCATGGCATCGAATTCGACTCTCCATGATTCATCACCCTTGAGGGCAAGCTGAGAGGTTTGCAAGAGTTTGTCTGTGATTCCGCCAAGTGCGCTCACGACAACCACTACACTCTGTTTCTTAGCCTCATTTTCAACGATACGTTTTAAGCTGAGGATGCTTTTTACGGAACCAACTGATGTTCCGCCGAATTTTAATACTTTCATACGTTATTGAATTTTGCGTTGGTATTGTAATGCTCCCCCCGAAACGACCGGGGCCGAAGCAGAACTTGTGGGCAAAAGTACTAAATTTATAGCAAACTGCCAAAGAAAAGTTTAAAAAAGTGGCAATATGTAGGCGATTTTCCTTATTTTGTAGTTTTTTATAGCTTAAAATACTTTCTATACATTATTATATATGATAAAAGCGTTAAATCTTCTCGAAAAGTTTGGAGGTTTCGGATAATTTGCGTACTTTTGCGGATGTTAAATTGAAACAGAAACAGATATAGATAAGCACAATGAAGTATTTATTATTCTCAGATATTCACGGCTGCTTGCCAGCCTTGGAAAAAGTTCTCGATTTCTTCGAGAAGGAAAAGTGTGATATGATGTGTATCATGGGTGACATCATCAACTATGGTCCGCGTAACAGAATCCCAGAAGGTATTGATCCTAAAGGGATTGTGGAACGACTGAATGCCCTGGCAGACAAGATAGTAGCTGTTAGAGGCAACTGTGATGCAGAAGTAGATCAGATGCTCCTCGACTTCCCAATTATGGAAACCTATGCGCTGCTGGTAGATAATAGTAAGCGCTATCTCTTGACCCATGGACATATTTACAATAAGGATAATATGCCAAAGGGTCCTTACGATGCGATGATTTATGGCCATTCGCATCTTTGGGAACTGTCTCACAATGACGAAGGAAAAGCTATTGTCAACACGGGTAGCATCACCTTCCCTAAGGGTGGTAATGTGCCAACATTTGCTACCTTGGAGAATGGTAAATTCACAATGTATCAGTTAGATACATTTGACGTGTTGGCAACTATGGAAGTATAAACTTGTCACTCATCACTTTCATAAAGCTAATCATAAAGTTCAAATTTCAAAGTTCAAATTTTAAAGTAAATGATTCAGGAATATCAGATTAGAATTCTGCCAGAACAGGCAGCCAATGAAGAGGGCATCAAGCGTTATTTTGCCAAAGAAAAAGGATTGGATGCAAGAACCTTAAATAAGGTGCGTGTATTGAAACGCAGTATTGATGCCCGCCAGCGTACCATTTTTGTGAATCTGAAGGTACGTGCCTATATCAATGAAATGCCTCAGGATGATCAGTATGTCCATACGGAATATCCTGATGTAAGTTCGCGTCCGAGAGTCATTGTGGTAGGAGAGGGTCCCGGCGGTCTCTTTGCTTCCTTGCGTTTGATAGAGTTGGGATATCGCCCTGTTGTTTTGGAGCGTGGCAAGGACGTGCGTGAGCGTAAAAAGGACCTTTCCAACATCACTAAGACCCAGAAGGTGGATAGTGAGAGCAACTATTGTTTTGGTGAAGGTGGTGCAGGAGCGTATAGCGACGGCAAGCTTTATACCCGAAGCAAGAAGCGTGGTAGCGTGGATAAGATTCTGAATGTCTTCTGCCAGCATGGTGCCAATACGAACATCCTGGCAGATGCCCATCCTCATATCGGTACAGATAAGTTGCCTCGCGTGATAGAGAATATGCGCAATACGATTATCAATAGTGGCGGTGAGGTGCATTTTCAGACCAAGATGACTCGGTTTATCCTGGAGGGTGACCGTGTGATTGGGGTTGAAGCTGTTAACCTGGCAACAGGTGCTGAGGAGAATTATCGTGGACCAGTGATTCTTGCTACAGGTCATAGTGCCCGGGATGTCTATCGCTATCTGGCTTCTTCGAAGATAGAAATAGAAGCCAAGGGTATTGCCGTCGGTGTTCGATTGGAGCATCCTTCCCAGCTCATCGACCAGATACAGTACCACAACAGGAATGGCAGAGGAAAGTATCTTCCGGCAGCCGAGTATAGTTTTGTAACTCAGGTAGATGGACGGGGTGTGTACAGCTTCTGTATGTGCCCGGGTGGTTTTGTGATTCCAGCTGCTACAGGTCCTGAGCAGCTAGTGGTGAATGGTATGAGTCCTAGCAACCGTGGTACTGCCTGGAGCAATTCCGGTATGGTGGTAGAGACACATCCTGAAGATGTTGTTCAGTCGGAAGAGGAATTGAAGGATCCTCTGGCTATGATGCATTTCCAGGAAAGGGTAGAGAAGCAGTGTTGGCAGCAGGCTAATATGAAGCAGACTGCTCCAGCACAGCGTATGGCTGATTTTGTAAACAACCGTTTAAGCTATGATTTGCCAAAGAGCAGTTATGCTCCTGGTTTGATCAGCAGTCCGCTTCATTTCTGGATGCCATCTTTTGTTTCCAAACGCCTGCAGGAAGGCTTTAAGACTTTTGGAAAGAATGCGCATGGTTTTCTCACCAATGAGGCAACTCTGATTGCGATGGAAACCCGTACCTCTTCACCAGTCCGCATCGTACGTGACAGAGAAACCTTGATGCATGTCCGTATCCAAGGTCTCTTCCCATGTGGTGAGGGTGCCGGATATGCAGGTGGAATTGTCTCGGCAGGTGTGGATGGTGAACGCTGTGCAGAGATGTGTGCAGAGTATCTGAAGCAACAATAAAAATGTCCATATAATAATCAAAGAACAAGGAAAAAGTATAAAAAGTATAAGAAAAAAGCAGGTAACGATTTTCCGTTACCTGCTTTTTTGTTCTTTGGATTTTCATTATCGTTATTTGCTGAGATTAGCAATTGTTGCAATCATGGCAGCGATGCTGGAAAGGCTGCTACCCATGCTCATGGTTTCAGCCACTGTCATCTTGCGTTTCATCTTGGATGGAACAACAATCTCGCAACCAGGTTGAGCCTTGGCACCATGCCCCACCTTGGCTACCTTGCCATTCATATAGATAATATAAGCCTTGCTCTTGTTGGCATCAGAGGCAAATCCACCCGCTTCATCTATGTAGCTGGCAATGCTCTTGCCCTTTTCATAGGCTACCGTATTAGCATACATCACAGAACCGTTGATTTTCACGGTTCCATTGTATTGTGGAACAATCAACCGGTCACCCTCGCGCAAAATCATATCTGCATCACTGCCCGGATGCTTGAGCGCTTCGGCTAAGTCGATGCCTACAGGATATTCTTCAGGAACGCTGAACTTCAACAGATCAGCATTCTGCGCATCTTTTGCAGTCTGGGTAATGGCACTGGCATTATTACTGCTTGCCGCCAACTGCAGAAGATTTTTCTGTTGTTGTTCTCTCTGCATTTTCAAAACAGCCTCCATTCGTGCTTTCTCTGCTTCGTTTGCCTTACGCATCAGACGGGCTCCCTTGATATATGCCTGGTCGGTACTTCCTCCTGCCTTCTTGAAGAGATCGCTTAATCTGGCATTGCGGCGATCAAGGGTATAGGTGCCTCCAAACATCACTTCGCCTTCTATCATCACGTTCTGCTGCTCTGTGTAGGCAGGACTCTTGCGGATGCTCACTTCATCGAAAGGCATCAGCTTGAATCCTGGAGTGCCATCCACCACAAAACCATCTTTCAGGGCGAGCGTGTAGGTCTTGGCTATAATACTGTCTGGTCTTGTTGCCTTGGCGTCATTTACCCTTCGGCTTACCAGAACATTAATCGTTGAAGCCTTGTCGGTCAGTCCACCAGCCTGCAGCACGAAATCCTCAATCGTTTCATTTTCTGCATATTGATAGATTCCCGGATATTGTACTTCTCCGCGGATGGTGAGAGTCCTCTCAGAAATCTTTTCTTGTCTTGTCGGAATAAAGAGGACATCATTTTCCCTGAGTGGAATATCAGCCACAGTACCATTCATCACGCCTGCAATATCTACAGCTATTACTTCCAGTGATCTGTCCGATTTCATTCGGTGCATGACGGCACGTGCCGTAAAGGCATCCTCTGTCAATCCTTCTGCGTGTTCTACCAATGTGCGGACACTGTTGATCTGATCTCCTAGATTGTACATACCTGGCCGGAAGACAGCTCCCTTGATTTCTACGGTGTTGCTGTAGCGGGGGAGAATGGAATCTACGCTTACAGAATCGCCATCGTCGATATGGAAACTGGAGAAATCGAATTCCTCTACGTTATATACAGAATAGTCTCTGCCGGTCTTGCGATGGATGCGAACTGATTTCTTGTAAGCATCTCCTGTGAATCCGCCAGCATATTTAAGAAGAGAGTTCACGCTCTCATTTTTCTTCATTTCATAAATCATCGGGCGCTTTACCTTTCCGGTAATCGTAACCAGACAATCGTAGGCTCCCACAACGATGACATCATTATCTGCCAGGCGTACATTGCCGGTCAGTTTGCCATTGAGAATGTAATCATAGATATCTACCACGGTAACCAGTTTGTTATGGCGATAAACCTTGATGTTTCGCAATGTACCCAAGTCGTTGGTGCCCCCTGCCATATAGAGTGCGTGGAAAACGGTGGCAAAGGCAGATAGGGTATAGGTGCCTGGAGTTTTTACTTCGCCCATCACATTGACCATAATGGTCTTGGTTTGTCCTACAGTGAGTTTTATCTTGCTCGAACGGTATCTGCTACCCAGCGTATTGCGAAGTCGGGCATTTGCCTGAGCTACGGTCAAACCAGCCACCGATACCGGACCAAAGCCTTCGATAGTAACTTCGCCATCAGGAGAAACGGTGCTTTCTATGGTTTTCTGTGATGCACCATAGATGTCAATGATAACCGCATCTCCAGGTCCTAAGCGATAGTTCTGTGGAGTGGCTATATTCATATTTGGCTCGAAGCTCAACTCTTTGTTATTGAAGATGTCTCTTCCGAAAACCTTCTTGATTTTCGCTTCCCGTTCAGCAAGGAGCCGTTTGATCATCATCGCAGTATCTGGGATGATACCATCCATCTCGTTTTGGAAATCCATATACTCCTCGTCATCCTCATCGAAAGTATGCTTGTATTGATCATCCTTCTGTGCTGTGATGCGATAGTTACTGTAGTTCTTCGACTCTTCGCTGATTCCCTTACCATAATCTTCACGGGGTTTACCGTTGTTGGTACGAAGACGGGAGGTTTCCTTTCCTTGCAGTTGGGCGGAAGTACCAGTAACCCCACCTTGCTTCAACTGGCGCTGATACTTGTCTCTTACCCGTCGAATCTGGGAGATATCTACACCCTGCTGCATCAGTTTGGTAACTATCTGAGCATTAGATGACCCTTTTTCATGCTCTCTCACTACCAAGCTCATCACCTGATCATCGGTCATGGTGGAAGTCTGTGCGAAGGCCGAACCTGCTGCCGTAACAAGCAGAATGAAGAGGATGAACTGTTTCCTCATTTTATTTATCTTCATGATTTTCCTATTCATTTATGATCCTATAATTAGCTATTTATTATATAATAACTCATTTTTACGAAATTTGTTGCAAAGATACGAAAAAAAAAGTAATATACAATGAAAATAACTGGGAATAACCATGACCGGGAATACTGGAAATGAAAATGACCGAAAATTTGCAATCCGCATTACGATGCTGTAGTTAATCATACTTTGTTCTGTATTTAAGAGTTCTTAGAAATCACAACTACCCGGAAGCCCCTGTTTTCAGCCCCGATTCTGGGTCTTCATTGATGACCGGCGCCTGCCATCATTTAAGCCCCGCCCCGGTCTTCATAGATGACCGG
>ERZ1035044.295-NODE-295-length-11768-cov-61.949970_pt1 | contig 11768 bp, 9 predicted proteins | sample MGYA00520588_ERZ1035044 | MGnify/ENA primary metagenome ERZ1035044 (study PRJEB33766, sample SAMN09781698) | gut metagenome | biome: gut microbiome | host: Homo sapiens | place: Madagascar | study: EMG produced TPA metagenomics assembly of the PRJNA485056 data set...
AGCGCATCAGGCAATCTTGTTCTCAGCACATTGATGGCGCTTTCGTTTTCTACTTTGTAAACGAAGCGCCATTCACTATTTAAATCACCCGAGAGAACTGCTGCATCCGCGCTTTCTGGCGCAGATAGGTATCAAAGCACATGCAAATGTTGCGGATCAGCAAGCGACCTTTCGCCGTCACCTGTATTCCCTTCTCATCCACATCCACCAGCCCATCTTTTGCTAACGGGGCGAGCAGCTTGAGATCTTCCGCAAAGTAATCAGCGAAGTGCAAATCCCACTGTTTCTCAATAGGGGCGTAATCCAGACGGAAGTTGCAGATGAGCGACTTAATCACATCGCGGCGAATACAGTCATCACGCGTTAGCGCAATACCACGCCACAGCGCATTGCCTTGTTCATCCACTTGCTGATAGTACTGCTTCAACTCTTTCTGGTTCTGCGCGTAGCAGTCGCCAATCATGCTGATGGCGGAAACGCCCATCCCCAGCAGATCGGTATCGCCCTGAGTGGTGTAGCCCTGGAAGTTACGATGCAGCACGCCTTCACGCTGGGCCACCGCCAGCTCGTCATCCGGACGGGCAAAGTGATCCATACCGATAAACTGATAGCCCGATTGCGTCAGGAAGGCGATGGTTTCCTGCAGGATATCGAGTTTTTGCTGCGGACTCGGCAGGTCAGCATCTTTGATTTTGCGCTGAGCAGCAAAAATGGTCGGCAGATGCGCGTAGTTAAAGACACTCAGACGATCGGGGTTCAGCTCCGCCACACGTTTCAGGGTAAAGGCGAAACTCTCCGGCGTCTGTTTCGGCAGGCCGTAAATCAGGTCGATGTTGGTGGAGGTAAAACCAATCTCACGCGCATGGTTAAGCAGTGCAAAGATGAACTCTTCATCCTGCTCGCGGTTAACCAGACGTTGCACTTCTTTGTTGAAGTCCTGCACGCCCATGCTCAGGCGATTAAAGCCTTCGGCGCGTAAATGATCGAGTACATCCAGTTCGATTTCCCGCGGATCGACTTCGATCGAAATCTCCGCATCGGCATTGAACTGGAAGTTTTCGCGCAGCAGCTTCATCAGGCGGCTGATTTGCGCTTTATTCAGATACGTCGGCGTTCCGCCGCCCCAGTGCAATTGGCTGACGTGACGCCCGGCGAACAGCGGTGCACGATGGACGATTTCTTGCTCCAGCGCGTCCAGATACTGATCGGCCTTGTGCTGCTGGCGAGTAACAATCTTATTGCAACCGCAGAAGTAACAAAGCTTATGGCAGAACGGGATATGTACGTAGAGAGATAATGGACGCTCAGGATAGCGCGCCACGGCTTGTAAAAACGCCTGTTCGCCGAAGTCTTCTGAAAACTCCAGCGCGGTCGGGTACGAGGTGTATCGTGGCCCGGAATAGTTATATTTCTGGATCAGGGCCAGATCCCAGTCGATTTGCTGTACAGACATGCTCACTCCTTCCGATGGCGTCTCTGGCGGCTACGGCGTACCGGCGGATGCCCGTTTCGGGTCATCAGCCGGTTGCGCAGCCACTTTTGTCGCCGCGACAACCGCTGTAGTTTAACGAATAACCACACCAGATAACATATAACCGGAAGGGTTATCAGCAGAACGGGAAGGCCCACGGCGGCAATCCGTTAGTTGCCCCGCAGCAGACGCATCATGTCTTCTTGCTTCTCGTCTTCTTCCTCTTCTTCGTCATCGTCATAAGAGAGGCCGAGTTTCTGCATCAACTCATCAATACGATCCAGTTTAGCATCCACCCAGGATTGCTCTTCGGCACTCAGGGTTTCGCCTGCTTCCAGACGTTCCAGCAGCGCATCCAGACGCTCATCCGTTTCCAGTAATTCCAACTCCGCCTGCGGTGAAAGCATAGGTTTCTCACTCTTCGGTTTGTGCTGTTTGGTGACTTTTTCAGTCACGCCCAATGGAATAGGGGTTTTACTGCCAATACGTGGATCTTTTGGTGCGTTCTGGCCTTTGCTGCCTGACGTGGTGTTACCGCCCGCTGCGCGGCTGCCCGGCGCATGACCACGACGTTTTTTCTGACGCTTGCGGTCACGAGCTTCCTGATTCAGCTCTTCGCGCGTTTTGCGACGCGCTTTTGCATGACCTTTGCTGCGTGATGGTGAAGATGGTTTCATAATGGTTCGTCTTTTAGCCGTTTTATTCAGTATAGATTTGCGGCGGAATCTAACAGAAAGCAAGCAAAGAAAAAAGGCGACAGATTACTCTGTCGCCTTTTTTCCTGACTCATAACCCTTAACGGGTCTTACAATCCTTGCAGGCCGCCAACACACCCTGTTTTTCCATTAGCCAGAACAATCCGTGTTGATTCCATTTCCGTTTAATTACGTCTCCGGACGTTTGTCTTCCTGACAATCCTCTGTCTTCGCCTCCTGGCGCTCCTGACCCTCATCCTGAGTCATTGTTCCTGTTAGCGTCCTCGCTCTATGGGTGCTACTTTACGCCTTTGCTTTAAACAAACAATCAACCGCCATCAGTATTTGCACATTTTCAGAGTTTTATATAAAAGCAATTCACTGATTTATATAGCTTATTTGACATGCATCGCAGAATTTTCTCTGCTATTTCGCATAAAGACTATCGGCAATGTCTCACAAAGCGTATGGCTTTTACTTACAACGCTCACGCCGAAAAATCCGCCTTTTATTATGGTTCAGGTATAATCGCCACAAAGCTTTGACTGACGGAGACGACCGCTTTGACTAATTTGAATTATCAACAGACGCATTTTGTGATGAGTGCGCCTGATATTCGCCACCTACCTTCCGATACCGGAATTGAAGTGGCTTTTGCAGGCCGTTCCAACGCAGGTAAATCCAGCGCGCTGAACACGCTGACTAACCAGAAAAGCCTGGCTCGTACCTCAAAAACCCCAGGGCGCACCCAGCTTATCAACCTGTTTGAAGTGGCTGACGGCAAGCGTCTGGTTGACTTGCCTGGGTACGGTTATGCGGAAGTCCCGGAAGAGATGAAGCGCAAATGGCAGCGTGCGCTCGGCGAATACCTCGAAAAACGTCAGAGCCTGCAAGGTCTGGTGGTGCTAATGGATATTCGCCATCCGCTGAAAGATTTGGATCAGCAGATGATTGAGTGGGCGGTAGACAGCAATATCGCCGTTCTGGTGCTGCTGACCAAAGCGGACAAACTGGCAAGCGGCGCACGTAAAGCGCAATTGAATATGGTGCGTGAAGCTGTACTGGCGTTTAACGGTGATGTGCAGGTTGAAACGTTTTCTTCGTTGAAGAAACAAGGCGTGGACAAGCTGCGGCAGAAACTGGATACCTGGTTTAGCGAGATGCAGCCTGTAGAAGAAACGCAGGACGGCGAATAATTTTCTTGCCTTAATGCTTGTGCCGGATGTGGCGTATCCGGCCCGTAAATTCAATAGATTACAATTCTACCGTTGGCCTGATAAACATAGCGCATCAGGCATTACGGATCTTTTCTTTCGCCCAATAAAAAACGCCCCAGTCATTACTGACTGGGGCGGCTAAAATATTCAGCCAAATCCGATTACGTGAAGTAAAAGGTCTGAAAGATAGAACATCTTACCTCTGTACCCTACGCGACTAACTTTACTCTTTTTTGTTCAGTTCAGAAAGCACTTTTTGTAATTTTTTTTCAGTTGTTGCATAGGAATTTCTAATAGCCATCACAAAACGTGACAGCTTATGTTGCTTACTTACGAAAAAAGGGCATGTTCAGGCGAATCTTAGTGCGCCTGATCCCAGTTTTCGCCACTCCCCACTTCCACCAGCAACGGCACATCCAGACGGGTACAGTTTTCCATCAGTTGATGAATCTGCTTCGCGACGGCATCAACATCATCTTTATGAACTTCAAATACCAGTTCATCGTGTACCTGCATGATCATACGTACACGCGGTTGCTCAGCCTGTAACCACGCATCAACGGCAATCATCGCCCGTTTGATAATGTCGGCGGCGGTTCCCTGCATTGGCGCGTTAATGGCTGCACGTTCAGCCGCTGCACGACGAGCACCATTGCTGGATTTGATATCCGGCAGATACAGACGGCGTCCGTCCAGCGTTTCAACGTAGCCCTGCTCTTTCGCCTGAGCACGGGTGCGTTCCATATACTCCAGCACGCCAGGGTAGCGTTCGAAGTAAAGGTCCATGTACTTCTGCGCTTCTTTACGTGGAATGTTCAATTGCCGCGCCAGACCGAAAGCACTCATGCCATAAATCAGACCAAAGTTGATCGCTTTCGCGCTACGGCGTTGCTCGCTGGTGACGGTTTCCAGTGGCAAACCAAACACTTCTGCCGCCGTTGCCCGGTGGATATCTTTTCCTTCCGCGAATGCGGTCAGCAAGCCTTTGTCACGCGAAAGATGCGCCATAATGCGCAGTTCAATCTGCGAGTAGTCCGCTGAGACAATCACATAATCCTCTGGCGCAATAAACGCCTGGCGGATACGACGACCTTCTTCGTTACGCACCGGAATGTTTTGCAGGTTAGGATCGGTTGACGATAAACGTCCCGTTGCAGTTACTGCCTGGTGATAAGAGGTATGCACACGCCCGGTTTTCGGGTTGATCATCAGCGGCAGCTTGTCGGTGTAGGTCGATTTCAGCTTCGCCAGACCACGATACTCCAGAATCACTTTTGGCAACGGATAGTCCAGCGCCAGTTCTTCCAGTACCTCTTCCGACGTTGACGGCGCGCCACCCGGCGTTTTCTTCAGCGGTTTAATGCCCTGTTTTTCAAAGAGAATGGTTTGTAACTGCTTGGTGGAAGAAAGGTTAAATTCCTCACCTGCAATTTCATGCGCTTTCTTTTCCAGCTCAGCCAGACGAAGGGTGAGCTCTTCAGAATGATTGTGCAGCACTTTCGGATCGATCTTCACACCGTTACGTTCAATGCGTGAAAGCACCGGCACCAGCGGCATTTCGATATTCTCGAAGACGTTCAACGGCCCTTTGTGTTTTTGCAGATCCGGCCACATTTTCAGATGCAACTGCAAGGTGACATCTGCATCTTCGGCGGCGTAACGTCCGGCTTCTTCGAGGGCAATCTGGTTAAAGGTCAGTTGATTTTTGCCTTTACCAGCAATCTCTTCAAAAGTGATGGTTTTGTGCTTCAACCAACGTTCCGCGAGGCTGTCCATATCGTGACGCCCGGCAACGCTATTGAGAATGTAGGACTCCAGCATGGTATCAAACGCAATCCCACGCAGTTCAATGCCGTAGTTCGCCAGAATACCGCGATCGTATTTCAGGTTTTGCCCGACCTTCAGCGCCTTTTCATCTTCCAGCAGCGGTTTTAGCAACTCGAGTGCACGCTCGCGAGAGATTTGATCGGGCGCATCAAGATAATCATGAGCAACCGGAATATATGCCGCTACGCCTGGCTCGATAGCAAAAGAAAGCCCGACCAGGTTAGCAGAGATGTTATCAAGGCTGTCGGTTTCGGTATCAAATGCAAATACCGGCGCTTTTTCCAGCTTCGCAATCCACGCTTTCAGTGTTTCTTCATCAAGGATGGTGACGTAGTTGTCATAAGAAATCACCGTTGCCGTCACTTCTGGTGCTTCGTCTGCAACACTGGTTTCCTGTGGCTTCGCGGCTGGTTTTGCCCCTTTGGCCTGTAACCATTTGCCCGCTTCGACATCAGCAGTCCAGCGTTTGAACTCATACTTTTTGAACAGCCCCAACAACTCTTCCGCCGCTGGTTGCTGCACTTCCAGTTGTTCACAGGTTAGCTCCAGTTCAACGTCGGTTTTAATCGTCGCCAGCTGGTATGAGAGATAAGCAACTTCTTTGTTTTGCTCGAGCTTCGCTGCCATTGTTTTCGCGCCACGGAAGCTCAACCCAGCAATTTTTTCTGGCTCGGCATACAGCGTATCCAGCCCGCCCAGACCTTGCAGCAATGCCTGCGCGGTTTTTTCACCGACGCCCGGTACGCCAGGAATGTTATCAGAGGAGTCACCCATCAGCGCCAGGAAATCGATGATCAGTTCTGGCGGCACGCCGTACTTATTCACCACCTCTTCCGGTCCGAGGATGGTATTCGTCATGGTATTGATAAGCGTAATATTTGGCGTCACCAGCTGCGCCATATCTTTATCGCCAGTGCTGATCAGCACCGGACGCCCGGCTTTTTCGGCTTCGCGCGCCAGAGTACCGATAACGTCGTCCGCTTCTACGCCAGAAACCGCCAGCAGCGGCAGTCCCATCGCTTTAACCATCGCGTGCAAGGGTTCGATTTGTGCACGCAGATCGTCCGGCATTGGCGGGCGATGTGATTTGTAATGTTCAAACAGTTCATCACGAAAGGTTTTTCCCTTGGCGTCAAAGACCACCGCTGCATGCGTCGGTTTATATTGCATGATCAGACTGCGCAGCATGTTGAGGACACCATACATCGCACCGGTCGGCTCGCCTGCGCTGTTAGTCAGCGGGGGAAACGCGTGATATGCGCGATAAAGATAAGATGAACCATCTACAAGGATAAGTGGATTTTGGGGGATCTGAACCATAATGTCCGTGCCTGTTTATCAGATTATGGGTAAAGGATGCCACAGACAGGATGAAAACATGAGTTTTTCACCGCTTTTCGTGAAAATCTTTTGTAGATCTTCTGGATCGCTCGCAAATCGTCATGTGGATAACTTTGTGCATAAATTATTTACATCGCTTTTAATTTATTATCATGCTTTTTACAGCATGATGTTTGTCTTTGTTTTTCATGCAGTTAAAAATAAAGCTATCCCTAATAATTGAGATAATGGGATTTTTTCTAATGTGGATAGATATGAATTATTTTTCTCCTTAAGGATCATCCGTTATTTGGGTCGTTTTCTGCTAAAATCTGCGCCTTGCGCTTCTTTAGCGCACTGTCTATGGCTAACCTTTTGAATAAATTCATTATGACGAGAATACTCGCTGCGATAACCCTTTTGCTGAGTATCGTATTGACCATTTTGGTCACTATTTTTTGTTCCGTCCCGATCATCATTGCCGGGATTGTAAAACTATTGCTACCTGTGCCAGTCATTTGGCGAAAGGTTTCGCGTTTTTGTGATTTTATGATGTATTGCTGGTGTGAAGGTCTGGCGGTATTACTGCATCTGAACCCACACCTGCAATGGGAAGTTCACGGGCTGGAAGGGTTAAGTAAGAAGAACTGGTATCTGCTTATTTGTAACCACCGTAGTTGGGCAGATATTGTCGTACTGTGCGTGCTGTTTCGTAAGCACATTCCGATGAATAAATATTTCCTCAAGCAACAGCTGGCCTGGGTACCATTTCTTGGCCTGGCGTGCTGGTCGCTGGATATGCCGTTTATGAAGCGTTATTCCCGCGCTTATTTATTACGTCATCCGGAGCGACGTGGTAAAGATGTTGAAACCACTCGGCGTTCTTGTGAAAAGTTTCGCCTGCATCCCACCACCATTGTCAATTTCGTTGAAGGCTCCCGTTTCACGCAAGAAAAACATCAGCAAACCCACTCCACTTTTCAAAACTTGTTGCCACCAAAGGCGGCAGGCATTGCGATGGCGCTAAATGTACTGGGTAAACAATTCGATAAACTGCTTAATGTTACGCTGTGTTATCCGGACAATAACCGTCAGCCGTTCTTCGATATGTTAAGCGGTAAACTGACGCGGATTGTCGTACATGTGGATTTACAGCCTATTGCCGATGAGTTACATGGCGACTACATCAATGACAAAAGCTTTAAGCGCCATTTTCAGCAATGGCTGAACTCATTGTGGCAGGAAAAAGACCGGCTTCTGACGTCTCTCATGTCATCACAGCGTCAGAATAAGTAAGTTTTACTCGCCTCTGAATGAGCAGAGGCGAGTGAGTATTTTAATGAACAAAACGTCCGGCACGAGACATAAATTCTTCTTCGCTCATCTCCTGTCCGTTAAAAACAACTTTACCCGGTGTATAACGCAGCTGCAGCGAGGCGGTATTGTTGTCAATCGTGATTAACTGAAACATCTGACCTAATGTCATCATCCCGCTGATTTGTTTATCAGCCTGCTTTTGCGCTTTTTCCGCATCCATTCCTTCAGATAAATTAAGCTGTTTTGCGGTTTCTGTGGCGACATTAAGCGGTAACTTCACATCAAAATTGAGCGATTTAATATCTTTGTTTGTGGATGATGAAGATTTGGCTGGGTCGGCAATACTGATATCCAGATTGGCATTTAGTTCGCCGAGTGCGTTCTTCCATCTTACCGGTTGTTTAATGGTCGGCTCACTTTTTTGTAATAACGGTAAATACTCTTTGAACAATGCAGCATTCACTTCTTGCAGAGCAACTTCATCGTTTGCTAACTCAGGGTGTGCAGCAAGCTGCTTCTGCATCGCAATGTTATACTGGATGATAAATTGGCGCACTGCTGAGGGATCAATAGATTCAGCAATCAATGACCACTCACCACTACCGAGTTGCTGATTCCCTTTTGTTAACTTATCAAGTTCGTAGGTGAGATTGACATTGATATAATCTTTGTCTTTAACGCGATCCAGCCTGGTTTTTGCAACGAAAGCATCGATTTGGGCAACGTCTTCCCCGTGATTGATAATGTTAATCTGATTAAATTTCGACTCGCTTTCACCAACCGGAAATTTCTTTTCTTCTAATCGCGCCAGAGAATCAATGGTAAAACTTTTTGCCGTTACTTTGTTCATTGGTGATAATTGCAGAACAATATCTTCGACTTTGCCTTCAATATCCAGGTTAGACAATGAACTACCATCACCATTAAAAGTAAACTGGCCCTCACCAAAAGAAAACTTTCCATACTCTGCAGGGGCAACATCTAATGTCGTAGAGAATGAGCCACCAAACGCGAATCGCAATGTCGCTTCCACGGGCGATTTATTTTTCGCGGCGATAAATAGCGGTTGTGTCAGTTCATTATTCACTAAGTTCACTTTTGCCGCTGCCAGTGCTGGGATGACATTACCATGCATTAACATTGTGATGGGCAACGGACCGTGCTCAACATCCACATCAAATACAACTTTCTGGCCTGGCTTGATATTGAGATCGGGTGCACCGTTATCGAATGTCATTTGCATTTGAAAACGGGAATTAAAAAAGCCTTTGTCAAAATTTTGATAACTTAACGTCATATCGTAGGCATGTTCACCTTTCTTTTTAGCATCGTTAAAATCTTTAATAAACTTTTCGACACCAGGCTGAATTTGCGTACCTGTGTACCATGTGCCACCACCCCAGATTACGGCTAACGCAACAATAACACCTGTAGCTGACTTACGTATCATATAAATATTCCCTGATAAAACAGCAAAACTTTGAATATCCACTTATGCTGAAATAATGTCCAGCGGCTGGATGCATTATCAGAATGTATTTATATTTATTAAATAATAAAAAAAGCCCGTGAATATTCACGGGCTTTATGTAATTTACATTGAATTATTTTTTCTCGGACAGATATTTCACTGTATCAGCATACTGCTGAACAAAAACATCCATATTGCTGGTATCCATACCCTGCGGATTCAGCTGATATTTACCGTTAACAAACATCGCCGGAACGCCACGCAATTGCACGTCAGCTGCAGCTTTTTCCTGCTGAGCGACCAGAGATTTCACCACGAAGCTGTTCCACGCCGCGTCGTACTCTTCACCTTTAATACCTGCGTTGATAAATACATCGCGGATATCAGAAGCAGAACGAATGGTCTGGGTTTTCTGTACGCCTTCAAACAGCGGAACAGTCACTTTGTCTTCCACGCCCAGCGCCATCGCCACAGCCCATGCCTGAGTCAGATCTTTGCCCAGGTCACCACCCATGAAGTTGACGTGGTATTTAGTCATCTTCACGCCTTCCGGCAGTTTTTTCTTCACATTATCAGAAATATGCAGAACTTCTTCAAACTGATAGCAGTGCGGGCAGAAGAAAGAGAAAAACTCCAGCACTTGCGGCGCGCCAGCTACCGGTTTTTCCAGGGTAGTGTACTGTTTACCATCTTCATACTGCGCCGCCGATGCGCTAAACGCTAAAACTAAACCAGCCAGCGCCAGCCAAATCTTTTTCATGATCTACTCTCTCCGATTAATACATAGGTGTTAATTGCAAAGGGGGTTCTTGTAGAACTTTTGCCTGTTCTATAAAAGTCGCCGTCTGTCGCAGCCAGTAATCTTCCCCGGTTAACCACGGGAAATTTTTCGGGAACGCGGGATCAGCCCAACGCCGCATTAGCCAGGCAAGATAATAAACCAAACGCATGGCGCGTAAAGGTTCAATCAGTCCGATTTCAGCGGTGTCGAACTCGCTAAATTCTTCATAAGCTTCAATAATAGTTTCCAGTTGCATCCGCTGCTCGGCTTTATCGCCATTGAGCAACATCCACAAATCCTGAACGGCTGGACCATTACGTGCATCATCCAGATCAACAAACATTGGACCATCGCGCCAGAGAATATTCCCGGCGTGGCAGTCTCCATGTAGCCGCAGAACGGTGAAATCTTCCCGCCAGTGTGCTGTAACGGCGGCAATCAGCTCATCTGTCGCTTTCAGGAATGCCGCTTTCAACCCGGAAGGTATCAGTGTAGCGTCCTCAAACAGCTTGCGTGGCTCAATGAGATATTCGTTCAAACCGATGGTCGGGCGATGGATAAAAAGCTGTTTGCGCCCCGTCTGGTGCATACGCCCTAAATAACGCCCAACCGCTTCCATCTGATCGATATTATCAGCTTCGAACTGGCGACCACCGACGCTTGGAAAAACAGCGAAATAAAATCCCTGATGATTCAATAAAGTCTGACCGTTAAAGGCCACAGGTGCTGCGACCGGAACTTCATCATTTACCAGCTGCAACGCAAATTGATGTTCTTCGAGGATTTGATCGGCTGTCCAACGTTCAGGGCGATAAAATTTGACGGCAAAACGTCGACGATCTTCGTCCTGAAATTGATAGACACGGTTTTCATAGCTGTTAAGCGGGGTAAGACCGGAATCCACCCGGATCCCATGCTCAAACAGAGCGTCCATGATGGTATCCGGGTGTAGTGTCTGGAAAGTAAAAGCGCTGTTATTCATCCCATCATCCGGAAAACATTACGAATGACGAAGGATATCATTTCACGATGATTTTGGTGGCACCGCTTACAAGCTTTTACTCTTTAATTACGCCGCGAGCGCGTAACAGCGCCGTTTTGAAGTCTTCTTCATAATCTTTCTGCAAACCCGGGATCACCGCATCTTTCGCGGAATCACGCATTTTCAGGTGATAGATCAGAATGTCATCCGTCAAATCCGCCAGTTCGCCGTCAAAACCTGACTCTTTCGCCAGTTTCTGCAAAAATTGCAGCAGGTTAAGGTCTGGCTCTTTTTGCCAGGCTGGCTGGAGGAGTTCAATAACTTCATTCAGACGTTTACATTTCATAGTGATGCTCCTTACTCTTGAGACAGACACGTTAGCAGGGTCAATCCCACAATAAAAGAGGCGATATCGGTGAATCTGATGACGACGATAACAGGCGTTGTGCTGGCAGGCGGTAAAGCCAGACGAATGGGCGGCGTAGATAAAGGATTGCTTGAATTAAACGGCAAACCATTATGGCAACATGTCGCTGACGCGCTTATGACGCAGCTCTCTCACGTCGTGGTTAATGCCAATCGCCATCAGGAAATCTATCAGGCAAGCGGTCTGAAAGTGATTGAAGATTCACTGGCGGATTACCCAGGCCCTCTGGCAGGAATGCTTTCAGTAATGCAGCAGGAAGC
>ERZ1035044.299-NODE-299-length-11685-cov-4.246776_pt1 | contig 11685 bp, 8 predicted proteins | sample MGYA00520588_ERZ1035044 | MGnify/ENA primary metagenome ERZ1035044 (study PRJEB33766, sample SAMN09781698) | gut metagenome | biome: gut microbiome | host: Homo sapiens | place: Madagascar | study: EMG produced TPA metagenomics assembly of the PRJNA485056 data set...
ATATAATGATAATGTTGATATCTGGGATGATGCGTTTACAAACTGCGAATCCAAATTAATCTTATACGGAAATGCAGGTTCTAATGCAGAAACATTTGCAAAGAATCATGGTATTTCATTTGTAGCGTTTGATGATATAGATAGAGATTTATATGTAAAAGATTTTACATTTGATAATTCTAATACATACAAAACATTTGAGAAGATTAATATTATAGGGCAGGCAGCAGGAGGTACAGCTCCATATCAATACAAATTTTATTACATTATTGATGGAATAAGACACAGTATTAGAGATTATACTTCTAGTGGAACTACATCATTTATTCCTATGAAAGGTGGGATTTATTCATTTGGGGTTGAGGTGAAAGATGATAATGGAAAAATAGCTTCAAAACAAATAAATGAAATAAGTGTTAAGGGATTTGAAGGTTTTGCAGGAGGAGATGGAACAAAAAATAATCCATATCAAATTAGCAATGTACAAATGTTTGAAGAAATAGAAAATAGACAAAATGATAATTATATTCTTATAAATGATATAGATTTATCGTGTGCACCGAGAATATCAAAATTTAATGGAACTCTTGATGGACAGGGATATACTATTAGATGCACTTTTTCGCAGAATAATGGATTGTTTAATTATTTATCGGAATCATCTTATATTCAGAATTGTAATGTCGTTATTATTGATAACAACAATTCTTTTCCAGAGCAGTTCGGTTCAATTGCTATTGAAAATTATGGAACTATAGAGGGCTGTATATCTCAAGGAGATATTGCTGTAGTTGGATGTGGCAATGATTGGTTTTGTTATGGTGGAATTTGTAGTTTTAACCGTGGAACTGTAAAAAGGTGTAGGAATGATTTAAACTTTGCATTAAAGGATTGTAGCAGTGGATTTAAAGGAGCAGCGTGGATTGGTGGAATATGTGGACAAGGCGGTGCTGATAAATGTCTTAATACTGGAAATATTAGTGTAGATGTTTATTATTTGGGAACATATTCTGTAAATGCAGGCGGAATTAATGCTGTTGAAGTAAGTAATAATTGTGCTAATGTTGGAAATGTTTCAGTAAAATGTTTAGCCGATTCATATTTTTCAGAGGCACACGTTGGCGCAATTAATGGTGCAGCTGCTCACTATTATGATACAATTATGAAAGAATACGGTAAGAATAATATGGTATCTAATGATGCAAAATTTAATCTTGATGTAGAATTTACTAATGTTAATTATGAGATTGTATATAGTAGTAAAATTTATGAATCAAGTGAAATAGAAGGTATTGCGGTAAAATCAAAGGATTATATCATGAACTGGTGGGATGAGCAAGTGATTGGTGATAACGCTACTGACATATGTAATAAAATAAAAAATGCAAAAGAAGGAGATTCAATTACTTTAAAATTAAAGAATGGGATTCTTGATAAAAAAATAGTGAATGCATTGGTAGGCAAAAATGTAAATTTGTTGATAGATATGCAGAATGGACTAAAGTGGAGTATTAACGGCAAAAATGTTAAGGACAATATCAATCAAAATATAAACTTAAATGTTTTGCGTTCTGATGTAAGAATATCTGATATTTCAATAGACAATGCACAGAAAATTATTGGAAATAGAACGGTAGAACAAATAATATTTTCAGAAAACGGAGCGTTGAAATTTGATAGTACCTTAATGGTTAGTGGTGTAAAGGACAATGTGAATAAAGTAGTACAAGTGGATATAGGGAGTATGGTATATACCGATGCAGAGGTAGTGAAAAGTAATACGTTTACCATAAATATAACTAATAGGGAAAATCGTCTGTTAATATATGGGATAAATGGAGATTTAAATTCTGATAGTAAAATAGATATCAGAGATGCAATGAGCTGCTTAAGGCATGTGAGTGGAAGAGAAGATTTGGACTGTGTAAGAGAAGGCTTTGCAGATGTTAATTTTGATGAAAAGGTAAATATACAGGATCTTATAAAAGAAATACATGTTGTAAGCGGAAGAGAAGACAATTTTTAAATGATGAAACATAACGGTGCTCGGTTAATATCAAACTAAGTGCCGTTTTGTTTTTGTTAATATTCACTAATGGAAAAAATATAATTGACAAATAGTAACATAAGAAGTATGATATAAGAAAAAGGTACTAAGGAGGGAAACAATGAAAAATGCAGTACGCAAAATGATGACATTATTACTTGTAGGCGTTACAACCGTTTCTGGTTTAAATTATTCTACAGTGTATGCAAATGAAACAGTAAATGATAAAGCTCCGATAATTGATGATATTTCAATTGATAAACAGGGTCAGACAGTAAAAGTATATGATAGCGTGGGAGAATATTACAATAACCCACAGGATTTATTTACAGTGTCTGTAAAGGCTCATGATGATCAGTCCATTAGAAAAGTCGAAGTGAAAATAATATCTCCATCAGATACTAAAGGATATCAAACATCAACATATGAATTAAAGTGGAATGAGGAAACTGAAAGTTATCAATGTGTTGTAAGAGGTTTGTATACATACAGACCTTCAATGAAAAAAGCATATGTTTCATCAGTTGATGTTACAGATAATGAGGGAAATACTACCAAAGCATCAGATACACAATTATACACAGAAACAACTACGGTATTAAATCCTAAATATTGGGTAGACCTTGATATGTATCATCATATTTCACTTAGAGAATGGAATGAAACAACTGGGGAAATGGATTATAGATCGTATTTTGTCAAAGATGGAACTACATTAGCTCAAATAAAAGAAATATATCCACCACAAAATAATAATCGTGGATTGAATTTTAAAGAGTGGAGGGCTATATATAACGCATATATGGGACAGAATGATTCAATTAGATGCGGATATGCATTAATAGCGTCATATGACAAAAGTATTATAGTCTATAGAACTTTAAATAATAAAGATGGAAAATATATTTATACATATCTACAATCACAATATATTAACACTAAAGATGAAATAAAGTTTCCAAAAGTTTCCGGATATACAGACAGTGATTGGCAAGAAGGTGAAACAGCACCAGATGAACCATATGGGGTATTCGAATTACCTACAGATAGGACATTGATTATGCCGGATGATGAGATAAACAGCATTGTCGATGATGTAAATTGCGGCAAGGTAACAGGAAATATAATAATTGATATGGGAGATGCAGTGTATGCACCAAAAGAAATTCTTGAAGCAATAAAAGGCAAAGATATTAATGCTGTTTTTAAAATGAATGATGGTACATGGACTATAAATGGAAAAAATCTCTCTGGTGTAAATGATGAAACAGATATTAATCTATCATTATTGAAGGAAGTGTATGATCAGAATGATACAGAGATTTCAGATATTGTTGGTAAATTTAATGTAGAAAGATTGACGTTTGGAGAAAAAAACTATAGTTTTAATGCAAACATCCTGACTACTTCAGCATTGGCAGATAATGAGGAGAAGGTTGTTATTATTGGTAAAAATGAAAATGGATATAAATTGGATAAGTCCGAAATTATAGAAAACTCTAGCTACAATGTTAATAATGACTTTTTAGAACTTTATGCTGTGTATGGTAAAAATGGAGATTGTACCGGTGATGGTAAAGTTGATATTAGAGATTTGATTATGTCTATGCATCAAGTAAGTGGAAGGCAGGATATAAATCCAGTACAGCAAGGGTTTGCAGATATAGACATGAATAATAATGTTAATATACAAGATCTCATAAAAGTTATCCATTATGTAAGCGGAAGATCCGATGAACTCTAATGAAGGATAGTGAGGTATACATATGACAAAACAAATCACAAGAAAAACTCTAATACTCTTTATGGCACTGACTGTTTTTATGACAACAATATGCAGTCAGACAAGTGTAAAAGCAGCAAATAAAGTATATAAAAATGTTAAGCTGATATTTGAGGACAATCAGGGAAATACGATAAAAACATTTACGAAAGATATTACTCAAGGAGAAACATTAGGTCAGATTTTGGGTGAACAATACCCAACAATGAAAGCTGACGCTAAACTTGGCAATTTTACCGGCTGGTATAGCAGTGATTGTCTTTACGGATTGTATTCCGGAAAAAGATATGAAAAAAATACACCGGTAAATATAGAGTATGATTATGAAGAGGATGATTACATACAAATTTCCTTCAAGGCTGCATATGAAAAAAAGTCTGTTCTTATAAAGTATTATTATATGGATAATACTGGTTGGCAGGAAAAAGATGAAGAAAGTATTTTAACTCCTGGAACAGGTAAGAATGCAATATTGAGTTGCGCTCCGGCTATTGGCGATGTAAAGCCCTACTGTCATTTTGAAAACTGGAATATTATATACGGAGAGGATGTAATAGATGATAATCCGGATCAGTATTATCTTGTAGAGGCTGCGTATGATAATTATCCTGTTGGAGTTAAGAAAAGCTATATTGATAATACAGGGAATGTAAAAACCGTTGAGGAGACAAAATACTATCCGGCCGGAAGCAAATATGAGGATATATTAGTTGAATTGAAAGCAACACCGGATGATGCCTCAACAGAAACCACAATTACAGGCTGGAACATTTTTGATCCATATGGTGAGACTGATGAAGAGGGAACAATAGGAGTTCACAGTGACGAGAGAGGTGCATGGAGAAATGATTTTGATTTGATTGCCGAGTATCAGAATGTGGAACTTAATAAAGTGTATTATAAGATTGTCGGTGAAGATCAGAAGATTCATGAAACTGATAAAGTGGTAAGCAACGCAAAAAACAGCAGCGAGCAGGAGGTCTATAATGAGGCTGTAAAGTATATACCTGATGGTCATATGAAGGCTTTAGAGTATACGGGAAATTGGCATATAACAAGAATTACATCAAATATGAATGATGATGTGTATTATTCTATGAGGCCAAAATACAATAAAATTGTCGTAGAAGTGGATATGGCAAATTATGATAATAGTGTAGATACAATAATATATGCAGCAGCTCCGGGAGATACACTGGACATTCCTGATGGATATTTTATGGCTGCATATGATGAGGAAGGTAATACTTTATATGTTACTAAATATACAGTTCCAAAGGATGCAAAGGAAAGTGTTTTTGTTACATGGTTTTCAAAGAAATTCTTAGAAGGTAATTCATTAGAAGATAAGATAAATAATGCAAAAGACGGAGAAAATGTAGAGGATACTCTTTCAAAGGATGGTATTGTTTCAAAAGCTGCATTAAATGCACTTAAAGGCAGAGATGTTTCATTGGTATTATCCATAGCAGATCAAAATGCTAAGTGGATTATCAATGGTACATCAGTTAATGATGTTAGTGATGATATAAATTTATCAGTTACAAGAAGTGGTGTTGATACCGGAAATATATCGTATGATAAGATAAGCAAACTGTTAAGCAAAAGACAGGCTGAGCAGATTGCTTTTGGAAATAGTGATAGATTTAATTTTACCGGAAAGCTTGAAGTTAGCACATCCGGTCTGGGTGGACAGGATAAAGCAGTTTTGATTCAGAAATCAGATTCTGATAACATGGAATACATAAATTCAGCTAAAATTAATGATGCATCCACTGCATTTACAATTGATAACGGACATGATGGAGTCATCATTTATTGAATAAATGGTGATACAAATGCAGACAGCAAGATTGATATCAGAGACGCGATGGAATGTCTTAGACATGTAAGCGGAAGAGAAGATATTGATGTTGTTAAGCAGGGATTTGCAGATGTGAATTTTGATGACAAAGTAAATATACAGGATTTAATTAAAGAAATTCATGTTGTAAGTGGACGTGAAGACACTTTTTAAATGAACTTTTATGAAGCTTGATTAAATTAAATGTGGACTATTCATTAGGCAAGGTGATAAACATGGCATTACTAAATTATGAATTCGACAGGCAACTTGAGCTCGAGAGAGCCGATGCGTATGCAGAGGGCTTCCTGAGAGGGTATAAAAAGGGCTTTGAAAAAGAAATGCGTAAACAAATGGTTTTTAACATGTATGAAGAGGGATATTCGGTCGATCTGATAGCAGATATTGTGGTGGAATTGACTAAAGAAGAAATAGAAGATGCTATAAAAATAAGAAAGAAATGATTTTGAAAAAAAATATCAGTTATTAGATATATTTAATCTTTACCCCCAATTTACCTCCACACCCCTTTCAACTTTACAACTTTAAGTTATAGTAATCTCAGCAGCTGTGAAATACACTAACTTAATTTTGTGGAGGAAAATATGAGAAAGAACAAGAACATACTGAAGAAGGGCATGATCCTTGCAGCAGTTTCAACAATGGTAGTTACCATGGCACCGGCAATTCCGGCTTATGCTTATGGTGAAGCAGATTCAAAAACAGGTCAGGCGGCTTTTAATGCGGCAACAACAGGCTCAGCGGATTATCAGAGCTGGTTAACCGGTACATGGCAGGGCGGGACAAAAGACTTTGCCAATACCAATCAGATTGCGCTTACACCGGGCTCTACAGCCAAGGATCTGGGCTTTGCATGGTATTCAAATACCAAGGGCACGCCGGCTGTGATGGTATGGAAGGACGGCTCAAAGGCAGGTGCGCAGATTGTAAAGGGTACTGCAACAGATATAAGCGCAGAAAATTGGCAGGGGGAAGCCTATGCTGCTTCAAATAAAGTAAGCATCAATGGCTTTTTTGAACCAAATACAAAGTATGTTTATCAGTATACAGACAATTATTCGGACAATAGTGATACAGTATGGTCAGATGAGTATACATACACCACACACGCTACAGATACATTTTCTGTAATCCTGACAGGAGATCCTCAGATTGGAGCATCCGGCAGTAAAAGTGATAAAGAGGCAAACGATATGAGTGTTGCACAGGATGCCTACAACTGGAACAAGACAATGCAGAAGGCTATGGAGATTGATCCGAATGCGTCATTTCTTTTATCGGCCGGAGACCAGATAAATGAGTCAAATGCAGGATCGGAAGAGACGAAGAAGACCAGAGAGAGTGAGTATGCAGGATATCTTTATCCGTCAGTATTCAGAAGTCTTCCTATTGCAGCCACAATCGGAAACCATGATAAGGACGGCTCTGACTACACTGCACATTTCAATAATCCGAACTCAGAGGATAATCTGGGAAGCACTGGTGCAGGCTGTGATTTCTACTTCAATAACGGAAATGTATTGTTCATTTCTTTAAACAGTAATAACCGTAATCAGGCAGAGCACAGAGAGTTTATGAAAAAGGCTGTTGCAAGCAATCCGGATGCAGCCTGGAAGGTAGTGGTATTCCACAGTGATATCTATGGCTCAGGACAGCCGCATGCAGATACAGATGCTACTACAAACAGAATTATCTTTGCACCGCTCATGGACGAGTTTGATATCGATGTGTGTCTTACAGGTCATGATCATACATATTCAAGAAGCTACCAGGTACAGGACGGAAATGTTATCGACTATGATTTGAGCAAAGGTTCAGTTAACAATCCTGAGGGAACTCTTTATATCACAACAGGCTCAGGTTCAGGTTCAAAATACTATAATCTGTTAAATTACACTCCATACTATATCGCAGAGAGAACCAATGCATGTCTGCCTTCATTCTCTACTATAGATTTTTCAAGTGGAGCCATGACAATAAAGACATATGACTACAACGGAAATAAATATGCTGACGATTTCACAATCACAAAGACAACAGATGCGCAGAGTGCCGATGAGGTGATTGCGGCAGCAGATGCTCTTGTAAACAGCACAGACGTAGCATACACAGATGAGAGCATGGAAGCATTAAAATCAGCACTTGCCTCTCTTAAGGAGCTTAAGGCTTCCGGCACAACAGCAGATGATCCGATGGTAAGTGATATCACAACAAACTATGGAACAGCAAATGACCGTGTTAAGGGATATGGCTCTATAGCAAAGAATGATGATAAAGATGGTGCAAAAAATCGTTTCAAGAAGGGAATTTCTACACTTCTTGACAAGACAATCTATACTCAGGTAGCTGAAGGCAGGGAGGAAAACCTTTTTGATTATAGTGCTGATAAGGCTCCGGTTGTAAAGGGTATTGATGAGGCAAAGAAAGCAGTTGTAAATGCAATAAATGCTTTACAGGTTAAACAGACTGCTCCAAGTGGAAACCAGAACGGAAATGCAGACCAGAGTGGAAACGGAGCACAGGGTGGTGCAAATCAGAACGGAAACGGAGCACATGGCAACGCAGGTCAGAACGGAAGCACAGGTCAGCAGGTTGCAGGAAATAATGCAGGCGGCTCAGGAAACCAGAATGTCAGCACATCAAATTCAGGTACAGGCAAGTCGGCTTCTAATAGCGCAAGTACTTCAAAGAGCGCTAAGGTAAAGACAGGAGATGTTAACCATGGCGGCATGTATGCAGCACTTGGAGTATTAGGTGCAGCAATCCTTGCAGCAGTGCTTGGAATGAGAAAGAAGGGTAAATTTTGGCAAAAATAATTGACACATTTGGCAAATACCTGATTGTGGCTCTTATTACACTGGCAATGTTTATATTATTTCGAAGCGTTGAAAGAAAACCGCTTCTTGCAGATGACAGTACATCGTTTGTGAGAGCGGTCGTTACGCAAAACGACAATGAAGACCTTCAGGCTGAAGCCTCACTAGACAGTGGCGACAGCCAGAAGGTTGTTTTGCTTATCAAGTCAGGAAGCCACAAGGGTGAGACTGTTGATGCGTACAGCTTAAACGGATATTTATATGGTGCCAACTGTAAGGTGGGCACAAGGGTTATTGCGAGCCTGTCGGAATACGATGGCAGTCTGTCAGCAAATGTTTATAACTACGATAGGGAAAATGAGATATGGGTGCTTTTAGCTGCATTTTTTGGACTTATGTGGCTGGTTGGCGGAAAGAAAGGCTTCAATTCCATTCTTGCGCTTATATTTACCTTTGCAACTGTTATATTTTTGTATATTCCGCTCATGTATATCGGAGCATCTCCGTTTATTGCGGCAACTGCTTCGGTTGTCATTATCACGGTTGTCACGTTCACACTTATAGCGGACTGGCAGATGAAATCCATAGGTGCCATGCTTGGAACTGTTTTTGGAGTTGTAGTTTCGGGAATAATAGCATTGCTTTTTGGACACTTCGGACATGTGACGGGCTACAATGTGGATGATATTGAAAATCTGATTTATGTTGGACAGAACTCAAAGCTCGATATCAGCGGCATGCTGTTTTCCGGCATACTCATCGCATCACTTGGAGCTGTGATGGATGTGGCGATGTCTGTAGCCACATCGCTTCACGAGATAAAAGAAAAGAGTCCGGATATATCTGCAAAGGAGATATTTAAGTCGGGTATAAATATAGGCCGAGATATGATTGGAACTATGTCAAATACGCTGATTCTTGCCTATGTGGGAGGAAGCCTCGGGCTTGTGATGATCATATATGCATACTCGTATCAGATGCACCAGATACTTAATATGTATTCTATGGCAATCGAGATAATGCGAGGCATATCAGGCACAATGGGAATTATCCTGACTGTGCCGATTACATCGCTTATTATGTCTTTTCTTCTGACAAGGAAAAAATAAGTGACTGAGTAGCTGAAAACGCTAAACAATCACAAGCTTGTTACAACAAGATATATCACACCAAGCACCCAGCTTGAAAATATACCGTACAGTATCACAGGACCTGCAATCCTGAATATCTGACAGCCTATGCCAAATACCTGCCCCTCCACCTGAAATTCACATGCGGATGAGCATACTCCGTTTGCAAAGCCTGTTATAGGAACGAGAGCGCCTGCGCCTCCCCAGTTTGCGAGTGGTGCATACAGGTTTAGCGCTGTCAGTATGCAGCTTATGAGAATCAAAATCATGCTGCACCAGGCAGAGGCTTCATCGTTGCTTAACCCAAAGTATTGTGTGCAGGTATTTACTATGAGCTGTCCGATAGTGCATATGATGCCGCCGAGTATAAATGCCTTAAGCATGTTTGCAGAAAGGCAGTGAGTAGGTGTGACGCGCTTTACATATTTGTTATATTCATCATTTCGTTTTTCTTTTTGGTCAGTAGTCATGTTTTCAGACCTCCTTTTTTATAGGATGACCGTATTTTTTAAATGTATTCATATATGTGATTTTAGTTATTTGATTTGGGTATAGTTACTTATTAGAATTAAATATGAAGGATATATCAAATAATCCTTGCCACTTTCTGCTTTAAATAGTAGAATTGTAGCAAGGATTATTTTTATGCGGTAGCGCATCAAAGTAATAAATCACAGCAAAGCATATAATTGCGATAAATAATGCAAGTATTTTGCAATAAAGAAAAGGAGACATATATATGTATACACTTGACGACATCAAGAAAGAAGATCAGGAGATTGCAAGCGCCATCACAGACGAATTTGAGCGCCAGAACAGCCACATCGAGCTTATTGCTTCTGAGAACTGGGTAAGCCCTGCTGTTATGTCAGCTATGGGAAGCATTCTCACCAATAAGTACGCTGAGGGATATCCGGGAAGAAGATACTATGGCGGCTGCGAGTGCGTGGACGAGGTAGAGGAGCTTGCCAGAGAAAGAGCCAAGAAGCTTTTCGGCGCAGAGTATGTAAATGTACAGCCGCACTCAGGTGCTCAGGCCAACATGGCAGTACAGTTCGCCATCTTAAAGCCGGGCGATACCATCATGGGAATGAATCTTGACCACGGCGGACACCTCACACATGGTTCACCGGTCAACTTTTCAGGCTCATATTTCCATGTAGTGCCTTATGGAGTAAATGACGAGGGCTTCATCGATTACGACAAGGTAGAGGAGATCGCCCTTGAGTGCAAGCCAAAGATGATTATCGCAGGTGCATCTGCATATGCGAGAACTATAGATTTCAAGCGTTTCAGAGAGATTGCAGACAAGGTAGACGCAGTGCTCATGGTTGATATGGCTCATATCGCAGGACTTGTAGCCGCATGACTTCATCCAAGCCCAATTCCATATGCACATGTCACCACAACCACTACACACAAGACTCTCCGCGGACCTCGTGGAGGAATGATTCTCTGCAGCCAGGAGATGCAGGATAAGTACAATTTCAACAAGGCTATTTTCCCGGGAATCCAGGGTGGACCTCTCATGCACGTTATCGCTGCAAAGGCAGTCTGCTTCAAGGAGGCATTACAGCCTGAGTTCAAGGAGTATCAGAAGCAGATTGTAAAGAACGCACAGGCACTTTGCAAGGGTCTTCAGAGCCGCGGCATCAAGATTGTATCAGACGGCACAGACAACCACCTCATGCTCGTAGACTTAACTCCGTTTGGTCTTACTGGAAAGTCTATCGAGAAGCTTCTCGATGCGGCTCATATCACAGCCAACAAGAATACTATTCCTAACGACCCACAGAAGCCATTTGTCACAAGCGGTATCCGCCTCGGAACACCTGCTGCTACATCAAGAGGCTTAAAGGAGGATGATTTCGACAAGGTTGCAGAGGCGATCGCCATGATCATCAAAGAGGGCGAGAGTGCAGTTGAGCCTGCAAAGGCTATCATCAAGACACTTACTGACAAGTATCCTCTTGCATTTTAAGGGTTTTCAGAGTAAAATGTTATAAGTTATAAAAACATAATACTTTGGAGGAATTATGATAGAC
>ERZ1035044.306-NODE-306-length-11584-cov-4.763986_pt1 | contig 11584 bp, 8 predicted proteins | sample MGYA00520588_ERZ1035044 | MGnify/ENA primary metagenome ERZ1035044 (study PRJEB33766, sample SAMN09781698) | gut metagenome | biome: gut microbiome | host: Homo sapiens | place: Madagascar | study: EMG produced TPA metagenomics assembly of the PRJNA485056 data set...
CGGCTTCGCCTTCAATGCCGCGAATGCTGTCGATGGTGGTTGTGGTGAGAATGCGCTGTTTACATTGTTGCAGTTTGTCGGCTGTTTGGGCTATATGGTCGTTGTGACCATTGTCGCGAATAAAGCGTCGTAATATGTTGCGATAGTTTTGTACCTTGCCAGCTATGAAGAGTTGGCTCAAGTGTAGAGCATAGGCATCGTCAGCGGCACACTGATATTGTGCTTGTCTTAACAATACGTTGCCTTTGGTGGGGCCTTGGAAGCGACCTATGTAGCGTCCTTGAGGTGATAAAAAGGTTAACGTTACATCACTATCGGCACAAAGCTTCATGAGCCCTGGACTGGCTCCCATATAGCCAAAGGTAACGATTTGTTCGATGTTGTGAATGGGAATGCGAAACACCTCGGTGCCTTTGACTGATATGACAACATTGAGTCCGTCTTTGCTTAGATAGGACTCAGGAGTTGTGACGTAGAGAGTGTTAAGTAATATCCGCATATAAGTTTTGTTTTAGGTAATATGATACTTGTGTACAATCGGCCACCTCGGGCATGCAGAGATTTTGAAGCGAACAATTTTTGCAATGAGACCTTTTGTCCGGTTGAGGCATTATACCAGTATGGAATATTTGATGCATTTCGTTGGCACACTGTCGAGTTGTAGCTCGGAGTGAGTCAGAAATGGTAATAATCTCGCGCCGTTTGGGTTCGTTATAATAAAGGGCTGCATAGGGAATGTTGATGTGGTACATCTCTTCTAAACACATCACTTGGGCTGCCAATTGCACTTCGTCTCGTTCATCGGGCTTTTGTCTGCCTCGCTTGTACTCAACGGGGTAGGGTTTCCAATAGCCAGGGTAGCGATGGTGAGTAATGGCATCGTGAGGACTATCTGAGGGAATGAGTTCTACTGCATCGGTTATACCGTAGAGTCCTAACTCCTTTGAGGCAATATGGAGCGAACGTAGCGTGATGACATCACCATTCTTTTGACGATAAAAGGGATTGTCTACGTTTTCGTGCAGAATGTTGCCCTCGGTGGTTAGGCGGTTGTCTTCCCATAGTAGCTCTATATGTATTAAAGCCCATTGTCGAGGACAGAACTTATAGTGTTGTATGCCCGATAACATGAGCATTTCGTCTTCAGTGTACATGGGGGAGTAGTTAGAGGAAAACGTGATACAACAATTGGAGGATAAGACTCTGACCTGCGGTTGAAGTGTCAAATCAAGCATTTATCCCGCAGGCCAGAGTCCTATTCTCAGTCTAAATGAGTTCTTCGACCGTTACTCCGTTAGGCAGAGCGGAGGTGTTGATGCTTACGGCATAGTCTTTGAACGAACGAGGGACATCATTAGTTGTTTTTTCAACCTTCACCAAATCGAAGAGTTTGTTAGCAGGTGCATTTCCTAACTCAGAAGCGTGGCGGAAGACGATGAGTTTTTGTGCACTCATAAGGCCGCGAGCGGCTGAGCGGTCAAGGTCAAACATATTTTTCAGTGCATCGAAGAAGAGGGCTAAATCATCTTCTGTAAAGCCTGTCTGTTGGGCCAAGTTGGCCGATATGAAGCCATGGCATACGTAAAGGCCGTATGGAATAGTCGCTTTGCGTCCCATGGTATGGTTTTCGCCATTTTGGCTTTCGGCTTCTTTGGGTGTTGCTACAGCTATGCGGGTGATAGAGTGCTCTGATGTAGCTACAGGATTGACCGAACGCGCAAAGGTAAGTTGTATGGGGCCTCTCACTTGACCTGCATTCTTACCTGTTGACATGACTGCGCCAAACGTGCGTATGTCATAATAATGCTCACACATATACTGGCGAGCAGCAGCTATCTTATTTTGAGCTGCTTTTACCTTTGCATCATCATGTGCTTTGTCTATCTCGTTGTTAAGCACGGCTTTCTCTTTAACAAATATGTCGTAGCCATTGGCCAAGCCTTTTGCTACTTGTACATAGTTTCTTACCTTTCGCTTGATACAAACGTCGGTTACGATTCCCATGCCCGTTTCAGCATCAACACGTGGCAGATTGCCAGCGTCAGGGTCGCCATTAGGATTGCCGTCTTGTACGTCGAAAATGTAGACGAAGTCGATTCTATTTTTTAATTCGTTCATGATATGCTAATTTTAGAAGTTTATTGTTTGTTACTATCTTCTTTCTTTGTGAAGAAGTCTTGGCGCTGATGGTAGTAGCCTACAAAGAAGCGACCTTGATCTTGAAGGTTAAGGTGGGCGGGGAAGCCATCAGCCGAAATTTTGCTGATAATCTCTTGTTTTAGTTTTTCGTAATATACCTTGCTACCCTCGTTCTTAAGATTTTCGGCATGATGAGTCGAAAGGTTGAGTATCGTAGCAAAAACGGTAGCTGGCGTAGAACTGGCAGCATTCATATATCGTTCGCGAATGCTATTTATGTGGTTGGCGTCCTCTTGTACTTTGTCGAGCACGGCAAACAGTCGGCCACAAAGGTAGCCTTGGTTGGTATTATCTTTGTCTAACATAACTTGTATTTTAGAGTTGCGGGGGTCGTTAATGCGATTTAGATAGGCTTTGAGTATGGCAATGCGACCAATGCGCATGCCCGCTTTGTTGCTGCTTTCGGCTTTGAGTCGGTGAATGCATGACGTAAATAATGTGTAGGGATAGGGCAGGCCTTGGAACACACTCTTAATGACGGCTTCAGGTAGGTTGGGGGTAACTTCACTTTGTTTACCCTCAAGTGTTACGGCCGATAGCATGTCTTTTACACCCATATAGGGCTTGGGATTGGGGCGATTGTCGATAAGGGCCATGTCGTCGAAGTGGCGCAGAATCATTTCGGCAAAGTCCTTCAATGACGTTTCGGACCAATAGACTACGGCTATACGGGCTGAATTGGGCGCAAGGCCAAGTATGCAGAAGCGATTGTCTAAGGTAGTATTTAATTTTACGGAATAGATTGCCATAAAGACCTTTCGAGCAGTTTCAATTTTGGCATTGGGGTCGTCTTCGCATTCGTCTTTGGACGTAAATCCTAACAAATCGAAAAAGCTCTGTTCAGCTATATCAGACACCTTATCATTAGCCGATGTCCAAAAGACGAAGGTACGATTACCTACCATAAACTTGTTATGTGAGTCTTTGGCCAATAGGGTGTTGAGGGCGGTGCTATAAGCAAATTCGGCAGCTGATGAGATGGGGGCATTGCCACACTTCTTCTTTCCATACGAGTCGTAACCCGAATTTACTTGAAAAGCTACGAGTTTGGCTATAGCTTGACTACCAGGTATCATTGTTGCTGTAGTGACTTCAACAGGTGTGCCATGCTTCCCTGTTATAAGGCATAGGCTTGCTTCTTTATCAACTTCGCTGTCGAGCTGCATGAGCTCTCTCTTTTCTGCTACGATTTGCGTGTCGCCCTCAATGCGGAATGAGAAAGTTGAGTACTTTTTTGAGAGGTTCTTCTTTATGTCGTCCCATAAAGGATCGCTGACGGCGGCTTCGATAATAGCATCTCGCTCCTGTTCGTAAAAGTCGTAAACAGCTTTTATGTCTGGATTGTTAGGAAACTGATTGCGTATAGAAGCTACTTTAGCCTTGAACGTGTCGAAGTATTTTTGTTCCTTTCCAAAGCATTCTTCTTGCTCGTTTTCAAAATTCCTTTTAAGCGTTAAAAACGTCTGTTCATTTTCTGGCGTAAGAGCAAAGTTCTCTAATTGCTCTTTAAGCTTATGGTATATTTTTCGTTCTGAAATGCCCAATACATACGCGCTATTATCGTACAAGTAATTAGCAAGAGGTGCACTACTTCTTCCCACATGCTTTGTTACAAGGTATGTTCTGGCACTTTTGTTGTTATCAATTCGGCAGTCTTCAAAACGAATAAACTTGCCTGCTTTAGATATTACTATAAGAAAGCCAATATCTTTTTCTTCCATTCCCGCAGCGGGCAGGTTGCCACATCTGTGATAATAGTCGTATAAAGCCTTTAGTATCATCGCAATATCTCCTCACTATTTAGGGGTGGAACTATGATTACGCCCTGTTTCATCTCGGCACGAAAGAAGAGCGCTTGAATGTCTACAGCCTTTTTCTTTTTACCCAGATTATCATCTTTGGGAAAATCCATATCATAAAGCATAATGCCTAAATCACGATTGGACGGAATGGCGGGGGATAGCATTTCGCTTTCGTTGTCAACAAGTCGAAATGAGGCTACGCACTCACGTGTGCCAAGATAAGGCTGATTAAAGCATTGACCTTTAGTTGCACGACGCTCAAACATTTGGTAATACTTCATTGGATTTTCGTCAAGGCCTGGAGCATGCGTGAATACATTGCCTTCAGCTATGCGTTGCTTGACTGGTCGGTATTCCATTTTAGCCCATAGTCGGTAACGTACATCGCGTAGCATGAGTGTGTTTCGCTGTTGGCGCTTGTCTTCGATATAAATAGAAGACTTGCCAGCCACTGCTCCCACTTCATTTCTCCTTATCGATGTCCACTTTATAGGATTTAGTACTTCAATTTTGGTTACTTGCCAATGTATAGCGGGTTTCCAAAATATCGCTTCAAAAATGGCGCGAGCGGCAGAAGGGGTGATAACGTCATAACTTACGCGTTCCACCTTTAATTCGGGACGAGTAAAACAAGCCATGTCGCCCCATACCTCTAAGCAGTATTCTTTATCGGTGTATTTCATATATATATAAGGGTGTTGCTTAAGTATAGTATCGATTGTGCAAAGGTAATAAATGGTATTAAAACAAAAACATTTCAGTATGTGTGATTATATAATAAGCGTCGTTTCCTGCCAAGCACTATCGGTGTGTAGTCCAAGGCTATCATCGTATTGCTCTTTATAAGGTACAACGTAAATGCCTGTTAACTTTTCTTCGACTACACCTAACCGTAGCAATGCTTCAAAGTCGCGTTTATAAATATTGACAGTGTATTTGGCCAATCGCTTCATTAATGAATAAGAAGGCCCCTTTTGTAAAAGCACATCTACCCATTCCATACTATCGTTATAACATACGATGACAGGAATGCCTTGATTGTCAATAAGGCTAAACGCTTTAGCAGCTGTGGAAAAGAGCATATCTCTGATATTGTAAAGATAACTCTTGATATTCTTTGCATCGAATGTAGTCTTTCGGCAATAGAGCTGCATAAAGTATTGTGTCATGGTTTCGGGGGCAAACCAATCAAGCGACTTATTCAAGCTGAGTCGTGCATTGTTAGCAGCTTGCATATCGCCTGAGGGTAAAGTGTGCTCTTTTGATAAACTAAACACGTGGGTGGTACACAAAGTCTGTTTACCCTCGCGATTGCATCGTCCTGCAGCTTGTAGTACAGAGTCGAGTCCCGCCTCTTGGCGGTAAACTACGGGAAAGTCGATGTCGACACCAGCCTCAATCAGTTGGGTGGACACTACGCGAACTATCTCGGTATTGCCCATTAACGCCATTCTCATTTGTTCAATAACCTTGCTGATATGGGCGGCACACATATTTTTTGACAAATGGAGCGTTACGCCCTCTCGGGGCAATCGATTGAATAGCTCTTTAGCATCGCGGCGTGTGTTGACAATGCAAAGCACTCGCTTATGACGAAGAAGCTGAGCTGCTATCTCATCGTACGTCTTGCCTTCATTATCTATCTCTAATTGTACGCGGCGTAGTTTGTCGTGCAGACAATAATCGGAAGGGATGATTTCGGCAATGTGGTCTATGCCATTGAATGCGGCTTGCGGGTTACACCCCTCAATGACTCCGCTTAGTATGGGTTGGCTAGCAGTGGTGAACAAAACAGAGGTCTTAAATAGACGATTATAAGTCTTTAAGGCGTCAACAATGGGCTGCAAATAATCGGTGGGCAGCGTTTGTACCTCGTCAAGTACAATTACGCTGTTAACAATGTTGTGTAGTCTACGGCACTTTGAAGGACGATTGCTAAACATCGACTCAAAAAGCTGTACATTGGTGGTTACAACAATGGGGTAATCCCAATTCTCTGTAGCTAAATTGAACTTTTGTTGTAACGCTTCGTTGAGCGGTGCGTCTGCTTCGACGTTGCTATGGTGCTCTAACACGTTCTCTTGACCAAAGATGTGACGCAAAATACGAGCCGTTTGTACAATAATACTGGTGTAGGGTATAGCTATTATGACGCGTTGTTGGCCATTGCGAATGGCATGCTTCATAGCCCATAGCAATGACGACAGTGTTTTACCACCCCCTGTCGGAACGGTTAAGCTATAAAAGCCTATGGGACTATCGGCCATTGCATCACAACGCTCCTGCACTTTACGTCTTACCTCATTTACAGTTGATGTCTGTGCCGACTCTTTTAATTCTTGAAGGTAGAGCAAAAGTTTGGGCAGCAATTGCTTCAAAGTTGTAGGGTGGACACGTAAGGCAGCTGACTCTTTGTCCATAAAAGCTTCGGTGTCAAGATAGTCGGCATCGACAAGGCATGAATAGAGCATACGCACTATATGATGAAGGTCTTTCTTGTCGGCCTTGAAGGGGAGAGCAGATAGAGTGGGCTTGTCGATGTCGAGATTGATTTCCCGAGGCAAGCTTTGTTGTAGTAGGGCGTTGAGTTCGTCTGTATCGTGTAGTCCTGTGTGGTGTGAGACGATTGGATTAACCAAAAAGTTGTCAGCGCCCTTGCCCCAAAGGTGGCGAGCGATCACTCCGCCCACGTAGGCATGGTGATAGTTTCCGTCAACGACGGCATGGGGATCGTAGCCACTTGCTTTTCTGATGTGTTGTTGAAAGGCTTTCGATTCTTTGCCTTTGTCATGCAGAAGCCCCAAGACATTGCCCCACGAAGCCATGCCAAACTTTTCGGCTAATTGTGCTGCACGAGTTGCAACCCCTGCGGTATGTTCTTCGTTAGACTGAAATATCCATTGTCCTTCGCCAGTTTGATATAAATGTGAAATTGTATATTTCATGTATTTTCTTTAAAGTGTTAGAAGTTTAGGCTTTCAGTCAATCTTATATGATAGGTCAAAAACTATAAAAGTTGGATAAACTGCAATTTGTCGAAGCGCGCCTTAATGTTCATTCCTGTCTCTTCTACAAATTACAGTTTATCCAACTTTTAGAACTGATACGGATTCATGCGCTTGTAGCGATCGTTTATTTCGTTTTCGATATTGGTGTACTCACCATCTAAGTCCTTTCCCTTTTCAGGAGCCAGTTCGAGCGAACGCTTTAAGTCCTCAGCAGCACCGGCTGCGTCCTTTAAGTGATTTTTTACGCCACCACGCGCCTTGTAAGCCGCTGCAAAGTCGGGACGTAACTCTATCGCTTCGTCATATAGAGCCAAAGCCTTGTCCCACTGCGAGGTCTGTTCATAAATGCTACCTAAACGCAACACCGCCTCATCACTAAAGGGATTTAACGACTGCACCGCCTTTAAGTCGGCCACTGCTTCATCTACCTTTGCCAAAGCCACATAAGCCTCTGCACGCAACAAAAGGAACTTTTCATTTTCACCGTCAGCCTTTACCAAAGCCTCAGCATCAGCCAATACTTCATTCCATTGCCCCATACCCTTCAGCACCTCTGCACGCAGATACTGCGCTTCCACATAATCCTCGCGCAAAGCTAAGCACTGTGTTAAATGAGCTATGGCCATAAAGTCGTCGTGCAAACCGTGGTCTGCCTCCGCAGCTAAATAAAGTGCACGTGCCTCGTCACCGTGTTGTTGAAGTATCTTAGCACAAGTGGCACGCTCTTCCTCAAATTGACTCAGCTGACCTTGTGTTTGTGCCAAGAGCAAATCAACCTCCAGCGTATCAGCCTCAGAGGCTGAAATCTCTTGCAAAAGAGGTAAAGCCTTTTCATTATCACGCATTCGAAGGTACACCTCTGCCAAGAAACCTACCGTTTTCAGTTCACGCTTCAGTTCCAACGCAGCCGTTAAGCACTTCTCTGCATAGGGTAATTCTCCCATTTGCATGGCGCGCACCCCGTCGTCACACAAGGTTGTGTATTTACTATCTGTACTCTTTTCGGCCGCTGATGACGAAGAACCGAATATTGATGAAAAAAATCCCATATTTTATAACGATATTATTTGTAACGCAAAAGTACAAAAAAATGCTGCACTCGACAAACTTTTACGATTTGCCAAGTGCAGCTAACATGAAAACTTATTGTTTTAAAAAGTGTGGATATACACTACATATTATCCGTAGATTACCTTTCCATTTTCGTCCTCAAAGGGCTTCATATCCTTTGCATACTGGTTCATGGCGCGAAGGCTCATACCCATTGATGAGAAGCCACCGTCGTGGAAGAGGTTCTGCATCGTCACCTTACGTGTGAAGTCAGAGAACATCATTACACAGTAGTCAGCGCAGTCTTCAGCACTGGCATTGCCAAGGGGAGACATCTTATCGGCAAAGTCCATCATGTTGTCAATCTCCTTAATACCCTTACCTGCAGTCGTTGCCGTAGGGCTTTGAGAGATTGTATTGACGCGGACGTGCTTTTCACGGCCATAGATGTAGCCGAAGGAGCGCGCAATGCTTTCGAGCATGCTCTTAGCATCGGCCATATCGCTATAGCCATAGAAAGTACGTTGTGAAGCCACATAAGTGAGGGCTACAACTGAACCATACTCTGCGATAGCATCTAACTTCTTAGCGCTCTGCAACATCTTGTGGAATGAGATAGCAGAGATGTCGAGCGTCTTTTGCAAGTAGCCATAGTCTAAGTCGTCATAAGTGCGATGCTTGCGCACGTTGGGACTCATACCGATTGAGTGGAGCACAAAGTCAATCTTGCCACCCAACACTTCCATACTCTTTTGGAATACGTTAGTGAGTTCATCTACATTGGTTGCGTCAGCAGGAATGATGGTAGCACCAATCTGTTCAGCCAACTTATCGAGTGTGCCCATACGCAGGGCCATTGCTGTATTGCTAAGTGTAATTTGTGCGCCTTCTTCAGCAGCCTTTACTGCCACCTTCCAAGCGATAGAGTCTTCGTTAAGCGCACCAAAGATAATGCCGCGCTTGCCTTTCAGTAAGTTGTGAGTCATAATTCGTTAAGTAGTTTGCAGCAGCGATGAAACGTGCCATGCCACTGACTTTCTTATTAATTTCGTGCGCAAAATTACTACAAATGTGCAATATACGCAAGTATGCAGGCGTTTTTCTTAAAATTAGTAAGATAATGAAGAATAACAAAAAGCTTCTCCCCTACCCAATCTGAAGAAGATTTTGAAGAGAGAAGCTTTCAATATAAAAGAGGGAATAAGTAGGTATTCAAAATTAGTTTATATAATTATGTTCAGAATTAATCGATATGCCTTGGCGCTTTCTTTCGCCCAGAACGAAATACTGCACCAATTCATATCAACTAATTTTGAACACCTACTTATAAGTGAGAATTACCACTTCACCTTCACCCCAGCCATTACAATAAGACCTGGTTGACGAACATTGCCAAGGTCGTAATAATGGTGAGCGGTGAGATTATTAAGGTCGACAAATGCAGTATAATGCTTGGCAGCCCAAGTGAGGCGACAGTCGAGTAAAGCATGTGTGCCGTAAGGTTGTAACGTGGCAGTGGGTTTGAGGTCCTTATATATAAGGTACGCTCCTTCGCGTTGTTGCACCCGCACGGCCCATTCGGCACTCAAGTGCGATACAATGCGGTGGTGCAAACGCGCCACAAACTTATGACGCAAATACTCCATGGCATAGTTCGACTTAAAATAAGGTTCACCAGCACGACGATGTTGATTCAACCAAGCATACGATACTGACACCCATTCAAAGGGTTGACGCTTGCCCCACCAATTAGTGAGCGACAGACGAGCATCAAGTCCTGCGCCAAAGTTGTCTAATGAAAACGAGGTTGCATAATATTTCGGGTCGTCAGCTGTACGCATCACCCAGTCAATCATGTGCGTGCCGCGTTGCCAATGTGCCTTCAAGCGTAACGTGATGATCGGGTGAATAAAGTCTGCGCCCAAGCGCAATGATGAACACTCCTCGGGGCGCAACCCCACATTGCCCTCTTGCGTAGGACTTTTATACCAAAGGTCGGTGAAAGAAGGCAAACGCAACGACTTATTCCACGAGGCAAACAATCGCCATTCGTTAGAAGGACGATAGCTAAGGTCCATGCCTGGATAGAAACGGAACTTATTGTCAATCGCACTATTGCGCTCCGCCATAACGCCCAATGATAGCGTAACATTACGCCACATAAAGTTATGTTCGGCAAAGTAAGAAATATTGGTACGCTCGTCCTTCTTGGTGTAGAACCGTCCAGCCTCGTGTGGAATGCCGACTTGTTGGTCTTCTTGCAATTCGCGACCAAGGTTGGTGCTAAAGATTGTTTCTTCACGCAGTTCCGCTCCGACGGCCGTGCGGCCCAATGCCCACTGAGTCCAAGCATTCAGCCCTGCGGTATAAACATCGCCTCGATGAAAGTTCTCACCCGTTTGGCTATCTTTAATTAATTGGAAGTGGTCGAGACTACGCACCCACGAAAGTTGGGGGACAAGGTGAACGCGTCCTTTACTCTCAGCACGTGCCGATACGAGGTAGCGACGAGTCGCCTCCCATTGATTGGGGTAGGCAGCCGAATAGAATGTGTTGGCTCCAAAGTCATTGGCCGTAGCACCCGCTTGTAGGTCGAAGCGAAAGTCTGGAGCATCGTAGGATAATTGTCCATACCCCTTGCCCCCTTTGAAGGCACTATTTTGTACTGCCCCATCAGAACGCTGATAGCTACCACTGGCCGAACCGCTCCAATGTTTGGCCCATTGCCAAGCTGTGCGAGCTTCACCTTTAACAGTTCCATACGAACCGCCTTCGAGCAGTGCCTCAAGGTGAGTCGGCGTATGATTATTACGCGTTACCACATTAATAGCTCCACTAAAGGCTTGACTACCCATTACGCGTGATGCAGCGCCCTCGAGTATTTCGATGCGCTCAATGTCAGCTATGTTTACAGGAAAATCGGCCGCATTATGGCCCGTCTGTGGGTTAACAAGGGGAACACCATTAAGAAGAATCGTAATTTGGTCGTGTGTTCCGCCGTCAATGCTTATGTCCGTTTGAATACCAAACCCTCCGCGTTGTCGGACATCAACGCCAGCTGAGAGTTTGAGAACGTCGTTGAGGCTTTGCACCCCCGCCGCAGCAAGGTCGTCGTGCGTAAGCGTCAACACTTGTCGTGCAGCCACGTTGGCTGCCATGGGAGCACGTGAGGCCGATACGGCAGCTTCGCCTAAGGCCAAGGTGTCAGTACGCAGTGTAGTGTTGTCATTTCCTTCAGCCGTAAGTAATGTGCTGGCCATGAGTCGTGGCGTAGCACAGGCTAAAGTAGCAACACCCAGCACTCCAATGCGCACTTCGCGATGAAGCGCACCAAATAGGCTCCACCCTTTACGGTTGAAGTGGCTAAAGGTAGCGACACGTGCTTGTTTTGTTGTGTTGTACATGAGTAATTAATTTATGTGCAAATGTGCAAATGTGTGAATGTGCAAATGGATGCTTTGCTCTACACGATTACATGCTTCTTGCACGTTTTTAAAGATATTGAGCCGCAAAAGTAGTCATTTA
>ERZ1035044.310-NODE-310-length-11468-cov-3.649785_pt1 | contig 11468 bp, 10 predicted proteins | sample MGYA00520588_ERZ1035044 | MGnify/ENA primary metagenome ERZ1035044 (study PRJEB33766, sample SAMN09781698) | gut metagenome | biome: gut microbiome | host: Homo sapiens | place: Madagascar | study: EMG produced TPA metagenomics assembly of the PRJNA485056 data set...
GGATGACGCACTTCTCAACAAGAAGGTAAAGAAGGCTATCGAGGCTGGACTTGCACCAATCCTTTGCTGTGGTGAGACACTTGAGCAGAGAGAGAGCGGTGTTACACTTGACTGGATCAGACTTCAGATTAAGTCAGATCTCGCAGGTGTTGCTGCATCAGATGTTGCAAACATGGTTATCGCTTACGAGCCAATCTGGGCAATCGGAACAGGAAAGACAGCTACTTCTGACCAGGCTCAGGAGGTCTGCGGTGCAATTCGTGAGTGTGTAGCAGAGATCTATGATCAGGCTACAGCAGATTCAGTTCGTATCCAGTACGGCGGATCTGTAAATGCAGGAAATGCAGCAGAGCTTTTTGCAAAGACTGACATCGACGGTGTATTAGTTGGTGGCGCTTCACTCAAGGCTGATTTTGGAAAGATCGTAAACTATAAGTAATTATTAAATCATAATTTAATATTTGATTTGACAATCACAATAACTAAATGTCACTAAATTCACCAGCTTAGCTGCATTTAGTGGCATTTATTATGTAATGAAATTTTTTGCGGGCTTGCATATGTCACTGTAATAGAGCATTTTGCAAGCCTCATATGAAGAATAGAGGAAATATAAATGAGTAAGAAACCGGTAGTATTAATGGTACTTGATGGTTACGGCTTAAGTGACCACAAAGAGGGAAATGCCATAGCTATGGCAAATACCCCTGTTATGGATAAACTGATGGCAGAGTGTCCTTTTGTAAAGGGCGCAGCTTCAGGCCTTGCAGTTGGACTTCCTGACGGACAGATGGGAAATTCTGAGGTAGGACATATGAATATCGGCGCAGGCCGTATCATATATAAGGATCTTACAAGAATCACAAAGGCAATTGCTGATGGTGATTTCTTCAAGAACAAGGTATTAATTTCTGCAATCGAAAACTGCAAGAAGAATGACTCCGATCTGCATCTTTGGGGACTTCTTTCAGATGGTGGAGTTCACAGCCATATCGAGCATCTTTACGGACTTCTTGAGCTTTGCAAGAAAGAGAATTTTGACAGAGTATATGTACACGCATTCCTTGATGGTCGTGATACACCGCCTGCATCAGGCAAGGACTATATCGAGCAGCTTCTCGCCAAGATGAAGGAAATTGGTGTAGGAAAGATTGCATCTCTTTCAGGACGTTACTATGCAATGGACAGAGATAACAACTGGGATCGTGTGCAGAAGGCTTATGATTCACTCACTAAGGGTGAAGGTGTAAAAGCTACATGCCCTGTAAAGGCTATGGAGGAGTCATACGCAAATGACGTTACAGATGAGTTCGTGCTTCCTACAGTTATCACAAACGAGGATGGCACACCGGTATCTGTTGTAAAGGACAATGATTCTGTTATCTTCTTCAACTTCCGTCCGGATCGTGCCCGTGAGATGACAAGAGCATTCTGTGATGACAAGTTTACAGGCTTTGAGCGTCCATTCCTTAAGACAACATTTGTATGCTTCAAGGATTATGATGAGTCAATTCCTAACAAGCTTATCGCTTTTGAGAAGGAAGAAATCAAGAATACATTTGGTGAGTATCTTGCAGCAAATGGCAAGAAGCAGCTTCGTCTCGCAGAGACAGAGAAGTATGCACACGTAACCTTCTTCTTTAACGGTGGAGTTGAGGAGCCGAATATCGATGAGGCTCGTCTTCTTGTAAACAGTCCTAAGGACGTTGCAACATATGACTTAAAGCCTGAGATGAGTGCTCCTGAGGTTGGAGTGGATCTTGTTGAGGCTATCAAGTCAGATAAGTATGATGTTATTATCATCAACTTTGCTAACCCTGACATGGTTGGACATACAGGTGTGATCCCGGCTGCTGTAAAGGCTGTTGAGAGAGTGGATTCACTCGTAGGTGATGCAGTGCAGGCAATCAAGGATGTGGATGGAGTATTATTCATCTGTGCTGACCACGGAAACGCAGAGAAGATGATTGATTATGAGACAGGAAAACCTCATACAGCTCATACGACCAATCCTGTTCCTTTCATTCTTGTAAATGCTGACCCTTCTTACAAGCTTCGTGAGGGCGGATGTCTTGCAGATATCGCTCCAACACTGCTTGAGATTATGGGACTTCCACAGCCAAAAGAGATGACAGGAAAGTCACTTATCGTTAAATAAAATTTGTATTATATAGGCTCCGGCGCAGACAAAGGGTTTGAACCGGAGCTTTTGTTTTGATATATTAAAGATATAATAATAAATATAAGAATTACTAATAAGTGATATAAAATTATTTAAAAAAACTTATAATATACGTTGACTTTACAAAATGAGCTGGTATATAATTTAAGGGTAGCATTTGATTTGTAAAATAAATTACACATAAGATGGAGGACAATCATGCAGGAATTTAAACCATTTAAAGAAGGAAAAGTAAGAGAAGTATATGATAACGGGGACAGCCTTATTATGGTCGCAACAGATCGTATTTCCGCTTTTGACCATATTTTAAAGAATAAGATTACAGACAAGGGAGCCATCCTCACACAGATGTCCAAGTTCTGGTTTGAATTCACAAAGGATGTTGTGCCTAACCATATGATTTCAGTAGACGCAAAGGATATGCCGGAGTTCTTCGGTCAGGACAGGTTCAACGGAAACAGCATGCTCTGCAAGAAGCTTGAGATGCTTCCAATCGAGTGTATAGTTCGTGGATATATCACAGGAAGCGGCTGGGCAAGCTACCAGGAGAACGGTACAGTCTGCGGAATCAGACTTCCGGAGGGACTTGTTGAGTCTGATAAGCTCCCTGAGCCTATTTATACACCATCTACCAAGGCTGATCTTGGAGATCATGATGAGAATATCTCATTCGAAAAATCAGTAGAAGTATTAGAGAAGATTTATCCTGAGAAGGGCAGAGAGTACGCAGAGAAGATTCGCGATTATACAATTGCTCTCTACAAGAAATGTGCAGAGTATGCTCTTACAAAGGGCATCATCATCGCAGATACCAAGTTTGAGTTTGGCTTAAATGAGCAGGGTGAGGTAGTGCTTGCCGATGAAATGCTCACACCTGACAGCTCACGTTTCTGGCCACTTGATGGATATAAGCCTGGACAGGGACAGCCTTCATTTGACAAGCAGTATGTAAGAGACTGGCTCAAGGCAAATCCGGACAATGACCTTCTTTTACCTGATGAGGTTGTTGTGAAGACTGTAGAGAAATATAAAGAGGCATTTGAGCTTCTTACAGGAAGCAAATTCAGCCGCTAATATATTATTTATTCCGCGTTACTATTTCGCAATTATAAACGGAGATATTATGAACCAGGACAATAACATAAATCAGTATATAAATACTAGTATAGATACAAAAAGTCATACCGGTACAAAATTAGAAAGGTGTTCTGATATTGACGAGCATAACCATGTATTTGATGAGCTTCATGAGGAGTGTGGCGTGTTCGGCATGTATGACTTTGATGGAGGAAATGTCGCATCCACTATCTATTATGGTCTTTTTGCGCTTCAGCACAGAGGACAGGAAAGCTGTGGTATTGCAGTGAGTGATACACACGGACCAAAGGGTAAGGTGACCACACACAAGGGTATGGGCCTTGTAAATGAGGTATTTACTCCTGATATCTTAGAGCCTATGAAGGGTGATATCGGAGTGGGACATGTGCGCTATTCAACAGCAGGCTCATCAACACGTGAGAATGCACAGCCTCTCGTATTAAATTATGTCAAGGGCACACTTGCCATGGCACACAACGGAAACCTCATAAATGCAAAGGAGCTTCGCAAGGAGCTTGAGTATACAGGAGCTATTTTCCAGACCACAATCGACTCTGAGGTTATAGCTTATCATATCGCCAGAGAACGTCTCAACTCAAAAACAGCGGAGGAGGCGGTCAGACGTGCCTGCCAGAAGCTTAAGGGAGCCTATGCACTTGTAGTCGAGAGCCCGAGAAAGCTTATTGCAGCCAGAGACCCATTTGGTTTTAAGCCTCTTTGCATCGGAAAGAGAGACAATGCATATATCGTTACATCTGAGACCTGTGCGCTTGATACAATCGGTGCAGAGTTTGTCAGGGATGTAGAGCCGGGATAGGTTATCACCATCACTCCTGAAAAGGGCATTGAGTCTGATATGACTATGGCACTTGCCCCTGAAAAACAGGCTAGATGCGTGTTTGAATACATTTATTTCGCAAGACCTGACAGCCATATTGACGGAGTAAGCGTGTACGGCAGCCGTATCAAGGCTGGTAGATTCCTTGCAATGGACTCACCGGTTGAGGCTGATATCGTGACAGGAGTACCGGAATCAGGAAATGCCGCTGCTCTTGGTTATTCACTTGAGTCGGGCATTCCATATGGCACAGCATTTGTCAAGAACGGTTATGTCGGCAGGACATTTATCAAGCCTAAGCAGTCAAGCCGTGAATCAAGCGTGCAGATAAAGCTCAATGTATTAAAGGAGGCTGTTAAGGGCAAGAGAGTTGTTATGATTGATGATTCAATTGTGCGAGGAACAACCTCAGACAGAATAGTGCGTATGTTAAGAGAGGCGGGTGCCACAGAGGTGCATGTGCGCATCAGTTCACCGCCATTCTTATGGCCTTGCTATTTCGGTACAGATATTCCTGCAAGAGAGCAGCTTATCGCTTACAACAGGACTATTGAGGATATCAGACAGATTATAGGTGCAGATTCTTTAGGCTACCTTGGAATTGACAGACTTCATGAGATGGTAGAGGGATTGCCAATCTGCATGGGCTGTTTCACAGGAAAATATCCGATGGAGCCACCGAAGGATGATATCAGAGGCGAGTATTTTGATAAAGAAATAGACCTCGAGAGAAAAATGCTTAATCGCTAATAAAGGAGAGAATATGAGTACAGACAGATACACAAGTCCTCTTTCTGAGCGCTATGCCAGCAAAGAGATGCAGTATATTTTTTCGCAGGATATGAAATTTACCACTTGGAGAAAGCTCTGGATTGCCCTTGCAGAGACTGAGATGGAGCTTGGGCTTTCACAGGATGGCAAGCCGGTTATCACACAGGAACAGATTGATGAATTAAAGGCACATGTGGATGATATCAATTATGATGTGGCAAAGGAGCGTGAGAAGCTTGTGCGTCACGATGTAATGAGCCATGTCTATGCATATGGACAGCAGTGCCCTAAGGCAGCAGGAATTATACATCTTGGAGCAACCTCATGCTATGTAGGTGACAATACAGATATCATCATCATGAATGAGGCATTAAAGCTCGTTCATAAAAAGCTCATAAGTGTTATTGCAGAGCTTGCAAACTTTGCTGATAAGTATAAGAATCAGCCAACTCTTGCATTTACACATTTCCAGCCGGCACAGCCGACAACAGTTGGAAAACGTGCCACACTGTGGCTGAATGAGTTTATGCTGGATCTCGAGGATTTAGAGTATGTGCAGGGCACATTAAAGCTCCTTGGCTCAAAGGGCACTACAGGAACACAGGCCAGCTTCCTTGAGCTCTTCGACGGAGACAATGAGACAATAGACAAGATAGATCCAATGATCGCAAAGAAGATGGGCTTTAAGGATTGTTATCCGGTGTCTGGCCAGACATATTCCCGTAAGGTAGATACGAGAGTGGTAAATGTACTCGCAGGCATCGCTGCATCAGCTACAAAGATGTCAAACGATATCAGACTGCTCCAGCATCTTAAGGAAGTAGAGGAGCCATTTGAGAAGAACCAGATTGGCTCATCAGCCATGGCATATAAGAGAAATCCTATGAGAAGTGAGAGAATAGCATCTCTTTCAAGATATGTTCTTGCAGATGTAATGAATCCTGCAATTACCTCGGCTACACAGTGGTTTGAGAGAACACTTGACGATTCAGCAAACAAGCGTCTTTCAATACCTGAGGGCTTCCTTGCAATAGACGGAATACTTGACCTCTGCCTCAATGTGGTGGATGGACTGGTAGTATATCCAAAGGTTATTGAAAAGCACTTTATGGCAGAGATACCATTCATGGCAACAGAGAACATCATGATGGATGCTGTAAAGAACGGTGGAAATCGTCAGGAGCTCCATGAGAAGATCAGACAGCTCTCAATGCAGGCAGGAAAGACAGTAAAGGAAGAGGGAAAAGAAAATAACCTCGTAGACTTAATCGCTGCAGATCCTGCATTCGGATTTACAAAGGCTGATATCGAAAAGAACCTTAAGCCTGAGCTTTATGTGGGACGTGCACCACGCCAGGTAGAAGTATATCTGCGCGATGTAGTTAATCCTGTGCTTGAAGCACATAAGGATGAGAGTGGAGTAAAGGCAGAGATTAACGTATAATATCGAAAGTATAGATAACGGTAATTTGCTTGTGTTAACATATTTATCTAAATGAAAAACCCCGGCATATAAACCTGTTTCATGGTTTATATGCCGGGGTTTTATATATCCGTCAAGTATGAAGTTAGTTTAAATTAATTCTCTTTGTCATCATCTCAGGGTTGGTGGCCTCGCTGATTGCCACATGCTTGCTGATTACACCGGCCTTGTACAGATTGAAGATGCTTGTATCCATTGCAATCATATTCTCAGCTGCAGAGGTGTAGATGATACCGTCAATCTGATGGACCTTGCCTTCACGGATTAAGTTCCTTATTGCAGGCGTGAGTACCATGATTTCAAAAGCAGGCACCATCTCACCGTTTGTGGCAGGTAAAAGCTTCTGGCAGACAACAGCCTGCAGCACAGATGCAAGCTGGATGGCTATCTGGTGCTGCTGGGAAGCAGGAAACGCATCGATTATTCGGTCAATGGTATTTGCGGCACCAATTGTGTGAAGTGATGAAAATATGAGATGACCGGTTTCAGCCGCTGTGACAGCTGTATTGATGGTCTCATAGTCTCGCATCTCTCCAAGCAATATGACGTCAGGACTCTGGCGGAGTGCGGCGCGAAGTGCAGTGAGATAGCTTTCTGTATCTGTGTTGATTTCACGCTGTGACACAATACATTTGTCATGACGATGTAAAAACTCAAGCGGATCCTCAAGAGTGATAATATGCTCTTCCTTCTCATGGTTGATCTGATCAATAATACATGCAAGTGTGGTAGATTTACCGCTTCCGGCTGGGCCGGTAACCAGCACCATGCCGTTGTTTGTTTCCGCAAGCTCCATAACAGAGTCCGGTATATGTAAATCGCTTGGCTTTGGCAGTGTGAATGAGATAACACGGATGACAGCAGAGTAAGAGCCACGCTGCTTGAAAGTGCTCACTCTGTAACGTGATACTCCCGGTATAGCGAAGGAAAAGTCATCATCTCCGGTTTCCTCGAATTTTGAAATATCTCTCTCGGCAAGAGCATAGATTGATGTGACAAATTCAAAGGTTTCTTTTGGAATCATTCTGATTTCATTGAGGCACTCCATCACTCCCTTTGATTTGTATGTGAGAGGGCGGCCGGCCACTATGAAAATATCCGATGCTCCGTTGTCGGTCGCTTCCTTTAATATCTTTTTAACATCCATTTTAGTTTCCTCCAATTAAGTTTAGTGTATCATTTTCCTCGAAAGCTGTGTCGGTATTGAGCTTCCATTGTTTTATTTTATAAAAAGCATCCTGCCTGTGGACAGGATAGTTGATATCAAGCTTTACAGTGAGAGTCTGCGTATCGCTTACAGTACAGGTGATAGTATAGGTCAGACCGGTAACCTTGCCGTTTGATTCATTTTCAGCGAGGTTTTTATTTATGGCAGTATCGTTGTCTGATAGAGCAGTCTTTATGGCCTCATAGTATGCTGCTTTATCAGGACTGCCATCGTAGGCGGATGCAAGAATGGTATCAATCTGTGATATCTCATCCCATACCTTTTCACATGCACGGTAATACGAGCTGTTGTTATCAGCAACGCGTTTGCTCAGCTTATAGTCAGAGTTTGCTGTGACAAAGGCGAGTGCAGAGAACGTGACAATGCATATCATGGAAAAAGTAAGCAGGATGGTGGAAAAACCGAAATTTGAAAACTCTCTTCTTTTTTTCATGGGGTGCTCACCGTCCTTCCATCAGAGGAAAGTGCAGTATAGCTGCACGCAGTAATGCTGTATACACAGTGGCTGTCTGCTGCTATAAACTCTATGTCAGCCTTTTGTACTCCGTAGGCATCCTGCCCAAGCCTGCTTACAATAACCTTGTATGCGGCATCATCCTTATCACATGGATGATAGCTTTTATCAAGATAAATGAATAGCTTTTCATCTGCACAGATGGAGCCGTCAAAGAGTGATGATACGGCGTTTAAATCGCCATGCTCCTGTTCGTATGCGCTTGCTGCATTGCTGCATGCATTAACAGCCTCATGCAGCACCTGAGTTTCTTCTGTCAGCTTGTGGGTCTTTATGAAGAAAAGCAGTCCCACAATCAAAAGAGCTGAAAAAAGCAGCAGATTAATGGTAATCTCAAGCAGGAATATTCTGTTTTTCGATTGTTTAAGCTTTGTTGAAATCATGGTTTATTCCTTGTGGTATGTAAGTTTGTGTGGCATCGAGTGGCATATCGGGGAGCGGTGTACGTGATATTGCTGCATTTATTGTCAGACGATGATTAGTCGGAATTGACGGAGCAGTAGGTATCGGTAGTACCACCGGATGTATCGGTGATAGTTACGGTAATCATTTTGTCGGTGGTTTCTGTCATGTCAAGTCCCCCGATTTCGACAATCCTTTGTCCGCTGTCCAGACTGTATGAGGAACCATCCTGTACATAGAGCTCTCTTAGAGAACCGTCATAATAGTATATGAAGGTATTATACACGATGTCATTTATTGTGTTTTTCAGACATAGAGCCTTTGTGCCATTTATTGTTTCTACACTGATTGCAGCGTCAGAATCATTCTGTCTGACTTTTTCGCGCAGATAAGATGTGACAGTGCGTACCTCGTAGTTGTAATTCATGGCATTGGCAGTGGACTTGTATTGCTTTACGCCAATCAGCACGAGGATAAAAGCAGTCAGCGCAAAAAGAAAAAACAGCAGCATCACAAAAAAACTGTCAGCCTGATGTGATCTTGATTTTAGCTTGAACATGGGTTATTTCCTCTCTATTATTGTCACATCGGGACGCAGATTGGAGCCGATGTATTGATAGTCTATGTAATAATAGTCGCTGTTGTATGTGAGACCATAGTGGTCTGTTAGATAATTTATGTCAGGAGGGTATGTTCCCTCAAGAGCATAGCACTGTGTGATACTTCGTGTGAGAGCGCGTTCCAGCGTGCTCTTGCTTCTTTTGGTATTGTCATCTGACAGCTTTGAAGAGAAAGCGCTAAATAAAACGGTACATGCGGCTAAAAGCACAATTGGTATGAATTTCCATATGGTTGATTTCTTTTTCTGAACAAAAAACAGCATACTGTGCCTCCGTAAGCTATCCTATGCTTGATATAATTCCAAGCAGTGGGAGTAAAAATGATACTAGTATGAAGCCAATGAATATACAAAGCAGGATAACCATGGCAGGTTCAATCACTGATATGAATCGTGACAGCCTTGCATCTGTGTCATCCTCACAGGATGTACATATATGCTGCATGACCTCGTCCATAGACCCGGTTTTGCTGCCTATTGCAATCCAGCTTGAGTACATCTTTGAAAAAATATTGGAGTGCAGCAGTGCCTCCGAAAATGTCTCGCCGTTTGATATATTTTTACGGCAGTCATTTATTTTAGAATCAAGGACAGGATTGTTTACAAGAGCCTGTGCCAGATCAAGACCACGGTCTGTGTCGAGTCCGCTTGAGAGTGCTAAAAACATGCAGTTTGCAAAGCGGCTGGATGCGATTGACATGGAAAGAGCAGTTTTCATAAGGAGCTTTTTTCCAAAGCGTGTCTTAAAAAATATAAAAAGAACCAGTGCGGCAAAGAGCATGAAAGCTATAATGATAAGCAGATATCTGTTGATGTATTCACTGAGCTTCATGAGCACGGCAGCGGTGCCGGTAAGCTCACTTCCAAGCTCTGCATATATCTGTGAGAATACAGGTAAAACCTTGGCAATCATTACGACAATAACGGCAATCATCACTGCAGAAAGCACTAGAGGATAGGCAACGGCACTTTTGATGCCTGAAGCTATTTCGTCTTCGCGGTCATAGTACTTTGAGAGTGAGTTTAAGACCTCTTCAAGACGGCCGGTTTCTTCACCCAGCTGTATCATATTAATCATATATTTTGGAAAGTATCCTATATCTTTAAGCGCACTGTGAAGCGTTGCACCAAGCTCCATTGGCTTATATATCTGCTCAAGCAGATCATGTGTCTGCTTATCAGGTGCTTCATCACATAATATGGAAACACCATAGTATGTAGGCAGCCCGGCTGCTATGATAAGAGAAATCTGCTGACAGAAGGCAGAAAGCTCTGCATTGCTCAAAATCTTGGATTTTCTAGACATTTATGTCCTCCTAATAGACGTATTTGGTAATGTAATCATTTTTTTGTGCTATGAACTTCTTTGGCGAATCACTGGTAGATGCAAATGTTGGATCCAGCATGTTCCATGAGGTACCATCAAACTCGATGATGCCGTTTATCCAGCCCTTGTCCTTTATATAAGTACTGATCCAGGCATGATATTCTTCACCGGCATATCCTACCTCTAAACGTGTGGGAATAGCCTGAGTCCTTAGCATTGTGGCCATGACTGCCGCATAGTCAAAGCATATACCGGTATTTTCGGTAAAGACCTTGTCCACATCAGGCAGATAGCCGCTTTTGACATTTTTAGCCTTGTCATAGTCGTATTTGAAGTTTGAAATGATATAATTGTATACACTTTCCACGACCTCAGTATCGCTGCTGCAGTAGTACGCCAGTGAGCTGCCTTCCTTCACAGCCAGAGAATCGGCAGTGAAATTTACATACTGGTTAGGGTACAGATACGGTCCGAATTCATCGGTGATGGAGACAGAAATCACCTGCGACAGCACGGTGGCATATTGTGTCCCCTCAACATTTTCAAACACGGTTACAGTATACGAACCACTTGAAGCAACCAGAGGAAACACTTCATTTCCTCCATGCAGATCAAAGGTATACGTGACACTGTCAGGCCCGGTTATCTGAAGCTTGACCTTTTGATTAGAACCGTGATAATCAACTATGATATAGCCGCTGCCGCTGTTTGAAGCGTCGATAGTAGCCACGTCACAGGTATAGACCTGTGTGCCGTCGGCAGTTGGGGTAAGCACCTTTGGAGCAGAGTCCCAGGTGCCCTTTTCGGTAGAAGTATGGGAAAGAGGCTCCTTAGATACATCGTCATTTTTGGAATTACCGCATGCACCAAGCAAAAGGCATGATAATAATATGAGTGGAAGTGCTTTTTTATACAGTATGCACTTCATAAAAATCTCCTAAATATAAAGTTGTTTCTTTTTTAAATTATATTATAATGTATTTTCTTGTAAAATAAAATGGAAAAA
>ERZ1035044.311-NODE-311-length-11467-cov-7.271644_pt1 | contig 11467 bp, 8 predicted proteins | sample MGYA00520588_ERZ1035044 | MGnify/ENA primary metagenome ERZ1035044 (study PRJEB33766, sample SAMN09781698) | gut metagenome | biome: gut microbiome | host: Homo sapiens | place: Madagascar | study: EMG produced TPA metagenomics assembly of the PRJNA485056 data set...
TGGTCAGTTGAGCGACACCAAGCTTGTTACCTACCCTATCGACAAGACAAATCCAAACAATGGCATTGATGCCAATAGTGTAGTCAAGTATAAAGACAACTTCGTTTTGGCAACAAACAAGGGTTATCAGGTTTACAACTCTACATTCACCCTGCGTACTCCACACCTCACAACAAATGACGTGAAGTTCGTAGCTGTTGGCTATGACAAACTCTATGGTTTGGAAGCAAATGGTACAACTACAGGTACTGTCAACATCTTTAACAACATCAATCTGGAAAATCCTCAGAGCTATACCACAGAAGGTAAAGTGGGTGTTGTTGATGGTAAAAACACCATCGCTGTAGATGGTACAAACCTTTACGTATGCCAAGGTGACGGCGGACTTGTACGCTACGATGCAAATGGCAATTCTACAGTATTGTTCGATGCTCCTATAGGCGAAAGTAACAAGGTTATCGGTCGCGTAAACGGTGTTGCAGTAGATTCAAAATACATTTACGTAGCATGTGGCGGTTATGGACTCGTTGTATTGGACAAGACCAAGGCTAAGGGTGAGAACGTTGTAGCCCGTCGCCGTGCATTCTATGATGGCAAGGAGAGCTACAACTCAGCTAACTATGTAACCCTTTACAAGGATTATATCTGTGTAGCTTATGGCCGCAGCCGCGTTCAGATTTTCAAGTTGGTAAATACTAAGTAATCAACTAAATAAATCTGTTCTCCCGCACCTTAACCAACAGGTGTGGGAGAACAAACCTTTAAAGGCTAGAACAATAGCAAAAAGGTGAAAGCTAATTTATACACAAAAACGACAAAAGAAAGATTAACATGAAACATCATTTTACAAAACTTGTTACTTTCTCTTTCGCAGCAATGCTCCTGGCATCTTGTAGCGATTCTAATGACAACCCTTTCGTTCCAAACCCTGGTGAAGTCACAAAAAACATAATAGGTGAAGAAGTGACATCCATCACCGACCCTCAGGAATTAGCAGGTAGCGTTATCAACTACAAAGCGAAAGCTACAACAAGAGCTGCAGGCGCAACTACAGCCAATCTGAGCGACGTTTATGAAATGCCTAGCCTGCCTAGCCATAACGGAGCTATAGAAATCAAAAACAACGATGGATGTAAGGGACTGGATGGTTCCAAGACCTACATCATCAAGAAAGGCACAAAAATAAGCAGCGAGCTCAACCTGAATGGAGCTACCCTGTTTATCGAAGGCGAACTGACTTCAAAAAATCTTTGGAATAATTCAGCCTGGATAAATAATGCCGCACAAAAAGGAAAAATCTACATCCTCAAAGGAGGAACATTACATATAGACAACAATAACACTGCTCTTTTCAATAATACAGGAGTATATTGCTACAATTATGGTGGAACTCTGAAAAAAGAGGGCAGCAACATGTATCTGGAACAAGGAGATGCCTACTTTACTACCGGAAACATTGAAGTAAAAAATGAACTAAAAGTTAAAGGATTGCTTTATGTGGGCGGCGATGCCACAGTAGGTAAACTGTCAACTGAGTCTGATGCCAAAATCAATATACAAGGCAATCTTCTTGGTACAGAAAAGCAGGATTTGTCCGTAGATGGATGCATCCTGAACATCAACGGAAAAGCAAAAGTCAACAAGCTGACAATTCAAGGTTCTACTCCAAAACTTTATGCTTGTTCATTTGAAGTGACAGACAAGATGGTTCTCAATTCAAATGGCGCTGAAGCGCACATCAACAATCTGAAGACAGGAGCTATCGACCAGTGTGCAGGAAGTACCATTTATCTGGTTAACAACAGCGTCATCGACTGTAAGGGTACTTACAAGAATGACAACAATGGCAACGACAGTAGAGTCATTCTTCAAGGAGACAATGCAAATGCCATCTTCAGAGCAGCAGAGGTGAAATACAACGGAAATAATGATGCCGGCAATATTCTTATTGCTCCGGGAACCTACGCATATTTCTCAACCTGCTATATCTTCCGAGCTAGCGGAAGCGGAGGCGTTATCTATATGGACTGCGATAAGTTTACCAACAATGGTAATTCGGCAAATTATACTTATGCTCCAGGTCTTTCAGACAATACAAAGAGATATGATATGTATAATGACCCTGTTGTCAAAACATCATGTGACGGTACGACACCAGCCCCTACACCAACTCCAAACCCAGAACCAGGCAAGAAGATTGATGTGATTTCCGTGATTGATTATACAAATCATACTCACGACATCTCTGCAACATGTATTCAGCCATACAATGGCAAACTATACATGTCGTATCACACCAACGAAGAGAACCAGACAGATCCAAGCAAGAAGACTGGAGGTTGTATCGAAGTGTTTAAAACAGAAAACAACCAGACAACCATGTTGCAGTATCTGCAAGATAAGAAGGAACTCTACGACTTCAACCACCTTATGGTGGACGGCAAAGATGCTACAAAGTACGTATATATTGCCGGTCACTCAACCAATGGCGGTATGATGGGTAGAATCGCTTTGGATAGCAACGGACTTCTCAACACAGAAGTTACGGACATCGACGAGACTACTACGTTAAACCCTCTCACCATCGTAGATTGGGAACATACAGGTTTGGCAAAATCTGACGAGAACTGCATCGTAAGAGACGGAAACAAACTGATAGTGGCATCTACCAAAGGATATGGAGTATATAATGCAAATACGCTGGATTTAATCGGAAAGAAAGAAACACCAGGCAAGGCTAAGCACATCGCACTGAACAACCAGTATATCGTTACACTCCACTACAACAACCAAGTAGAGAGCGACGACGAAACTGTCAGTGGTACACTGCAAGTCTTCCCATTAGGTGCCGACATTCTTACAGCTACACCAGCAAAGACCATCAACGTAAGCAGCATAGCTCCTAACGACGGTAAGAACACAATAGCCATCGATGGTAACCACATCTACGTTTGCCGAAGTGCCAAGGGATTGTCTTGCTACGACCTTACCACAGGTAAGGAAGTATGGAACTGGGGAGCTCCGCTCACTGCCAACACCAAGGTTCCACAGGGATATGCAAATGGTGTAACATACGATGCCAATTACATCTATCTGGCTTGTGGTAGTTATGGACTGGTAGTTCTTGACAAGAACCAAATGGAAGACGGCAAACCTGTAAAGGTTGTCAAGAAGAGAGCAGAAGCCGGCATGTCTGCCAACTATGTCACACTGGATGGAGGTTATATCTATGTGGCATATGGTAAAAGCCGCCTCCGTGTCATGAAGCTCATTGATGGTGCCGCATCTGGAAATAATACCAATTATGGCACAAAGTAAGTGATTTATCAAATATAAGAAACACGAGATGAATGCAGCTGCAACAGCTCGCAGCTGCATTCATCGTGTTTTAATAACTCATTATGAAGCGAAAAATATTACTATACTCAACTACAGTTCTGCTAATTCTCATGGCAGCACAAAGCGCTATGGCTCAGACGAAAGGCAAAAAGCCGAATAGTTTCAGCCCTAAGATGCTCGTATATGAGAACCTGAAGAACAATAATGTACTGAGACACTTCAAACAGCGCTTCGCACAACTCGACACTCTCATCAAAAACCCTATATGGGTGAAAGCTCCAGTCATACAGCTGGGACTCAATAATCAGCATCACGCTGATATCAATAAGACCGACTCTCTGTTCTGGTCGAAAACTGCACATGAGCACCTAGCGCTCAACAGACACAACGGTCTGGAAGTGACCGGACAGGTTTATGCCCGACCTGATGCGTACTTCGATTCTGATGAAGACGACGCAAAAGAGGTATCAAAATATAAGATGAAGGTTCAAGCCGAACTGGGATGGAACATCATCAACTCGAAGTTCTACCAAGGCAAGGAGAAAAGAACAAAAATTGCTCTTGCCAATGAACTCGACCGCTTGCAAATAAAAAAGCGACAAACTGCAGACATCTATGAAAAGGCAGCCGATGAGCTGACCGAACAATATAATTTCTATATCGGTACTGTTATAGCACACAGACTGGACAACCTCGACATCATGAACGAAGCGTACCAGTATATGCTGGAAAAAGACCGAATCAGCAACGACAAGATGCTGAAAGTGATGAACGATAAGTTGGAGGCTGAATACGATATCTCCGTGCTCTGTACAGACAGAGATATCAGCAACAAGCCTATCTACCGCATCAAACCAACCAAGATTGTGGTAGACACCACAGCCCTCTGGAACCATCTGAACCAGGAAAGTCTGGATGCACGCATCATGATGGTGAAAGAACAGATTGCTGACAACGACAGCAAGCTGACCAACTATTTAAGCACTACCCGACTCACACCATTCGCAAGATGGTCGAGTTACTGGCAGAGCAACAACAAGATTTCGAACAATGCCGACGTGGGCGTAAGATTCACCATTCCTATCTGGAACGAAACGCCACGCAAACGACAGGCACTGGAGACCCAGAAGGAAATCATACGCAGCAGCCGCGGTACCGATGTGAAGGAAATAAAACAATCGGTAGGCATCCTGCTCAAGAAGATAGACAACCTGAACAAGGCTATAGCCACCGAGGCTTTCCATATAGACCAGACCGGCAAATATATCGAAATGCGGCGGTTTGCCTACAAGAACCAGAAGCAGGGATACAACTATCTGATGCGTATGGACGAATATACGGGACTCCTGGAAAGTATGGAACTAATGTATAAACTGATGCAGAACCGCGCACTCGCTATCATCAATATCGAGAAAGCCGTGAGCATCTATGACAACAACAACATCTTCAAAGAAATAGAACTTTGAATGTAAGGAAACTAGAATATGAATGAATTCCAATATAATGGCACGCCACAAGAACAGGCGATGGCAGACTTGCTGAAGACGCAGGGTCACCGCCTTGCCAGACAGCAGATCATCTTTGCCCTGATCTTCCTGCTGGTTATCGTGCTTGCCGCCTACTATATTGTCACTCGTATGATATGGGCTACCTTCGACGGTTATATAACCCTCGATGAAAACCATATCAGTGCCGTTGACGACATCTATATCCTTAAGGTGAACAAAGAAATGGGTGAAGTGGTACATAAGGGAGATACGCTCTACTCTTATGTACTGCTAGGTAACATTGTGAACCAATACGACCCGAACATCCTGCCTTCTGCCGTAAAGGAGACTCACGACATGGAGGTACAGGCTAAACTCGCCCAGCAGGAGATTCCGGTACTGCGTACCCGACTTGCAGAACTGAGAAAACAGAAAGCATCTGAAAGTTCGGATATCTACTACGGTCTTACAGACAACACCAAGCGAAATGCACTGGATGCCGAGATTGCCGAGGTAGAAGAGGAATTGAGAAAGCAGGCTAACAAGGTGGAAATCTACGCACAGGCTAAGAACACCACCTATAACTTCATTAGCCGCAGAGGAGCCGGCAGAGCAAATGCTTCCATGCCTTACTCCAACACCAGCATCTACAACCCGGGGCTGATACACTACTGCTGTGCACCAGCCGATGCCTACATCACAAAAATCAATGTGAGCGACAAAACCCTGGTGTTCAAAAGCGAGGAGGTGATGGTTATCCAGCATACCGACTATGCAGACTGCCATCTGGGCGTAATCGCATACGTACCAAATGACATGGTAAAGTATATGGAAAGCCCTGACGATGCAGACATCATCATCAACAAAGACCTGGAACTGCAGGCTAAGTTGCAGATGGTAGGTCTGAGAGTAGAGGAAATACCAAAGCATCTGCAGAGTAACTTCTCGCATGATGCCAACGCAGTGGTTGCCGTCTTCACCCTGAACCCGAACCAGAGAGTACCGGCATGGGTAATGAGCAACAGACTGCCGGTAAGAATAAGAGTGAACAAGATTGGTGCCATGCTCGATCCGAAGCCACTACCGATGTACACCATCCCAGTAGGCAAGAACGAAAACGTGAAGCGAAGCAACATGATTTCGAGCGACACCAATAATCATCAAGAACAAAAGAAATAAAGAATGATTGGACTTAGAAGAAACAAACGTGGAGATATGGTGCTCACCATCGATAGCTATATAGATATCGACTCGACACCGGACATCCAGCCCGACTACTTCGATTGTATTTACATCAATACGAAGAGTGAGCGTGCGTTCCATGCTATACTGTTTGGAGCCAGTCCAATCTTATCGTGGAAATGTAGCTACAAACCGATATTCGTCAATACGGCGTTATCGGGAAAGGAACAGATCATCGACTATATCATCGATGCCTATGTGAGCGACATGAACAATGAGAAGGTATACGAGATTATTGACAGAATCAAGATGGCAAGACAGAAGTTTGGTGTAAAAAGCGAAACAAGCCGTCCTACACAGCCTAACCAGCTCTTTGCCAATATTCTGAGATACCTGCTCTCAAGAGACCAGCGAATCATGGGACACCGACTGCTGGAGAAATCGTCTTTGGGATATATCAACCCAATCTTCGAGCACTATCACAGTATGGGTCTCTTCCATCTCAACGAGATGTTCATGTTCATCGACTCTATGGTGGAGTTTGGTTCACTGCGCATTCACCGCTTCCTGCTCAAGGAGCATCTATGCCCTAAGTGCAACCACTCTCACCTGCTCTATACAGAGTGCTGTCCGAAGTGCGGAAGTTCGAACCTGAAGATTCAGAACATCATCCACCACTTCAGCTGCGCCAACGTATCGCCGGAAAGCAGTTACAATGTGGGCGGTATGCTCATCTGTCCGAAGTGTCACAAGAAACTGCGCCACATCGGTGTTGACTATGACAGACCAGCCGTGGTATATACCTGCAACGACTGCGAGAACTCATTTACCTCGCCTATCACCAAGTCAACCTGCTGCTACTGCCAGAGCACCTATCCGGTAAACGCCCTGGTGCCACGAGACGTTGTGGACTACGAGATAACGGAAGAAGGAATCAGAGCACTGAACAGTGGCAATATCATGTTCAACAACATGGCGAACATCTATGATAACTTCATGGAATATTACCTGCTGATAAACCGACTGCGACGCCAGCTGATGGAAACCTACCGCAAGGATGAACTCTCGGTCATGGTAGGCAAGATATGGATTATAGATGATAACAAGGATACCGTAAAGATAAAGGAAAGCCTACAGGGCAAGCTCTGTAGAATCTTCTCCAATCACAAGGTGTCTTACAACAACAATATCTTCTACGTATCCTCTACCCTCTATGAGCAGGGAGAAACGGTGGAAGAGGCTCAGCAGAAATTGAGCAAGGAGATGTCGGTAGCCATCAGAAAGCTGGCCAACTCGATAGAACCGGACGAGATTATCTGCAGCATGCTGGAAACCAAGACGAAGACCATCGCCAACAACTATGACGAGTTCTTCAACAAACTGCAATATGTGGATATGACTCCAGACGACTACTGCCGCTACTCAGAGGAACCTCTGATGAAAGAAGAAGAGAAAGAGGTGAAGCCGCAGGAAGAGCTGCTTGATACGGAGCCGAAGGAAGATGAAAACGACAAGATACAGAAGCGCATCGTGCTCTACAAGAAACTCGTTGCCATCCTTGTCACCATCGCAGGTATACTCATAATCATGGTCCTCTTGGCGCTCACCGTGCTGAGATAAACCATCAAGAAGAAAGGGAAAAGCGTATGTTTAGCATAGCAGAACATCTGAACGATTTCTTCGACTGGATCAGCACGCTATCGTTTAGCAGTATCGTGAATACCTACTGGTTCCTCTTCTTCATCGAGATGCCAAGATATTACATACTGGAATATCTCGTGATAGGAAACCGACTGATGAAGAGAAACCGGATAGATAAAGAGAAAGAATATGCCAAGTTCTTCCTGTACCGCGAGAATCCACTAGTAAGCATCCTCGTACCGGGAAAGAACGAAGGCAAGCATATATTCAAAATGGTGAACTCACTGGCAGAGCAAACCTACCGGAACTACGAAATCATAGTGGTAGACGACGGAAGCAATGATGACACCAAACTGATTTGCAACGACCTCTACCGGGCTGGGTACATCACCCACTATCTGAGGTTGGAAACAAGAGGCGGTAAAGCTGCCGCCAGCAACTATGGAGCCCAGATGGCAAGAGGCAAATACATCGTATGCCTGGATGCCGACTCTTCTCTAGACCGTGATGCACTGGAGAAGATTCTACTCCCCTTCTACATCGACGGAATGGTAAAGGGCGTAGGAGGATGTGTGAAAGTGCGCAACTACAAGGAAACCATCTGCTCATCGCTGCAGGCATTCGAATATCTGAAGCGAATACAGGTGGGACGCATCGTAACCAGCGAACTGGGTATCTACCACATCATTTCGGGAGCATTCGGAGCCTTCGAAAGAAAGACGCTGAAAGAAATAGGCTACTGGGATATCGGACCGGGACTGGATGGTGACCTGACACAGAAGATCCGCAAAGCCGGATATAAAGTGAAATTTGCTGAAGATGCCATCTGCATGACCAATGTGCCTACCAAATGGTATAAGTTGTATCATCAGCGCATCAGATGGTCGCGCTCGCTCGTGAGATTCCGTCTACGCAAGCATGCCGACATTCTGTTGCCTACAAAGAACTGGAGTATCCTTAACTGGTTATCTAATATGGAGAGTGTGGTTTTCGACTGCTTCCTCAATTTTCTGTGGTTGTGGTATATCATCAAGCTCGCCATCACCTTTAACACGCACATCATCGAGGTGCTGGCGCTGGGCTACTTTATCAGGGTATGCTTCTCGCAGCTTGCCTTCATCTTGGTGCTGATGGTTTCAGAAAGAAAGAAAGACGTGTGGTTCCTTTACAGATACCTGCCACTGATGTCGCCTTATACAGGTTATTTCCTGCGTATCGCCCGCCTGTCGGCTCATCTGCAAGAGATCTTCTTCCGACGTTCTTACAAGGACGCCTGGAACCCTGAGAAGACTTCACGCTACGCTCAGCTCGAAGGAATCTAAAAGATCCGAGTTACTTGCTGTAACGTACATACAGCAGGGAGCTCCCAATAAAAGAAACAACATTATAAAACATAAACAGAATATAGTATATGATAAACAAGTCTTTTGAGTTTAAGATTGGAGTAATAGGATTGGGGTATGTTGGTACTCCACTAGCCTGCTTATTCTCAAAGAAATACGATACATGGGGATATGACATCAAAGCTGAAAAGGTAGCCAAGTTAGCCAAAAGTACAATGACAGACAACAAAACTGTATGCAAGGCATTGGAACAGGGACTGAAACTGACCAGCAATATTGATGACCTGAAGAAGTGTAACGTGTATATCATAGCTGTACCGACACCGGTGAACAAATCGAACAAACCAGACATCAGTTGCGTGCGAAATGCTACAGCTGAGGTTGGCAGGATTCTGAAAGAAGGTGATATCGTAGTATACGAGAGTACCGTTTACCCAGGTCTGACAGAAGAGGTCTGCGCTCCATTACTGGCATCTACATCAGGATTGAAGTTGAACCAGAGTTTCTTTGTAGGCTTCTCGCCAGAGCGCATCAACCCGGGCGATACGGTTCATACCATCGAGAACATCGTGAAGGTTACCAGCGGTTCTACACCCGAAGCAGCAGCTATCATCGACAGTCTCTATGCTTCAGTACTTACCCATGGCACCTACAAGGCGAAGAGCATCAGAATAGCAGAGGCATGCAAACTGATGGAGAACTGCCAGAGAGACGTGCAGATAGCCTTCTTCAATGAGATGGAAAAGATTTTCGACAAGATGAACATCAACATTGAAGACGTAACGGCGGCAGCAAGCACAAAATGGAATTTCATACCTGCTACTCCAGGACTCGTTGGCGGCCACTGCATCGCGGTAGACCCATACTACCTGATTAACAAGGCACAGGAGGTTGACGTGGTACCATCGCTGCTCTCTACAGCCCGCGAGGTTAACGAGCAGATGGCGGTATGGATGGCAGGAAAGATAAAGAATGCATCTGAAAGCAGAAAGTTCAAGGCGCCGGAGACTAACGTGCTGATTCTCGGCTTCTCGTTCAAGCCAGACAGCGATGATATCAGAAACACAAAAGTAGCCGATCTCTATATCAACCTGGTAGGAGCAGGTTACAAAACCACACTCTACGATCCATTGGTAGACGCAAAGGAAGTAAAAGAAGAATATAACATCAAGGTGACAGATGATCCTAAAGTTCTGGAAAAAGAGTATCAGATTGTGGTAATCGGTACTCATCACAAAGTGTTTGACAGTATTGACATGAACAAACTTATCTCGGATAAAGGATTCATGTGCGACATTTATGGCATTCACAAGCCAAGAAGCTAGAGCTTCAAGACCAGATAGAACCTTTATAATAAACCAGTGAAAAATGGAAAAGAACAAAGTGCTAATCGTCGATGATATTTCAGAAAATATTAAAACTATTTCTGAAATGATAAAGGACTTTGACATCGACGTGAAAACTGCAAATGGCGGAAAAGAAGCCATTGAACTGATTGACTCATTCAAGCCGGACGTGATACTGCTCGACTTGATGATGCCACATGTAAATGGGTGGGACGTAATAGACCATGTACGCTCTAAATACTCGAAAAGTGAAATGGCCATCATCGTGGTTTCCCTGTTAAGCAACAAGGATAATATTGATGAGTGCTATGAGCTTGGAGTAAACGACTACATCACAAAGCCTATCATCAAAGCCCGTCTCACCAGCTCGCTAGATGCTCATCTAAGCAGTCTTGCAAGAAGCTAAAGTGCCTCTTGCAAGATTGCTTCTGCATGAGCAATGCGATCACTAGTAGGAGGATCTATGCCTTCAAGCGGGTAGACAATACCTAGTTTCTCATACTTGTAGATACCCATCGTATGATAGGGTAAGACATCTATTCGCTCAATGTTTGAGAGTGTAGAAAGAAAATCACGCAACTGATAGAGGTATCCATCCTTGTCGGTAATACCTGGAATCAGGACGTGACGAATCCATACTGGTTTGTGTATCTCGCTTAAATATCGTGCACAATCCAGTATGTTTACATTAGAATGGCGGGTGAGTTTACGATGCTCTTCATCGTTGATATGCTTGATATCAAGAAGAACAGTATCTGTGACGGTCATCAGACGCTCGAATTTATCGAAGAAAGCACCCTCTTTTCGGAAGGGTTGCGCTGATGTATCAAGACAAGTATTGATGCCACGCTGATGGGCTTTCTCGAAAAGTTCGATGAGAAAGTCTATCTGCATCAGGGCTTCTCCACCACTTACAGTAATACCGCCCTTGTCACCCCAATAACTCTTGAATCGCTCTGCCTTATCCAGCAGGTCATCGGCACTCCATTCCTCTCCTACTCCCATCTTCCATGAATCCGGGTTGTGGCAGAACTGGCAGCGCATCGGACACCCCTGCAGGAAAATCAAAAATCTGATGCCTGGTCCATCTACAGAACCAAAGCTCTCTATGCTGTGAACAAATCCTTTC
>ERZ1035044.321-NODE-321-length-11340-cov-33.066017_pt1 | contig 11340 bp, 23 predicted proteins | sample MGYA00520588_ERZ1035044 | MGnify/ENA primary metagenome ERZ1035044 (study PRJEB33766, sample SAMN09781698) | gut metagenome | biome: gut microbiome | host: Homo sapiens | place: Madagascar | study: EMG produced TPA metagenomics assembly of the PRJNA485056 data...
CTTTTGGATAATATGTATAATTTTGATATAAACTTTGAAACTCTTTAGTAGTTTAAATTACATGTCCAAGTTTATACACTACAATATCTCTTTCTGCTAAAAAAGCAGGACCTTTACCTATCCAACACATAATTAAATACTATATTATATAATATGGTTAATACAATTATAAATGTAACCTGAAAAGCCATAAATTGTAAAGTCTTTTTAGGATTACGACTAGTGCGTACAGAATGGACTATTTGACAAATTAATGACATTATTATAAGTCCTTCTATGTACATTAAAAATGTTATCATTTATTTAACTAGTTTATAGTCACCAATTTCAAATCCTGCTTCTGTAGAATCTAAAGACCAAACTTCAGGAAATACATTAAGACCATCAAATGAATGACATTCTACTTCTATGCTGTTAGTAGTTCTATCTATATTAAGAACTTTAAACCACATAGGCTTTTGACATCCCTTCCACGCTTGGGAAAAGATGTCATTTACCTGTAATACTACTTTGTCCATTCTGAATCAATATTAAGAAGTCTAAATACATATTTAATATTATCTATTATGTCTGCAAAACTATCCTGAGTATTTAAATAAATAGCATAAGCTAAACGAGCCATTTCAGGAGTTTCAAAAACAAGATTACATACAGTAGCCTGTTGAGTATTCTCATATTTATCATTTAGTTTAATAGAATATCCAGTTCCATTCGTTCTAATAGTATACTCAGGACCTCTATTAAGTCTCTTTTGTAATGCATTATACATTACATTTTGCTCTTTTGGACTTAGTGAATCAATAATTTTATTTATATCCTTCATATGTTAATGTGTTATTTAATTAAACAAAAAGAGCCTAACTAGATTAACTAATTAGACTCTCTAAAATGTAATAATATGATAAAAGAAATGGTGCTCAAGGTGGGGCTTGAACCCACATGTGACCATTACCGTTTCTACTGTGTATAAGACAGAGCGGATACTCGAGCAATTTACAAGATGTGTCTGAGGGTCGTTAATCCTCTCCTTTCTCAATCAAGAGAACGTTGCAACTTGCCACTAAGACACACTGTTTTTGAGTTTTGTAAGTCCTCCGACTTATTAAAGTTTTCGCACAATTTTGTAAGAGTTCTACTTTCACAAGCAAACCTCTTTGAGCCTTATTTAATAATTTAAAAAGTATATAAAATGTATGATAGAAAGGAAATGCGGACAGATTCGAACTGCCAACCTCTGAGTTCATATACTCAGCGCTCTACCCACTGGACTTGAGCTACACATTTCTATTTATACTAGTATTGCTATATAGCCTTATTTAAAAACTCATACTACTTTCACAAGCAATGTGAGTTAGCTTTTAGTCACCCTTGACTAGACATAGATAATTACAAGAAATTCATCAATTTTCACAAATTAATGAATTAATATGAGTTTAAAACACTCATAGATACTCAAATAACCATTTTATCATAATGTAATATCTCAAATAAACCACTTAAATAAAGGGATTCGAACCCTTAATCCTCAAGAAATATTTAGTGACGACTTTAGAGGCGCTTCCGTCAATCTACTGCCGTATACCAGTTCCGCCATATTTAAGTTAGTTTATAATTTATATCTTTTTAGATTTTATGAGAATTAGCGTTACCCGAATAGCACCACGTGGAGGTTTCTCATTTGCTATTCTAGCTCAGACGGGACTCGAACCCGTACGGACACATGTCCAATGGTGTTTAAGACCATCTCCTATACCAATTCGGATACTGAGCCAAGAAGCAACTAATTGTCTGCTAGTTGCCAACAATATTTATTTTATAAACCCTAAACTATTATGGTATTACAATTGTTTTAACATGTTTGTAGCTATATGTAATGAAATATCCACAGTTGTATGAATATCATCATTTAATTTTAAGATATATGTATTATTTTCATCATTCTTTCTAGTTATTTCAGATATGTATTTATGATTTATCAAAAATCCTTGTGTTGCAAGAATAAAATCAATACATAAAACATGTGTAATATCTTTTAATGAACAACACACATCAATTTTATAGCCATGAACGTCTATTATAGTACTATATTTACCAGATGTTTTTATACATACAATGTCTTCTATGTTTATCTGTTTATATTCTCGTCCCTTAAACACTAAGAATGTGCTGGAGTCAATTTGTATTGTTTTTATTTCCATATCTTTTAACCCATAATAAAACGAGCATCTACAATATTTTCAGGATGATAGATAGTTTTAACTAATCCTTTCATCGCCCATTTCACAACATCAGAATGTTTAACTCCACTTTTAAGTTCATGGTAAAACATTAAATCATAAGCTTCACCACTTTTGAAAGTTACTTTGATTTTAAATGTAGGCTTTTCATCATTTCTAATAAGCTCATCCATTTCTTCATCAGTTACCATGTAACTGAACAGAGGATTAGAAAGATGTTCTTTTTTGTACTTTTCTTCAAGCTTGGCTAAATCTAATTTAGCACACTTAAGTACATTTTTACAACCAAACTTCTTAGCACTTTCTATTTGTGCTATTAAATTGGTTTTTCTAACAAAATAATCTTGTCTTGTCATAATTTATCTATAATTAATGTGTTAATAATCTATTTAAATAATAGGCGATTTTCACTGGTTATATTTAAACTATTCCATTGTCCTCAGCTATCTAACGTTCTTTCTTTTTTTTTAACCCAAATGATTAATTTCAAGGTAATTTACGCTATTTAATAGAGTTACTGAGAGTTGTTTAGTACCTATTAAAATTGTCAGGCTTAGAGATTCGAACTCCTTAGGTTTATTCCACGCGCGTATACTATTCACCATCCTAACCCATGTAGGTCACGGTTCCCACACCGTAAGTCGCCTGCATCTAGAAGGATATAGAGGAGTCAAACCTCTTCTTTCGGGGTCAAATCCCAACGTGACTGTCGTTACACCAATATCCCATGTGTCCAATATAGCGGAGAAAGAAGGATTCGAACCTTCGAGCCACATAGCATGACTAACACCTTAGCAGGGTGCCACTTTCGACCGCTCAGTCATTTCTCCAATAAAGCTTCCTATCTTCACAGACCAGAAGCATAACAACTCTTTAACGTTATAAAGTCCGCTGACTTTATTTTTAAACATTAATCGTATTAGTTTTATTAAAAATATGAATTAGTAGCACTAGCGAGACTCGGACTCGTTTTTCCATCTTGAAAGAATGGCGTCCTAACCAGGTAGACGATAGTGCCAAGTAGATTCTCTATCTATCACAGACCAAGAATCTTTGATTTTTGTTAAATTTTAAATTCTTATTAAAACGAAAAATAGATGTGGAGTGTTCCCTACGAGATTTGAACTCGTGACCCACAGATTAAAAATCTGTTGCTCTGCCAACTGAGCTAAGGGAACTAATTTTGCATACGGAGTAGGATTCGAACCCACGTTGTTCAACTCTCGTCTCTGTAGGTTTTGGAGACCTACCCTTTCGACCACTCAGGCATCCGTACATAGTGGAGACACGTGGTAACGATCCACGACCTCAAGTTTTTCAGACTTGCGCTCAGACCATCTAAGCTATATCTCCATAGCCCACATTTCTGTAAGGAGAATAGTGGTAACACCTACCCATACTAATAGGTTTATTAGTTAGGATTTATACACATTAACAATATATTAATTTCTATTAAAATGATAGGGTCTTCTCAAATCATGGCTGGTGATTGTAGAAATTCTACATAAATGAGCATTTTAAACGAAACTATTGATAGTTAGCCAATCTATCTAATAGCTGAAGATCTCACCTCCATCCTATCAAATTGAATTTGTACGGTAGAAAGGATTCGAACCAATGACCATCTCGAAATGACCTATATAAAGAGATGCTCTAACCACTGAGCTACTACCGTAAGTACTAGTTTATATCGGAAAACTAGTAAAACGTTAACACATTATTATGGAAACTTAAAAGCCAAATGAAAACATGGTATCTGCGGAAGTACTAAGAGTTACATAAGGAATTTTATTCCTTACTGTAATAAAGACAACAAAGCGTCTTCCTGTATTAACCTCTCCACAGTTATGGATTTCTACTCCATCTTTCATTTCAGAAGAGTATATTTTTAATACCATTTTACCAAACTTACTATTACTAAAAGTAATAGTTTTTCTAGCTTCATTATATATTACTGAAGTTTTAATATATAATGGCTTGCTCCATTCACCATCTTGATAAATAGTGATAGAACCATAATTAAATGCATGAGCTATTGTAGTTAATACAATAAAACTCATTAATAAGATAATCTTTTTCATATTACTCAATCTTTTTAATATTAGTACGGAGTAAAGGATTCGAACCAATATAACCTCTCTATGAATTGTGGAAAGTGAGGTACTCTAACCATTAAGCTAACTCCGTATAAGTGAGGGAAGAGGGACTCGAACCCTCAAGAGCGTAATGCTAACAGTTTAGAAGACTGTGACGCTTCCAATTACGTGCTATTCCCCCAAGTGCAACTAATTATCTGCTAGTTGCCAACAATATATATGAACTTTACAGAATTACTCTATTATTTCAGTTTCAGATATACACCATTTACCATTAATTTTAATGGCTTCTATCTGTTTATTATTTACTGTCTCAAGAGATACTTTATTTTCTAAAGTTCTATTGAGTGAAATAATGTATTTGTTAGCCTCTTCTTTAGAATTGACTATACGAGACTGAATGCTATTGTTAATAACATTATATATCTTTCTTAAAACTTTCATAATTATAATTTTTATAAAGTTAATAGTATATAGAGCATTGTTTCTCAACAACACTCTACTATAGTTTCAAATATCCATTGTAAAAGTAAAAATTTGTTAATTTCAAATTTTATAGTTTAAATCGTCATATTTTGCAAATTTTAAACTTTAATACAATACAAAGACAATTTTATAGTACGTCCGTAACATCTACATCATCATCTCCTGGGTCTGGACAATCTCCAGGATCACAAGTTGTGTCACTCTCACTATATTTCGAATAGTAAGCAATATGATCCAACTTATCAATAATATTGTTTACTTTAGCTACTCTATTATAAGTAGATTCTAAAGCTTGATGCAAAGCATTTGCAATAACTTTGCACATAGTGTGCATAGCTTTGTCTCTTACAATTCGATTAGCTACTGCCTGGTCGTCCTTATCATTTTTACTTAAAGTAATTTTAGCAACGACTGTAATAGTAGAATTATCAACAGTGAGTCCCCAAGGAATAAGATTCTTAATAAAAATCTTTCTTTCTTTAGAGTTTGCAATTTTAAAAAGTACAGAAGTATCAGCTTCTGAAACCTTTACATTAGCTCCTTCTAAGTAACCCATTATATATTCCAGATCACAAGACATAGTACAAAATGTACTGTTATCAACTCTCTCAATGTTGTACTTTACTTTCTTAATTGTCTGCATTTTCTTTCGTTTTAGATTGTTTGAACAATTCGATGATGCCTTTTAAAGCATATTCTGGAACATTGCCACAAAGACATCCACCATTTACATACAGTTTAATATTGCCATAAGTAAATTTAGTAATCTCAAGATTTCCTTCAGCACCGTCAGATTCATTCTCTAACCATACTGGAAAATCTTTCCACTCATCTACAGTTAATGATTCATCAATAACTGAATGCTCTTCAATAGTTGGTTTCAGAGCTTTAAAATGCTTTAAGACTAAAGTCTTATGCACTGAATCAGCAAACTCTAGTTTCTTCGGTTTCTTGCTAAGAAAGAAGTAGTCTTCCTTAATCTTAGCCACAACATTTTTCTGTTTAACATTAAATAATAATTCCATAATTTTTAAAATTAATAGTTATATCTATCTAGTTCAAGATCAACTTCAGAATTTAATCTAGATTTATATATAGCTAATGCTGTTTTATAAGTTTCAGAATCAGCTTCATAATGACCTTCGATATATTCTAAAGTTCCCTCTTTGAACATTACAGTTTTAGATGATAAGTTATCTAACAGAAATACTATTCCATCAGATGCCAAAGATTTACTCCCAGTAAATCCTTTACTATACATATTAATATGTATATACAAACAGTCGTAGAGACTTAAAGCATTGTTTATATTGCTTTTTATGTCTCTTAGTTGATCAAGTTTTACTTGTTTTATTACTTTATTATGACCGGCAATAGTCCAAATCACACATAAAATAAAAGCAAGTATAACAATTCCTAGCAAACCTTTATCCATATATTCTTGGTTCTGTATTAATGTTTTTAGAACTCATATATTGGTAAAGCCATTTAACATTATTCACAACAAAAGTATTACCTTTTATATCTGTAAATAATATTTTCTTGTACTTATCCATAATCAGTCCTGATAACACTAGTAGAGGATTTCTACTATATAGCGCAAACGTTCCTCCCTTCACACTTTCTCCAGAAATAATTCTTAATGTATTATTAAGATATTGATATTTCTTATTAAAAGCATTAACATAGTTGGAATGTGTAGTCTTAGAAATATTGTACTCTGCATCAATTTGTGCCGAGAGCATTATTACTAATTCTCCTAGAGTGTTGTGGTTCATTGTTACCATTGGTAAATTCCTCCCAAAGATAATTGTGCTTGTAATGTTTCTAAGTCACCTTTGATTGGAAGTTCTTTACCATGAATAGCTTTGTACTCCTTACTTACTTGTGCAATAGTTTTCTTTTTAGAAAAAACTAATGCTGTAATCTTAATAATGTCTTTTGTCTCCATTTTTTTTTAAACTATTTAATTATTAATAATGTGCCATCACCTTTCTCATTAAGAGTCTGCTACTTTGGATATGCAGGATGTAGGTTTACACTAGAGTCCTATCTATCACAGACCGAACTCTAATATTTGTCTTTGTAATCTATTGTGCTTATGGACATAATAGATTACTAAAGTAACTAGCCCTATCTATCACAGACCGAACTAGCGAAATGATCTAAACTGTATATTGTTGATAACTATTTTATTTTAAAAATACATAAGTCTTGTCTTATGATTAACCAATTTTCTTTCCAAGATGTCAACTATTTATTATACTCTATAGTACTAGAGTGCAGAGATTATCTTCATTCTTTTTTTATTCATAAATTACATTTCTTAAAGATTCGTAACCTTCATACATTGGAAATTCTGAATTAAGAGTAATCTTAATAAAGACTCTATCATCGATAGTCACAAGTCCTACAGTTTTAATGTTGCGATTGCAATTATCAAAACTAGTACAAGTAACTGTATTAGAGGTAAAATCCGTTACGCCTTTAAAACCCATATCAACGAGAACTTTACATATAGGTGTTAAGTAATAAATATTACCTTCCTTGATAACACAAGAAGAAAATGGAATTACTCTATCACCAATGTGATAAGTTCTAGCCTTATGGTCTATTGTAAGAGTCTTACCTGCGAGACTCTCACAACCTGATACAATTTTTTTATTTAAGTTCTCTGTATTCATCGATTACATCAATTAAATCCTGAAATGTATATTTTCTGATATCTACTTTATTTTCTACCCAATAAAGACTTTTAGCAATTTGCTTAAGCTCAAACTTAGTTAGTTCAGCTAACTTGTACTGCTCAACTTTTTTAACTAATCTTTGCATAGTCTCATAAGCGTTGAGAGAGAATGTGTGTTCTTCTCCAGACTTTCTAATATATGTAATGTATTTGTCATCACAATACTTTATATTATCTGAATGCTTAATAAGATTACTTGCACAAGCCTCCATTCTAGCTCTTATAGCTTGTACTATAACTATAGTATAAGCTGCAAATACTTCTTCTGCAAACTTCTTGAAATCTCTTTTGTATGGAGTTTCAGAGAATGCTACTTTTTTAAAAGGAATAGTCACAGAAATTGTGTACTCCTTTTCATTTTGTTGTACATTTATCATGAGTTCATTTCTTTAAAATCATCATATGCTATTTTGCCTATTCCTACAAGTAGGATAATTAAAATAATATTTTGTAAGAATATCATAACTTATAATTATTTTGTTGGTATTCTGCTACTAATAACTTAGCATTATCTGCAAGTGCTATAATATTAGATTTTAACAATCTTTTATAATAGCACAAAATAATGTCGTAACAAGTTTGTTCAGAATCATATGGTTCTTCTTTAGAATCTTCCCATTGTGCAATAGTTCGAGTATTAAGACCATAGATTCCTCCAATATAAACCTCATTTATTGTCATAAGATTTATATCTTTAGTTCTAAACATTCCATATTTATCTGGACCAAGATTAGCATTACGAAAACCTTTACGCCAGATTCTTTTATGGAGTATCATACACTCAGCTAGAGTGTTAGCATTACCAATTTTAGTAAGCCAACACTCATAGCTATTAACAAGACCTTGTTGAAGTCTATAATCTGCAACATTCTTGTTTAATTCTCTTTTATGGAAAATTTTATTCCAAATGTTGTATTTCTTCATTTTATTTAAATTGTTAAATTGTTTACAAGTTTAAATACCGCAGTGTCAATAGACACATAATACATTTTTCGTTGAGTAAATTTCTCATTAATTATGAGATTCATCAATTTAGCTAATTCTGCTGAATATGGAATATTGGTAGCTTTTACTAAAAGTTGTACCGCATAATTATGAGATTTACGATTGGCTACAGCCATATTATGTGTTTTAATGACTTGTTTACGCCAATATAAATGTTCCTTAGTTTTTATCTCTCGCAGATACAATTGATGTACCTGCAAGAGACTTGATCGACCTGTTAACATATTATATGGAATTATTTCATGTTCGCTTGAATTCTTGTATTACTTTTATCCAATGCTTTATACATTGAATCATCAGCATACATACCTCTAGCTATGAGGTTGTTGTAATATCTGTCCATCTCACTAGTTTGAACAGCCTGATTACGTACTACATTACATAATTTATCATTTTCTGACTGAAGGGTAGCTATTGTAAATAACAATGCTACAACTACTACTGCTAAAAATGCAGTAAAGATTACAAAGATATTCTTTTTCATTTCTGTAAAGTTTATTTGTTTAACTAAAAGTGAGCAGTTTATAGTCTTACTCAGGACTCGAACGGACTAAAACAATCATCAAATGATATCCCACTCTCTGAGAGCTTCTAGTGGTGTAGCACCATTATCAAGCTCTCTTTGTACTTCTGCCTTAAGACCAAACTTATCAGCAATACGAAGTGCATCTTCAGCAGTTTTTACTACTGAAGGCTTAGCTGCTGTGACAGTTACTTCTACTTTAGTAGTGACTTTAATCTCTCTAGCTACTACATACTTACTTGAGAGAATAAGTATACACAGCATTTGTAAACGTGCGAAATCAATGGCATTCTTTGGAGTAACATTTACAAGATACTCTAAGGCTGCATTCCTCGAAACGTTTCCGTACACTACTTTTGATTCAGAGTCTACTACAATAATAAGCTCCTCTGACTTAAATAAAATCTTTTTCATTTTTTTTTGTTTTTTTTGTTAATGTGTTATTTACGTAAAAGTGAACAGTTTATACTCATGTTCAGGAGTCTCTAAAAAGAGTTATCTTGATAGAAATGTGGAAGCTTGATTTATTTTTCAAATTCGCCTGTACGATTGTTATACTTACCAGTAGTTTTTAGAGTATAACCTCTAAACTCCTTTACTGGTTCAGCAAAGGTTGTTATGTCACCCTCAGTATAGGCTACTGATTCAATTTCCTTTGCGTCAAATTCCTTAATAGCATCAACTAAGTTATTATTTTCTTTGATAACAACTTTGCCATTGTTTAATTTAATTTCTACTTTCATACTTTTTATTTGTTAAAGAGTTAATAAATAGAACTCCAGTCAGGTTACAGCCCTGATACAATGCTTTTATTTACTGGAGCTGTTTAAAGATGGGGTTTTTATCTTACGAATCCTGGAACGGATACAATAAACCCGTCCTTTCGGATACAATCTGGATGACCTGTTGCAGGTGCAATTAAGTCTTTTCTGCGATAACTTTTAGGTTTTGCATTTTCAGCACTAAGTACCATTGCTGAAACAATCTACTATTTACCACTCTTGGCAAAAACCTCTCAGATTTGTGCAATCAATTGTATATGGGGTCTTAATGTCTATTTATCTTAAATAAACATATCACTATCTTCACAGACAATGATATGTATCATGCCAACATTGACATACTTGACAATTAGTGACCTATTCTAAATGAGCATATTATCAATTATATATGGAATCTTTAATCTTGTATTATCAAGTACAATAGGTTTCCGTGTATATTGATTAAAGCCATACTTTGTTTATAACACCAGACGCTTTTGATCATGCCCAAACATGGAAATCTATGATCGATATAATTTGTTCCTTCATTCTTTTTCATATTTGATATATTTATTGATTAAACTTTATCAAATTATAAGTTGCCTGTCTTTCCAGGTTGTCGCTTTCTTTCAAGTTGTCACCACTTCGTAAATCGTCAATGGTTGACTGTACGATTACGTCACTATATATTTATGTGCTTGGATAATCGCCCCCTATGAAGCACAGTTGATTTAAACTATCCCATCAACAAGTAAAGTTAATTATTTATGTAAGACGCACCGCTTACACTCGGCTAGTTAAACAATTTCTCTTACTCCTTGTTCAAGGGAAGCCTCTCTTTAAGCACCGAGGTTATTGCTTTTAATAAAAAATGTAGAGTCCTTCAACACTTACTATCCCCTCTACTAATTGCCCTTACGCTTTCTTACTTCTAAAGTCTTCTAATGCTTTAGTTCTACCAGTAATACTTTCAATGTGTTACGACGCGCTAAATACTGCCTGGTACAAACCTATAAAAGGATAAACATCCGTTCTACTATTTAGCTATATACTAGGATGATTTTTCAATTTAATTTACGTTAAAACATATCTATTAATCTGTTACAGTTACTTTTACCCAATAAGCATTTTTTGACAGACTTTCTGCAAATACTATCCAATGCTCTTCGGGATTTGCTGCAATACATTGTAATCCTTCAAAATGAATTAAAAGTTCACAAGTACGCTTAAATTTTTTAGTAACCTCTTGTTGATTATCACTTTCAAATAAAGTGTAATCAGAAGTTTCAGACTCTTCATGATTTCTATAATGAGTTGTTTTTATTATTTTCATTTTATTGTTATTTGTTAAAGAGTTATTAAATTAAGCACTTTAGTTCTAAGACCTATAAACCACGTTGAGGTATGCTTTACGATATAGGATTTCGTCTAAAGTAAACTTTAGACAGGGATTTCAACCTTTGGGTAAAAACCTTTTTGTTTTTGT
>ERZ1035044.330-NODE-330-length-11191-cov-8.695492_pt1 | contig 11191 bp, 8 predicted proteins | sample MGYA00520588_ERZ1035044 | MGnify/ENA primary metagenome ERZ1035044 (study PRJEB33766, sample SAMN09781698) | gut metagenome | biome: gut microbiome | host: Homo sapiens | place: Madagascar | study: EMG produced TPA metagenomics assembly of the PRJNA485056 data set...
ATAAAAAATATGAAAGCTCGAGTTATTGCATTTTATTTGCCACAATTCTATCCTACCCCATATAATGATAAATATTGGGGTAAAGGATTTACAGAATGGACAAATGTGGCTAAAGCAAAGCCCTTATTTAAAAACCATTATCAACCTAGAATCCCAGCAGATTTGGGATTTTATGACTTGCGATTGCCTGAAATTAGAGAACAACAAGCAGAATTAGCAAGAGAAGCGGGAATTGAAGGATTTTGCTATTGGCACTACTGGTTGGGTAACGGAAAGAGACTCCTTAGTAGAGTTTTTGACGAAGTAATTGCAACAGGAAAGCCAGACTTTCCTTTCTGTCTCGCATGGGCAAACCATAATTGGACAACAGGAACATGGGAAAATAAAGGAAAGAAAATGATGATTGCTGAACAAACATATCCAGGAAAAGAAGATTACATCAATCATTTCAATACTGTTCTTTCTGCATTCAAAGACCATAGATATATAAAAGTAGATGGTAAACCTATATTCTTGATATACGACCCATACCATTTTAAGGATGTAAAAAACTTCATCAATTTATGGCAAGAACTAGCCAAACGAAATGACTTGAAGGGCATTCACTTTGTAGCTATGACAAATTCGACATCTACAATGAAAAGAAAGGAAAATGGAGATATCGAACGAGTTCTTCCAAATTTAAATAGCAGCAAAACAGTCTATGACGACATGTTGAAATTAGGGTTTGATGCAATAAATTCTTTAGGTAAATCTAGAGCAGAAATGTTATATGCAGGTAAATATCGTAGGACGATTAGATATTATTTGCAAGAACATCTCCCTTTCTTACCTACAGTAAAATACAACTATTCCAAAGTGGTTAAAAATTTTTTTGCTCCAGAAGATTCATGGGAAAATGTTTACCCAAGTGTTTTGCCACAATGGGACAGAACTCCAAGATCTGGAAACGGAGAAGGTATATATATAAATGCTACTCCCGAAAATTTTAAAAAACACATGAATGATGCCATTGGTATCATTGCTAACAAGGAAGATGAACATAAGATTTTATTTGTTAGGTCATGGAATGAATGGGGAGAAGGCAACTATATTGAACCTGATTTGAAATATGGTCATGGTTTCTTGGAAGCAATAAAAGAATCTATAAAATAAAAATAAATTCGGCAATAACTATCCCGAATAAAAAATATAAATATGTACAACGTACCTATATTATTCGTCATTTTTAAGCGCAAGGATGTTGCATTGAGGACCTTAGAGTCCATCAAGGCAGCCAAACCAGCTAAACTCTATATTTCAGGAGATGGGGCTAGACCAAACGTGAAAGGCGAAAAAGAGAAAGTTGAAGCAACGAGAAAAGCCGTACTTCAATTCATTGATTGGGAATGCGAAGTAAGAACTCGTTTCCCAGAAGAAAACCAAGGGTGCTGTAACGGAGTTTACAATGCTATAAACTGGTTATTTGAAAATGAGGAGAGAGGAATCATCGTAGAAGACGACTGTATGCTAAAGCCCTCATTTTTTAGATTTGCAGAAGAAATGCTTGACATGTATGAAGACGATTTACGTGTAGGCATGATAGATGCAGCTAATTACCTTCCTAATGTTGATATACCAGACTCTTACGGATTCAGTAGATACAAATCGACAAATGGATGGGCAACTTGGCGCAGAGTATGGAAACTCATGGATCTTGACATGAAATGGAGAGATGGAGTTTATGAGGACTCTATTATTGCAAATATGTCATATAAGTCAAAAGAACATAAATATTGGAAATATAGGCTGAAAGCTATTGATGAAAATGATGTCAGCGCATGGGATTGGCAGTGGTATTTCACATTAGCGGCACATAACATGTTAGGTATATATCCGAAATATAGCCTTACCACCAATATTGGTTTTGGCGAAGATGCAACACATACCAGCAATGGTGAGATGCCTTCATACTATATATCAGATAAAGATTTGGATTTTCCTCTTCAACATCCGAAATATATGGTACCATATTTGCCATTTGAAAAGGAATTCTATGAGAATTTGAATGATACTAACTATGAGAAAATCAAACGTCTCATACCATTCTCGCTTAAAAGAAAAATCAAGAAGTTACTGAAAAAATAACTATTAATATAAAAATATAGTAAAATGAAACTGAAAATAAAAACTCCTGTAGGGAATTATTATTATAAATATGTTCCCATTTTTCTGGGAATCAAACCAATAAACAAAGTTATTGCAAAAGAGAACTTACTACTTCTCAAAAGCATTTTAGACAATAATCATGTATTATTTCTACTCTCTTTTGGCACCCTTTTAGGAGCTGTTAGAGAGCATGACTTCATTAGCCACGATGAAGATATTGATCTTATTATGTTTAAGAAAGATTTGCAAAAATTTCTTTCTCTTCTCTTTGTACTCAGAGAGAACGGGTATGAAATCGTAAGATATGAATCAAGAGGCTTTCTATCCATCATGAGAAAAGGAGAATATATTGATATCTATTTTTTTGAAGATTATCCTGAAGACAAATCTTTAACTTATTGTTGCAGAGACATGTATTCTAAGAAATTATTGGAAGACACTGCAGAAATAGAGTTTCAAGGTGCAATGTTTCAAGCACCAAGAGATTATGAGAAGTATTTAGAGTTTAACTATGGCAAAAATTGGCACACACCTATCCCATACGTTAACTTTAAAATGTCTGCATTTCAGAAAGCAAAATTTCTATGCTTACAATATATAAAGATTTTGCTACCTGAGTATATAACGGAGAAAATTCAAAAGAAATCAGATAAACCATTTATCGATAAATGGGTTAAGAAAGCTCAACTTTTTGGTTTCTCAAACAAATAATATATTCTAAACATCAATAAAAAAATAAATATGCAAGCAATCATATTAGCAGCCGGAATGGGTAAAAGACTTGGTGAATACACCAAAGATAACACTAAATGTATGCTACCTGTCAATGGAGAAAGACTCATTGACAGAACCCTGACTATTCTCTGCCACCTTCACATCAAGAAGGTTTACATTGTCATTGGATATAAAGGAGAGAATCTTAGAAACTATATTGGTAAAAGATATTCTGACAATTTGGATATCAAATTTATCGATAATCCAATATACGATAAGACTAACAACATCTATTCTTTGTCTTTAGCAGAGGATAAGATGGTGGAAGATGATACGATTCTCTTTGAATCTGACTTAATATACGAAGAAGATATTGTCAGAAAATTAGTAGAAAATCCTAATCCCAACCTTGCCCTTGTAGCAAAATGGGAATACTGGATGGACGGAACAGTTGTCAGAATAGATAAGTACAACAATATCCTCAGTTTTGTATCAAAAGACATGTTTGATTACCATCGTACAGAAGAATATTATAAAACGATAAACATATACAAATTCAGTAAAGAGTTTGCAAAGAATAAATACATACCATTCCTTCAGGCCTATTGTAAAGCGTGGGGCAACAATGAATACTATGAGGAAGTATTGAAAGTTCTCACCTTCCTCAATAGAACAGAATTAAAAGCATTACCGATTGCTGGAGAAAAGTGGTATGAAATTGACGATGTGCAAGACCTTGATATTGCAGAGACCATCTTTGCTGATGACAAGAAAATTCTTCAAAAATACCATAAACGCTTTGGCGGTTTTTGGAGATTCCCTAAATTACTTGATTTCTGTTATCTTGTAAACCCATTCTTCCCAACACCACAGATGAAGGAAGAAATGAAGGCTATTTTTGATACACTGCTTATAGAATATCCTTCAGGTATGCAGGTAAACTCACTTCTTGCTGGTAAATACTTTAATGTGAAACAAGATTACATAGTAGTAGGAAATGGAGCCGCAGAACTTATTAAATGCATGATGGAAGGATTGAAAGGAAATATTGGTATCATCTATCCTACATTTGAAGAATATCCGAATCGCATAGACAAAAACAGAATCGTTCCATTTTTGTCTAAGAATAAAGATTTTCTTTATACTGCAGAAGATCTAAAGGAGTTCTATAATGATAAAGAAATTGATTGTCTTTTGCTTATCAATCCGGACAATCCATCAGGTAATTTCATCCCTACAAAAGACATTATGTCTCTTGCTCAATGGAGCAAAAACTTGGGAATAAAATTGATTATCGATGAATCTTTTGTAGATTTCAGCGAAGATTTCCAGAACAACAGTCTTTTACACAATGATATACTTGAATCATACCCTGACATAACTGTAATCAAAAGTATATCAAAATCATATGGTGTACCAGGATTAAGATTAGGTGTGATCGCATCATCTGATACTACAATGATAAATCGTATAAAGAAGGAAGTCTCTATATGGAATATCAATTCTTTCGGAGAATACTACATGCAAATCTTCGGAAAATATAGTAAGGATTATATTAAAGCATGTGAGGCTTTCATCAAAGAGCGCGAACGTTTCCAGCAAGAAATGACAAAAATAGGTTTCATTCGTGTAATTCCTTCGCAGGCAAACTATTTCATGATAAAACTTATAGATAAATACTCGCCAGAAGAATTATCTGCGATATTGCTAAAGAATTACAATATTCTCATTAAGAGCTGTAATAGCAAACATGGATTAGAGAATAAAAACTATGTGAGAATAGCGGTAAGAAGCAAAAATGATAATGATTTTCTACTTCAAGCTTTGAAAGAATTAGAATAATTGAATGAAATCAGCTTAAAAAATAAAATTTTTAATAAATAGACACGACATATTTCGCAAAATTGCAAAATATGTCGTACCTTTGCACTCATGAAAGTATCAATCATCACTGCAGCATATAATAGCGCAGAAACAATTACGGATACCATCAAGTCTGTATTTGCTCAAACATACAAAGACATAGAGTATTGGATTATTGATGGTATGTCTAAGGACAACACCTTAGAAATAGTTAAAGAATATGAGAAGAAATCCGAGGGAAGACTCCATTGGATTTCAGAAAAGGATAATGGCATTTACGATGCTATGAACAAAGGTATAGCTCATAGCACTGGAGATGTTATTGGCATACTCAATTCTGACGACTTCTTCACCTCTAATGATGTCATAGAGAAAATGGTACAAGGATTTCAAAACAATCCAGATACCGATATTATATATGGTGATGTACATTTTGTCAAAGAAGACAACTTAAAGAAATGTGTGAGATACTATTCCGGACGCATATTTACACCTGCTTTAATTCGTTTCGGCTTTATAGCACCACACCCTTCATTCTACATAAGAAAAGAAATTTTTAAAGAATATGGTGTATATGATTCTAATTATAAAATATCAGCAGATTATGAGTTGATAGCTCGCTTCTGTCATATTCATCGCATCAAACGCAAGTACATCCATCTCGATTTCGTAACTATGCGCATAGGTGGAGCCAGTACCCGCAATGTCAAAGCTCGAATCTTAGGAACCAAAGAAAATTTAATTGCTTGTAAGAAGCTTGGCATCTACTCAAATAAGATCATGATTTATTGCAAATATTTTATAAAAATTACCGAATCCCTACTTATTCGCCATTAGGGATTCGGCAATAATTCACTCTCCTATAATGCGCTGAGTACTATCATAGTTCACATCCACCTTTACCAGTTTCTTACCACTTGCAGTATAAAGCTGCGCTACAGTGGTACCGATACAGCGCTATCGTCATATCAGCTATGTTTATTCAGATTCTTCAACAATGCAAAATATGTTACGCTTATACCAAAAAGCCTCTAGCCTACTATTGTGTAAGAAATAACTCTGTTTCCAGAAAAAAGATGCAACTCATTCACTACAACGTAGCTGTATACGAAACCATATTGAAATTCAGCACACTGAAAGCATACTTATATTTCTTTTTATAGACTCTAACCAGTCAATCTGAGTTCCATAGATTTTATGATAGTCTCAATAGCTCCAGTTAGCATCTTTGCCGTATCTCCTTTTTCGTTCGAATTAGGAATTGCACGACACACTAGTTTTCCTCTTTTTATATATATAATTTCTTTAGAATCGCTGACCCAACGATTCCATTGACTATTATATCGTTGACAGCGACTCCATATTGCTGTATCTTACTTATCCTATCAAATTTTGCTTTTCAATTTTATACAAATGATTTAACACAAGACGGACATACTCTTCGTTATTAAATAAATACTTTTTGCGTTCACTCCATTGATTAATATGCAGAACCACTAGTTCAAATACTTCTTGAGGTTTCATTATCAGCCACTCCTTAAGATCATCATTATTATGCAATATAAAATCAACGGTTGACAATAGCTCCAGAAGATAATTGGAATAATAACCAGAAAGGAAACTTGCCGTCTTCTTACAAATATCCTCATAAGGTTTATTCTCTTCGTTTGCCAAGAATTTCTGAACATCTCTGAATGTATCAGGTGACAACCAGATAGGATCAAATGGCTTTTGTTCCATCTGTCCTACACCTTTTAGATAACTTCCGTTCAGGTAATGAAGAACAAATCTTACCTTGCCAGAATAAGGACCATAATAATATTGTCTAAATTGTAACTTCAAGCTATCCGCAGCTCCAAATTTTTGCAGGAAATATGCCAACTTTTCTGCAGCAAATTCAGATGCGAACTCACCTTCTGAAACCAAAGAACAGAGCATATATAACAACATAGCTCTTGCCGGAGTCAATTTTACTCGTTCTGATTTCATCAACTCTATAATTGCTTCGTTTGGTTCATAAAGAATAATTTCACAATTTAAATCAGACAGTTGACTGATAATCATCTGTTTTACGATATTCCAATCCAAGCCACCATTATGACTACCCAATGGTGGAATAGCTATAGACTCAATATGATATTCAAGAATCTTATCTTTCAAATCTTTGAGCCCCATCTCTATATAGGAATATTCAGAGGGCTTTCTCCAGGTCGTTTTTGTTGGAAAGTTTACGATGATTTTATTAATCCCATATACATTCTGTTCTTGGGTTATGAACATTGAACCAACGCGAACAAGTTTATCTTTACATGCCTTTCTGTAGAGAATATAATTATTAGGGTAAGCCTCCTTAAATTGCAAGGCTATACCTTTACCCATCACTCCCACTGTGTTTACGGTATTGACAAGTGCTTGAGCTGTACTTTCCAATAAATTGCCTTTTACAAATCTAATCATATCTCTAATAATAATATTCCGGTTTTACTATAATCTTTTCTTTAGGAATCCCATAAGAAATCATTTTTTCTAATGCTTTCTCACTATAAACAAGGAATCCTACTATAAATTGAGGTGGAATTTCATCCTTAAATAATAGCTCGGCCTCTTTTTTTCATTTTCTATCGTCCCATGGAGATTGATTGAACCAATAGGTTGCATAAACATCTTCCATCTTGACCAAACTATCCAATCGTTGCAAATCAGACTTGGAATAGAATTTACTCATATTATTCAATGCATGGCCATCTGTAAAAACGCAATGTAACTTGCTTTTATCTTCCAAAACTAAATTTGATTCTAAATCAATGCAAATATACGTTTTTTATTTGAAACATACAAATATAGTTTGGTCTATTCAATAAAAATTAGTATTTTTTGATTTTGTTTTAAATCCTATAAAATTGAAAATCAACTATTATATACGTTCCTATTAAGCACTTATTTCTCTACCATTTAAATTCAGAACAGATATCGGGCATGCGAAACACAATAAAAAGCAAAGGAGAACGTTATCTAAAAAAGTTAGAATATATAAAAAAAATAGGTAAATATAGATACATCGCATTCTGTGATAGCGACGACAGATGGATTCCTGAGAAACTGAAAATCCAAATCAATTACATGTCAGAAAAGAAGTGCGCTCTCTGCTGTGCAACTTATCTTATATGCAATTCCAACTATGAGACCACAGGTATCAATATTCCTCCACGCCGCATCACGTATAATATGATAAAACGTGACAATAAAATCGGATGTCTCACAGCTATCTATGATACAAAAGCTTTGGGGAAGAAATACTATATGCCTACTATCCGCAAAAGACAGGATTGGGCTATGTTTATTCAGATTCTTCAACAATACAAAGTATGCTATGCTTATACTACCCCCCTAGCCTTCTATTGTGTAAGAAAGAACTCTGTTTCCAGAAAAAAATGCAACTCATTCACTACAACGTAGCTGTATACGAAACCATACTGAAATTCAGTAAGTTAAAAGCATATTTATACTTCTTTCTGCTGTTTCTTCCAAGCTATGGTTGCAAAATTCTAAAAAGAAAAATCGATTCTATACAATATATGCGCTCACCAAACGTTTTATAATAAAACATAATAGAACAAAATGAATAGAGTGCAACTAATGAATTTTACAAATATTCCTTTCGGAATAGAATTTAATAACAACGTTGTAGAAAGACGTTTCATTGCCGATGGCATGAATGTTTTTGAAAGAAACGTAAAACGGGCGGGAGACTGTCTATTAGCTATCAGTGGCTTAATAGTTTTCTCACCATTATTTGCTGTATGCTATTTTCTCGTAAAAAGAGAAGATAATGGACCTGCTATCTTTAAACAAGAAAGAATCGGCCGATTCGGCAAACCTTTCTACATATATAAATTCAGAAGTATGAAAGTGGATGCAGAAAAAGATGGTCCTCAGCTCTTCAAGCACAATCAAGAAACTCGCCTGACTCATATTGGAGCATTCCTTAGGAGACATCACCTCGATGAACTTCCCCAACTTTGGAATGTTGTAAAGGGCGATATGGCGTTTATCGGTCCTCGTCCTGAACGTAAATTCTATATCGACCAGATTATGGAGCATGATCCTCGATATACTTATCTGTATCAGATTCGTCCGGGAGTAACTTCTTACGCTACCTTATATAATGGATATACGGATACGATGCCGAAGATGTTGAGAAGACTGAGTCTTGACCTCTTCTACCTGGAGCACAGATCCTGGTGGTTCGATGCCAAGATTCTGTTCAAAACTATGATGAACATCATGTTTGGCAAAATATTCTAATGATTAACTGCTGATGCAATAAAGGGGTGAATACTTTTTATATAGTGTATTCACCCCTTTATTGTACCTACTTCTTTACCAAATCCTTATCTAACTGTTGGGAAGAATCATACCAAATATTGCATTTCGGACTTCTCGGTTAGGATAGCCTAACATATAGCTGCTACCAACCACCTTCTTGATGGTAAGGTAACCGGACTGATAAAGGAAGAGCTTTGAATCATACATATTGACATCACTCATTTCCAAATAGTCAGAATCTATCAAACAATTATCCAGTTCAGGAATCTCGTTGATGAATTTACGCAAAACCTTGAGTAACATTTCGTTGGAACCTGAAGCTATCCAATAAGAATTTAGATACAAATTGGCCAATGCGTTACATACACTAAAAGGATTGCAAACACCAATGAGACCACGTGAGAAATGATAGCCACCATAGATAGAGCTCATTGTATCCATAAGGGCACTCTTCGTGATAGCATTGTTATCTGCCAATTCTGATAGATGTTCTGAGAAATTACAAATAACTTCATCTTTGGTGAAACCGCATATCGCAGCGTACTCATTACGAAAACTGATATTGACTAACGTATTAAGCATACCAAACATACTGATTTGTGTAAACTTGGTAATTCCTGTAATAAACACGCACTTGATGCAGTAACCATAATCCTTTAAACCTGTAAAGAAGTTACAATATATCTCACGACACGCATCATGATGAACGGTTTCATAGGTATTCTGCAAAGGAACATCATACTCATCTACTATAATGGCTATCTGTACTCCAGCCTGTTCGTATGCTCTTTGAATGATACCATTTAAACGATTACCTAAAGACTGCTCATCCGGATTTCTGCCATATATCTTCTCGTATGAAGACAATACATTGTTCAAATATTCTGTAAGCGTCTGTACAGAAGAACCACCCAAACTCATACTAAGATAGATAACAGGACGTTTTACCCACTCCGATTCAAGTTCCATAATTTTGAGACCTTCAAAGAGTTCCTTTCTACCCTCAAAATAACACTTAAGTGTAGAACACAAAAGAGACTTACCGAAACGGCGTGGACGGCTCAGGTAATTGTATTTAGTACCATTAGCCAGTTTCCAGACCATATCGGTCTTATCAGCATAGATATAATGATCTCTACGCATCTCTTCAAAATCCTGTATGCCTAAAGGCAATTTTCTATTCAGTTGCGTCATATTGTCTCATTTTTCTGCAAATATACGCCTTTTATATGAAACAGCCAAACTTTTTCTACTATTCTTAATTACCGCAGTCATATAGTGATTAGAGCACTCAAATGATACCACCATGTTAGCGTGGTTACAGGTATCGCTCTTATTCGCTTCGTAAGCCAGTGGATTACGGGGCGTAAGTCCCTGACTTTTGCATCATAAGTCCCTGACTTTCATATCGTAAGTAACTGACTTTTGCATCGTAAGTCTTTGATTTCCGTCTCGGAAGCAACCGACTTCTGGGTGACAGGGTGACAGAGGTGACAGGGAATTCTGAAGATTTACTCTCGCGCGGGCAGGCAGGAACTTTCGGCCTGATTTTTCCTGCCTGCCCGCGTGCGAGGCGAAATGTTGAAAAACTCGTGTCACCCTGTCACCGTGTCACCGTGAACACTGAGCAGAGAATGCGCTGCATAGCTCTCTTGCTATGGGCATAATCTCTCCTGTCTCCGCCTCCGTTGGCTTTCGGAAGTAGAGATCCGTACATTACTGTTTTTGTCGCGAGGCCTCCAAAGTAGGTAATAAGGTTCTAATCTGTGTCACACGGTGCAAAGATACAAAAAATAAAATAAATGAGAGTTCCCACTAGTGGGAACTCGTAAACAACAATTACTGTTTTTTAGTATCTTTTAAACAATAAAAGTTAAAAAATATATCCGATTCTCGCAAGTTGCAGAAGAATTTGGAGTTGGAAGACAACTTATCTAACTGTTGGGAAGAATCATACCCAACATAGCATATTGACTATATATTGATGGTAACCATTTTTAGAGAGAGCATATCGAATCAAAACTATGATGAACATCCTGTTTGGCAAAAGATTTTAGACATCGAACGCTGTGAAAGGGAAAAAGACGGTTTCGTGACAGTTTTTCCATTTCACAGCTTTTTATTTGGCATTATTTATATA